>ERZ824575.3102-NODE-3102-length-12034-cov-8.152684_pt1 | contig 12034 bp, 17 predicted proteins | sample MGYA00519470_ERZ824575 | MGnify/ENA primary metagenome ERZ824575 (study PRJEB31778, sample SAMEA3449170) | human gut metagenome | biome: human gut; feature: human-associated habitat; material: faeces | place: United Kingdom | collected 2010/2012 ...
GACTAAAACGCCAGCTCTCGCATAACGAGAACTGGCGTTCTTTGACAGGCTGAAGCGCAAAAAACGAAGCCTAAAAGGCTTCGTTTTTTGCGCTTTTTACCGCTATTTTAATGCATTTTGATGCAAATTGTGCTTTTGCATCACGCGCGCACCGTTATTTGTCCCCGTTGGCCGCCACCCATGTCCGCACATAGTCCACAAAAAGCCGCGTGGAGTTGGACAGCGCCTTTTCGTCCTTCACGCCGATGCCGATGGTGCGGTGGAAGGTCATGGGCGGGCGGCAGGCGGTGACGGGCGCGGGACTGTGCCGCACCATCAGCTCCGGCAGGAGACTGATGCCCAGCCCCTCCGACACCATGGACAGGATCGTCCGATCCTCCCGGGCCACATACTTCACGTTGGGCCGGATGCCCATCTCGTCGAAGGCCGCCATGATCTCATAGTCGTCGCCCTCCTCCAGCTGGATAAACGGCTCCGACGCCAGCAGTTCTTTGGGAAAGGGCTCACTGTCCGCGTAAGGATGGTCGCAGGGCACAATGACCTGCAGCTCGTCCCGGTGCAGGGCGTAGGTCTGCAGCCGCTTCACCGACGGCAGCCGCAGGAAGCCGCAGTCCACCGCGCCGGTGACGATCCAGTTCTCGATCTGGTCGTAAAAATCGCCGGTGACCACCTCGAACTCAATGTTGGGATACAGCTTTCCGAAGCTTTTCAGAATACGGGGCAGCCACTGGGCCGACACGCTGGAAAAGGTGGCGATCTTCACCAGGCCGCTGTCCATGTCCTTCAGGCCCTCCACCGTCTGCATCAGAGCGTGGTGGGCGGCGCACAGCTTCTCGATCTTGGGCAGCACCGCCCGGCCATCCGCCGTCAGCACCACGCCGCCCCGGTTACGGCTGAGGAGGGTGATGCCCAGCTCGCTCTCCAGCGACGTGATGGCGTGGCTGATGCCGGACTGGGTGAAATTCAGCGCCTCCGCCGCCTTGGTAAAGGTGCCGCAGGAAACCACCTTCAAAAATACCTGATACTTGGAAATGCTCATGGGAACCACCTCGCTGTTGTCGATACCGTCCATTATACATGACGGGTGCTCATGGAATCAATAGCAAAGATGCGTTTTACAAATGCGAACTTTCGTGGTATGCTGTGTACAGCTTACGAAACGGAGGACATGAACCATGGCTGCGCCTGTAAAAACCGTCCGCTGCGCCCTGTGCGGCAGCAGCAGCGTGGTATACCGAAGCGGGTGCTATTACTGCATCTCCTGCGGCGCCCGGGGCGACCGTCCCATGTCCGACGCGGCGTTGGCCTACATCGACCGGGCCCTTTCCCTGGGCGATGACAGCGCGGAGCTGGCGGCACTGCGACGCCGCTATCCCCGGCTGAGAGTCAGATAAATCCCCCTATCTGTACCCAATCTTTTCCATCATGAGGGTATCCTCCCCTCGAACCGCGCCCGGTCACACCGCCCTGTGACCGGGCGCGGTTTTTCTATAAAAAAGGGACAGCCAAAGCTGTCCCTCATGTCTTATTTCGCCACCGGTGCGCCGGGCCAGTAGATGACGTAGCACTCCTGCATCTCGCCCATGAAAAAGAAGATGTTCTCCCCCATCTCGATGTGCTCACCGAAGGCCAGATCCGGCACGAACAGCCGGCCACTGGTACGCTTCGGGCCCTTGATGGTGAAGCCCTCCGCCGTGGGATGCTGCCGCAGCTCGTTGGCCGCCTCCTCCAGCCCGGGGAAGTGCAGCGTTTTCTCCAGCTCAGCCAGTTGGGTCTCGCCGTTGATATAGATCAGATTATTTTCGTCCTTGAACCAGTTGATGCGCATGGTGTGTACCTCCTATTCCAGAAAGTGATCTTGCGGTAAAGCGGTATTGACCATACCGTGAGCATTATACGGGAATGGCCGGAAAATTGCAAGTCAAAGCCAATCGCTTGACCGCCTGCAATGTTCTGCGCCGCAGCGGCAGGCCACGGCTTGAAAAGGGATCTGCGATTCCTCTGACGCGCCGGGACCGGCCCCCCTGCTGCCCTGCCGGTACATTTTCACCGCCGCAGCGCATCCAATGCATTACAGCGCGATCTCGCCCTGAGCCAGGGTCACGGCGGGTCCGCCCACCTTCACGAAGGGCTGACCGTCCTTCAGGGTGACCTGGGCGGAGATGCGGGAGGGGCGGCCCATTTTCTCGCCCTGCACCACGGTGTACACCTTGTCCAGCGCAACGAGGCCGTTCAGGTACAGGTAGTACACCAGCGCACCGTTGGAGGTGCCGGTGGCGGCCTCCTCGTCGATGTCGTACAGCGGCGCGAAGTTCCGGGCGTGGATCAGACCGTCGGCGGTGTTGACGGTGAAGGAGTGGACGCCCACCACGTTATACCTGCGGGACAGCTCCGTCAGAGCCGGGAAGTCGGGGGCGATCTTCTCCAGCTCCGCCTCGTTGGCCACAGGCATCATGATGTCCGTCAGACCGGTAGAGACCTTCCGAGGCAGCAGGGACAGCTCTGCTCTTTCGACCACAGCGTCCTGTCCCTTGTGGGACAGGCCCATGACCTGATACAGCTCCGCCAGCTGCTCCGGCGTGTCCAGGCTTTCGAAGGCCTGGGGCTTGGCCATGTCCATCAGGATGGCGTCCTTGCCCACCACGATCTCCAGCGTGCCGGACAGGGTCTCGTTGATGCAGCTGTCTCCGTCAGCCACAAGGCCCATGCCCCGCAGAGCGTGGAAGCTGCCGATGGTGGCGTGACCGCACAGCTCCACCTCCGCAGCGGGGGTGAAGTAGCGGATCTGAAAGTGTTTACCGCCCAGGGGCTTGATGAAGGCAGTCTCGGAATAGCGCAGCTCCGCCGCAGTCTGCCGCATGGTCTCGTCGGCGGGGAAATCCGCGCCCTCCGGCAGCAGGATGACGCCTGCGGGGTTGCCGCCGAAGATCTGGTCAGTAAATGCGTCTACAATCTGGAATTTCATGTTGGGATCCTCCTCTTAAAATGCACGCCGCATACCGGGGGCTGTTGTTTGTTCTATTATACACCTTTATTGCCGCGGATACAATATCCGACTGCCGCACTTTATACGCAAAAGGGAACTGACACGCAAAATGCGTGTCAGTTCCCTTTTGCGTCCGCCGATCTCAGGCAGGCATTTTTTCAGCGCAGGATCACAGGAACTACCGAAGATACAGTGGTCAATGATCTCGTCAAAGTTGTAGGTCATGGCAGTTGCCCCTGTCTTTTTCAGGGACGGTCTTGTATCATGGGCGTTGCGGATGCGCCCCCGCATATTCAGTTGATCGCGCTGTATGCCGCTACGATGGCGGTCAGGATATCCGTCACCAGATCCATCTCCTCCGCCACCGCGTACTCATAGGGGCCGTGGAAGGCATAGCCACCGGTGCCCAGATTGGGGCACGGCAGGCCCCGGAAGGACAGCTGGGCGCCGTCTGTTCCGCCGCGGACAGGGTTGGAAACAGGGGTACAGCCCACGCTCCGGATAGCCTTGCGGGCGTTGTCCAGCACCTGGGGATACTGCTGAATGACCTCCGCCATGTTGCGGTACTGCTCCTGCACCGTCAGTTCGGCCGTCCCCGCGCCATATTTGGCATTGATGGCCGCTTCGATCTCCGCCATCCGCTGCTTCCGCTGGGCGAAGCGCCCGGCGTCGTGGTCGCGGATGATATAGTCCAGCGTGGCCGACGTGACGGTCCCCTCTATCTGCATCAGGTGATAGAAGCCCTGGCGGCCCTCCGTCTCACGGGGTGTTTCGTTGCCGGGCAGCATGCCGTTGATCTCCGTCGCCACCAGGGCGGCGTTGACCATGGTGTCCTTCCCCTCTCCCGGATGGACGGACACGCCGTGGATCTGCCATTTGGCCCGCGCGGCGTTGAAGGTCTCATACTCGACCTCGCCGGGAACCGATCCGTCCACCGTATAGGCCAGCTCCGCGCCGAAGCGCTCCAGATCCAGCAGGGCGGCGCCGTGGCCGATCTCCTCGTCCGGCGTGAAGCAGACGCAGACCGTGCCGTGGGGCATGTCGCCGGTAAGGATGCGCTGGCACATGGTCATGATCTCCGCCACGCCCGCCTTGTCGTCCGCGCCCAGCACCGTCGTGCCGTCGGTGGTGATCAGGGTCTTGCCCTTCAGGGTGGTCAGATGGGGAAAGCTCTCCGGCGTGAGCTTCAGGCCGCTGCTGCCCAGCGGGATGCTGCCGCCGTCATAGTTTTCGATGACCTGGGGCTTCGCCGCGCCGTGGCAGGCATCCGTGCTGGTGTCCAGGTGGGCGATGAAGCCCACGCGGCAGCGGCTCTCGTACCCGGCCGCGGCGGGGATCCTGCCGTAGACATAGGCGTGTTCATCCACATATACGTCCGACACGCCCAATTCACGAAGCTCCGCCGCCAGCTTTTCCGCCAGCACCGTCTGTCCCGGCGAGGACGGCGTCACCGCCGACGTCTCGTCGCTGCCTGTGTCGATGGCCGCGTACCGCAGCAGCCGCTCATAAGCTCTTGTCATGGTCTTTGTCCTCCTTGCTTGTATTCCGGTATGGCCTTCCACGCATCCGTCAAAGGCGTATTGCTCTTCTTATACACTCAAATTATAATGTGTTGCTCCGACTTTTTCAAGTACCCACAGCTTTCACGTTTCAGTCATGTGCAGGATTGTTTTGCCGTTTTCTGTTAGTTTTACTGATGTCTATTATAACATTCCATAGCTTTACTTTTCCTGTTAAATATTCTACTATATAATCACAAAAGGAAAACAACCCCAATCCACCAAAATACAAAAGCATTCTTTGAGGAGGAATCTGCCATGAAGAACATCAATGCTTACATCCTGACCGCTATCGTCTCTCTCGTTCTGGTGGTCGCCACCTCTTTCCTGATGACCGCCGCTGATGAGCCTATCCGTCAGGCCGGTTACTATCTGCCTGTGGTGTTCGGCGCCGTTGCCGCCTGGGCCGCCGGTAAGGCCGGTCTGCTGGAGCAGGACTACGAGGAGCGTGCCGCCCGCCGCGCTCACGCCGCCGCGTAAGGCAGCGACACAAACGACCCTCTCTTTTCTCTTCCAAATTTCATACCTATGCAAAAAGGACTGACACGCAAACGTGTCAGTCCTTTTTGTACGCTTCGTGAGATGCTCCTTTGCCATTCAGACGCGGAAAACCGCTTTGGCCAGGGCCTTGCCGCTCTCCGTCCGCATGATCTTATGGATAAAGTTCTCCACGCTGCGGCGTTCATAACCGTTTTCGGAGGCGTTGGCGATATAGTCCGCCTCCAGCAGGATCTGATAGTCCTTGCCGCGGACGTCGGTAAATGTGTGATGATGCCCCACCAGGAATGCCACCCGGTCGATCTGTGCCTCCGTCATGCCGGTGTCACGCAGGAAGTCCCGCACCATGGGCGCACCTTCCGTCTCCTGGTGCTTTCCGTTGGTGCTGCCGTATTTCTCCCGGCACAGCGGGCAGGCGATGTCGTGTGTGATGGCGGCCACCTCAAGGATATACTGCGTCTCCGCGTCCAGGCTCTCCAGCTCGGCAATGGTCCTGGCATACGTCCACACGCGGATGAAGTGGTCGATGTCGTGGATATTGCTGTCGGAAAAATCGATCATCTTTTTCATGATCTCTGCGATGTTCATATGTACTTCTCCTTCGATGATAGAAGTATGGTTGGCTGTCCGGCCTGTGTATCAAAGCGCAGCACCCTTCTCCGGTACGAAAAGCTCCGTCATATCGGTATGCTCCAGCTCCAGCAGCTTCACCTTTTTGTCGATCCCTCCGGCGTACCCGGTCAGGCTGCCGCTCGTGCCCACCACGCGGTGGCAGGGAATGATGATGGACACCTCATTGTGCCCCACCGCACCGCCCACCGCCTGTGCGGACATCCGGGGAAGGCCCAGCTTTGCGGCAAGCTGCCGTGCGATCTCGCCGTAGGTGGTGGTCTGCCCATAGGGGATCTGCAAAAGGATCTCCCATACTGCCTGACGGAATACTGAGCCGATGGGGTGCAGCGGCGGCGTAAAATCCGGCTCCCGGCCGGTAAAGTAGATGTCCAGCCAGCGCTTGGCTTCCGAGAGAACGGGGGTGTTCTGCTCCACATGCTCCGCGGGCAGATCACGGGCAAAGTATTTTTGCCCATCGAACCACAGGCCGGTCAGGCCGATCTCATCCGCCGCCAGCAGAATACCGCCCAGCGGGGAGTTGTAATGCTGAAGGAACGTCATGGCGTGTATCGTCTCCCTTTACGCGTTTCGTTTATCACAATATCATTATACCGTAATAAACGAGACGATGCAATCAAAAAGCATCCGAAAAGGATCGGTGTGCGGCGTACCCCGGCAAAGCATTTGCAGAGGCGGACGATCCTGTCCGCCTCTGCAACATTTATGGTACCTCTGCGCCCGCAGGGTGCCTCTCAATCCGCCTCCATGATCTTGATCTGTCCGGCGGTGTACTGGGTCTCGTTGATGACGATGTCCTTGATTTTGGCCACGTCCTGGGCCTCCAGGCCGTTCTCACCGGCGTCCACCACCACGCTGCAGGATTCCGAGCCCATGAACACCACGCAGTCGGCGTAGCCCTTGGCCGTCACCAGATTCTCGATCTGAGCCTCGGCCACCGTGTACCCCGCCAGCACCTGCAGGGTCTGGCTGGCCTCGTTGCACACCTCCTCGGCGGCGTTTTCGTCCATCTCCGCCTCCTGCAGCATGCTGATGGCGCTGTCCCGCGCCTGCTGGCGGCTTAGCCGCGCCGTGGCGAAATAGTCGTTCTCGCCGGCGGCGACCGCCCCGTCATCCGTCACCGTGACGCCCTGGCCGTTCTCGTTGACCAGCGTGGCCTGGCCCAGGATCTTGTCGGTCTCCGCCACGTTTCCGGCATACCGCCAGTTGAGATACACCGACGCGCCCACCAGCACCAGCACCGCCAGCACCACCGCCGGACGCTTCCAGTTCTTCTTCCACTGCACCTTCATGTCATTGCCCTCCTGCTTACCGCTCTATATTTTTATTTCCATTGCACCACCGTGATCTTATCGCTGCCCAGTCCCGTCAGCACCGACACCGCCTGCACCACCGCCAGATGGACGCCGCTGTCCCCCGCGCCCTGGCATACCACCACCGCGCCCTGATAGACGGGGTAGGTCTGCTCCGTCACCACCACGTCCTCATAGCCGCTGCCCCGGTTCAGGGTCACCACGTCCCGGTCCCGCTGCACCTCGCTGTCCCGCAGGCTGTCGCTGCGGTTTTCCGCCAGCTGCAGCGACGAGCCGCTTTTCAGCGTCAGCATCACCTGCACCTGGCCCACGCCCCGGATGCGGCCCAGCACCTGTTCCATCCGCTGCTCCGTCTCCGCCAGGGAGTAGCCCTCCGACACGTTGACAGGCTCCGCGGCTGTTTTCTCCTCCTGGCCGCCGGAGGGCAGCAGCATCAGTACGATGCCCACCAGCGCCACCAGCGCCACGAATTTGTACTTTTTTACATAGGATATGAGCTTCTCTCCCGCCATATGCCTCACTCCCTTTCCCGCCAGTGCTGGCAGTCTGTCCCGATCGCCAGATCCTCCGCGATGATCCGGGCCAGCGCCGCGTTTTTGGGGATATCCATGGTCACCTCCGCCGGAAACGGCACGCCGTCGCGAAGGGCGCACGTCACCTCCGGGTGGCACGCAAGCCCCAGCGCCGCCGCTTTTTCTGAAATATATGCGGCGGTCTCCTGTTGTATGATGGCCGCCATCTCCTGGCGGTTGGCGTCGGCGTAGTCGTCGGTCTGCTGCTGGATGGTGCGCTGCCACGCCTCATAGTCCGTGTGTACGCCCGTCAGATCCAGCGCCAGCAGAGGCCGGATCACCACCAGCAGCATGATCAGCCCGCCAGTGCATTTTGCCACCGTCAGCAGCGCCCCCTTGGGGAGCAGCGCGTAGAGGATGGACAGCACCATGGCCGCCGCCACGATGCCGAAGAGCCATGTCCGGAAAACACTCATGGGATCACCACCGATACAGAAGAGGTAATAGAGATCAACAGCAGCAGGGCGCAGCTTCCCACCATGCCCAGCACCAGGCCGAAGGCGCTGCCCAGGGCGTCGATCAGCTCCACCAGCGTGCCGTTTCCCGCGGTAGCCGCCAGAAAGGCCGTCACCTTGTACAGCAGGTACTGCACCGCCATGCGGAGAAAGGGCGTCAGACAGGTGGCCAGCACCGCCAGCAATCCCAGCACGCCCAGGGAATTTTTCAGCAGCCCCGCTCCGGCCAACACGCTGCCGCTGGCCTGGGAGATGATGCCGCCCACCACCGGTACCGCCGTGGAGATGACTGTCCGGGTCATCTGCAGCGTCAGGGCGTCCGCCGAGGTGGCCGCCGCGCCGGTCAGCGTCAGGTAGCCGGTAAACAGCACCAATGAGCCGGTCAGCGCCCAGGTGACCACCTTCTTGATCCCGGCGGCGATCCGCTTCAGCGGCTCCCCCGGCAGCATGGCGCCTGCGGCGGCCGCCGCCACATAGAAGTACACCAGCGGCAGCAGCACATTGCGGATCAGCGTCAGCAGCAGATTGGAGAAGAACACCGTGGCCACCTGCCGCGCGGAGGCCGACACGATACCACCGCTGGCCGCCACCGCCGCCGCCAGGGTGGGCAGCAGCGCCTTGCCCAGCACGTCCAGCTGCTCCATGGTCTCCGTGCCGGAGCCGATCATGGTCTGCACGTCCCCCGCCGCCGTCATGGTGATCACCAGCACGAAGGCCAGGGGCGTGAAGTTGGCCATCAGGGGATGGCCTGCCGCCTGAAAGCTGCCCTCCGCCACGCCGTACAGCAGCACCGTGCCCAGCAGCACCACCATCACATGGACGCTGCCCCGCACCTCCGCCGTCAGCAGCGTCCAGGCCTTTTCCCACAGCTTCGCCGTCCCGGCGGACAGCGTGCCGCTGTCGGGGGTATCGCCGTCCAACTGCTCCAGCAGCTCACGGGCATCGGGCGAGAGGGCGTCGTCCACGTTTTCCGGCAGGGATGCCCAGGCAAAAACGGTACATAAACCCAGGATACAGACCCCAATAACGGCGGTTATGAACCCTTTTTTCACAGCAGTCCCTCCAGCATCTGCCACGCCGCCCGGAAAAGGGGCAGCGCCACCAGCACGGCGGCGAAGGCGCCCGCCGTTTCCACCAGACCCGCCATGGCACCCTCCCCCGCGTCCCGGCACAGCGCGCCGCCGGTGCGGCTGACCAGGGCGATGCCCACGGTCTTCAGCAGCGGGACGAACAGCTCGGCGGACAGTCCGCCCCACGCCAGAAGCTGCCGCAGGAAGGCCATGACCTCCTCCAGCCCGCGGCACAGCGCCGCCAGCACCGCCGCGCACACCGCCAGTGCCAGCAGCAGCGCCATGTCGGGGCTTGTCTTTTTCAGAAGCGCCGCCAGCAGCGTGCCCATCAGGCACACCGCCGCCACCTTGGCCGCCGTATCCATTACAGGGAAAACAGCCGCTTCACCAGGTCGAACAGGTCGCTGATCTGCTGCAGCAGCATCATCAGCACCACGATCAGCCCGGCCAGGGTGGTCAGCAGGGCCTGCTCATCCCGGCCCGAGCGAACCAGTATCAGATTCAGCACCGCCACCAGGATCCCGATGGCCGCGATTTTGAAGATCAGATCCACATCCATATTGTCATCCTCAAATCAGTAAAATGATCAGAAGTCCCGCCGCCGACAGCATCCCTGCCGCCCACAGCTTTGCCGACTGGCGCTGCCCCTCGCTCCGCCGTCGGCAGCACGCCTTCAACTGCCGGGCGGTATACAGCAGGCCGTCCGTCAGCTTCTCCTCGTCGCCGGAGAGCTCCAGCGCCGTCATCCACGCCCCGCCGACGCTCAGGCGGGAGAATACCCGCTGCCACGCCTCGTTCAGGGGCTTTCCCGCCCGCAGCAGCCCGCCCACCTGGCGGAAGTAGGGCCCCGCCAGGGGATAGCGCTCCATGGCGGCGATGGCCTCCGGCAGGGGACGCCGCTGCCAGCGGATGGCGGCGGCCATGGCGTCCAGGGCGGCCGCCAGCTCACGCAGCAGCGCCGTCTGCCGCCGCTGGCGGCTCAGTACGGACAGCACCGTCCACAGCGCCGACGCCAGCAGCGCCGACGCACCCAGCAGCTTTCCCGTCACAGCGCCGTCACCTCGTACAGCCGCCGGCCCTCGCGGCGGGTGATGGTCACGGCCTTTTCAAATACCCGCAGCCGCAGAAGCTGGGCGAACAGGGGTTTGCGCTTCAGCTCCGCCGCGTCGGCGGCGTGGATGGTGGCCAGCAGCGTCACGCCGCAGTTGGCGGCGGCGGAGATGGCGGCCAGATCCTCCCGCACGGTGATCTCGTCCACGGCGATGATCTGGGGGTTGGCCGAGCGCAGCAGCATGGGGATGCCCAGCGCCTTGGGACAGCCGTCCAGCACGTCCGTGTGGCAGCCCACCGCCAGTTGGGGCACGCCCCGGTGGACGCCCGCGATCTCGCCCCGCTCGTCCACCACCGCCACACGCCGGGCGGCGTGCTCCGGTGAGCCGTCGGACAGGGCGCGGATCATGTCCCGCAGCAGCGTGGTCTTGCCCAGGCCCGGCGGCGACAGGATCACCGCGGCGCAGAAGCGGTCGCCGTCCCATAGCTGGGGCAGCACCTCTCCGGAGAGGCCCTCCTGCTCACGCCCGATGCGGATGCAGACGGAGGACAGGTCACGGAGATTGCGGCTCTCGCCCTGGCGCACCACCGCCGTGCCGCACAGGCCCACCCGGAAGCCGCCGGGAGCGGTGAGATACCCCTGGGCCATGGTGTCGGACACGGCGTAGCGGGAATAGCCGGTGACCATGTCGCATAGCTGCTCCAGATCCGCCTGGGCCACCCGGGGAACCGGCTGCTCCCCGCTGGGCCATACCTCCCCCTCCGGCAGCAGCACCGTCATGGGCTGTCCCGCCCGCAGCCGCAGCTCCTCGGCGCGGGCCTTCTGATGATCCGGCAGCTGCCGGGCCAGCCGCTGCCACCGGGGCGGCAGCAGCAGCGCCGCCTGCTCATACCGCGCGATGGCGTACCGCTCGTCCATCCGACCACTTCCCTCCTGTTAGATAGTCCACTGTATGAGGGGGCGGGCCGGGTTATGACAACAAAAAACCACGCCCCGGCCGGATGGCCGGAGCGTGGTTTTTTTGTCGTTTATGGTGTAGGGCTCCTATCTGTGATCGGACGGCGGGGTGTGGTCACCCCGCCCTACGGCGTTCTGTCGGTAGCTATTTCGTAGGGCGGCATGACCACATCGCCCCCCCGCGAATGATTTTTCGATAGCGCGGTTTTATTGCGCGGCGGCCTTCCGCTTGGCAAACCGCCAGGCCAGCAGCATGGCGGCATAGCCCAGCAGCAGATAGATCACGGCGTAAAGCGCAAACGCCATTTCGGCCATGGTGAAGAGCATCCACGCGCCCATCAGGAACAGCGCGGCGAACAGCAGAGGCTGGAACCACGCCTCGCGGACATTGCCGCCGGAGAAAACGCCGCCCTTGGCCCATCCAAATACGGATGAGGGAGACCAGCCGCCGGAAGCCAACCCACCGCTTACGCTCATGCTCGCGCCCGCGCTCGAACCTCCGCCGAGCAATCCGCCGATCAGCCCTCCCAGAAGTCCTCCTCCGCCCGATTTCCCGCCCGCAAGCCCCTCAAGCAGCGGCGCAACCACCATTGCCTGATAAGCGATACGCACCAGATCGCTGATAATACTGTTGGCAAGGTCGGAAAAACCGAGCTTGCCTGTCATGGCAAAATCAACAAAGGCGTCTTCCAGCCCGCTCAACGTGGAGGAGGTAAAATTCTCAAACTGCCGCCCCATGTTCATGGAATCCGCATAATAACTCCGCATGGCCCGCCTTCCGCCGTCCCATCCGTCCGTGCTGGCCTCAAGGCGCAATATTTCGGCAAGCTGCTTCCTGTATTCCTCCGGTATTCCTGCCTCTTTCCATGCCTGGGCCTGCTGCTCTATCAGTTTGTTCACATATTCAAGACCCATCCCGTACCGGCCGGATTTTTCTCTCAAT
>ERZ824575.3105-NODE-3105-length-12031-cov-3.805027_pt1 | contig 12031 bp, 20 predicted proteins | sample MGYA00519470_ERZ824575 | MGnify/ENA primary metagenome ERZ824575 (study PRJEB31778, sample SAMEA3449170) | human gut metagenome | biome: human gut; feature: human-associated habitat; material: faeces | place: United Kingdom | collected 2010/2012 ...
GATAAAGCATCCTCAATATCACGTATCTGTGATTTAATTAATTCTAAGTCACACTCTGCCTTATCAATGATGTTTTCAATGTCATCCTCACTATCATAGGAAACATTTGCAGCGTCTGCTAATCTTTCAAGCTCTGATTCCAGATTATTTATTAATTCGTTTTTTGTGTTCTCATATTCTTCAATTGTCATATTATTTTCCAAACTCCATTTCCTTAATAAGTCTTTCTCTTACCATTCTATTTAAGTCCTTGTTGACTGTGATTATTTTATGAGAAGTCCTGTTAATATAAATGAAATGACTTCCTTTGCACCGTGCGAATCTATAACCATTTCTATATAAAATTGGTTCAAATTCTCTTAACTGTTTTGTTCTTCTATATGTCATTAACACCAATCCTTTCCTTATTATTATGTGACCGTGTAGCCGTTATCACAGCTTCGTATTTATATGTTGCATATATTTGTTTGCTTTTTTGATATTTTCTGTTACCGATGTTTCATTTTTCATCACTCGTTTTCTAATTGTTTATTCTCTGTTACATTGCTTTTGACTTTAATGTTTTCTTTGCAGTTCTATTTTTGTCTGTAAATGGCTTTCCATTTCATAACGAACAATTTCAGACAGATAGTCAAAAATCTGTGCCTGTGTTTTTATCCATTACATTCTCTCTGATTGCTTTTACCTCTGCTTCTGCTTCCTCTGGAAATAAAAATGTTCTTTTGCACATATTCGTGTCCTCCTTAAATTTCATTTTTTGCATAAAAATAACGGCTTGCGTTTCGCTTGCCGTTTAGTCGCTAAACTCTCTGAAATACACCTGACTTGAGCATATCTGTTTTCCAACACTCAAAGTCTGGGTATTCTGTTTTGTCTGCTAAGTCTCTGTAAACTTCATGCATTTGATTTTCTGTGAATGTTTTGCCTTTTAGTGGTTCTTCATAAGTGATATATTTCATTTTGTTTCACTTCCCTTCACAATATATTCATTTGCATCCTTACAGTTTTCCATTCCGTGACAACAACATCTGTCACCACAGTTTACGCAAAGGTTACGTTTTATTTCCCTTACCTGTTTTTCAGTCATACTTCCTCCCTCTCTAACATATATTCATAATATTCAGTTTCGCTTGCAAAGAGCATATATTTACCTTTTACAAGTCCTCTGTAGCCTTCTGGCGTGTTATAACCCTTCATTCTGTCTCCTTTCTTTTATCTAAAGCATTGCAGATAATATTTCTGCAAAACTTTTATGTTCTTTGTTTCTTTTTTGTTTTCTCTTTGACGCAAGTTCCTCTGCATATTTCATGTTTGAATATGCGATTTCAGCTTCTGGGCGAGTGTCTATGATTTCAACTCCGTTGTAAGCACGGAACATAATTGCTTTCTGCATTTTTATATTCTCCCTTCTGTGCATTAAAAAAGCGATGCTAACGTCTGTGCTAACATCGCTTTGCTCATATTGTGCGTTTTAATTCCCTGTGGTTTCCGTTTAACCTCAGATCGTACTGAATAGATCCGTGACGGATGTTTTGCCTTTGCTACTTCGTAGTCACAATAAGCATTGTGAATTGATTTTGCTTTCTCTGACATGGTTTTGTCCTCCTTAATTTTGGGTATAAAAATAGCACCCGGAAATTGGGTGCTTTGTGGGTGCGTTGGTTATATTTGATACATTGTTATTTGCCTTGTAATTGCTTTTTCTTTGCCTCTAACTCTGCTATTTGCTGCTCGATTGAAGCAATTTCAGCATTTGCCTTGTTATATTCTGCATCTGGTATCCATTCCATAATTTCTGAAGGTTGGACTTGGAGATATTCGCAGACTTTATTTATAATGTCCGTATTCATTGGTTTGTTTTTTGAAAATTTAGCTGGCATATTTACAGAAATTCCAGCATCGCACAATGATTTCCATTGCATATTTCTATCTTTCAATATTTTTTCTAATTTTTTATATACAATCATATTATTTTACCTCCATTAGATACACCTCCATTCTATCACATAACTGTGTGATTCACAAGTAATTTGTGATAATGCACACTATAAAAGAGCAGACCTTTTACGTTGATCTGCTCCTCTAACTATGCATTATTCTTTTATCGTGTCAAGTTCCGTTACATTTACACCCAAAGCGGATAAAATGACTTTTAAATCTCTGTAACGTGTTTTCATGGATTTATATAATGCGCTTTCTTTTTCTGCCATTTCCATCCATTCCTGTAAGCGTGAAAATTCTTCTACGCAAATTTTAATTGTTTCCTGATTATTCATCTCTTCCATCCTTCCACCGCCTTCCTAGTTATAGTATAGCGGATTTATTGCGTGTTTACAAGTTTCTTATTTGATGTACATATCGCAGAATACAGCCATAAAAAGTTTGTTAAATGCCGCCTTATTGATTGAAGTGTGCATAACTCCATCATTGACAATCTTCTTTGATGTAGCATATTTTGCACCGAACATATCAGACATGTTTTCAGCAAGTTTACTGATTTGAGCCTGTGAACAATTTTCAATACCAAGATTTACAAGGAACTGCTTGATAGCTTCTAAGAAGTCACCACGCTTATGTTCGTCAATCTTTTTCACATAGGCAGAGTGCATATTGTCCGGTACAAATTTATAAGTTTCTTTCATGTTTTTATTCAATGGTTCAATAATGGCATTGTGTGCAGTTTCAGCCTTGCGGATAGCATTGTCAACTTCAATGCGTGGAAATTTTGCAGCCACTTCTTCTACAGATAACCCATTGTTAAGATCGTTCTGACGGTTCGCAAGAATATTTTCAAGTTGAGCCTTGAGTGGTTTCATCTCTGCTTTATACCGTAAATCCTCTGTAGCGATTGCAAGAGCAGAATCCTTAAATGTGTTTAACTGTGCAGTTGCTTCCTTGCTCATTTTTGTAAAGTTAATCTGATTTTTAGCCATAGTGTACTCCTATTCTCCTATTTCACGCATAGGTGCAAAATTGTTTTTGTGTGAAGTCCTCTGCTTTAATCCGACTTGGAACGGACAGACTTATTGTGTGGTCTGGTAGCATTACTTCTAAGTCCAGTTATACGGCTCAAGTTGTTACGATTCCTAACTAGCAGTCGGTTTATTCCCTGATTGTACGGTTTTCACGCACTTGTCTAGTTGTATCCTTGGATGGAGCGACTTTGTTACAAGTCATTATCTACTCAGACCCTTGTATAGCTCACAACCGCCGATTGATTTAATTGTCAATGTTCTTCCTATGAGTGCGTAGTGTGCAATACACCACTTCCTAATTAAAGGTATTACATAGGATTTTTTAAAAACTTTTTGTGGAATTTTTGCATGAAATATGCTAGAATATGTAATGCGTAAAGGTTAGTATTTTCATGCTATCCACTATGTAAGGGTGTAAGGTGTGCTAGACTTTGCACCCTATTTTCAAGTCGTTGTTTCTTGACTGCTTAAAGTGTATCACATTTTTGTGTGATTGTCAACAAAAACTTTTGAATTGGCAACTATGTGAGTTTGCAGTGCCTTAACACTTTGTTGTGTGGTTCTTTGTTTTGTTGAGATTATATTATCACACGTATGTGTGTTTGTCAAGGACTTTTTTGAAAATTATGACAAAATTTGGTAATTTATAAATCATTTTCTATCATAATTCTATCTAAATTAAAAATTTCTTTATTTGAAAAGTTAATTACATTATTAATTGTATTTCCCCCTCTTATGTTCTTAAGACCTAATTTATTAATTTCTTCAGGTGTCATCCACATAACATTAGATATTTCTTCATTATCATAACTAATTTCTCCAGATACATATTCACCAAGAAAATACAGTATTAATAATTGACCAACAGAGGATATTTTTTCTTCAATACATATAATCCCTTTGATATTTATATTTATATTTGTTTCTTCTTTTACTTCTCTTATAGCAGTTGTTATTATATCCTCATTTTCTTCAAGTTTTCCTGCTGGCATGTTCCATTTGCCTTTTTTCTTTTTTCGATTTTCCTCAACCATTAGTATCTTATTATCTTTTTTTACACAAACTTCTGCTACTATTGTTTTCATTTTTATATTCCTCCAATAAAACTCGCTTCGTACATATCTATAATACTGATGAATAAATACGAACGTCTTCTCTTTCACCATCTTTATTAATAACTCTAGATTTTAATAATCCTTCATATTCCATTCCAGCTTTTTTCATTACTTTTCCACTTGCTATGTTAGAATTAAAATGTTGTGCATATACCACATGAAATCCTTCACTATGTAAATAATTTATAACCTTTTTTAGAGCTTCGGTGGCATAGCCATTCCCCCAAAACTTTGAGCCATAACAATAACCCACCTCAGCTGTCATGTATTGCAAATTCTTAGCAACAACATCTATCATACCAATAGTTTCGTTTGTATTTTTTAATACAACTAACCATCTATAACTGTAATCGTTATCATAATCATTTACCCAGTGATTTGTTAATTTTTTTGTTTTTTCTTTTGTTTTGTGAGGATTCCACGTAACATATTTACTTACGTTATAATCACTGGTCCAACAATTAAATATATCATTATAATCTGACAATTTAATTTTCCTTAATATTAGTCTTTCTGTTTCTAAAGTGACTGTACCTTTATTCATTTTGTTTTTCCTTTCTTATTTTTTATTGACAATATATAAGCAATTAATCACTATATAAATCTTGCTTTTTATTTAATTTTAATTCATAGTTTATATACATTGTATATTACATATAATAGAAGCACGTTCTTACTATAATTTTTTATTATTATTTCTTTGTAATTCTTTCCATACCACCCATATATGGTCTTAATACTTCAGGAATTATAACACTTCCATCTTCTGTCTGATTTTGTTCTAATATTGCTGGTAACAATCTACTTGTTGCTAATCCTGATGCATTTAGTGTATGCATATATTTTAGTTTTCCTGTTTCTGTTTCTCTATATTTCATGTTTCCTCTTCTTGCTTGATATTCTCTACTATTTGATACTGAACTTACTTCTTTGTATATTTCCATACTTGGTATCCATATTTCTATATCATATGTTCTACACATTCCAGCACTACAATCTCCTGCCGCTAATTTACTAACTTGGTAGTGCAATCCTAATCCTTGTACTAATTTTTCTGCTTTACTTAACATTTCTTCAAATGCTCTATCTGAATCTCCTGCTGCTGTATATTGAACTAATTCCACTTTATTAAATTGATGGCCTCTTATCGTTCCTCTTTCTTCAACTCTAGAACTTCCCGCTTCTCTTCTGTAACATGGTGTATATCCAAAATATTTTTTTGGAAGTTCTGCTTCTGTTAATATTTCATCTCTATGTAAATTTACTAGTGCTGTTTCTGCTGTTGGTAACATAAATTTACCATCAATACTGTATCCGCCATCTAGCCAATATACCTCATCTTTAAACTTAGGAAATTGTCCTGCTGTATATCCACACTCTTGTTTTAACATGTGAGGTACTAGCATAAATTGCCATTTATCTTCTAAGTGGGAATTTATAAAATAATTTAGTAAAGCCCATTCTAATTGTGCTCCTACTCCTGTATATATCCAACTTCCTTGACCGCCTAACTTTACTCCTCTTTCATAATCTATTAGTCCTAAGTTTAGTGCTAATGTTGTATGATCTTTCGGTTTAAAGTTAAATGTTGGTTTTTCTTTAAATGTATATATTACTTTATTATTTTCTTTTCCGCCGGCTAATACATCTTCATCTGGTATATTTGGTAAGGCTTCCATGAAATTTTTAATTTTAGTTTCTAACTCATCATATTTATTATCAAGTTCTAAAATTTTATTACCTATAATTTTCATTTCTTCTAATTCTTTATTTGCATCACCATGTTCTTTTATTATGATAGGTATCTGTTTTGAAATGATATTTTTTTTATTTTTTAACTCATCTCTTTCTGTACCAATTTTTCTTTTTTCTGTATCCCATTTCAATAATTCATCAAATGAAATATCAGTCATTCTTTTCTTTAAAGCATTTTCTACTTCTTTTGGATTATTTCTAATTTTAACTATATCTAACATTTTATATCCTCCTTCTATTAACAAAAAAGAATGGTATTAAGGAGTCATTACGACGGTACCATCCTTTCTTTATCTTAATTAGATAACGGCTATGAATAACCGGAATTATTTTAAAATTCACTCCAAGGTAGAAACTTATAAAAATATCAATTACTTTTCACCAAACAGTAACTCTCTAAATAATACTTTTTTATAAGTCATGTCCTTTTCAACATTTTAATATTAATGTGATTAATTTTTGTATTTTTATTTAATTTACTATATTTCCATATTGATGTCAATGTTTTTTTGAGATTATGGAAAAATTTATTATTATTTTTCAATTATAATTAAAGATATTCTTATTTCTTCTTGAGCTAATCCAGTATGGTTACCTTTAATGTTAGAAACTGGAGAGAGATGATCATTAAAAGGTAATTCCTGGTTTACACATATTGATATATTCTCCAAGTCCAGCTCTTCCTACAATAGTCTTTTCATTTCCAAAAAAGCCTTGATTATATAATTCATCTGTTAGGAACAAATACATTTTATCTTTATAATCTTTATTAAACTATTTAACAAATTCTTTTTGATAAGATTTCTTTATAAAATATGAAGCTGTACCAAAATCTATCATAGGTAACGTATAAAAATACTTTTGATATTTATCATAGTTCATAGTAACTACTTCTTTTATTGGTAATTGTCCATGATCTGCTGTAATAATTATTTCTGTATCTTTAGTATCAATTTTGTTTACGATTTCTTCTATGAGAGTTTCAATTTTAGATAATTCAGATGATACTTCTTCACTATATGGACTATATTTATGCTTACATGTATCAACATTTGATATATATAAATAAATGAAATTTTCAAATGTTTCATTTAGAATATTAGTAATTACCTCTGGAATCTCTTCATAAGAAGAATAACCTTTTCTTTTATTTTCAGATACTACATAACTAGAGTACTTGCTATTTACAATGTTTTCTGGAAAAATAGTATGATTTTTTCTTTTTAAATTATCCATAGCTGAAGGATACTTAAATACTTTATCTGGATTAATATCTAATGATTCTAGGCTTTCTCTATCTAGATATTGTAATGTTTTGAAGTTTAGGTTTAAATCAGGATTATAACTATACCGCCCATAAATTCCATGAGTTGCAGGATATTTTGCCATAGCAATCGATGGAAAAACGCAACCACTTTTAATTAAATCATTAATAATAAACTTTTCATTAGCGCCACAATAAGTATAAATTGTTCTTACAACATCAATTATATTTGGAAGTGTTGTATCAGGATAAATTAAATTTTTTTTGACACAATTTCTTTTAAACCATTCATGCTATTCACTTACTTTCTGATAATATTTTTTCAATAGTAGTATTTCTATTATGAGATAACTCTTTTAGTATAGGAATTAATTCATTTAATTCTATTTTTATTTTTTCATGAGTTTTATTATTCTCTATTTCTAGATGATTATCTTCAAGTGTTTTACCAAATACTACAGTATAAGGAATACCTAATATTTGGCTATCTTTTATTTTAGAACCAATACTAAGATTAATTCTATCATCATATAATACCGGTACTTCGTTAGTTAATAATTCTTGATATACAGAAGTAGCTATATTTGATTTTTCAGAGTCATCATCTTTAGGAATGATATATATAAGATATGGACTTATGTTTATAGGAAGAGCAATACCTGTAAATTTATTATCTTTAGTAACTATACTATTTTCATATAGCATAGCTAAAGTTCTACTTACTCCAATACCATAACAGCCCATTATATAATTTTTATTTTGACTAAATTCATCTATGTATGTAGCATTCATACTTTTAGAATATTTATCTCCTAGTTTAAAGATGTGTCCAAGTTCTACTGCTTTTCTCTTTTTTAGAGTAGTAGTATCGTTAATACCATAATTATTTTTGAGGTATTCTTTATAGTCTGAATGCTCTAATAATTCTTCATTGAAACTAGTACCAGTTGATGCATCATAGAGAATGTTGTCTTCACCAATATCGGATATGCACATAAATTCTTCTGATTTGTTTCCACCAATGGCACCGCTGTCTGCTCCTACTGGTTCTACTTTTAATCCAAGAGTATTAAATATTTCAAGGTATGCTTGTTTAATATTTTCATATTCTTCATCTAAATCTTTTTGATTTCTGCCAAAACTATAAGCATCCATCATAGTAAAAGACTTTCCTCTTAGAAGATATCCTCTGGTTCTTATTTCATTTCTAAACTTCTCTCCTATTTGAAAATATGTAACAGGTAATTGTTTATATGAAGTCAATCTATTTTTAGCATATTTAACAATAGCTTCTTCAGCAGTTGGAGCTAAGCAATAATTACCTTTATCAGTAAGACATCTAAACATTACATCTTCAGATATATACTTTTCTAGTCTGCCTGATTCTTGCCAAATGTTTTCAGGTTGTAGAAGTGGCAATGAAAGAACAGAACAATTATATTTTGTTAAAGTTTTTGATATTAATGATTCAATATTTTTTTCTACTAAATATGGAATATGTCCGTAAGCATATATTCCAGTAGAGAACTGTTCTACTTGTCCTGTTTGAAGCAACATATCTTGTACTGGAAATTGTTTATCTAAATTAGTTATTTTTTTGGATATTAATCCTATTTGTGATACTTTCATAGTAAGCACCTCTTTCTTAATTATAAATTTATATTAAAAAATATTTTTGATAATTCTTGTTTACACGGATAGTCTACGCTTAATAATTCATTAGTGAACTTATCTTTATTATATGGTAAATGTTTACTAGTTATAGTAAGTTCTTTATCTGTTATATTTATTATGGTATATTTAGTGATATTATCTTTAGTACAACCACTACTACCAAGACATACTATATTTTTATTATTAATTGTTAATTCAAATGGTTTATGATTATGACCTATAAAAATATAATCATTAGGTGTATTATTAATAATTTCTTTGATATTTGATTTTCTGGTTATATCTATAGGATAAAATGGATAGTTATCTTTATCTTTTATAAGAAAATGTTCAAATAGAAGTTTTTTATTAAATATTTCCTTTTCTATACTTAATGGACAATTTTTTAAATATTCATAGTGACTTTTGTTTAATGTTGAACTAACCCATTTTTGGTGTTCTATTTCTTCTGGTGTTAATGTGGAATATAGTTCTTTATTTAGATAATATAATTCATGATTTCCTAATGTCATAGATATATTATTTTCTATTATTAGATCTAAGCATTCTTTAGGATTTGGACCAATTCCAATAGTATCTCCTAGACAAATAATATTATTTATTTTTTCTTTTTGAATATCTTCGATAATTACTTTTAGGGCTTCATAATTACCATGAATATCAGTAAATACAGCTATTTTCATTTTAATACCTACCTTTATTATAGGATAATGTTTTTATAGATATACTGGCATATTTTTTCGTGACCTATATTATTTGGATGAAGGCCATCTGATAAGTCAGTTAATTCAATAACATTTTTCATTTTTAGATAATTAATGTTTTCTTTTTGAGAAATATCTTGAATTAGACTATCTATAAATAAGATATTTGACTCTTGATAATTTTTTCTAATGGTAATATCTACGGGTAATAAACCTAGAAAATAAATATTATTAGTATATTTTTTAGTAGTAGTAATTATTTTTTCTAAGTTATTTACGAATATTTCTTTATTTATTTTATTATTGTTTAAAAGTAGAGCATCTTTAATGCCAAAAGCATAGATTATACGAAAATTATCTTCTTTATTATAACGAGCAGATATTTCATTATCAAAACGAGATACGATATCATTAGAGTTTTGGCCTGGAATACCTAGATTAAAATAATAATCAGTGGGATGTATTTTTTTAAGGCGATTTACCCATCCGAAATATTCGGTATCTCCCACTCCATAAGTGTTACTATCACCAATAATTATATTTACTGTATCTTTTTTCATAATATTACTCCTCATTTTCTTTATATTTAAGAATTTCTTTAAATGCAAGGGAATGTGATTTTACAAATTTATCTTCTTCTATTAATGATATTATTTTTTCTTTTGACATATATGAGACGGAAGATACTTCTTCTTTTTGAAGTGTTAATTTGTTAATATCAATATTTTTCTTTAGATAATAGATATCAAAGAATGGTACTCCTAGAAGAATGGTATTTATATAGATAATATTATCATTAGTTATATCTACTCCTAATTCTTCTTTTGTTTCTCTTATAATAGCATGATAAGAATCTTCATCTAAGTCTACATGACCTCCAGTAGAAGCATACTTACCTGATTTACTTTCACTAGTTTTTTGAATGAGATATTCCCCTTTTTCATTTTCAATAAAAATTAATGATATTAAGATGTGTTCATTTTCTTTTAAGGGAGTACTACGTAAGACCTTTTTATCTAAAGGCTTTTTATTATTATCATACACTCTTAAGTATTCCATAATTACCTCCATATAACGGATTTGAAATATTGTTCTTGAAATTCTGTTAGAGCAATAATTGCTTCATCGGAGTAAGATTTGCCTTCTGGTACTACGACTAATTTATCGTCATCATCATTTAAACGATGAATAATAGCAATTACTTTTCCAGAATATTCTTCAATTGGATCAAAAACTCCTAATAGATAGGCATCTAATTCTTCTCCATCAGTATTGATTGTTTCTGGGACATATCCATAATTTACAGGATAAATAAAATTATGTTTAGGATGACGTGATCCTAGAGGGCGATCTATTTTAATTATAATAGTTTTATTTAGATATTCTTTTGTATTCATAAAATAATTCACTCCTTTATTTTATATCCTAATTTTGTTAATTCTAATAAAGCAGGATTAGATAGGTCTTCTTTTTTTAGATCAGATATATTATAGAAAGAGGCTCCTAGGGAATCATCATTAATAGTATCTATTTCTATATTTTCTTTAATCTCGTTTTTATATGATAATACTTGGTAAAATACTCCTATGTGATGAACTTTAAATAATTTATTTTTATATTGCCAATTAAATGATACTGAATCACAATCGAATAATTTATAATCTGTTATATTAATTCCTACTTCTTCAAGTAATTCTCTTTTCAATGCATCAGCGGGTCGCTCGTTAAATTCAATTGTTCCTCCTGGGAGGTCTAATTTTTTATCATATGGACCTCCATATTTTTTTATTAAGAGTATTTGATCATTCTTAATAATAATAGCATATGCTCCTAAGTGTTTGTATTCTTCCATAATATTCTCCTTTATAATTTTATTTTAACATATTTATGATAATTTTTAGATAAATATTAGAAAAAAGAAACTTTTTTTATTTAGTTTCTTTATTTTTAGTTAAGACGTCTTCTCTATTTATGATATTTTTATTAATACATTCTAATAGTGATGTTTTTTTGATAGGTTTAATTAAGATATCAGTAAAGCCCATATTAAGATACTCTTCGTTATATTCATATTTGTTATCTTTACTTAGTAAGATTACTGGGATATTGAAATTTCTTATTTTTTTTAAATAATTTAAGAGTTCTACGCCTGTCATCATACTTAGTTCTTCATCTAGGAGAATTAAGTCATATCTGTTTCTAGTTTTTATTTTATTATATGCATCTTTTCCATTTAGAGAATAATCTATATCTATATTACTTTCTTTTAATAGTTTTTCTATTACTTTAATAGTAGATTCTGTATTATCTATAATTAAGATCTTTTTATTATCTAGGATACTCTGATATTTCTTTTCTTCTATACTGATAGATGGTTCTATTTTTTGATCTAGAATTATTTTTATTTTATTACCTGTTCCATAATTAGAGGTAATTACCATAGTACCATTCATTAGAGTTATTAATTTATATATTGATGAGAATACTTTGTTATCTATAGTAATTCTTTCTAAGACACTACTTTTAAGACCCATACTGGAGTCT
>ERZ824575.3107-NODE-3107-length-12021-cov-2.940498_pt1 | contig 12021 bp, 6 predicted proteins | sample MGYA00519470_ERZ824575 | MGnify/ENA primary metagenome ERZ824575 (study PRJEB31778, sample SAMEA3449170) | human gut metagenome | biome: human gut; feature: human-associated habitat; material: faeces | place: United Kingdom | collected 2010/2012 ...
CATCACCGCTCTGCAGCATGCCGCCGAGTTTGCCGAAACGGAAAATATCAATGTGCCTGCCGCTACAGACAAGGATGCAGTGCAGGACGTGATGGACAAGGGCTCTGCTGTACTTCCCGGCGATATTCCGACCCTGAGCCTGGAAGATGCCGTAGCGGCGGCCGTAGCCGGAAATCTGCCCGATGTCTATAAGCTGGATGAAAGCGCTCTTAATGCCGGTGAACTTTCCGTCGCCGATGCCGGGCACATCAAGGACATAGTGAAAGGCGCCGACAACTATAAGGCCGACGCTCCCTTCTCATACTCGTACACCCTCGCAGACACGCTGGCGAACCTGCAGAATGCGTCCGCTTCCGTATTCAACTCTGCGAAGGAAAAACTCATCGTCGACACCTATGAAACTGTGAAAGCCGCTGATGACCTGGGCGGAGTTGCCAAGGCCGAATTGACCGGTGACGCTACCAACGGATATCTTTCGATGGAAGGCATCAAGGGCCTTACCATTGCACAGCTTGGCGGCGGCAACGGTGCGGATTACCTGGGGACCAACACTGCTTCCAGCGTTCTCTTCGGCGGCAGCATCACGGAAAAGGGCGAGAACGGCCTTTATGCGGAAAGCCAGGACAGCATCACCAGCAACGCCCTGAATGGAACGTTCGACAAGGTGTTTGTCAACAGCAATGGTGAAGGCAAGCAGTGGATTTCCGACACAACCCTTTCCCTGTTCCAGGGTGCCAATATCTTTGATATTCACGGCAATGCCAGCGGAACTACTGCTGTCGCTTCCACGGCGAAGGATGTTTTCCTGCTCCAGAGCGGCGACGGCGTGAACGGCAAAACAGCGGAAACCAATGTTGCCAAGCTGGAAATCCAGCATTTCAAGGTTGGTCAGGATGCTCTCATGATTCTGAATCAAGGGCAGTCCACCGACAAGATTGCCGAAAGCAGTGCCGATATTCTGGATCAGTTGACAGAAGCCAACGGCATTACAATGGAATTCATAAATGGCCAGAGTGTGACCATTACAATCAACTGGTCTACGCTGGACGGCAAGTGGGATGGCCTCAATACCACGCAGGCGACGACCGAGATTACCCTGCAGGGTGTGCAGGGGCTGGAAAATGTTGACAACGTCGCCGACTTCTTCAGCATTGCGTAATATCTGACAACTTGGCGCAATCTTTCAATAAAAATCCCCCGCGCTCTCTGGCAGCAGAGAGTACGGGGGATTTTTCCATGACTGAAGGCGCACGGTAAGGTGCCCCTTCAGTCCGTTTTACGCAATACCGAAGAAATCGGCAGCAGTGGTGACGCCGGCCTCAAAACCCTGTACGCCTTGCAGCGTAATTACGGTATCGTCGCTGGTGTTAAGATCGCCCCATGAACTGAAAACGTTATGATCCCAGTCTATTGTGAGGATAATATTCCCTTTGGCGTCAAGGTTCACCGTGCAGGCCTGATTAATCTTGTCCGCGGTGAACTCAGCGGAAGTCTTCACCGGAATGTCAAAGTTCCCCTGGCTGACCAGAAGCAGGGCGTCCTGTCCCACATGGAACTGATGGATACTGAGGGCAGCACCGGGGGCCTCGGCGTCTTTTCCGCTCGCCTGGCCATTCTGAATCATGAAGGTGTCCTTTGCGGTTGAAGCAACCATGGTAACGGCACTGCCATGAACATCCAGCAGATTGCCGCCTTTCATGAGATTCACGGCCTCATCGCTGTACCACTTGTTGCTCTCTCCGAAAAACTCCTCGGCATCCCACAGTTTATAGCTGCTGATGCTGTCCTGGCTTTCCGCATAGATGCCTGTCCTCACATCCTTTTCCGTGATGCTGCCGCCAAAGATGGCTTCAGTGCCCTTGCTATTGCTGTTGTCGACCTGAATCCAGTCCGCGCCGTTACCGCCGCCGACCGTGAGTACTTTCGTCAGTTGAATATCTTTCCCCACATTGAGTATGGAGTCGCTGGCATTGGCAGTCAATTCCGTTGCACCCTCAGCATCGACGTCTGACAGTTCGCTTTTGGCGTCCTTTATAATTTCATACGAGTCGGCAATCCATCTTTCAGATGCCTTATTTACAACTACAGCAGTACCATGCTGCAAGTGATCCAGTGTATCAGCAATCTTGTATTTTGCATCACTCCAGTTTTTATCGTAGTTTTCAGCACCCTTTATGACATCCTTGATGAACTCAGCCTCGGCAACGGTATATTCACTATTGTCATCAAGGCTGTCTTTATTCAGATTATAGACACTGGGCAGAGTTTCAGCCACGGCCGCCGCTACGGCATCATCCAGATCCAGACTCGGAGTTTCACCGGGAAGGAGCGGTTTTTCTTCTGAAAGCAATTCTTCCACAGCTTTCTGATCTTCAGCGGCAGACACATTGATATGTTCCTGTTCAGCAAACTCGGCGGCATGCTGCAGAGCGGTGATGCCGGCGGCGGAGAAAGCGGCCTTGACGTCCGCAACAGTCCAGTCGGTCTTGCCGTCATAGGCCTGCTTGTTGAGTTCCACGGCCTTGGCGGCGCAATAGGCGTCGGTATCGAAGGACTCGGAAGGATTGACGCCTTCGGCAAAACCGTACTGGGCATAGTGATCCCAGGCGGACAGACCGGCGGCCTTGAAGGAATCCACGACGTCCTGCATGGTCCAGTTGCTGCGGCCGCCGTAGGCCATTTCATTGAGCTGCGCCGCCTTGGAAGCAATATAGTAGTTGGCATCAAAGTCAGCGGAAGGAGAAATCCACTCGCTGTGCCCGAACTGGGCAAAATGCTCATATGCGGTCAGACCGGCGTCGCTGAACGCCTTCTTCACATCGTCGACGCTCCAGTCCTTGTACTGCTTGTCCAGGCTCTGAAGCTGGGCAAGTTTTCCAGTGAGGTAGTACTCTTCATCAAACCATTTGGGATCAGCCATGTTTTTATCCTCCGGAGGATAACAGAAAGTTGAACGTGTTCCTGTTCCGGCCCCATGCCGGAAGAGGAAACGGACAGACTCCCCTTTTCGTTCCCGTGGGGAACGCGAGGGGCTGGACCTTGTCCTGGTGGTACCCTTGCCGTATCAGTTGCAAACCTGAGCAATGGTCCATCCTGAAAGGGGAATGTGTCCCCTTGAAACGTCCGGTGGGACGTTTTGCGGCGGATTGGGGAACGCTGTTGCGTCCGTCCTTGAAAATCGTGTGTTTTCAGTGTGCTGCGTCATGTCCCTGAATTTCCGCGTGCCCGTAATGAAGCCCCGGATACGGCCGAAATCTGTCACATTAGGGTACACTTCATTGGAACAGAAAATTCGCGAGTGTCTCAATCAGGAGGAGGATAAAATTTACTTTTGAACTACAACAATATGTTGTCATATGGTATCAGCAAAAAAATTATAAAATTTTTCTGCTGTGACATTATACACTTTTATTTTTGTTATACCATAACCTTATGAGGTGATATGACATGAATATTGGATATGTAAGAGTCAGCAGTTTTGAGCAGCACATGGACCGACAGCTTGGAGGTATCCAGTTGGATAAAATTTATAGAGATACTATTAGCGGTAAGGATACAGAACGACCAGAACTGAAAAAATGTCTGGCATGCCTCAAAGAAGGAGATGTACTGCATGTCCACAGTATTGATCGCCTGACAAGAAACTTGCGTGATTTGCTGCGTTTGCTTGAAGAAATGGCGACTCGTGGCGTAACGGTCAGGTTTCATAAGGAAAAATTGACCTTTACGAGTGACACGTCGCCTTTCCAAAAACTGCACCTGCAAATTATCGGGGCAGTGGCTGAGTTTGAAAGGGCTTTTATCCGGGAACGTCAGCGGGAGGGAATAGCTATTGCAAAGACAAAAGGTAAATACAAAGGACGCAAGGCAATGCTTTCTGATGAACAGGTCGATGAAATTTCATGGAGAGTAAAGAATAAGGAACGCATTGCCCGTATTGCCCATGAATACGGTGTTTCCCGGCAGACTATCTACCGCTCTCTGCGTTTACGGCATCACGCCAGTGACACCAACGTGAACGAATATTCTTTTTGGGAAGGAAAAAAAATGTCGAATCAGGATCAAATAAGTTGACAAGCCGCTGAGGGCTGGGGTAGTAGGGAGATGTGAATGGCGTTGTCTCAATGAAGTGTACCCTAATTATGAGGGTATGGTTGAAAGAAAGTTTTCTGGTGCATGAAAAATAGTTAAATGCGGCGGCGGAAATACGGCATTGAAGCATTGAAGAGTACTGGCATGTTTCGGGCGGAGGCTTGGCGTGCCCCAAGGCAAAGAGGCTTGTCGTCCGGATGGGTTGAGATTCTGATGAATTAGTAATTGTTTTGAAATGACGCAAGTATTGAGCAGGTAAAGAGCGCTTCCGGCTTGTTGAATGCCTGCGGCGGGGCAATCCCTTCTGTCTCGCTGAATGATGCGGCCTGCAAGGGGTCGATTACATGCGCAGGGGCGCGCCATCCCGAAAGGACGGGGGTCTAAGGTCGTAAGCGGACAGCTTGACGGCCTCTTGGTGTTTGTGCAATCTTTGCCCCGACGAGAATCAAAGTCATCTTACTGTTCGGCGCGCCGTGTCCGAGGGAGGGCACGGCGCATCTCTGCGGCGTGCGCTCCGCGCACGGGGCTTTGCCGCGCCAAACCGGAAGCGTTTTTTTATGCAAGATTTTCTGCGCGTGTGCCGCCGTTTCTTCGGCTACGCCTTTTTTTTCAGCCTGTTCGTCAACATCCTGCAGCTGACGTTTTCCATCTACATGCTTCAGGTATACGACAAGGTGCTGACCAGTTTCAGTCTGTCCACCCTTGCCGTGATCACCGTGGCCGCCGTCATCTGCCTTGTCGTCATGGCGCTGCTTGAGTGGATACGTTCGCGGCTGCTGGTGCGGGCCGGCATTGAATTTGATCACATGCTGGGTGAAACCGTACTCAGGGAGAATCTGCTCAGTGCGGCGTCTCCGTCTTCAGGCGCGCGGCGGGAGAATCAGGGCAGTCTCAGGGATGTCCAGATTCTGCGGAACTTTCTGGGCGGCAATGCGGTGTTTGCGTTTTTCGACGTGCCGTGGATGCCCATCTATTTTATTCTGATTTTCATTCTGCACCCCATGCTGGGCATGGTGGCCGTGGCGGGCGGGATACTGGTGTTCATTCTCGGTTTTGCCACCGAGCGTCTGACCCGCAGACGGCTTGAAAACGCCACGCGGCTCAACGCGCACGCGTCCGCGTTCACGGGGGCGGCCGCGCGCAACGCCAGCATTGTGCGTTCCATGGGCATGGTGGGGAACATAAGCGCCCGCTGGCGCAGGCTGAACGACGTGGTCATCCGCCTGCAGACCAGGGCGAGCCGCAGCGCGGGGCTGATCCACGCCGTGAGCAAGGCGCTCCGCGTTGGGCTGCAGGTGGCGATTTATGCCGTGGGCGCGTATCTGACGGTAACGCACGCATCCACCGCCGGGGTGATGATAGCCGCATCCATCGTCATGGGACGGGCGCTGGCGCCCATAGATCAGGCCATGGCCACCTACAGGCAGTCGCTGGAGGCCCGCGAGGCATACAGGCGCCTTGATGCGCTGCTCAGCCGTCCGGCGGAGCCTCCGCCCATGGAACTGCCGGATCCCGTGGGCGAACTGACGGTCGAGGGGCTGTATTTTGCGGCGGGAGATCGCCAGATCATCAAGAACATCTCATTCCGGATGCCTGCGGGGCAGTCTCTGGCGATCATCGGGCCCAGTGCGGCGGGCAAGTCCACCCTGTGCAAGCTGCTGCTCAATATCTGGCCGCCTCTGGCGGGCAAGGTGCGCATAGACAGGGCGGACATAAGCTCGTGGGATTCCGAGCGTCTGGGGCCGCATATCGGGTATCTTCCGCAGGATGTGGAGCTGTTTTCCGGTTCGGTGGCGGAGAATATAGCCCGTCTTGGGGATGTTGATTCGCAGAAGGTGATCCGTGCGGCCCGGCTGGCCGGTGTTCATCACATGATCCTCGCGCTGCCCAGGGGGTACGACACACAGATCGGCGAGTACGGCGCGGCGCTGTCCGGGGGGCAGCGCCAGCGCATCGGGCTGGCCCGCGCCCTGTACGGGGATCCGAAGATTATCGTGCTGGACGAGCCGAACTCCAATCTGGACGAGGAAGGCGAGGCCACGCTTCTGCAGGCCATAGTCAACCTCAGGGAGCTTCGGTCGACCGTGGTTCTGGTGACGCACAAGCCCAATATACTGTCCCTGGTGGATAATATCATGGTCATGCAGGACGGACAGATCGCCCTGTGCGGGGCCCGTCAGGAAGTGCTGGGCAGGCTGGCGGAAATGCAGCGGAAACAGCGTGAGCAGGCCGAGCGCGCGCGGGCGGTGCAGGAATCGCTGGAGAAGCGGCGCAATGAGGCGCTGGAGCAGGAAGGCGGCGGGCAGGAAGCGCCCTCCGGGGAGGCCGCACATGCGTGAGATCAGCCGCAAGGCGCCGCCGGTCATTGAGGCATCGGGAGTCAGGGCGTCAGGTTCCGCAGAGAAACACGGCGATGACGTGGAAGACCCCGGGCGCATCATCCGGCAGGGCATGCTGGTTATCCTTCTTTTCTTCGGCGGTCTGGGGCTGTGGGCCGTCTTCGGAGAGATCACCGGAGCGGTTGTTGCGCCCGGAAAGATAAAGATCGAAAGCGAGCGCAAGACCGTGCAGCACCTTGAAGGCGGCATAGTGGACGCCATTCTGGTCCGGGAGGGGGAAGAGGTCCGGGAAGGCCAGCCCCTGATCATTCTTGAATCCGTGCAGGTGGATGCCTCCGCCAGCATGCTCCGGAAGCAGCTGGTGACGCAGAGCGCGGCGCAGTTGCGCGCCGAGGCGGAAAAGGAACTGCGGGCAGAGCTGACGTGGCCGGAGGACCTGCGCGTCATGGCGGAACAGGCGCACTGCGGGGATGTGCTGGAAAACGAATACAGGAACTTCCAGGCGAGGGGGGAAGCCCTGCGCGGGCAGATTTCCCTGCTGGAGTCCCAGCTGGCCCAGGTGGATGCGCAGATTCTCGGCTACGAGGATCAGATCCGCGCGGAGACCAGGATCATCGGCACGCTGCAGGAGGAACTCAGGGCCAAGCGTCAGCTTTTCGAGGAACGCTATATCGAGAAATCGCAGATTCTGGAACTGGAACGCACGCTTGCGGGGCATGAAGGCAGCCGGGGCAGCATGCGGCAGTCCGTGGCGGAGGCCAGGCAGCGGAGCGCGGAACTGCGGCTGCGGATTGAAGACGCCAGGAACCGCTTTGTGGAACAGGCCACGGCGGAAGTGAACGCGCTTCAGAATGAAATTCTCCAGACGCGTGAGCGTATCCGTCCGCTGGAGGATGCCAGAAAGCGCCTCCAGATTGTCGCGCCCGTGGCAGGGCGCGTTGTGGATCTCAAGGTGCATTCCCGCGGCGGCGTGGTGCGTCCCGGCGAGGCGCTCATGGATATCGTGCCGGAAGACAATCCGCTGATTGTGGAAATACAGGTTCCCGTCAACAAGATAACGGAAGTTCATATCGGCCAGGAGGCGCTGGTGCAGCTGGACGCCTTTGACACGCGCCTGGTGCCTCATCTGTCCGCCAGGGTCACCTATATTTCCGCTGACCGTCTGGAAGAGCGCACCAACATGGGAGCCATGCCCTATTACCTCTGTTATGTGGAAATTGATCCGGAGAGTCTGAAGAAGGAGCAGGTATATCTTTCTCCGGGCATGCCGGCCACGGTGTTCATCACCACGAAAAAACGCTCCGTTCTCTTCTACATGCTGGAACCCCTGCTGAAAAGCTGGGACAGGGCGCTGAGAGAATAGCCATGCCCATGTTCGCGTTCGCCTGCATATTGCTGCTCATGGCGCTGCCCGCGCCCGCGCCGGCTTCGCATGTCCGTCTGGAACCCGGCATGTGCTACATGGGGGAACAGTCCGGACACGGCGGAACGCGTGTGGAACTCCAGCTTCTCGATGACAATTTCTTCTCCCTGCGGGAGGTCTTTGCCCCTCGCGGGGGGCGGCGCGTCACGCGGGATTCCACCGGCGTATGGCGGCAGGTGGAGGACGGCTCCCTGTTGCGCCTGACGAACGGGTACGGACTGTCTCTGCGGCTCAATATCGGCGGCGAAGGGAACCTGTACGGTGAATTTTCCTTCAGAGCCTCCCTGCCTCCGATGAGTCTGACGCTGAAGCGGGTTTCCCGTGCTGTACGGCCCTTTGTGATCATGGGACGGCTGGAGCGGTCTGAAGGCAGACGGGCCAGCCTGACCGACAGTGCCACGGGGAGGGTGTTTTCTCCTGTGGAGGGAGGGGCGCTGGCGGCGCTTCCGCCGGAAAATCCCCTGTTTGTGGATGCCCTGGTTCTGCCGGAAGCGGCGGGGCTGCGCGTGGAAACGATCCGCAGCTTTTCCCCTTTCATGCCGGAAAGTCCGCCGGACAGCGGGGGAGAAGACGTCGCGCGCGGCTTTGCCGGCGCGGCGGAAAATCAGGTCTGGCTGCTGCCGGAACTGCCCGGCGTGACAGAGGCAAGCTGTTTCTTCAGCGGCATGGAGAGCGGTTCCGGCATGCTGGAAGTGAACGGGCCCGGGCTGCGTCTTGTGGTCTCCGTTGAGGAAAGGCCCGGACGGCGTCTGGCGTTCACGCTCGGCGAGGAGGATGCCCGGATGCTGCGTGCCGCGGGATTTGAAGAACTGCCGGGAATTTTTTCCGGCGAGTATGCGTGGTCGCGGGAAGGCGGCACGCTTGTGCTGACTGCCTCCGGCAGGCCGGATCTGCTGCTGGAGGGACGGTTCCGGGGCCGGAGGGATGCCGTGCCGGACACTTCAAGCCATTTGAAAAGGATGCCGTGATGATCTTCCGTCGAGTTCTGCTTTTGCCGTGCGCGCTTCTGCTGGGCGCACTGTTCGCGCCCGGCCTGCCTGATTCCGCGCGGGGCGCGGAATCGTTCACCATGCGGCAGGCCGTGGAATATGCCCTGAAGGCGAATCCCGGCGTGGAGGCAAAGATTCTGATGCTGGAACAGGCCCGGAGGAACGTGGGGGTGGCGCAGAGCTACTTCTGGCCCCGTGTGTCGCTGGTGGGCAGCGCCAACCGTCTTCAGAACGATACGGAAAGCTCGGCCTACAGCAGTGACGAATACTCGAGCCGCACCAGATCCTGGGGCCTGCGCGCCTCCCTTTCGCTTTTTGCCGGTTTTGCGCATCTGAACAACCTGCAGAAATCCCGCCTTTCCGTGGAAGTGGAGGAGGCGCGCAGACAGCAGGCCGAACTGGAGCTGGCCTGCAACGTGCAACTGCAGTTTCTGCAACTGCTGAAAAGCCGTGAGGATCTCAAAAGCGCGGAAGAGGCCGTGGGGCGTATCCAGACCCAGCTCAGAGCCGCCGAGGAATTTGTCCGGGTGGGCATGGCCCCGTATGTCAATATCCTGCAGAACAGAACGGAACTTTCCCGCGCACAGCAGCAGGTGATCCGCGTGCGCAACGATATCCGCAATGCGGAAGTGCAGCTTAACAGATACCTGGGCTTTTCTCCCGAGCGCCCCGTGCGTTATGTGGGCCGCCTTGGCGATTTCCGCGGCAGGGTGGACATTTCGGAGGAGGCGGCCGTTGAACGCGCCGTGCTGCACAGGCCGGATCTCATGGTGGCGCGCAAGTCCGTGGAAGTGGCCTACAAGGATATGTATGCCGCCATGGGCGGCTTTCTGCCCCGGGTGGACGCCACCTATGACAACATGCACAGCCACAAGGATTACGACAGCAGGCGCTATCGCGACTATGACCGTGACTACTGGTCCATAGGGCTGAACTTCTCCTGGGAACTGTTTTCCGGGGGGGGCACAACCTTTTCTTCCCTTGCGGAGCGCAAGCGCGCCCAGTCCCTGCGGAAGGAATACGAGGACGCGATGTCCGGCGCCCGCGCCGACGTCATCCGCGCGCTGCTGGATATCGCCGCGGCGCATGAACTTGTCGGCACGGCGCGCATCGGCGTGGAGGCCGCGCGCGAAAGCTATGCCATGGCGGACAAACGCTACATGACCAGTACAGGCACCATTACGGAACTGCTTGACGCGCAGCTCCGGCTGACCCAGGCGGAGAACGACGCCAGCCAGGCACTCGCCGAATACCACAGTGCAAGAGCCAGATTTTACTTCAATATCGGACAGCAGAATCCGGGACTGGAATAGGACGTTTTCAAAACGAAAGCTCTTCGGGCAACTGGGAGGGAGAGAGCATGGGAAAATCCCCTGCGCATGGGAATTTTTTCGCCGGAAAAAGTGAGCGGAACGAGCTTCTGACCGATACCCGGACAGGAGGAGGGCGGAGCCGCCTGGATGTTGCGCTCTGGAAAATCGCCAGAGAAGCGCGCCGGATCTGCCGCCATGCGGGACGGGCTCTTGGCCCGGGACGGAAGGACGGGAAGGGAAAGAATCTGTCGAAAGGTTTTCCGGAAGGACTGGGAACAGAGATGTTCTTCCGGCAGGGGCCGGACTTTGTCTCTCCCGCGCATATCCGGGCCATGATTTCCGATCCGGCCGTGAAGATTGTCAGTTTTGATGTGTTTGACACGCTTCTTGTCCGTCCCGCTCTTCAGCCGCGTGACATCTTTCATCTGCTGGCAAGGCGTGTGAATGCGCTCTATGGCGTGGATTTCATCAGGATGCGCTGGGATGCGGAGGCCGAACTGGGCCGGATCAACGCCGATATCCATGAAATATATGACTTCATGGCCGAAAAGCACGGTCTTGACGCCCGCACCAGGGATGCGCTTCTGGAGGAAGAGGTCCGCTGCGAGACAACCCTGCTTTCACCCCGCCCCGATGCGAAGGAACTTTATGATGAGGCCGTGCGGCTGGGCAAACGGGTTATCGCCGTATCCGACATGTATCTTCCGGGAGAGATCATTGCGGATATTCTGCGCCGGAAAGGTTTTTCCATGGATGCCGTCTATGTCTCCTGCGACTGCGCCGCGCGCAAGAGCGACGGCGCACTGTATGACGTCGTTCTTGCAGGGGAGGGAGGAGATCCTTCGGAAATTCTGCATGTGGGCGACAACTGGGAATCCGACTATGTGCAGGCGATCAGAAAAAGGCTCACTGCCGTGTGGCTGCCCTCCGTCGCTGAGATGTGTCGCCGCGGAGGGCCGGGATATGAAGAAATTTTTGCCGATAGCGCGAAAGAAGATCCCATGTGGAGCCTCTACCGGGGGTTCAGCCTGAACAGGGTTTACGGAAAATGGGAGAGCGCGCCGGCACATGCGGCGCGGGTGGATAACCTGCGACGATTCGCGGAACTGGATATCGCTCCCCTGCTTACCGCGTTCTGCATCTTTCTGGTTAACGACAGGGAGATCCGGGCTTCCTACGGGAAAATTCATTTCGCCTCGCGTGACGGCTGGCTGCCGTATCAGGTTTACAGCCATGTGCGCGCAGCCCTAGGCGGACTTCCCGGAGAATATTTCATGGCGGGAAGGCGCGCGTATTATCCTTTTCTTTACCGGGACTTTTTCGAGTTCGCGGCGGAACTGTCGGAGCCGGAAGAAAGCTATACGCTGCATGATCTGCTGAAGTGCTATTTCTCGGACAGCCCGCTGTATGACCTTCTTGAGAACTCCTTGAGCGAACAGGAAAAGGGACTGCAATTCTTTGCCGACAAGGGGGAATGCCTGAATATTCTGCGCCGCTTCGAGCAGGAGATCGCCGCCTGTCTGGAGGAAAAGCGGCATCGTGCCCGCGCTTACTACAGGAACATATTCGGCAGTTCAGAAAAACGGTATCTCGTCTTTGATCTCGGGTATTCGGGCAGTATCGGCAAGGCGCTTTCAGCCGTTACCGGGAAGCCGGTGGACAAGATTTATTTCTGGTCTACTGAAAAAAATGAAAAACTTGATTTTGAACAGGGGACGCGAACCAGGGTTTTCATGGGAAACGGCTCCTATGCTCCTTATAACCTGTTGCTTGAAGAACTTTTTTCTTCCTGTGAAGGCGGATGTATCGGTTTTACCGACGAACAGACAGGATTAATTGAAAATATTCATATTTCTGATGAGCAG
>ERZ824575.3112-NODE-3112-length-12012-cov-3.937610_pt1 | contig 12012 bp, 9 predicted proteins | sample MGYA00519470_ERZ824575 | MGnify/ENA primary metagenome ERZ824575 (study PRJEB31778, sample SAMEA3449170) | human gut metagenome | biome: human gut; feature: human-associated habitat; material: faeces | place: United Kingdom | collected 2010/2012 ...
TAAGTATCCGTGGATGGCACATATGACTCAGGCTGGTAGTAATCGTAATAGGATACAAAGTACTCTACTGCATTTTCGGGGAAAAATTCCTTGAATTCTCCATAGAGCTGCGCCGCCAGTGTCTTATTATGTGAAATAATCAATGTCGGTTTATTCATCTGGGCAATGACATTTGCCATGGTAAATGTCTTACCGGAACCGGTTACACCCAGTAGTGTTTCAAACTGATTGCCCTCTTTAAATCCCTTCACCAGCTTCTCAATTGCCTGCGGCTGGTCACCGGTGGGTTGATATTTGGAAACTAATTTAAAATGATCCACTCAATTTCTCCTCTGTTCATTTACTCTTCCTTTAGTATTACCACGTTTCTCCGCTCATTATAGCACCCCATAGCAAAAAAGTACAGAACAAAACCGAATGTTTGTTCTGTACTTATTTTTACTCTGTTCGTTTTTATTTTATTTCATTTTCTCTTCTGATAACTTCCAGTGCTTTAGAAATCTTTCTTAATCTCTGCCACCAGCTCATCCAGCTGTTCCAGCTGTTCGTTCTTTAATGAAGATTTAATACTTACCTTTGGTTCAATAATCTTCATATCTTTCATTTCTGTGATCTTATCTGCCATCTGTTTTCCAGCTGTTGCTGCCCAGGTACCATTATCCAGAACCGCAACGGTACGCTTCTGAACTGCAAGTGCTTTCATGTCATTTAAGAAATTCTCCATAACCGGATATACATTTCCATTATAGGTTGGCGCTGCCAGTACAATATGACTGCAGCGGAATGCTTCTGAAATCAAAGTGGAAACATGTGTATTGGATACATCATATACCGCAATATTGTGAATGCCTGCTTCTGCCAGCTTTGCTGCGAGTATATTTGCAAGATTTTCTGTATTTCCATACATGGACGCATAAGCAATCATAACTGCCTTCTCTTCCGGCTCATAGCTGCTCCATGTATTGTATTTATCCAGAATGTAACCAAGATTGGAACGCCAGATTGGGCCATGCAGTGGACAGATAATGGAAATATCAAGTCCTGCTGCCTTCTTCAAGGTTGTCTGAACCGGTCCGCCGTATTTTCCAACAATATTGGTATAATAACGTCTTGCGTCATCCAGCCAGTCGCGGTCGAAATCAATTTCATCATTAAAAATATTTCCGTTCAATGCACCGAAGGTTCCGAATGCATCTGCTGAAAATAATACTTTGTCCGTTTCATCATATGTTACCATTACTTCCGGCCAGTGTACCATCGGTGCCATCACAAAGTGAAGGGTATGTTTTCCGGTATTTAATGTCTCGCCCTCTTTCACAGTAACGGAACGTTCCGCAATATCAAAGGTATAGAACTGCTGTATCATGCCAAAGGTCTTGGCATTTCCCACAACCTTTACTTCCGGATATTGTCTTACGATTTCTTCGATTAAAGCACAGTGATCCGGTTCCATATGGTTTACAATCATGTAATCCAGATTTCTTCCATCCAGTGCAAATGCCAGATTTTCTAAAAACTGTCCTGCAATGGAACGGTCTACGGTATCTAACAATACTGTTTTTTCATCCTTTAAAAGATAGGAATTATAGGATACCCCTCTTGGAATCGGGAATATGTTTTCAAATAAAGCAAGTCTTCTGTCACTTCCACCAATCCAGATGATATCTTCTGTTACTTTTCTTGTGCAATGCATCTATTTTCCTCCTTTTGCCATATTTGCTGTTATAATGTAATGTAATTTAATTATTATAAGTCGATTTAATTCTTGTATTTTTATTCTTAAGCTTTTCTTCCGCAGCACTGTTTGTATTTCTTACCACTTCCGCATGGGCACGGATCATTCGGGTAAACCTTTGCTGCCGCACGTTTCTTCGGCACGCCCTGTGCTGTTTCATCCTTATTGGTTCCGGTTACTTTTGCAACCTGCTCTCTTTCTACCTTCTGCTCTACTCTGACATGGAATAACAGACGTACGGTATCTTCCTGAATACTGTTAATCATCTCTTCGAACATGTCATAACCGCTCATCTTATACTCTACCAGCGGGTCTCTCTGGCCATAAGCCTGTAAACCGATACCCTGACGTAACTGATCCATATCATCAATATGATCCATCCACTTACGGTCAATGACTTTCAGTAAGATAACGCGCTCTAATTCACGGACAGCCTCCGGCTCTGGGAACTCTGCTTCCTTCTCCTCGTAGAGTTTTACAGCCTGTTCTTTTAAAGCATGTTTTAATTTCTTCTGATCCTTATATTCTTTTGCCTGTTCCGGTGTCACCTGCTGAAGTGGAATAATTGGAATCAGTAACTGGTTCAGTTCATTAATATCCCATTCTTCCGCTGGTAAATCCGGTGAAATACAGGTATCTACTGTATTTTCCACTCTGTCGGTAATCATCTTATAGATAACATCGCGCATACTCTCGCCATTCAATACACGGAGACGCTCTGCATATATAATCTCTCTCTGGTCATTCATAACCTGATCATACTCCAACAGATTCTTACGAATTCCAAAGTTATTTCCCTCAATCTTCTTCTGTGCCTTTTCAATTGCACTGGTCAGCATCTTATGCTGAATCTGCTCACCTTCCGGCACACCCAAAGCATTAAACATGCCAAGCAGCTTCTCTGAACCAAACAGACGCATCAAATCATCTTCCAGTGAAATGAAGAACTGGGATTCTCCCGGGTCTCCCTGACGACCGGAACGTCCTCGCAGCTGGTTATCAATACGTCTGGATTCATGACGCTCAGTACCGATGATTTTCAGACCGCCGGCTTCCTTTGCTTCATCATCCAGCTTAATATCAGTACCACGACCTGCCATGTTGGTTGCGATGGTAACCGCACCATGTACACCGGCCTGTGCTACAATTTCAGCCTCTAACTCATGGAATTTTGCATTCAAGACTTTGTGTGGTATACCACGCTTATTCAACATGGAGCTTACCAGCTCAGAAGTATCGATATTGATGGTACCAACCAGAACCGGCTGTCCTTTCTTGTATGCTTCTTCTACTTCATCCACAACAGCATGGAATTTTTCTTTCTTGGTCTTATAAACAGCATCCTCTTTATCCACACGGATAACCGGTCTGTTGGTAGGAATCTCGATAACGTCCATTCCATAGATGTCACGGAACTCTTTTTCCTCTGTCAAAGCGGTACCGGTCATACCTGCTTTCTTATCATACTTATTGAAGAAGTTCTGGAATGTAATATTGGCAAGGGTCTTGCTCTCACGTTTTACTTTTACATGCTCTTTTGCTTCAATTGCCTGATGTAATCCATCAGAATAACGACGGCCCGGCATAATACGTCCGGTAAATTCATCTACGATTAATACCTGATCATCTTTTACCACATAATCCTGATCACGGAACATCAGATTGTGTGCACGCAGTGCTAAAATGATATTATGCTGAATCTCAAGATTATCCGGATCTGCAAGGTTATCAATGTGGAAAAACTGTTCTACCTTCTTTACACCTTCTAATGTCAGATTGACTACTTTATCCTTTTCATTTACCACGAAGTCTCCATCTTCTTCGATTTCCACTCCCATGATAGCATCCATCTTGGTGTATTCCTTCTGATCTTCACCACGTTTCATCTGTCTTGCCAGAATATCGCATGCCTCATAAATGCTGGTGGATTTGCCACTCTGTCCTGAAATGATAAGTGGTGTTCTTGCCTCGTCAATCAACACAGAATCGACCTCATCGATAATCGCAAAATGAAGCCCACGCTGTACTAACTGTTCCTTGTAAATTACCATGTTATCGCGCAGGTAATCGAACCCTAATTCATTATTGGTAATATAAGTAATGTCACAGTTATATGCATCCTGACGTTCCTTAGTGTCCATGCCGTTAAACACAACGCCAACAGTCAGTCCTAAGAATTCATGAACCTGTCCCATCCACTCAGCATCACGTTTTGCCAGATATTCGTTGACAGTTACAACATGTACGCCCTTTCCTTCCAATGCATTTAAGTATGCCGGCAGGGTAGATACCAATGTTTTTCCTTCACCGGTCTTCATCTCAGCGATACGTCCCTGATGCAGGATAATACCACCAATCAGCTGAACACGGTAATGTTCCATTCCAAGCACTCTCTTTGCCGCCTCACGAACGGTTGCATATGCTTCTGGAAGCAGATCGTCCAGTGTCTCACCATCAGCAAGTCTCTTTTTGAACTCTTTTGTCTTATCCTTTAACTGCTCATCAGTCAGTTCCTGCATGGCAGGCCGATAAGACTCTATCTTATCTATAAGCGGATAAATTCTTTTTAATTCTCTTTCGCTATGTGTTCCAAAGATTTTTTCTATTGCTTTCATATAATGCTCCTATCCATAATTTTGCTTACGCAACTATGAAATATTGTACCACTATCTGCCTTTCTTCACAATATCTAATCCAATGAACGTTTTATAAACTTTTTGTTAAATCAGTGGACTTTTTACAAACAGATGCTATAATAGGCAAAGATTGAACAGGCGATTGCAAAATGAAAAAACAGAATAAGATATTTTTATAGGTGAAAGACTTCACTTCTTTTTAATGGATATGAAATATCTCGTAACTCTTAGCACTTTATTTTTCTTGATTGCAGACTGTCTTTCCGGTTGCTTTGACATAGGATTCCAGAACTGTCCGCCGGTTGCGGATGCGACGTCAAAACCGCAAGGGGCACTAGGAATTTCGATAAACTCATGATTACATCCGGCAACCGGTGTATATTCACATCCATGTTCAGATACACCTCACTGGCACATCCCTGTGCCAGTGTTGCCGGTTGCCAGTGAAATTCCAAGTGCCCCTAGCAGCTTTGCCAAGGTATCCGCACTCCGGCGGACAATTCTGGAATCATTGTCAAACATTGGAAAGGCAGTCGATATAACAGAAAGAAAAATAAAGTGCTTAGAGTTACAATATTTCATATCTGAAAAGAAGAGGAGCCTTTCACCTCATAAAAAATATGTCATACACTATTTTTCATTTTGCAATCGCCTGGCAACAAGTCCAGGTATAGAAAGGAGTTTCTTATGCATTACACATACAAAACCAAAGGAACCTGTTCCACCCAGATCGATTTGGATTTAGAGGGAAATGTTTTAAAACATGTTACCTTTACCAACGGATGTAACGGCAACTTAAAGGCTATCTCTTCTTTGGTAGAAGGATTAACGGTAGAAGAAGTAGAAGAAAAATTAAAGGGCATCACCTGTGGATTCAAATCCACTTCCTGTGGCGACCAGCTTGCCCAGGCATGCTTAGCAGCCCTTGAAGCGCAGAAAAAAGAATCATAACATAGAAAGGACATCATCTAAATTCTCTTAAGATGATGCCCTTTCATACTATTTCGTCCATTGGACTTTTACCTCATTTCGTATATTTCGTCTTCAATCCCTGAACCCTTCCTCCTGAATCCGTTCGCTTCTGAGTCCTGTTGGACTGGAACCATATCTTTACGTTGCCGTTCTGATTCTCCATCCACTTTTCTTTTGTATTTACCTCAGGTTTTCCTTCCGATTCTGAATCCATGAACTGAATCTGATTTTATTATTTATTATGTTAGGTTTCATAATATCTGTCAACTCTGCATTGGACCGTACCTTCCTTTCTTACTATTGCGTTTCTCTTCATCTAAACGCTTGTCCGATTCTGATTTAATATCCTGGTGGTATCGACCTCCTCTTACATTATTATGAGTTTGTTCCTTCTCTTTCTGGTGGAATCTCCTCCTTACTTTGTTTCCGTTCATTTGTTTCTTTTGATGATTTGATTATATCTAACTATAGTTCATTTGTCAACACTATTTTTAGAATTTTCTTAATTATTTTTCGTATTTGCTTTATTATATTACATATATTGTGTAAATTATCTGAATTTTCAGTTTTATTTAAATTGTTAAAACAACTACAGGAAACATATGTAATTGTAATCTGTCTGCGATGCCATTTCCTATTCGCTGATTTTCCACTCTACCTGGGCACTTTCTTCCTTCTGAAGAGAAAGCAGAAGAGTAAATAACTGATGAATGGTCTCCATCAATTTCTGGCTTGGAAGAATTGCATACTGGGCCAGCCGGTCCAAATCAAAATAGCGGACATTCGGATCCGGCAGGAATACCATGTTGGTGCTCCGCACTTCTTCTCCACAAGTCTCAATATTTTCATAAGTAATCATTACAAATTCATTTCCATGCTCTTCGCAGGAATAGGCTGTATAACACTCATCTACTACCCACTGCTTTCCGTCGGCTTCTACAACCGGCTTTTCGGATTCCTCTTTATATTCGCTGGTCTTCATCTCAACATTCCAGTGCTGCTTTCCTTCTTTGGTTCTCTCATATAAATGCTCTAATGTGCTGTTTAAAAATTCTGGTGTCATTTTTTGCTGTCTCCTTCTATTTACTATTGTTTTTGTTCTGTACTTTTATGTTGTGGCTGTCCGCAGTTGCATTCGGACAGCCTCGGTTATTTTTGTCCTTTTTTTCTATTATAACACAGCCGCTTCTGCTGTGAAACCATAAGAAACAATACTTTTTAATGCCTTTTCTTTAACGAAGCCCGGATTCCTTTGCCTCTGTTTCCAGTCCGTTGGCAAAATAATCCGCCATGGCAATAATCTGCCGCTGGATATTCCAGAATGTCTGTAAATCTTTTTCATAATTGCCGGCAAGCCGCTCATTGATTTCCTGTCCGGTCAGGTCTACGTGCATACGGAACATTTCTTTTAATACACTTTCTTCATATTCCGGTGTTGCAGATGCCAAAAGCTCTGCGATGCGGTCTGCATTTTCGTTTAACCGTCGTACCTGCTCCTCCGTATCCTTCGCTCTTCCTTCTTTTTTCTGGGTGATCAGTCCACCGGTAAGCTCTACCTGGCGCACCAGTAAATCTCTGAGGCTGTTCACCGTATTTTCCGGATAATATCTTCCGAAAAGGTCTGCTATTTCCTCTGCATTGTCAATTAATGCAGTAACCAGTTCCTGCTGATCCGGCAAATCCGCTGCCATGCTGACCAAAAGCATCCGGAGCAGGTAGGTATGATTCAGCCATGCCATCCGCATCAGTTCTTTTAAATTTCCTTTTCCATTGTTATTGGAAATCCCGGAATCTCCTGTGTTTCCAGGCATTTCCGGTCTTGTGTATTCTCTGCCCGGGCATATTTCTATCTTCATTCCAATCTGTAAATTGTAAGGATTTATCCTTGGATTGCTTAAAATAATAGAGGATACCGTCGTCTTATACTGCCGGGAAAGTTTGTATAATGTATCCCCCGCTTCCACGGTATGTTCGATTGAATTGCTGCAGTTCACGCTGACCTCTTCCCATTCTTTCTTACTTTCGTATTAGTTTATGTCAAAAATGTTGATTGGTTCCCTGATTTGCTCTTGTCAAGGAATGCGATTGCGTATACAGTAAGGGAAAAGCATGTTTTTGCGAGGTGTATTATGTCCATTAAAATATTCGTTATGACCCACAAACAATTTGAAGCTCCCACCGATTCCATGTATGTTCCTCTGCAGGTCGGACATGCAATTTCTCCGGAATTGGGCTATCTTGCAGATGATACCGGAGATAATATTTCCCGGAAAAACAAAAGTTTCTGCGAGCTGACCGGCATTTACTGGCTCTGGAAAAATTACCATACCTGCGATTATATCGGCATCTGTCATTACCGCCGCTATCTCATAAATAGGCAGGGGCTTATTTTCACGGAAAAAGAGCTGATGCGGCTACTTCAGAAGCATGACATGATCACACCAAAGCTTCTGACTTTAAATACTTCGTATTTTAATGGTTTCAGCCAGAACCATCACCAGAAGGATCTGCTGATTACTGAGCAGGTCATTTCTGAAAAATACCCGGACTATGTGCCTGTTTTTCACCATATGGTTCATGATGTACATACTTATTTTGGGAATATTTTCATTACTTCAAAAGAACGATTTGATGCCTACTGTGAATGGCTGTTTGACATTCTCTTTGAAGTGGAGTGCCGGGTCGATATCAGTAGCTATGATAATTACTGTAAGCGGTTGTTTGGATTCCTGTCGGAGTTTCTGCTGACCGTCTACATTGCGAAGCAGAATCTCTCCACCTATGAATGTATGGTGGGGATGTCCGGTGAAAAGCATGAAACAAGAATGCTCCGGGAATCTCTGGCAAAATGTTTTGCAGATGGCGACTATGAGAAAGCCCAGTCCATTTTCATGGAAAGCTATGCGAAACGCCCGGACATTCTGATGGAAGCTTCTGATATTACCGGTGAACTGCACCTTTGCATGCAGGTGATTTCTACCTGTTCCTTTGAACAGGAACTTTATGGGCACAACCTTTTAGATATGATTCATGATTATCATTCCCTGATGGAATTCTGCCACCGGTTAAATGAAATTGTAAATCATTTTCTTACAGGGGCAGAGTCTGCCGCTGATATTTCATGGCTCAAAAAATCCACTGCTCTCTCTCCGAAAGCAGTGGATATAGCGATTCAAATGTTCTGTTCTGATGAGGACTTAAAAGAGAAAGTATTTTCAAAAATCTGTTCCCATCTCAAAGATTTTTGAATTCCGGCTTCTTCCTTCTAATCTGCCCATCTTTCCGGTCTCACCTGTTTCTACTGGCAGGCTGCCACAGAAACGGTCCGGCATCCCGGTGAAATAATTTCGCAATGGTCAGAGAATGTTACGGTCATTCCCTCTTTTTCAAAAAATGCTTCAATTGCCGCTTTGAGCATACCCTCTTTACCATCACATGCGCAAAATCCTAACGGTTCTACAACGGCTGTCTCCGCATCATGAAAGCTAATACGGTATGGCAGGCGTTGTTCATGTAACGCTGCATTCAGGTGTGCAATCTGGTTATAAGTAAATTCCTGTCTCATGAGCACCCCTCCTCTACGGTCGTATGACAACTCTCTCGTATTACTTCTGGTTATGTATATTATAACTCAATTTTCTGAAAATATAAAGTAAAATGTATTTACTTTCTGTTATATTTCCATTACCATATTAGTATATTACATTAGGTCATTGTCAACAAGATAAGTTGATACCAGAAGTTTTCCGGGGACAACATATCCTTGCGCGGTCAATACCTGAGTATATTAAATCAAAAGAGGAGAATGTTATGTATGAATGTCCCAATTGTGGAGGAAATCTGAGGTTTGATATTCCAACACAATCACTTTTCTGTGACTACTGTCACACACAGCTGAATCCTTACAGCTATCAGAAGGATCACGATGCTGTGGAGACATCTACTTATGATGTCAACATTTTCACCTGTCCGCAATGCGGCGGTGAAATCTTAAGTACCGAGAATGCTGCAACCGGATTCTGCAGTTTTTGTGGTGCTTCTACGATTCTTGACAGCCGGATTGCCAGGGAAAAACGTCCGGACTACATTGTTCCTTTCCAGATTACCAAGGAGGACTGCAAGAAAGCTTATGGCAAAATGATGCGCCATGCCATTTTTGCCCCTAAGGAACTGAAAGACCCTCGCAATGTAGACAATTTCCGTGGGATTTATATGCCTTACTGGGTATATAACATTACCCACGAAGGTACGGTACAGCTACCGGCTGAAAAAAGCCACCGGGAAGGTAACTATATTGTAACCGACCACTATAATCTGCTCTGCCAGACGGATGCCTATTATAAAGGGCTCTCTTATGATGCGTCTTCTTCTTTTTCGGATGTTATCAGCGAGAATATTGCTCCCTTTGATGTGCGCGGCATGAAAAGTTTTACTCCGTCCATTCTGTGTGGTTTCTATGCTGATACTGCCGATGTGGACAGTGATATTTATCTGGAGGACGCAAAAGCCATTGCCAATGAGCAGACTTATTCCAAAGTCAAAAAAATACCTGCCTTCCAGGAATTTAATTTTATTTATCCGGAAACAGAACATTATATGAGTTATGCATTAAATACGGAATGCAAGGAAGCTGCCAGTGCCATGCTTCCGGTATGGTTCTTATCTTACCGTAACAAAGACCGCGTTGCCTACGCTACGGTCAATGGACAGACCGGAAAGGTTGCTGCTGATATCCCGGTAGATAGACGTAAATTTTTACTCGGTTCCTTTCTACTGGCTATCCCGGTTTTTCTGCTTTTAAATCTTTTCTTTACCATACGGCCTGCTTCAACCCTGATACTTTCTGCGGCACTGGCACTTTTTGCCTCCATTATTTATTTTGTGGAGCTGAGCGAAATCCATAGTCAGGAAACCTATGAGAATGACAGGGGATACCAGTCCAAACAGGGAAATGTCAAGAAAGAAGCCAAAGTAAAAGTAAACTTAAAGCCCCATAAAAGCATGAAATCTAAATTTGAAAACATAATTCCTTATCTGTTTTTAGGTGTATTTGCAATTCAGGTTCTAATGGGAATCTTTAGTTCTGGCGGTTTTTCATTTTCTAAAATTGTCATGCTTATTGTTATCGGCGGTGGGGTTCTGACTTCGCTGTTTGGATTTTCCCAGTTCAGCGAAACAACCACCCGTGGAAAAATTCCGGGATTCCTAGGAGCTTTAATTTCCATTGCTGCTGCTGGAATGATTACTTTCCTGCATCCGGTTTCCGACCTTTATTACTATGGTGGTGCAATTGTATCTTTTGCCGGTATTATTTTTACGCTTCTTAGCATTTTAAAGGAATACAATATGCTTACCATGCGGAAACTGCCGCAGTTTAACCGACAGGGAGGTGATGACCATGCCTGATACATATAAGAAGAAATACAGCTCTTTTTCTGCAAAAATAATTCTTTGCTGCCTGCTTGCATGTTTCTTCCTCTTACTTAACGGAAGTATTACCTGCAAAGCCGAAACCAAGACCTATACCAATAAAAGCACCGGTTATCAGGTTATCGTTGAGGACGATGCCAACCTTTTAACAGACGAGGAAGAAACCACCCTTGGAAAAGAGATGGCTCCGATTACCACTTACGGAAGTGTTGCTTTTAAATCCATCGATTACAATCCTTACTATTCTACTGAGGATTATATCCGAAGCTATTACCGCGACACCTTCGGTTCCACCAGTGCAACCGTATTTCTCATTGATATGGACAATCGGAACATCTGGATTCACAGCAACGGAACCATTTATGAAACCATTACGAAAAGTTATGCCAACACTATCACCGATAATGTATACAAATATGCCTCTGATGGTGATTATTACACCTGTGCATTTACCGCTTTTGGTCAGATTAATACATTGCTCGAAGGGCGAAAAATTGCGCAGCCGATGAAATATATCAGTAATGCCTTTTTAGCAGTTATCATTGCTTTGTTGTTAAACTATTTTCTGGTACGTTCCTTCTCCCGTGCGAAGAGACCATCGAAAACAGATCTTTTAGGAAAGGTATTTACACAGTGCAATATTGCCAATCCAAATGTCCGCTTTATCCGGCAATCCCGTGTCTACAGTCCGCCTTCCAGCAGCGGCAGCGGTGGCAGCAGCGGTGGCGGCGGTGGACATCATGTCAGCAGCAGTGGAGCAAGCCATGGCGGCGGCGGACACGCCGAACTCCTCCTCCAGAGCCTTGACCAGCTCGGACAGCTCGAGGACGGTCAGAGCCTTCACTTCTTCAATCATAGCCAGAATTTTCTCAGAAGCCATGGTAAGTTACCTCCATATCATTTGAAATTATCAGACGGCCCGTTTCAGGCCGCGGCCGTTAGCAGGCCTCTTTCTGTTCCCGGATCTGATCCAGGACCACGGCGAAATTGCGGATAACGCCGTTGAAGCCGCCCAGAACCTGGGCGATAAGGACCTCTCTGGAAGGAATCGCAGAGAGCTCGGCGACGCCTGCAACATCCAGGATCTCGCCTTCCACGAAGCCGGCCTTGACGTCAAAGCCGTTCTTCACGTCCTTGGAGTACTTGGCGATGATCCGGGCAGGAGCGACCGCGTCTTCCTCAGAGAGGGCGAAAGCGGTGGTGCCGTCCAGATGCTTGGCCAGGTCCGCGAAGGGGGTG
>ERZ824575.3120-NODE-3120-length-11978-cov-4.410299_pt1 | contig 11978 bp, 14 predicted proteins | sample MGYA00519470_ERZ824575 | MGnify/ENA primary metagenome ERZ824575 (study PRJEB31778, sample SAMEA3449170) | human gut metagenome | biome: human gut; feature: human-associated habitat; material: faeces | place: United Kingdom | collected 2010/2012 ...
ATGCAAGCCGTTTCTCAGTAATTCCAGCTCTGTATTCTGACGGATTCATGGATGCAGCAGTAAGACCGACAAGTGCTAATCCAACCATGCAGGGTGTGATCGCGGTAATTGCACTTGCAGCGAATGTGATCTGTCTGGCTGCAATTATTAAGAGAGCAAAACAGCAGAAGAAGAATCCTTATAAGAATGAGATCTTTACAGATCAGAAGGATTATAAGGAAGCAATGGCGAGAGCTGAAGTTTAAATTTGTATTTAGATGTTTGAATTCTGAGTGATGAAGCAAAAACTTTTGTTGAATAAGGGCGTGATATGGATACTTTATTGCATCGGACACCGGCCCGCTCCTCTTCATCCCTTTGAATGAATGTAACGAAAAAGCCCAAACAGGCATCGTGAGTGATTTCTGTTTGGGCTTTTTCGTTACATTCAGAACAAAGTGTATTCAGAACCGCTCCTGCCTTAAAATGTGTCCTCAACAATAAAGTATCCACATCACTTACATTATCCAGGACAGAAGGGATCGCCGTGGAACGAATTCAACACTTAAATACAGAATTCCGGACGGAAGTAAAAAAGGAACGCTATCGACTGAACCTGAGTCTATCTTCTCGTTTACGTGCAACAAATACAAATTTATACAAACTCATTGGAATAGTAAATCTGATGCTTCCCATCAATGCAGTCCTGCATGGATTCCTGAATCCATTCAATCGCTCCTTGGGTGTCTCGGTCGCGGATATAGGTCCAGGTCTTATAATTGCTTCGATATAATTCTTCTATCCCATAGAGTTCACAATAACGTTCCCACATATTAAAAATCGGTGCTCGGAAAGACTGGAAAATAAGTGGAATCAATGTATTTCCGGAAATCAGGGCAAACTCGTGTTGGAATTCGTAAGCAGCTTCAATGGCAGTGGTGACATCCTGTGCATCACGGATCTGATTAACGAATTCGAGGAGACGCTGGATGTTTTTGTCGCTGATCGTGTCGATAGCGAGCTGTGCAGCAAGTGTATCAAGCGCAATGCGGACTTCGAAGATGGAACGAATCTCCTGATCACGCATGCGTCCGCCGTTGTAATTCATGATCGCAATCAATGTATCCAGAGTCCCTTTTCTGCGGAAATCTGCTACATAAGTTCCACTGCGGGGTTTTACGGTGAGGAATCCTTTCTTCTCCAGCTCACTGATCCCGCTGTTGACAACCGCACGGCTGACCTGCATCATTTCAGCAAGCTGGCGTTCCGGTGGAAGTTTCTCTCCGACCTGTAGCTTGCCGGAAAGAATCAGATGTTCTAATTGTTCAATAAACAGATCCCTCAGGGAAGGGGAACTGATCTTCTGAAATTCCATAATAAATTCTCCGTTTCGTAAGCGTTATCTTCACAAAATGTGTTCTGATGAGATGAAAATGTTGAAAATCTCGTAAAAAATAACGTTTATTGTTGATAAGTTTATTATAGGGAAAACAGGCAGTGGATTCAATACTCTATATTTATATCAGCTGGGAGATGACTCCCACCTCTATAGGTGGTGAGAAACAAGCTTGTATCAGTGGGGGAGTCAATCCCCCATTGATTATGCCTCCTCCTTTTTTACATATGTGAGCTGAATATCATAACCGAGAGCATCCAGCATCTCTACAAAAGTTTTATTCATAACGCCATCGCCCTTTTTGATGATACGATTTACATATTGTCCTGTTGAACCAATCATCTCTCCCAGCTGTGCCTGTGTTTTTCCAGCTTCTATACACTTGATTTTTACATCTACTTCTATATTATTTTTCAGCATTCGTATCACCTCATCTGAAATTTGTAAAATAACACTAATCGGATAATATTATAACACATCTTTGCTTTCACTTCAATCTACTCATCTCGAAATTTGCACTTTGTACACATAGCAAAAACACCCAGGACATAAATCCTGAGTGTCGTATCTGCTTCATACCTTATTCTGCTTTCATTTCGGTGCCGTCTTTGAATACCACCGTCACATCTTCCTTGCTCTTTCCTACAATTTTCTCCACTAGACTGCTCCAAAGGGCATCGTCAAATTCTGTGATAACGCCTTCCTGGTCTTTCAGGACTGTGATGAATCTGCCCATCTGTTCATACCTTGCTTCATTGTCAGAAATTGCGGTGCTGACTTCATCGTATTGCGCTTTCAGTCTGTCATAGCGTTCCACCAAGGCATTGTAGCGTTTATTGTAATCATCCTGGTCTTGTGCCACTCGTGCGTTCTCTGCTACCGCATTCTGCGTAAGTTCTACCGTCACAGCGATTTCTTCCTGCAGGGCATCACGCTTGGCTTCCAGTTCAGAATTATGTAAGCGCGGCCGCTCCCACACGACTGCGGTTACAAACAAAAAACCGTGCTGCCTGATATGGCCGCACGGAAATAAAGCCCCTATCTACTTAGATAAGTGCTGAATATTTCGGCTCCGGTCATGGCAAGGCACAGGGCAGCTCTCAGAAGACCTGACTTATTCTGACCAAGCAGACATCACAGTGACCGACTCGCGGGGCTTCTCACCCCATTCCACCTGCAAGCACATGGCTTACGCGAACTACCCGATATTCATTTTTTATCATTATAACATAGAAATACGCAATTACTAATATCATTTTTCTGCGCGATATATTGGATTTTGCATAACTTCATCTAAAAAACGAAATAGTCCGCTGTAACATCTCCTACAGCACGAATTTTACGTCAGAGATCTTGATCTCCTGCGCAGTGAACTTAAAAAACTGCCCGTGAGACGCTTCTCTCACAGGCAGTTTTGTTGGTTTATGCCGCTGTATAGACCTTTTCCCAGCGGACAGTCGCGTAGAACACGATCGAGAGCGCCGCTGCGATCGTCCAGCCGATGGGCCAGGAGCTCCAGATGCCGGTCGTGCCGAGCGCCGTGCGGGACAGAATTTCTGCCAGCGCCACGCGGAGCACCAGATCGGTGAACGTCGCAATCATGAACTTCTTCATAAGGCCCGCGCCGCGGAGCACACCGTCGGAGACGAGCTTGGCAGACACGATGAAGTAGAACGGCGCGATGATGCGCAGGAACGCAACGCCTGTATCCATTGCCTGCCCCGTGGGACTGTCGAGGAAGATATGCACGAGCGGCTGCCCGGCGAACACGTAGAGCGCCACCAGCGGCACGCACAGCGCCCAGACGAGTTTGATACCAGCCCGAAAGCCGGACTTGATGCGATCATATTTGCTGGCCCCGAGGTTCTGCGCCGTATAGTTGGAAATGCCGTTGCCGAGCGTGGTAAGGGACGTGATAACCATGTTGTTGAGCTTCACCGCCGCAGAGTAGCCTGCCATGACGGCCGCGCCGAAGCTGTTGATGACGCTCTGGATGATGATGTTGCCGACAGAAATAAAGCTCTGCTGCAAGATGCTCGGAATGGCGATGACCGCGAACCGTCCAAAATGGTTCCACGAGAAGATCTTTACTTTTCCTTCCGTCGGGATTTTCGCAAAGCGGCGGAAGACGACCACAAGCGCCAGCACGCAGCTGATTCCCTGGCACAAAAACGTCGCCCAGGCAACACCGGCAACGCCCATGTTGAACGCCGTAACAAACAGAATATCGACCGCGATATTAGACGTGGACGAGCAGGCAAGAAAGATAAACGGCGTTTTGGAGTCGCCCAGCGCTGAGAAAATGCCGGTTGCGACATTGTAGAGGAACACGAACGGCAGACCGTAAATGTAAATGTCGAGGTATAATTTCGAGTCCGCGAAGACCTCTTCCGGCGTTTTGATGAGCCGAAGCAAACTGTCGCAGCAGAGCGTGCCCACGAGCATCAACACCGCGCAGATCACGCAGCTGGAAATGAGCGCCGTGTAGACCGTCGTCTTGAGGTCATTATACTGCTTCGCGCCGAAAAACAGCGCCGCCAGAACCGAACACGCGATGTTGCAGCCGAAGGCAAAGGCGATGAAAATGAGCGTAATTTCGTAGCTGTTGCCGACGGCGGCAAGGGCGTTGTCGCTGATGAATTTGCCGGCCACAAAGCTGTCCGCGATGTTATAGAGCTGCTGGAAAATGATGCTGCCAAAGAGCGGCAGGCAGAACTGCCAGAGGACCTTCTCGGGCTTGCCTGTCGTCAGATCCTTATTCATGTTGCATCGCCTCCTTCGCGGATGCAATAACGCTTGCCGCGCCGCTTACGCCGTATTCGCTCGACGAGAGCATCAGATCGTAGCTTTCCGGTTCGCCCCAGAGTGTGTCCGCGTAAAAATCAAAGTGGTGCTTGCGCATCCGGTCGACCTTCTGCGCCTTATGAAGAGCGCGTTTTTCATCCAAATTATTACGCGCTGCAATGCGCTTTGCCCGGTCGGCGCTATCCGCATAGATGAAAACGGAAAGCGGACGGTAGCCTGCGGCCCGCAGAATGGCGGAGGCACACCGGCCAATGATGACGCAGTCACCCTTTTCTGCAAGCTCTAAAATCGCGCGGCGCTCGGCTTCAAAGACCCGCGCTTCTTCCGAGTAAAACGCCTCGCCCAGCGCGGCGGTGTCCGCAAAGGGATTGCCCGAGACGGCAATGCCAAAATCCTCGCCCTTTTCGTCGTATTCCGCGACGGCGGTTTCGGAAAGCCCCGCTTCCTGCGCGGCTTTTTGAATGAGGCATTTATCGTAGCAGGGAATCCCCAGCTTTTTTGCGACTGCTTCGCCAATTTCCCGGCCGCCGCTGCCATACTGGCGGCTGATGCAGATGATCGTCCGTTCCATCTTTTTTCGCTCCTGTCTTACATTTTTTCTCTTGACCGCCCCTATCGTAGCAGAAAAATGAAATATGTAAAATCTATATTTGACATTTCCGATATATCAAAATAGAATGGCAGAAGAGAAACGAATGCACGGAGGGTGCCATGTATATCAGCTACGAGTATTACCGGATTTTCTATCACGTCGCCAGGTGCGGCAATCTGACGAAGGCGGCGGAGGCGCTGCAGAACAGCCAGCCAAACTTAACACGCGCGATTCGGAACTTAGAGGCGGAGATCGGCTGTCCACTCTTTTCGCGCACGAATCGGGGCATGATTTTGACCCCGGAGGGCGAGGGGCTGTACCGGCACATAAAGATCGCCTGTACGGAAATTGAAGCGGGCGAAGCCGCCGTGACGCAGAGTCGGACGCTCGAGCGCGGAAACGTGTTTCTGGCAGCAAGCGAGGGTGCGCTTCGGTGTTTACTCCTGCCGGTACTTAAAAGGTATCAGGAAAAGTACCCTGGCGTGCATCTTCGCATCAGCAACCACTCCACGCCGCAGGCCGTCGCGGCGCTGCACGAGACGACGGCAGATTTTGCGGTCATCACAACGCCGGTTACGCTCTCGCCGTCTCTCACGCAGACGATCGTCAAAGAAATTCGGGAGGTTCCGATCTGCGCGCCGGCCTTTTCCGGTTTGCTTGGACGAAGCGTCGCGCTTTCCGAGCTGGAAGCGTATCCACTCATCACGCTCGGCGCGGGCACGACCTCCCATGCGTTCTACGTCTCTGTTTTCACCGCGCAGGGCGTTGCTTTTCAACCCGCCATCGAAGCCGCCACGGCTGACCAGATCATCCCAATGGCAGAAGCGGGTCTTGGCGTCGGCATCGTGCCGGAGGCGTTCATTCGTCCGTCTGATAATGTGCGCCGCATCGAACTGCAAGAGCCCCTCCCGCTGCGTGCCGTGTGCATCGTGAAACGGAAGGGGCAGCCCCTGAGCGTCGCCGCGAGGGAGCTGGAGCGGATGCTGCTGGCGGCTGGGGCTCAGAGCACCTGACTCAGATTTGCTGCTTCAAAAGCCGAAGCAGCTTTTCTTTTCTGTAATGCAGCGTCATCACCGGGATTCCTGTTTTCTCGCTGTAGGCACGCAGGGTCAGCGGCGGCGTTTGCAGATATAACGCACGAAGCAGCGCCGCGTCTTCCTCCGGAAGTGCATCTACTACTTCACGAACGCGCTGCACGGCAAGGGTATACGTTTGTATGGCAGATCCGCGTTGGTGACTATCTCTATCCGGTATTTGTGGCAACCACAGAAAACGAGGAGGTTCTGACTGCGGAGCAGCGAAATCTGGAATACTGGAGCGGCATGGCTTTAAAAGGAACGATCTATCATCAGCCGGAGTACAAACCAAGCACCCCATCTCAAAACCAAACCGGCGGCATGAATCACGGCTCGAACGGTCTGCGCGACGAATACGACAACCCGGAAGATCTCTACGAGGATAATCCGGATTGGTTTGAAGATGAGGATGAGGCATGGGACGAATGGGAGGATGGCTGAATACAGCAGTTCATTTTTTTCCGAAATTGGATTTTCCAACGCTGGAAAATCCAATGCAAAAATAATAAACAAATTACGGATAGAATCGATTCGATTTGAAACGGCAGCAGTAAGAGAAAAAATTTCCGCGAAGAGCCATTGGCAAACGTTTGTTCTGGTGCTATCATATGGAACATGGCAGGAAATCCTGCCGACAACAGAATATTCCGAAGCGCACCATAAAACGTAATGAAGGAGCGCTGCGACCGAGAATGGCCGCAGCGCTCCTTTTGGTGCTCTTTAGGGAAATATGGGGGTGGGATCACAATCCCAAACAACTGAATAACCAGCAACGCGGATAACACCGCAGGTTGGGAAACGCGCACGGCGCGCGCGACGACCTCGTCGAAGCAAGCTGCGTATCTTTCGCTTCCGTGCAAGCACGAAAGCTCAATCACTACGCTGCTTCTCCTCTCCCCACAAAGCCGTCCGGCTTTGCGGGGTCCCCAAGACGGGCGAGCGAGAAACGCACCGTGGGCAGCCTTGGCAGGCTGCATCATGCCGCCCAATCTGTTTGGACACACAACGTCCGGCCTGCACACAAGACAGGCTGCCGTGGCTGGGGTTGAAAGCAGTCAAGACCCCTTCCACGAGCTGTGAGAGCTGCCAAGCTCTGTCCGCGCTGTTCCCCATCGCCGGGGCGCGAGCTGCAAATACGGCGTAAGAAAACCATAGCGACTATACTAGCGACTACAAAAGGCAAAAATCCGAATTTCAAATTTACATAGCGACTAATGTAGCGACTACGACATCCGAAGCGCAAAAATGTTGAATTTCATGGCTTGTACAAAATGAAAATCTAAAAATTCTTCTAAACAGAACGAGGATTGGTCTACGTCTTGGCTTTTCTTGCTGCGCAAGAAAAGCGCAAGCATCGCCGTTTGATATCAAAACGGCACTTGCAGGGAGAACCCAGACCCCAATATGCCGCCTACTGGCGGAAGAAAGGAGAACGGATGAACGAAGAACCATACAAAATCTGTCTGCGGCTGAACGCCGATGAAGCCCAAAAGCTGATCACAAACGCCAAAGCCTGCGGTCTGACACGAACCGCATACCTGCGCAGGCTGCTGAACGGATATGATCTCAAACCCAGACCATCCGCAGAGCTGGAAGCGCTGCGCACTGAAATCCATCAGATCGGCAACAACATCAACCAGATCGCCCGCAAAGCAAATGCCGGATTTGCCACTCGAGAAGAAACCACACGAGCGTTACGAATGCTGGACGAGGTCTATGGTCTGCTCTATGAGGTTGCGAAACGATAATGGCAATTACAAAGATTCTGTACCGGAACGGCGGCTTGCGGCAGGCGATTGATTACATCACAAATCCTGTTAAAACAGATGAAAACCTGCTGACCGATTATGTCCGCTGCGATCCCGGTCATGCCGCGCAACAGATGATGGACACAAAGCGCGCCCTTGGCAAGACCGCCGGACGGCAGTGTTATCACATCATCCAGTCTTTCAAGCCGGACGAGATCACGCCGGAGCTGGCACATGAGATCGCCAGACAGTTCGCAACCGCACATTTACCGGGATATGAAGCTGTCATTGCGACCCATGTGGACAAAGCACATATTCACTCACATATTGTGTTCAACTCAGTCAATGCCGTCACCGGGAAAATGTATCACAGCACCTGTGAGAATTACTACAGGCAGATTCGCGGCGTTTCAGACTGGCTGTGCAAAGCGCATGGTTTGAGCATCGTTTTGGAAAACGATGAAAAGAAAGCCGTCAGCTATGCGGAGTGGTTGCGTCAGAAAAAGTGCCAGCCGACCTTCCGTTCCATGCTGGAAGCAGACCTGCGTGACGCCATTGAGGATGCCAACGATCTCGGTCACTTTTTCCTTCTTATGGAGCATAGGGGCTATGAGATCCATCACGGCAAACGCCTTGGATTTCGGTTACGCGGGCAGGAACATTTCATGTGTCCGGAACGCAGAAATCCTGATTTCTCGGAAGAACGTATCGAGCAGGCCATTCTGGGCAATCTGGAGCAAATCGAAGCCGGAAGAAAACCTGCCTTCACGCCGAAGCCAAAGCCGCAGCCATACCGCCCACATCCAAAGTACACAGGATTCCTTGCACTGTATTGTCACTACTGCTATTTGCTCGGTCGGATCGAAAAACGGCAGTACCCGCCGCGCATGTCGCCGCACCTGCGAAAAGAGATCATGAAGGCTGATATTTACAAAGCACGTCTGAAGTTCCTGCAAGAGAACAATATCACCACGGCAGATGATCTGACCGCCTGCTTGCAGCAGGCAGAGAATGAGGTCACACAGCTTGCCAAGCAGCGCACGATTCTGAACGTCCGCAAGAAAAAACACAAGAAGCTCTTTGACGCGCTGGCAGCAGAAGCTGCCTTCGCCGGATTTGAACCAAGAAAAGCAGAATATGACGATGCAAAAGAGTTGCTAGACGCCTGTGACGTTCCACGCGAAGCCTTGCTGGCAGAAAAAGCGGATCTCTATGAGCAGCTTGCGCAGGTCAATCAGCAGATCCGGCAGGAGCGCTGGAAGCTCAAGCAATGCAAGGAAATCTCGGAGACGGCAGTCATCATGCAGAAGGATATTGACCGCGTTGAACAGCAGCCGCAGCGGATAGCTGACACGCGCCAGCGGTAAGGCGCGTCGTGCCGATGTGTGCGGTTTTGCAGGCTGACCGCGCATCCGTGCAGGTCTGCGCTACACAAACGCCGCGTCCGCCCACCGTGCGGCGCAAAAAAACGAGGGCTGGCATCAAGCCAGCCCTCGCCTTGCAAATCGAATGAGGGAGATGATCCATGACAGCATCACGCAGCCCAGCATCACCAGAAAAATCCCATCCGCCAGTGTCGTGTGCACACGATACCACGGTTGAAATACAGTGAGCATCAGCACCAGGTACACCAGCGGAATGGACAATCTCAGTTTCATCGCAATACGAATCAGCAAGAGCAGCAGTTGAATCATCACGGAAAAACAGGCAGTTACCATCGGCGATCCTCCTCAAACGGTTTGTCGGATGTTAACTCTCCTGGCTGCTTTTTGCAAGTACATTTTTTGAAAATCAAATCAGGGAGGTCGTCATGAACCAAACCACAAAACCAGCGGCCTGCCCTGATTCCGTCCGTGTCGAACGCATTCAGATCTCACACGGACGAGCCATCCGCGTCGTCTCCGTTTTCCCCAAAAACGGAAGTCAGACAGCGGAAGAAAAACTCAGGGTTTTGGCCGCGTTGGAACTTCAACGAAAAAAGTCGGCATAAGGGCTAGACTTCTCGCGCCGCTTGGAGTATTGTGTGCTCACAATGCTCTGAGCGGTTTGACTTGAAGGAGGAAAGACAAATGTCAAACCAGAAGAAAACCGCCCTCTACTGCCGGCTCAGTCAGGACGACGGCTTAGATGGCGATTCCAACAGCATCCAGAACCAAGAGTTACTATGTAGAGGGTGGTTTCTCCCACCTAATACATATGACTGCGGCTCATTTGTGGTGAATGGAACAGCAGTTATAGGAAAGGAGTAGAAAAACCTATTAACCGCTGAAAATCAACACAAAAAGGAGCTGATTCTTATGAAATCTCTATTTGAGGAAATGGGTGTCACTTACCGACAAGAGGGAGATTATCTTATTCCCAATCTCTCGCTGCCGGAAGAACCGGAATACCAAATCGGCAAGTATGGGTGTATGCGCCGCAGCTATCTGAAGGAGCATCGTCCTGTTCTTTACGCAAATTTGCTCACAAGCGGAACGCTGCATCGTCACCTTGCCGAGATCGACCAAGCCTGCAATGAGCGTATGGAAATCATCGTTTCTGCAATGGCGAAGCGGGAAGGTGTGACCGAAGCACTCAAAGCCGCCGACCAGATGGAATGGGTGTGCCGCATGAACAACATCCGCAGCCGTGCGGAGGAAATCGTTCTGACCGAGCTTGTATATGAATGACAAATGCCCGTTATTGGCAGCATGGCCGATAACGGGCATTATCTTTATTCTTTAGGCGGTATAAACTTATACTTGCCCTTTCCAAAGCCACTGACAGGCTCAATCAAATCCGCATTTTTCAGTTTTGTAATGAGATTCCCTGCGGCAGTAACAGAATCCTTTGTGATAGCAGCTATATCGGATCGGCCAAAGACACCATCGACGCCCATATTTGCAAATACCGCTTTCGCCTTTGCAATCGTACCTTGGCTTGCGTTCAGCCGGTCAATCGCAACCTCAATCGCAACATTTTCATCTTCAATCGTAATCTTGGTTGTGTTTGCCGCCGCTCCATAATTCAGATTATAGAGCGTAACTTGGAACGAACTGGCATCGGAATAGAATTTTGGCTCCAGTTCGTCACGGTAATTGTGAGCGGCGCGGTAGGTTTCCGTGATTTTCTTAAAGCCGCTGCCTTGCCGCTCCATATAGCCCAGTCGTCCGAAAATATCTGCAAGGACGGGATTACGGCGCGTGGAGGAAATGCTGGATAGATCCCGTTCCTGTATCCGTGTGCCGTCTGCCATACCGCCGGGAGAATAAATGGCAAGGCGGTCATCGTAAATGTCGATGTGGACTTCGCTGCCCAAAATCAGATAGTCACGATGGATCAGTGCATTGACAAGGGCCTCGAAAACGCTTCGTTCGCAGTAGTCGGGCATCTCAACACGGGAATCGGCGGTTTTCTTCCAGCGCGTTTTCATATTCCGCTTGACAAAGCTGACGCCCTCATTGAGCAGAATGATCAGGCTGCCGGAGAATTCCGCACTGTCAAGTGCATCTACCATGCCGCCGCTTTTATCAAGGCCGTTCCAGCGTGTGCAGAACAGGCGGGAATGCCTGATGGGAGAATCATCTGCAAGCAAAGCGCCTGCATTGGTCAGCTTGCCGTGTTCGTCCCGCATATCGAAGGAATCGAACAGCTTTTCTTCCATGCTGTTGCCCGTCCAAGCCTTATACCGTTCGCGTAGCTTGGAAAAAGCGTAATCCTTGAAATCATACTCGGAAACCAGTTCGTCATAGGTGCGGTGCATCCCTTTGAGAATCAGCTGATTCAGCGCATAGGACGGGGCGATCACGCTTTCATTGCCCATTCGGATATAGGCTTCCATGATACCGTCCGCTTTATAGTAATACGGCGTAGACCGTCCGGACGATACGGACAGGACAAGAATGTCCTTACCATTTTCTCGTTCAGGAGCAAGGACAAAACTCGGATAGGGCGTGATTCGCTCTTTGATCAGACGGCTGATCGTCTCCGCATCGGTCTGCGCATCTGACAAGCCTATCACGTTTCTGTCATCATCAATCCCGAAAAACAGCGTGCCGCCAATGCCGTTGGCAAAGGCGCTGACGCTTTTCAGCCAGCTTTTCGGCTTCTTCACTTCTAAGGCAACCTTGAAATCGCACTCCGTTGCCTCTGCAATCCAACGGTCAATCATTTTTCTCACCATCCCGTTCCTTATTCTTCCCCCTGCTCTTGTACACATTATACTGATTCTTGCACCGGGGGCTGCAAAATGCGGAATTGGATCGGCTGCTCAGGAATACCTTCTGGCAGTGCTTGCACAGCCGCAGAGGCTTCTCTCCATCCACCAGCAGGAAGCTGAACATCATCTGGATGCCCAGCAGCAGGGAGTGAAAATCCCAATAGATGGTCGGCTTGTCCAACAG
>ERZ824575.3124-NODE-3124-length-11973-cov-3.106394_pt1 | contig 11973 bp, 20 predicted proteins | sample MGYA00519470_ERZ824575 | MGnify/ENA primary metagenome ERZ824575 (study PRJEB31778, sample SAMEA3449170) | human gut metagenome | biome: human gut; feature: human-associated habitat; material: faeces | place: United Kingdom | collected 2010/2012 ...
CGCAACGGGGCCGCTCAAGCAGCATCCTATGGTGTCACACGCTACATACGCGAACATTTCATGCTCAACCATGCGAGGATACGGGGCTCCACACGCCGGGCACGGCTTCAGCTTTTCAGGCATAGAGCCTCCCGTTCCATCTCCTGTTCAACCGCAATCCGGGCATGTTTCATGCGGCACGCTTCAAAAAAAGGGCGGCCCTTATCCGGGGAGTTGTTTCGCGGGCAATTTCTGGGATTATCAGGACAAGTCAGGCATGGGGATTTGGCGAGGTATATCGCAACTCTTGCTTCGAACTCTGCGGCATCCTTCCAGTCCTGATTGCCAGCATCATTTTTGCACCATTCAGCGTCGGTCAGCATTTTCCCTCCGCGCGTTGTGTCCGGTCGCGCCCCGGATGAAGTTACTCTACCCCCGGCATCACCCGCTGGAAGCCGTTTTCCGTCCACACGGCCAGCAGGTTTCCGGGGTCAATGATTGCCAGGTGTTCCCCTCGGTGGTCTTTCCATCGGGCCAGCCATTGTTCAGGGCGGCAACCGTTGCGCCCCTCAAGCACGGCCTGAATCTCGCGCCTCATGGACAGGGAACGCGCAAGGACGGTCATTCCGGGTTTCAAGAGCATGGCGCACTCCGACAGGCTGTAAACAACGCAATCTGTTCGTCCGGCAAAAGCACAACATAGCGGTTTCGTCTTTTACAAATAAAAAGGGCGTCTTTTTCGACGCCCCCTTTGTATTTATCCCACACTTTGACCTTGTCTCCGAACTTGAATACCTGTCCTGATGGATTTGGGTCATATACAGTGTCGCAGAATTGTTCATTTCCCTCATAGGGGATGCAGTATTTTCTGAAATCTGAACCTGTAGTGGCATAGGGAAAATCTTCAATGCCCGAATAAAAACCGAAAAACGCCGCACGCCATGGCTTATGTATTTCATCCCGTACCAGAACTCGCTGAAACGGACTGAACTGTTCAGGCATGTGTCAACTCCTTTGCCCGGCGCGGGCTCGGACTACCGGCGTCGGGCGGTTTGGCTGATTTGGCCGGGCTACGCCGCCGCCCGGCGGGGCTTTCTCGGAGAGAGGGGGAAAGGATAAGGACACTTTATGCTATGCCCCGCCGTTGCTCTTTACTCCGGCTACCGAGTGTCACCGGAGTCTCCACGGACGCGGGAGTAAAATTACCGGATTTGCAGGTTGTAGGTCGTTGCCAGTTCACAGCCCGGAATGGTCTTCCCTGCCTTGAGGTCAGTCTTGATGGCCGTCTTGTCCGGCTCGCGGGAGACTTTCTCGCGCACATATTCAGGCGGCAGACTGTCCACCATTGCGGTGACGGACACGCTCTCGGAGGCGCGCACGGAAAGCGTATAGGAATTGCCCGCGACTTTTTTCACGCCATGCTCCTGCATGGTGTCCATGTAGCGGCCCTTGAGGTAGGCAACGCGGTTTTCCTTGGTTTTGGCCTTGGCCGCGAGGCGTTTTGATTCCTCTTTCATGGCCTCGGCGCTGGCCGTTTCCAACCGGATAAACTGGGCGAAGCCGTCCACCTTGGCGGCTTCCGCGACGCCAAGTTCATCCAGGTAGTCTTCCATGACCTGCCGCTGTTCGTCGGTCAGTTCCTCATCGGGAATGTCCAGCATGGCGGCGATTTCCGCCTGGATGTCTGCAAAGTTCGGCATGTGTTCTCCATCAAAAGGGAATATCCTCAAAGTTTTCGGACGATTCGGGGGTCGACTGGTTCTGTCCGCCGTCGTCCTTGCGGCGGTCAAGGAACTGGACGCGCTCGGCACGGATTTCCGTGGTGTAGCGTTTCTGTCCTTGCTGATCCTGCCATTCCCGCGTTTGAAGCTTGCCCTCGACGTAGACAAGGCTTCCCCTGGAGAGGTACTTGCCGCAGTTTTCCGCGGCCTTGTCCCAGACGACGACGCGATGCCATTCCGTCTTGCCCTGCCTGTTACCGTTGCGATCCATGTAGCTTTCATCCGTGGCGACATTCAGGGACGCGCAGGCCTTGCCGGACTGCGTGTGCCTGATTTCCGGGTCTCTTCCGAGACGACCGATAACCATTGCCTTGTTGAGCATTGCCCCTCCCTAAGAAAGATGGTCTTCCGCCGTTTCATGGACGGCGTTGAGGTAATCAGATATTTCGCTGCGGGTGAGTTCTTTGGATGACTGCACTTCACGCCCCAGAAAACTGGACAGCTCGCCAAGGATATTGTCACGCCCCTTGAAACCGCGTTCTGTCAAGGTCGCCATCAATGCCCTGAACATTTCGGGAGATGGCGCATCCGGGTTGTTTTCAACGGCCTGCTTCCGCACCTGCTGGATGCGCTGTTTCTCCGCCTTCCGGCTTTCAGCCATGGCGGCTTCCCCATCGTCATCGTCCTGTGCTATGCCCACCATGGCGGCAAGGGCGTAACGGCGGGCGTAGGTGAGGGCGCTGCCCATGCCCTGTACCCCTCCCATACGGTCGGGAGGCAGGGAAATTTCACCCGCGATCCATTGGCCGGAGTTGTGCATCAGAGTTGTACGGATACGCATGGACTTGTCATCAGGCATGACGGCCTGTACGAACGCCAGACCGTTTTCCGACAGAGGAGCGCGGATGGCATCAATGACGGAAGCGAGGTCGGCATATTTACGGCGTCCGCCTTTCTGCCCCATGTCTGCGGTACTATCCTTCGCCGCAAACGTCATTTTGCCCTGCGCCGTTGCCAAAGCCTTTGCCAGTTCGCCTATTTGTTCACTCTGAAAAGCTGTTTCCATGATTCACCTCAACCGCCGTTCGGCGGGAACATTTGTTGTTTCCATGAGTTCTGCCGTCCGCATGTCATCAGCCGCCGGAATGGACAGGTAAAAAATAAGGGCCAGCGCCATGCACCAGCCCTTCCAGTTTCGCCACGGGAGGATTTCATCAAGCCACGTCATACGGCGCATGGCATGGACGGGACGAGGGTTCCGGGGCAGTCGATGCCGGGCTTCACACCGTAGTTATCGCGCGGCGTGGCCGTTTCGATGCTTTCAAGGTACTCATCAGAAGGCAGGAACGCGCAGGTTCCGGCCCCGGTGCAGTCACTCTCGGGGCCTACCAGTGTCACGGCACCGGCCCCCGCGTCGCCGTAGAACTCGGCATGACGGCACAAACGGCGTTCCATGAAGCCGTCGTCCATGGGGATTGCCACTTTTGCCGCTTCCTTCCAGTGCTCACAGTTGGCGCACACCATGTCATCCGGTTCCATCCAGTCTTTCCAGTCATTACGCAACATGGCGGGCCTCCTCCCTGAAAATTTCGAGTTCGTTCTGAACGGCAAGCCGCCTGTTTTGCGCGGCTTCATAGGCGGCGCGGGTACGGAACACGGCGGCGCATGATTCCTGCCATGCCGCATATGCCTGCATCTCCGCATTTTGCGCAGCCAAAAGCTTCCCTTCCAGCCTGATTTCATGATTGGTCATCCGAAACCTCCGTTTCCTGCATGAAAGAGCGCAGGGAATAACCTTTCCAGCGGCGCAGGCGGGCCATAACCTCGTCGAAGCGACCTGAGTCACGGTAGACCATACCGCGATAGCTGATCCTGATTTTGAACATGGCCGGGCCTCCCAAAAGAAAAGGCGGCCGGAGCCCCCCTGAAATTAATCTTGCCAGTATGCAGCAGCATACGCCCTGATAAAATCAGCCGCCGCTGCGTAAGCGGCGGCGTGTGAGTTATCCCCGTGGGTTACGCGGCATTGTGCCTGCCATTGCTCTAAATCCCCCCAGAAACAGCCACATTTGATCATGATTCGGTCGCGGTGTTTGACCGCGTATGTAATATCCAGACGTGAGCCTATCGGTCCAACGGCTAAAATATTTTTTGCGCCGTACAGGTCGGCGCCGCACAGGTCGGCGACGCGCAGGTTTGCGTCGTACAGGTTTGCGCCGTACAGGTCGGCGTCGCGCAGGTCGGCGTTGCGCAGGTTTGCGCCGCGCAGGTTGGCGTCGTACAGGTTTGCGCCGCGCAGGTTTGCGCCGCACAGGTTTGCGGCGCACAGGTTTGCGCCGTACAGGTTGGCCCTTTTTCCCCCCTCTTCGTCGGCCAACCACTTTGCATGGCGTTGCAAAATCTGGATTTCTTCTTGTGTGAGTTCTCGCATGGTTACCTCGTTTGTAAATTTCGCTTCATTTCCTCCCCCGGAATCCGGGAGAGGTCGGAAACAAGATTCGGGTACAGGTATTTTATCTCCCCACCTTCCTTTGCCGAACGCGTCCGGCCCGATAATCTCTCATGATGGAGGTGGTAATGGACCCCGCCCAATACTCTTCCAAAGCATTTGCCGCCTGCTTTTTTGCGGCGGCAAATTCTTTGTTCCTGATTTCGGAAAGTTTTTTGATGTCACTTGCCATAATCCCTTCCTCCTTCAAAATAATGAAATTTTTCTTGGAACCCCGGACGCTCGTCACGCCCTTTGATTAACCACCCCGAACTTTTCCCCCGTTCGTTGAAAATATAATGATAAATATTTTATCATTAGTCAAGTAAAAAGATAAATTTTTTATCACATAAAAAAGGCCGCTCAAAAGGCGGCCTGATAAAAATTTGAGACACTGGCAATCAGTCATCGGGGTGAATGTTCCCCCAGATCACCAAAAGCTCCTGTGCTGGATTGCGACCAAGAGCGTGACAAATGGTGCAGAAATCGCCAAGGCGAAGGCGCAAACCATCGTTGCCTTTGCCTCTGCCATGCCATAGACTGCTTATCTTGAGGCGTGGGTTTTTGGCTTGAGGAAAGGCTTTTTCGCCAAGTTCCTTTTCCGTTACTCCGGCTTCTTTCCGAAGTTTGAGAATCAAATCTAGGGCTTCGCGTTCGACATTCAAAATGGTTTCATCCTTCATTAGGCGCGGCTCCTTTTTCTCTTAAGTTACCAGAGAAAAAGTTATCACGCCTATTTAAATTTTTTCTTATTGACGTGATTTGTTATCTATCATAAAGAGCAGTCAAGGGCAACGGCCACCACGGCCAGAGTATCCGTAAATCCTCCACCCACCGGAGGCCGTTGCCCTTGCTCCTTGAAAAATCGCCCCGACGAACCATCCAAGCCCGCGCGTCCACGGTTCGCTGCCGCTCCTGCGGTGAGGATGAGGAGGGAAACAGCCGCCTGACCCGGTGTGAATGGGGCGGCTGAAACTCAGCTTCCTTCGCAGTCGCGTTGTGCGTTCATAACGCGACTGCTGGGAAACAAAATTTCTGTATTTCGCAGCCGGATAATACCTCTCACTGCGTCCCGGTATGGTCGGTCAACGGGAGACCTTGCGCCCTACGGCGGGCTATGTGCCCCGCATCGGGTGACGACGCTCCACGCTCCACGCGAACAGCTACGCCAGTCATCTTTTCGCCCCTGCCCCTTCCTGCCGGGCCATTGTCTGTTGCTGCTTCTGATGGATAGCGCCCACCCGGAGGTACGGGCGCTTACGGAGCGGGGCGTTATGGATCATGAGGCCATTTCGCCGCCACGCCCGTCCTTGCGGGAGCGATCGGGGTCCGTTCTCCCGGCTGCCGTCAGTTTTCCTCCGCGCTAGAGTTATCCACGGCTCTGGCGCTATCCTCAGAAGCAGCAACTTCTAACCCTTTCGCCTTCCCCTCCCGTGGTGTGCCTTCCCGCTCCCAAGGGCTTGCGGCTTACTGTTCGGGTACTTCCGGCGTTCCCTCCCTCCGGTTCGCCCCCTGGCGGGCCGGTGCCGCGCCGTTCGGGGGTCCCCGTCGTTCGGTAAGTTTGTTTTAGACAAAAGTCTATCACTTGTCAATAATTTTGTAGACTAAAGTCTATTTTTACCATATAAAAAAATCACGTCGCGAGAGTGGCGTGAGATGGCGACCCCTGCCGCCAGCCCATAGGCGAAGAGCAGGGCGCGATTCTCGTTGCGTAGTACGAGCAAAAAAACGTGCCTGAGCCTCAAAGAGGCTGAACGGGAGCAGGAGTCAGGGCACGGCGGCAGGGTCGAAAAGCGGGACGCCGCCTCCGGGGAACACCCCTTTCAGTACCCGCAACCGTATCGACGGTGTTTGTCTGGTACGGCCCGGATGCGACGGGGCGACAACTCAGGGACAAAAGAGTTGAACCACGCATGGGAAGACACCCCTAAACCCCCATTTCCGTATGGGGGGAGGGGGGGTCTTACCCAAAGCTCAAAGGCTCAAATCTAAGGACAATTAAGTTTTAACTGGGGATTAGGTGGGAGGGGGGGCGAAAATCTGAGGTCAGGAGAGAATACGGGGGAGCAGTAAGGTCAGGCGGGCATCAAGCTGGAGGTCTGCGACTGCGGAGGAGTCCACCTCCACGGCCTTGCGGAAGTACCTCACGGCAAGGTCTTCCTCATGCCCGGCAAGGTAGGCATAGGCCAGATCACAGTATCCGGCCTTGTCATCGGGATGCTGTTCAATGGCCTTGCGGAAAGCGTCACAGGCGTGTTCCTGTTCACCCTTTTCCAACCAGGCGTACCCGAGGGCGTTGTAGACATTGAAAGCCGAGGGACAGCTCGTTGCAGCGGATTCCAACAGGGCTATACGGGCGTCAATATCTTTGACGGCATAGCTGGAAATGACGCGATGCGCGGCCTTCATGGCGGCATGATTTTCAGCCCGCAGGCGGCGTTCAAGTGTGGAAAAATCCTTGCGGATACGGCGCAGGGCTTGCCATTCAAAAAGAGTGAAGACGACAAACAGGACACCAAGAAACGCTACAAGAATATTGAGTATGGTCAGATAGTCGGTTGTTTGCATGGCATCCTCCGGCCTCATTAGAGCATGGGGAAGCACAATTCACAAGCAAGGATAGGAGCTGAAAAAACATGAAGTTCAAAGAAATTATGGAAATGCCTAACGGACTGGTTTTGAAGGGCGAGGAAAAAGACAACCGGCCCGTCTGGCGACACTTGTGTGAAGAGCTGAACAGGCAACGCCACCTGAAACCGCCGTGTTCGGGATATTCCGATACCCTCTTTATGTTCTTTGTTCCCGATCATGATATAAACAGCCCGCAGGAATTATGGGAACATATCGATTGGGAAAATATGGAATTCGGGGTATTTGGTACGCGTGATACGATACAGAATTACTTCGATTTGTTGAGGAAATGGCTGTCCTAATCGTGTACCCGCCGCAATAGATAGGGGAAAACGTGGCTACAACCTTCATGGTCGCACCTCGTTTCCCCTTCCCACTGCGTTTCATCGCTTGCCTCAAAAGCCATAAAAAGCGGTTTGAAACATGTTTTATGGCCTTTGGGACATGGGTAACAGAAATTTTTATCTGTATCGGTCATGGCTGGGCACCAATGTCCGTTATAAAAGATTCTAAATTCAATTTGCTTTGCCATGTCTCACCCTCCTCACTTCTCCCTCACGTCCGCCCACGCCCATATGACGCGGCCCACAATGGCCCGCTGCCAGTCGTTGAAAAAATCACGCCGAAGGCTGTAGCAGATGGGAGGGTTTTCCATAGCGTTGTCGGAGTAGTAGACCACGGAATAATCGCCGTCGTCTTGCTGCTCCACGGACACGCGTTTAATCATCCCCTGATCGTCCGGGTCTTTGACCAGCATGATATGGCCTGGTCTGCTCACATCCCGGTCATTTCGATCCACCAGCACCAAATCGCCCGGCTTCAATAACGGGATCATCGATGTGGAGTTTTTTGCTATTTCCACGGCGAGCAGGTTGTAGCGGTGTTGGATTGCGGGATGGTGACGATAGACCAGGAACCATGATTTCACATCGTCCTGAGCTACGTATCCCGGCCCGGCTCCTACCTCACCTACCAAAGGCGCGGCAATATAATCCTCCGCTTGGGGAGGTTGCACATGTTCGCCTGCCGGAACGAGCTTGGCATCCACAAAGCAGACGTCTTTTCCGGAGTCTTGGTTTGATAAGGCCAGAGAAGCACCTAGTTGGTTCAGGATTGGAGAAATTTTTTCAAGGGTAGGAATGCGATCTCCTCGTAACCATTTGTGCAAGTTATCGCCAGTCACACCCCAAGCCTGTGAGGCACGTGATATGTTGCCATTGAATTGAGTATCAACAGCTTTTTTTATGGTGTTCATCACAGAAGCAAAAAAGTCTTTCATCGGTTTTTTGTTCCTAAAATTATAGACATGTGTCAATAAGTCTATTGTCTAAAATTTTATTGTCATTTCATAGACTATAGTCTATGATTTCCCCATGAACATTCTAAAAGAAGCACTTGACCGGCGAGGTTTGACTTGCCCGGAAGCTGCGCGCCGGGGAGTCCCGTATCACAATATTTTCAAACAATACAAAGGGGAACGCGGGGTTGGAGTAAAGTCTGCTCTACTTTATGAGGCCGTTCTCGGCATCCCCCGTTCAGAGCTGCGACCCGACATCTGGCCGCCTACGGAAGCCGCCCCCACCACGCGACCCGGAGGGGAGGAGGGGGAGCGATGAGTGTGAGTGAGATTGACTTCAATTTCCTTGCGTATCTGCTCTACATGGGCGTCCTCGCATGGCTGATATTGAGGTAGGTCATGACTGACGCCGACCTTGCCCGAACCATCATTGCCGCCAATGTCACCTTCTTTGTGATTCTGGCGGTGTGGTGATTCATGAACCGGAGAAAATGACATGCCTGACCTCATTCCCATTACCTTCAAAGCCACGGAAGAGTTCTCCGACTGGATGTGCCGCCAGTATGGCGAGCTGGATTTATCCCGTTCGGAGTTCATACGGCAGTGTGTGCGCATTGCTGCGCCGCTGTTGAAGGAACGCCCCGAACTCCTTCAGGCTGATGACCAGAGAATAGCAAAGTACATGCCGCATGTCGGTAAGTTTGTGGAAATACTGGATAAAGTCTAGACAAAGGCTGGATTTATGGAGCTGAAGATTTTTGAAAAGTCGGAGTTCGGTTCCGTCCGGGTGATCATGAAGGACGGCGAACCGTGGTTTGTGGCGAGCGATGTGGCAAAGGCTTTAGGATATGAAAATCCTTCTCGCGATGTTCAGCGGCATTGCAAAAAAGTCAATAAAATCACCCAAACTACCGATTCGGTAGTTCCGCCGCTCACGGTATTAATCATACCGGAGTCGGACGTGTACCGCCTTGTCATGCGGTCGAATCTTCCCGCCGCGGTAGAGTTTCAGGACTGGATTTGTGAAGAGGTCATTCCCTCCATCCGCAGGACCGGCGGCTACCTTGCGGCGAAGCCGAACGATTCTCCGGAAGTCATCATGGCCCGCGCCGTACTGGTTGCCCAGGACACCATTAAACGCCTTGAAAGCCGGAATACGGAGCTTGAGGGTGCGGTGAACGAGATGAAGCCGAAGGCTCTCTTTGCCGACTCCGTGGCGTCGTCTTCGTCTTCCATTCTCGTCGGCCAGCTTGCCGCGCTCATCCGTCAGAACGGCGTGGATATCGGCCAGAACCGGCTTTTCGGATGGCTGCGGGAGCATGGCTGGCTGATATCCTCCGGTTCCCGCAGAAATTCCCCCACACAGAAAGGTCTGGACATGGGGCTTTTCGAGGTCAAGGAACGCGCCATCAACAACCCGGACGGCTCCGTGCGGCTGACTCTGACAACAAAAGTTACAGGCAGGGGGCAAATCTATTTCGTCAACAGGTTTGTGGGGGCTGATACGTCATGCTGACTATTAAATGTCAGAGATGCGGCGCACAGGTGCAGGCGAAAATTTCTTCACGCAAATTTTGCGATGACTGCCTCAGGAAGCGCAATGCGGAGAGGATGAGGCAAAGCCGCGTCCATGAACGCCGCATGCCTGCCGATGATTCTCTTTTCTCCCGCGAGTGCCATGACTGCAAGAAGCCGACGACACAGTACCGCTGTCCGCAGTGTCATGAAGAATGGCGAAGAAAGCATGGCGTGCCGGAAGATGCCTGTGGAGAGGACATCTATCTTGGCGCTCAAATGCCTGAGTATTTTCTGTGATGACGGACTGCCGCCACCGCCTGCCGTCGCCGGAGCTTGCCGGGCGCACAACGTGGGAGCAGTTGCGGGAAGACCGGAAAAGATATCCGCACCTGCGGCCCTGCATCAAGGCAGGATGGAACTGGATATACCGCAAAAGCTGCGAGAAATGCGGCGAGGCCATAAGACGATGAACCTCTGCCGCCAGTGCGCCTATGCCCGGATGCCGGGACGAGAAAAAGGAAATGCCCCGGAGGGGAGTTCCGGGGCAAGGAGAAAAAGGAAAATTTATGAGGTGTTTTGATAGTGAGCGATGAAACTGTAAAAGTCAAGGAAATACATGCGAGTCTGGAAAGGATTCGCCGGATTTCCATGCTCCGTGACAGGGTCGTGGAGCTACTGACGCGGATGATTGAAGCGGAACAGGAATACATCAAGCGTCTGGAAAGAGTATTATCATGAACAGCGATATCCGTCTTGCTGTGGGATTCTGGCAACATCCCAAGACAAAGAAAACCGCGCGAAGGCTTGGCCTTGAAGGCATCCGTTCTCTGCAAATACTGTGGCTCTGGGCGGCGCAGAACCGTGCAAACGGCAATCTTTCCGGCATGGATTGGGAGGATATCGAGCTTGCGGCTGACTGGCAGGGTGAAGAGCGGACTTTTTTTGAGCACTGCCTCGGCATGTGGATAGACGAGACGCCGGAAGGCTATGTTTTGCATGACTGGGCTGAGCATAATCCGTGGCAGGCGGAAGCTGAGGCCAGAAAGGAGCAGGCACGAGCCAACGCCCTGTCCGGATGGGAAAAACGCAGGGCCGCAAAGCAGGCGCATGAGCGCGGCAATGCGGACGGCAATGCCGATTCCATGCAACCGCAATGCGAAAATGATGCAGCCGCAATGCAGTCGCATGATTCCGGCAATGCTCCTTTCCTTACCTCTCCTGGTATTAATATTAACACTCTCACTTCGTTCGAGTGTTTGTCCCCGCCGGACGGCGGCGACGCCCCCCAGCCTGTCGAAAAGAATGTTCCGGAAGCGCCGGAACCACCCGAGGCGAAAGCTCCCTCCTGCCCCTATGAAGAAATCCGCGCCCTGTACCATGAAATCCTGCCGGAACATCCGCGGGTTGAAATCGTGAACGAGAAACGGCGACGCTCCATGAAGGCACGCTGGGCGGATATCGGCAGGCGCCTCAAGGCCAAGAGACAGCGCGACGGCCCGGAGGAACGGCTTGCATACCTGCGGCGTTTTTTCGGTCGGGCGTCGGAATCGGATTTCCTGACCGGGAAAAGGGCGTTCCGTGACGGTTCGGTGTACATCGCGGATTTTGACAAGCTCATGAGCCCGGGCGGCTTTGCGGGCGTGATTGAAGGCAAGTACGACAATCGGGAGCGGTGGTAATGGCAAGGCACTACATGAGCGAAGAACGCCAGAACCTTGAGCGTAACCTTGTGGGCGGCTTTCTCGGCTGCTGCGAGCGGGAACCGGAGCTGGCCGGGGATGCTCTGGCTCTGGTGGGCGGCAATGCGGTGAAATCCTGCGAACTGGCGGATATCTGGCAGGCCGTGGAGTCGCTGCACAAGGACGGGATGAAAGTTGACCTCGTCAGCGTGTTCAACGTGCTTCATCAGCGCTGGCTGAACGGCAAGAGCGCGGAGATTAATGCGGGGACGCTGGCCGAACTGTCAGCCTGTGTCTTTGCCCATCGAGACGCCGTGCTGTTTCACGCGGAAGCCCTGAACGCCATGCTCCGGCGCGAGGAATTGAACCGCGTACTGACGGAGGCCGCCGGGGAGTGCCTGATTCATGGAGCCGACCCGGACGGCATAGCGGCGAAGGCCATAGCGGCGATTGAAGGCGTGAGGACGCCGCAGACGGCGGAAACGCTGGACGGACTGTTGGACGGCATTCTGGCCGATGTGGAGAGCGGGGACGGAGCAGGGCCGCTCCCCACGCCCTGGACGAACCTGAACAACGTGCTCAAGGGCGGCACGGCCCCGGGCGAACTGGTGGTGCTGGCGGGGCGGCCCGGTCTCGGCAAGACGGCCTTTGCGGGCTGCA
>ERZ824575.3134-NODE-3134-length-11945-cov-4.285534_pt1 | contig 11945 bp, 12 predicted proteins | sample MGYA00519470_ERZ824575 | MGnify/ENA primary metagenome ERZ824575 (study PRJEB31778, sample SAMEA3449170) | human gut metagenome | biome: human gut; feature: human-associated habitat; material: faeces | place: United Kingdom | collected 2010/2012 ...
TTGGTGCTTAGTTCAGTTCGGTGATGCCGTCGATTCTCAGCTGGAAGGACGGAGCGGACTGGAAGTAGGACTCGTGGTAGTAGCCGTCGAAGACTGCCTCGTCGGCATCGGGCACGAAGTCGCCGTCGGTATCGGTTGCAAAAGCCGTGGTAACGGTTTTGCCACCAACGGTGAACTTGCTGGTGTCGAAGACATGCAGGCTGCCGTCCTTGATGGCCGCGATGGTCTCGTCAACCTTCTCCTGGGTGCCGGGAGCGCAGGACTCGCCGAGCGGAGTGAGGGTAACGGCGTCGGCCTCATAGCCCTGGCACCAGTTCTGATCGAAGGTCTCGCCGTTCATGACAGCGTTGAATGCGTACTCATAGAAGACTTCCCAAACGTTGGTCGGGGAGGTCAGAGCGGCGGTCGGAGCGACTGCGAGCATATCGACGTTGTAGCCGACGCAATAGACGGTCGTACCGGCATCGAGCGCCTCCTGGCAGGCGGCCGGAGCGCCGGTGGAGTCGGCGTGCTGGCTGACGATGATGCAGCCGTCGGCGATCAGAGCCTTGGCAGCCTCGTTCTCAGCGGTGATGTTGAACCAGGAGTTGGTGTACTGCACCTGCATGGCGACATCGGGAACGATGCTCTGCAGGCCAAGGAAGAACGCGGTGTAGCCGGAAACGACCTCTGCGTACGGATAAGCGCCGACATAGCCGATCTTGATCTTGCCGTCAGCAGTCTTGTTCTTGTCTTCGACCTTGCCTTCGTCGATGAGCTGCTGCAGCTTCATGCCGGCGACAACGCCGCCGACGTAACGGGCCTGATAGATGCCGGTGAAGGCGTTGTGGAAGTTGGCCAGGCCGTTGGCTCTGGCGGTATCGCCGGTCATCGCGACGAACTGCACATCGGGATATTCCTCAGCTGCCAGAAGGCAGAAGGACTGATGGCCGTAGGAGTTGGTGATGACGATCTGGCAGCCCTGGTCGACACAGTCAACGCAGGCGTCATAGCAGCTCTCGTCTTCGGGGATGGAGTATTTCCAGATGATGTTGCTTTCGCTGATACCCAGAGCCTTGGCGGCTTCCTGGATGCCCTTGATGTGGGAGTAGGTGTAGCCTTCGTTTTCGTCGCCGATCAGAACGACGCCGATCTTGATGTCAGTGCCGACAGCGTCGCCAGCGGGCTCAGCGGTTTCTTCCTCAGCCGGAGCGTCGGTTTCTTCCGCGGGCTCAGTGGTCTGTTCGTTGTTGGTCTCAGCCGGGGCGGGTGCGTCGGTCTTTTCTTCCGTCTTGGCAGTGGAAGCGCAGGCAACCAGAGCGAAGACCATGACCACGGCGAGAAGCAGAGCGATGATCTTTTTCATGTATTCGTTCCTCCTAAAAATTTTTGCGGTGAACGCCGCAATCCTGCTGTACGGAATATGCACAGCAAATCCGGATAGCTGTATTTTAATTGATTCTATGCAAAAAAGCAATCAGTTTTTTCGGGTTTATGGGCAGAAACACGCAAAAAGTTTCAGGAATAGCTAAAAAATATTTAGCTTTTTCGGCGCTTTGTTATAATTGCCCGATTCCGGCGGTTCGATTTCGTGAAGAACGCCCAAGAACATAAGTGGAAATTCTGCGGGCTATTATGATATGATATTTTGGTAGGGCCACGGGCCCGCGCCTGATCTGCCGCATAGAAGGCGCTTTTCGCAAAGGAGCACAAAATCGTGAGGACATTTGTTGTAAAGGGAAATCTCTGCTTCAGCCGCAGCATGGACGAGCTGGTCTGCATGGAGCACAGTTATATTGTCGTCGAAGACGGCCGTGTCGCGGGCGTCTTCCGGACGCTGCCGGAGCGATACGCGCAGCTGCCGGTGCTGGATTATGGCGAGCAGCTGATCCTGCCGGGCATGACCGATCTGCATGTCCATGCGCCGCAGTTTGCCTTCCGCGGTCTCGGTATGGATATGGAGCTGCTGGAATGGCTGAATACCTATACCTTCCCGGAGGAATCCAAATATAAGGAATTGGAGTACGCGGACCGGGCCTACGGCAGCTTCGTGAACCACCTGCTGCACAGCACGACCACGCGCGCAGCCATTTTCGCCACCATCCACGTGCCCGCCACGGAGCTTCTCATGCAGAAGCTGGACCGTGCGGGCCTGTCGTGCTATGTCGGCAAGGTCAACATGAACCGCAACTCGCCGGTCTATCTGCGCGAGATCTCGACCAATCAGGCCCTGCGGGACACGGAACGGTGGCTCTGCGAGACTAAGGAAGCATACCGGACCGTGAAGCCTATTCTGACGCCGCGCTTTATCCCCTCCTGCACAGACGATCTGATGTACGGCCTTGCGCGGCTGCAGGCAAAATACGGCGTACCCGTACAGAGCCATCTGTCGGAAAACTACTCCGAGATCGCGTGGATCCGGGAGCTGTGTCCCCGCTCGAAGCATTACGGCGACGCGTATGAGCAGTTTGGCCTCTTCGGCGGCGGATATCCGTGCATCATGGCACACTGCGTCCACTCGAACGAGGACGAGCAGGCGCTGATGAAGAAAAACGGCGTATTCATCGCGCATTCGCCGGAATCAAACATGAATCTGGCCTCCGGCGTTGCGCCGGTCAACAAATTTCTCGATGACGGCCTGCGCGTCGGCCTCGCGACCGACGTGGCCGGCGGCAGCCACGAGAGTATGCTGCGCGCCATGACCCACGCCATTCAGGCCTCCAAGCTCCGCTGGCGGCTGTACGATCAGGAGGTAAAGCCGCTGCCCTTCGAGCGCGCGTTTTATCTGGCTACCATGGGCGGCGGCGCGTTCTTCGGGAACGTCGGCAGCTTTTTGGACGGGTACGAATTTGACGCCGTCGTGCTCGACGACGCGTCGCTCGACCACCCGCAGGAGCTTTCCGTCCGCGCCCGGCTGGAACGCGCGGCCTATCTGGCCGACGACCGGAACCTGACGGCGAAATTCGTCGCCGGGCAGAAGATCCTTGGTTGACAAACCGGCGAGAATCCGGTACAATACAGCCGCAAACCGCATAGCGCCCGGTCAAAGACCGGGCGCAGACAGTTCGGAACCATCCTGTCTTTAAATAAAACTAGGGAAAGCAGGATGGGCGCAGTGCGCCCATCTTTTTTATCATCATCTGACGCTATCCCTCCAATCTTCGCGGCTTGCAGAAGGAGGACAACCCATGAAAAAACTTACCACCCGCCAGATCGCGCTGAACGGCGTCGTCGCCGGACTCTACGCAGCCATCACGATCCTGACCGCCTCGTTCGCCTACGGAAACATCCAATTCCGTATTGCAGATAGCCTGTGCGTGCTCGTCGTGCTGGAGCCGAGTCTGACCGTCGGCCTGACGCTCGGCTGCCTGATCTCCAACATTTTTTCGACCGTGTCCGCACTCGATATCGTCATCGGCACAGCCGGAACGCTGCTTGGCTGTCTGCTGGCTGCAAGAGTGAAACGGGACTGGCTCGTGCCGGTGCCCGTGATCCTCGCGAACGCCGTGCTGGTCGGCGCAATGCTGGCCTACGTGCTCACGCCGGACGCGCTGGTACAGGGATTTTTCATCAACGGCGGCGAGGTGCTGCTCGGCGAGGCAGTCGTTTTATACCTGCTCGGCGTGCCGCTGCTGCTGTTTTTCCGGCGCTCGGGGCTGATGGAAAAGCTCCTGCACGGTGCCCATCCTTCCCCGCACTGAAAACCAGCGCCGCCTCTTGTCACAGCATGACAGGAGGCGGCGGCTTGCGTTTACAGATATTCCGCGTCGTAATTGTTGAGATACCGGTCGCGGCGGGACTGGCGTTTGACGAGGACGAACGCGACCGTGAACAGAACAGCCACGAACGCGGCGAACAGCCAGCCGTAATGGACGGACTCGATCGTTGCGATATAGTCGTAGCAGCCGTGCAGGAACGCAGGCAGAAGCAGGGCCAGCACCCGGCAGAGCTTGGACGCGCCGTCCTTGCCCTGTCCGTGCAGGCGCTTGGCAAGTCCGTACCACACGCCCATGAACACGCCGAAGCAGGCGTGACCCGGCACGGCGGTCACGGCGCGCACGAGCGCGGTCGACAGTCCGTACATGAGCACGTAGCTGATATTCTCCCACAGCGCGAAGCCCAGTGAGACAAATACCGCGTACACAACGCCGTCAAACTGGCAGTTGAAAGCGGCGGAGTTCCACGTCCGGCGCTTGAGGAGGAAGTATTTTGCGCCTTCCTCCGAAAATGCGACGACGCCGAAATACATGAGTACGTTGTACGGCGTGCTGTTCTCCGGAAAATACCGGCCCAGCAGCCAGCTGCCGAAGCGCTCGAGCAGGAGTGCGATAAACGTCGCGGCGATGCCGTACAGCACGAGCGAAATGAGCAGCGGCGCAGGCTCCTTTTCCAGCTTGTCCGCGCGGTAGACATGGACGAGCAGGAACACAGCCGGGATCACTGCGGCGGCGATCAGGATCGGGTTGGTATAGAAGAAAATCATGCGCGCATCTCCCTATCGGTTTATGCCGATATTGAAGCACAAAAGCGGAAAAAAGTCAATTTGCGTTTTGCTTGCCGATGCGCGTGCACCGTGGTATACTAGGGTGTATCTGAAAACTCCCAACGCACCCGGACAGCGGGCCTTTTTGCGGTGCGCCGCGTCATTTTTCCTTGAAATACGTCAGTATTCCTGCGAAAAAATGTCTTGCGCAACGCAAAAATCCCTCGCTGCCGGTCACATCATGAGTTTTCAGATACACCCTAAAAACAAAATGGCAGAGGAGGCGAGGATGTGCAGGATACGGCGCTGATGCTCCACACGCTTTTGGAGCTTGGCGAGAGTATGCTGGCCGACGGCGCGGACGTGCGCCGCGTCGAGCAGACGCTCACACGGATGGGACTGGCCTATGGTGCGGTGCGGATGGACGTGTTTGTCATCACATCCAGCATCGTACTGACAATGTGCTTTCCGGACGAGACAAGCGTTACGCAGACGCGGCGGATCGAGAAATCCGCCGTGACGGACTTCAGAAAGCTGGAGGCCATCAACGCCATCAGCCGCAGCTACTGCGAAAAGCCCTTTCCGGTGCAGGAGCTGGCCGACCGGCTGCATCTGGCGAAGCGCTGCCGCCCTGCGCGGTGGAAGCTGTTCGCGGGCAGCTGTCTGGGCGCGGGCGCGCTGACGGTCTTCTTTGGCGGCGCGGGAGCAGACGGGCTGGCGGCGGCGGTCTTTGCGCTGGCGCTGTGCCTGCTGCAGATGTATCTGCCGCTGATCTGCAAAAACAAGGTACTGTTCAATTTTCTTGCGGCCTTCTGCGTCGGGAGCCTGATCAGCCTGGCCTGCCGCGCGCTTCCTGCGCTGCACGGCGACAAGATCATCATCGGCGATATCATGCTGCTGATCCCTGGCCTCGCGTTTACGAACGCGGTCAAGGATATTTTCATCGGCGATACAATTTCGGGCGTGATGCGCCTGATCGAGACGATTTTGTGGGCGGCGGCGCTGGCGCTGGGCTTTGCGCTGTCCGGCTGGCTGCTGGGGGTGTGACGGATGCAGAATTTCATCGGTCTTTTGACGGCGCTGCTCGGCTCCGCCGGGTTCGCGCTGATCTTCAACGTGCGCAAACAGCTGCTGCCGCTGGCAGCGCTGGGCGGCGCGGTCTGCTGGGGTACATATCTGCTGGCGGGGTGCGCGACGGAGTCTGTTTTTCTGCAGTCCTTCGCAGCCAGCGCAGCAACGGCGATCTGGTCGGAGGCGTTCGCGCGCGTGAAGAAAACGCCTGCGCAGCAGTACCTCATCATCGGCCTCATTCCGCTCGTGCCCGGCGGGACACTTTATTACGCCATGAGCGCACTCGTCCGGCAGGACTGGGGGCAGGCACAGCTCTACGGCTACCGGGTCAGCGTGTTCGTGCTCGGGATCGCGGCAGGCGTGAGCCTGACGCTGAGCCTGCTTGATATGCTGCTGAACGCGCGCAGACGCATTCAAAACAGAAGGTAGGAGCATATTTTATGGAAAACCGCTGCATCATCGTCTCCGGCGGCGTTTTCAGCCCCGCGCCGGAGCAGCAGCCGGGCGATTTTGTCATTGCCTGCGACCGGGGCTACGCCTACTGTGAACGGCTCGGTCTGATGCCGGATCTGTTCATCGGCGACTTCGACTCTTATTCCGGTGCAGTCGCGCCGGGCGTAGCCGTGGAGCGTCTGATCCCTGAGAAGGACGACACGGACACCGGCCACGCCATCACATACGCGCTGGCGCACGGCTTCCGGACGCTGGTCCTGACCTGCGCGCTGGGCGGGCGGCTGGATCACACGCTGGCCAATCTCCAGAACGCAGCGAACGCCGCCGTACAGGGTGCGTCCGTGACCATTCTGGATGAAGGCTCGGAGATCAACTTCCTGACGCACGGAACGCTCCGCCTGAAAAAGCGGCCCGGCTGGGGCCTGTCCGTGTTTTCGCTTTCGGACGCCAGCACAGGCGTGTGCCTGCGCGGGGTAAAATACGAATTGGAGAACGCCGCGCTGGACAACCGCTTCCCGCTCGGCGTCAGCAATGAATTCGACGCGCCGGAGGCAGAGATCACGGTTGAACAGGGCGTTCTGATGGTCATGCAGACAAAAAAGCAGTAAACCAGAGCGGCCTCGCCCTGACGGGCAGGTCTTCGCTCTTAGCGCTGCTTATTCCATCATGGAGCGGGTCTGCTCCTCGCGGTACTGGCGGGTGTAGAGCTGGTAATACGCGCCCTTTGCCTCCATCAGAGAGCGGTGCGTGCCGCTTTCGATGATCTTGCCGTCGTGCACGACCAGAATCACGTCCGCACGGCGGATGGTCGACAGGCGGTGCGCGATGATGAACGAGGTGCGGCCCGCCATGACCTTTTCGATGGCGTCCTGAATAAGCCGCTCGGTCACGGTGTCGACGGAGCTGGTCGCTTCGTCGAGCACGAAAATGCGCGGGTCGGCCAGCAGCGCACGGGCAAAGGACAAAAGCTGCTTTTCGCCCGTGGAGAGCGTGTTGCCGCCCTCGCCGATGTCGGTGTTATAGCCGTCCGGCAGACGGGCGATAATCTGGTCGGCGGAGACAGCCTTTACGGCCGCTTCGATCTCGTCCATCGTCGCGTCGGGCCTGCCGTAGCGCAGGTTCTCCAGAACCGTGCCGGAAAACAGATGCGGCGTTTGCAGCACATAGCCGATGTTCGAGTGCAGCCAGAGCTGGCTGCGTTCCCGCGCGTCGCGGCCATCGATCAGAATGCGGCCCTGCGTCGGCTCAAAGAAGCGGCAGACAAGGTTGACCAGCGTGGATTTGCCCGCGCCCGTCTCGCCGACAATGGCGACGTTCGTGCCCTGCGGAACCTTGAGGTTAAAGTGCTCCAGCACGTTTTCGCTGCCGTCTGGATAGCGGAAGGTGACGTCCTGAAATTCAATGTCGCCATAGAGCGGCTCCCAGTTTTCCTTTTTGGGGTGGAACGCGTCGCCGTACTTTTCCGTGACCTCCGGCGTGTCGCTGACGTCGGATTCTGTTTCGAGCAGCCTTGTGACGCGTTCGACATTGACCTGCACGTTGACGAGCGACGACATGACCTGCACAAGCCACTGCACCGGCTCCATCATGCCCTGCGCATAGTTCATAAACACCGACAGCGTACCGATCAGGATCACGCCGTCTCTTGTGATCACACCGCCGCGCCACAGGACGATCGCCAGCGCGATGGACGCGGCGAAGGCCGTCGTGGACATGAACACGCCGCGGAAGTGCATGGCGCGGACGCTCAGGCGCTTCATTTCGCCGGTCAGATCGTCGAATTCCTGCTCGACCTTGTCCTCAATGACCAGCGTTTTGGTCGTCTTCGCGCCGGTGATGCCCTCGTTGAACGCACCGGTGATCTTCGAGTTCTGCTCGCGCACGCGGCGGTGAAAAAAGACGAGTTTTTTCTGGAAATACGCGCCCGAGAGCACCAGCACCGGCACAATGACCATCACACACAGCGCCAGCTTCCAGTTGAGCGCAAACATCATCACGATCGCCAGCAGCAGATACGCGATGTACCACACGCCCTCCATCAGACCCCAGGCCAGCGTGCTTGCAATGCGGTCGGTATCGGACATGACGCGTGCGTGGGTATAGCCGACGCTGTTCTGGTTGAAATAGGAGAAGGACAGCGTCTGCAGATGGTTGAACGTCTCGCGTTTCAGATCGCGGCCGATATAGAGCTCGGCCTTGCACGCGCCGTAGGCGGAAATGTAGTTCGTTGCGGTCTGGATGATCATGACCAGAATGTACAGCGCCAGCCAGCCGCCGACGCCCTGCATGGTTTTATCGGCGATAAAATGGTCGATGGCGTGCTGCTGGAACAGGGGGATAATCGCGTCCATGCCGCTGCCGACCGTGCCGGTCACGACCATCCAGAAAAACAGCATTTTATAGGGCTTTAAATAAGGAGCCAGCTTCGGGATGCCGAAAAACGGCAGGCCCTTTTTTTCTTTTTCCTGCTTCATGCCGGCTCCTCCTCTCCGATGGACATCTGCATATCATAGATCTGCCGGAACAGGCCGGGCTGCCGCAGCAGCTCCTGCGGCGTGCCGCGCTGGAGGACCTTTCCGTGCTCCAGCACCAGAATATTGTCGCAGTCCATGAGTGTCGTGATGCGGTGGGAAATGATGATGGTCGTCGTCCCGGCCAGATCCCGGTTCAGCGCCTCGCGGATGTGCTCGTCCGTCTGCGTGTCGACGGCGGACAGGGAATCGTCGAAGACCATCACGGGCGTTTTCTTCGTCAGCATCCGCGCGATGGCCACGCGCTGCTTCTGTCCGCCCGAGAGCGTCACGCCGCGTTCGCCGACCATGGTGTCATAGCCGTTCGCGAACTGCTCGATATCGGAGGCAATGCAGGCTGTCGCGGCGGCTTTGCGCACCGTTTCGCGGTCCGCGCCGCAGATGCCGATGTTCTCCTCGATCGTGCGCGAGAACAAAAACGGCTCCTGCAGCACAACGCCCACATGGTCGCGCACCCATGCCGCAGGCATGTCCGCCAAATCTTCCCCGCCGACCATCACGCGGCCCTCCGACGGTGCATAGAGCCTGCACAGCATCAGCAGCAGGCTGCTCTTGCCGGAGCCGGTGCCGCCCAGAATGCCGAAGCTCGACCCGGCGGGAATGGTGAAGGACACGTCGGAAAGCACGTCCGGCCCCGTCTCATAGCGGAACGAGACATGGTCGAAGACGATATCGCCGTCCATGGGGAGCTCTTTCGCGTCCGACTTGTCCTGCTCGCAGGGGGCGTCGAGAATTTCGCCGATACGGGACACGGAAACGCCCGCCTTGCTCATCTCGGAGATCACGCGGCCCAGACGGCGCACGGGGGAAATGCTCATGGTGTTGTAGATGGCGAAGGAGACGAACTCGCCCTCGGTCATTTCGCCGCGCACGCACAGAATGCTGCCGATCAGCACGACGAGCATCGTCTGGATGCAGGCCGTCGCGTCGCCGACGGCCCAGAAGTCCGAAAGCGTGCGGCACAGGCGCACCCAGAGCGTGGTATAGTCCTCGTTCTGCTTTTCAAAGCGCTGCCGCTCGTATTCCTCGCGGCCAAAGGCGCGCACAACGCGCACGCCGGTCAGATTCTCCTGCGCGATGGTGGACAGCACGCCCTCGGACTCGTCACAGGCGGTGTAGCGCTCCCGGATGGAGTTGTGAAACAGCAGAGAATAGACGATGATGATTGGGAACATGACCGCCGGCACGAGCGCCAGCTTCCAGTTCATAAGCGCCATACACACGAGCGCGAACACGATCATCGCCACGGCGCGGAACACGGAGACGAACTGCTCTTCAAAGAAGGTCTTGATACGCTCAACGTCCGAGGTGCAGCGCTGGATGATATCGCCGGTGGGGTTATTTTTGTGCCAGGCAAAGGGCAGATACTGAATGTGGCGGTACAGATCGTCCCGGATGCCCTTGACGTAGCTCTCGGAGCCCCGGGCCAGCTGGAGCCGCTGGCCGTAGCTGCACACGCCCCGCAGCAGGGCCGTCAGCAGAACGGCGGCAGCAGCCCACCACAGGGCCCGCAGGGGCTGGGCCTCCAGGGCCGCCCAGTTCAGCCAGGACATCAGGAATCCGGGCAGCTGGGGCGTTTCGGGCCCCAGGATGGAGTCCACGGTCAGGCGGATGATCTGGGGCGTCAGGGCGTTGAACACCATGGCCAGGCACGCGCACAGCAGTGCCGCCGCAAAGTGCCCCCAGCAGGGGCGCAGATATTTCCCGATCAGGGCGAGCTTCTCCCGCCGGGATAATTTTCGGGTGGTTTCCATGAAGGCAAAAACACTTCCTCTCTCGATTCTTCTCTCTTTTCCAAATTCCGGGCACGAAAAAAGCGCCCTCCTTCCGAGGACGCCGACACAGCCGCAAGGGGCCCGCCCTATCTTCTGGCAGGCTCGTTACAGGCGCACAAGGATCCCCCGACACGATAATGACGGTATTGTTCTTCATGCTGGGCACCACCTTTCTGTTCAGATGTCTACAGTATACAAGGGAAGACGGTATTTGTCAAGGAAAACAGTCAGCTCTGTAAAAAACATGTGTTTTTTCAAAATGTTGTGGCGCGGGAGGCGAAAATATAGTATACTAAAACCATGACAACCTGAGGTTGCGCAAAAATTTCCGGGTTTTTCCCGGGTGCAAACGGAGGTTGGTAGACAAAGCGGCCCGTTTCCGGTAGGATGGGGCCAGTGAGAAACGGAGGGACGGAGCCATGGCCTTTGGAGAACGGTTACAGGAGGTACGCCGCCGGGCGGGACTGACCCAGGAGCAGTTCGCAGCGGAGCTGAAGGTGTCCCGGCAGGCGGTGAGCAAATGGGAGTCCGGCCGGGGCTAGCCGGAGATCGAGAAGATACTCTATATCTGCAACCGCTATCAGGTCTCCATTGCCGACATGTTCGCGCAGGAAGCCCCTGCCCCGGCGGCGTCCCCCGCACCGGACGCGCCCGCTGCGCCCGCCGCGTCGGAGCAGCCCCTCCCCCGGGAGAGCCTGCACAATGCGTTTTCCGCGTTCCTCACCAACCTGTCCCCGAAAAACAAGTGGATGGCCGGGGGCGTGCTGCTGGGCGTAGGCGCTCTCAGCGGCCTCATCGGCCTGTGTCTGAAAGGAGGAAGCACGGATATGTCCACGATTATCTGGATCGTCGCCATCGTTATCTTCGGCGTGGCGGAAGCGGTCACAGCGGGCCTGACATCCATCTGGTTCGTGCTGGGCAGCGTGGCGGCTCTCATCGCGGCCATCTGCAACGGCCCCGTCTGGCTGCAGATCGCGCTGTTCTTTGTGGTGTCCATCGCCACGCTGGCGGCTACCCGCCCGCTGGTGGCCAAGCTGATAAAAAAGGACATCAAGCCTACCAATGCCGACCGGGTTCTGGGCGGCTCGGCCCGGGTCACGGAGCGCATCGACAACGATGTGCCCACCGGCGCCGTCTACATAGATGGCAAGACCTGGTCTGCCCGCAGCAGCACCGGGGAGATCATCGAGCCTGACGCCATGGTGCGCGTCGTGCGCATGGAGGGCGTCAAGCTGTATGTGGAAAAGGAGATGTAAATGCCGTACTTCATCAAGGGCCTGCTGGTGGTTCTCGCCTTTGTCGTCACTCGCATCGTCCACCTGACCCGCAAGCACAGAAAGGAAAAGCAGCACAAAAACACGGAGAAAGAATAAGGAGGAAATACACATGCCGTACAACATGCCCGGTACCATTGCCATCATCGTTCTGGTCGTTCTCGTTCTGGTGGTGGTCGTCAGCTGCATCAACATCGTCCAGCAGTCCAAGGCCTATGTGGTGGAGCGTCTCGGCGCCTTCCACAGCGTCTGGGGCGTGGGCCTGCACTTCAAGCTGCCGTTCATCGAGCGGGTGGTGAAGAAGGTCAGCCTCAAGGAGCAGGTGGCCGACTTCGATCCCCAGCCCGTTATCACCAAGGATAACGTCACCATGCAGATC
>ERZ824575.3135-NODE-3135-length-11943-cov-3.397712_pt1 | contig 11943 bp, 11 predicted proteins | sample MGYA00519470_ERZ824575 | MGnify/ENA primary metagenome ERZ824575 (study PRJEB31778, sample SAMEA3449170) | human gut metagenome | biome: human gut; feature: human-associated habitat; material: faeces | place: United Kingdom | collected 2010/2012 ...
GGAAACGAATCAAAACGGAACGCTGGGGTATGAGTTTGCGCACGAGAGCATCCGGGCCGCGGTTTTGGAACGACAGACGGAGGCAATGCTCCGTATCCGCTATCTGCGCGCGGCGCATTACTATGAAGCCGTTTCCGACAAAAAGAGCCTTGGCCTATATGAACAGCTCATCTACTATTTCTCCAAAGGCGGAGATCGCTATCAGACGCTCAAGTATAAGATCCTGCATCTGGACATTTCAGCAGGCTTTTGCTATGAGGTGCTGCCGACGCTGACAGAGGCGGCGGATGAGATCGCGGAAAGCAGGCCGAAGGTCGATGACTACTTTGGAGAGCTGGATAAGGAGCTGTCCGTTTTGCGCAAGCTGCACTATTCCGAGGACACCCCGGAGCTGGATTCCCTCGAAATGACGCTTCTATATACGGAGGTCCGCTTTTATATCCAAGACGGCGCCTACCGCAGGGCGATGCCGCTATTGGAAAAGCTGCTTGCCCAAAGTCAGGCGACGGGCGATTGGAAGATGAGCATAAAGGCGCATAAGCAGTATGTCTATTATGGGATCCAGACATACAATACCGATGCAATGCGCGAGCACCTTGTTTACGGAGAAAAATACAAGGAGCAAATTGCCGGTTCTGCCGAGTGGGGCAGTTATCTCCGTATGCTGGGACTTTTGGCGCTGATGCACGGCAGATACGAGGAAGCACGCGAGAGTATGCTGCGCTCCGTCGACACCTTCCGCAGTCTGGATGCCGGAGACAACGGCAGCAAGTATGCCTTGAGCATTGCGGGCGCGTACAACTATATCGCCGAGAGCTATCGCCTGCAGGGAAGGGTCAAAGAGGCTCTGAAATACTATGATGAGGCGATCGTCTATAACCGGAGGCGCGGGTACTATCCCGGGGCGGCGGTGCTGTATACGAATTACGGTGTCGCTGCATTTCAGATGGGCAATGAGGATGCCGCTCAGAAAATGTTTGAGTATGCAGATGAGATCTATCAGGCATTTGATGAGTTCAGCGAATATCCGATCGCGCTTGCCTACCTTGCTTACTTTGATGCGAAAAGGCAGGAAATGGCATCTGCCCGTCAGCGGATCCAGAAGGCGCTTGCGCTCTGCGACCGGTTCCTGTCGCCGTGGTGGAAGGGCGTGACCATTTATATGATGTGGAAGATCCGGGCAGATTTTGGCGATCGCCAAGACATAGGGGAGCTTGCAGATCTCTGGCCGGGATCGGAGGAGGAGCATTGCGAATGGTGCCTATCCTACCTGCATCAGATCGAGTGGCGGGAAGAAACGCAGCAGATAGAGCAGGCGCTCCAAAAACTGCATCAGGGCGCTCCTGCATGAAAATAGGAAGAAGGTTCCAACGGAAACCGTTGGAAGCGTAGCAATAATAAGAATAACAAAAAATAGAATGATAAGCCACGCTTTCAGCCTCCATTTCCCGGACAAAGCGCCGCTTGCGCTGTGGTGGTGTTTCACCGTCACCGTCCTCTATTGGTGCATGGAGTTTAGCGTGACTGACCTCATGGATCATGGTCTTGATGGTCTGGATTTGGCTCATATCTGGCTGCACCAGAATACGCCGCTCTACGAAATTACAGCAGCCGTAAGCACCGCCCGGAAACGACTCCATGGAAATGGGGTAAGGGGAAATGCTGCGCAGAGCCGCAACCATGCTCTCATACTGTGCTACATCGCCGGTCAGCTTTCGGGCGATTTCCGGCAACGGTTTCCCCTCTGTCTGGCCTATGTCGAACACGGTGACTGTCCGAAAACTCATGCGCTGCACCCACTGGACTGATTTACTGGAAGAACCGTCCGGGGCAGTTTCCTCCACTTCTTCTTGCCTTCGGTAAGGGCAGGGGGCGAGTATGGTGATGCCACGCTCGCCTCGCTTGACCTGTCGGCCAAAATTCCTTCTCCAATCGTGATAACCCGCAACATTGGTGGCATTTGGGCATTGCATGAAAATCAGCATGGTATTGCCAAAGCTATAATGGTGGAATTTCGACATGGCAGTAAGATAAGCTGCGTATTGACCGCTTTGAAAAATATCTGACACGCCCTGCTCCAATTGATCTGTCAGTGCCTTCAGCCGTTCGCTTGGGGAAGTATATTCCTGCATGACAGCTCACTCCCGGCCCGGAGGGTCATTCCGGCCTTTCTCTTGGCCGGAGTTGCCTACCGCTTTGGGCTGAATTTTCATCGTGATGGGAGTATTGCCTGTTGCTCCAATCAGGATTTCAGCACAGTGAAATTCCTTCTTGTAGGCTTTGACCTGCTCCGGGGTCAAAGAGCAAAAGTCCTCTTCGCCCAAGCCGCACACAAAAAACGGGCCAAATACGCCGCCATATCCGCCGGGAACGCTTCGGTTGTACGGCATTCCCAAAAGAATACCCTCATCATTGCAGACAACTGCGGCCCTATCCGCAAAGGGGTAGATGGCCTGGATCGTTCCGCCTACGACCTCCTGCATCTCATGCAAGCCGTTGATCTCCGCTTCATACGGAGCATACCCCGGCTTGACAATTACAACCGTCATGCTCTATCACCTCTCCGGTTCAGATTTCTTCTTAGGTTCCTTCTCGGTCTGCATCTTCATTTTCTGGCGTTCCAGCGCCTTTTTGCGAAGATCCATCGCCTCGAACATCGTGCGCTTGACCGTAGCGACGGTGGTTCCCTTGTCCGGGAAGTAGGGGCGCACCAGATCCAGATAGACCGTATAGCCGCACAGCACCTCGGCTTGCGTTAAGGCGCTCTGCGCCTGTGCGGTCAGAAACCGGGGATCCCCGGGCCCAAGCCCGACAACAAAAACAACATTAGGCATCCTGCCACCTCCAATCCGGGGCAAAGGGACGAAGCGCCAGCGCAAAGGTCACGCCGTTGCCCGCCTGTTTGGGAAGAATGATCGTGCCGCCTGCCGCCAGCACCGCCGCCCGCTCGCAGACATTGTCCACACCGGTCACGCTCCGGACAAAGGCCGAAGGTGTGAACTGCCCGGGGGCGTTCTGCAGCTGTGCGGCAGAATAGAACCGCACCGGCCAGCCGTGGGCTCTGCAAAATTCCAGCAGGCCCGGCTCATGGGCTTTCAGGTCGATGCTGGCTGCCGCCGTAATGCACACTGCTGCAAGGCCGTGGGCCGCACAGAACTGTGCAAAGGCCGCTTCCAGCTGTGCGGCGCTTGTCCCCCGCCTGCACCCGATGCCCAGCACACCGATCTTCGGGATCAGGTGCAGCGCATCGCCCGCCGGGAAAAGGGTCAGGGCAAAGTCGGCGCGCTCTGCCTCCCCCGCCGGGACCACCCCGGCAGGGGCCTGCCTGGCAACGGGGAATTCCGAGCGGTACCGCACCGGCCCGCCCGCCAGCAGCCTGCTGCTGACGCGCTTGATGCGCTCTGGCTCCAGCACGGCGCAGTTCTGGTGCCTGGCCCACGCATCCACGGCAAACACCCCGTTGGCATCGGTGGCCGTGGTAATGACCGGCACCGCACCGCAGACCGCCGCCAGCACCCGGGCCAGATCGTTGGCCCCGCCCAGATGGCCCGAAAGGATCGGCACCGCAAAATGGCCGCACTCGTCCAGCACCACCACGGCAGGGTCCACCGCCTTGTTCCGGCAGTGGGGCGCAATGGCCCGCACCGCTATGCCCACAGCCCCCACAAAGATCAGGGCATCTGCATGGGCGAACTGCTCCGCAGCCCAATCGGCAAGGCCGGGCCCGCCATGGCCGCAGCGGTCTACGGTGCCGGGCAGGGCACTGGCCAGCTTTTGGGCCAGCGCCAGCCCTTTTTCCGTAAAGGCGAGATAGGCGCGGGTCACTGGTCTGCCCCCTTGCGGAACTCCGTCGTAAAGGTTGGGTCGTAGAGCTTGCTCCGCTCATACCGGGTGCCCAGAAACTCCCCCACCACGATGAGCGCTGTTTTGGTGATGCCGTTGGCGCGGGTGCTCCCGGCCAGCGTGCCCACGGTGCAGCGCACCACCTTCTGCTCCGGCCAGCTGGCCTTGTAGACCACGGCGGCAGGAGTCTCCGGCGTGTAGGCTCCGCCTGCCAGCAGGGCCTGCTGCACCTTGTCGATGAGGCCGATGGAGAGGAAGATCACCATGGTTGCCCCATGGGCGGCAAGGCTGGCCAGCTTCTCCTTTTCCGGCACCGGGGTGCGCCCCTCCATCCGGGTGATGATCACGGTCTGGCTGATGGTGGGCAGGGTGTACTCGGCGTTCAGCGCCGCCGCTGCCCCGCAAAAGCTGGACACGCCGGGGGTATCATCGTAGGGGATGCCATCCGCATCCAGTGCGTCCATCTGCTCCCGGATGGCCCCATACAGGCAGGGGTCGCCGGTGTGGAGCCGCACGGTGGTCCCACCTGCGGCTTCCACCCGGCGCATCACGTCCAGCACCTGTTCCAACGTCATCTCGGCGCTGTTGTAAACGGCGCACTCCGGCTTCGCCAGCCCCAGCAGAGCCGGGTTGACCAGACTGCCCGCATAAATGATGCAGTCGGCTTCCTGCAGCAGGGCCGCGCCCCGCCGGGTGATGAGGTCAGGTGCGCCGGGGCCTGCGCCTACAAAATGTACCATCTCAATGCTCCTTCCATTCGTTCAGCAGTTGTGCGGCAGTGTCGGTGGCTCCCAGCGGGCCGTGCTGGTTGGAAAACAACACCGCCCCCACCCGGAATGTCCCGCAGGCCCGCCGGTCAAGGTGGAGCTGGACTGCCCGCAGCAGGCTTTCCAGCACCGGAGCCCGCAGGCCGGCGCTGTCCAGGAGTTCCAGACAGGCATCGGTGGTGGCAGCGTTCATCAGGGCGGCGCAGACTTCCCGGGAAGCGCCGCAGAGCGCCGCATGGGCGCAGAACAGCTCAGTACGGCAGTCGGCACAGCGGGAGTGGGTATTCATGATGCCGCCCGCCAGCTTGACGAGCTTGCCCACATGCCCGACGAGCAGCACCTCCGCGAAGTGCTCCGCCGCTGCCATATCCAGCGCCTCGCCGATGAAATTTGAGATTTTTACGACAGGGATCTCGTGCAGCGCGGGGTAGTTGGCGGCCAGGTAGTCCAGCCCGTAGTTGCCGGGGGCTAAAATCAGGCGGCGGCTTTTTAACGCTGCCTGGTGGATTTCGATTTGCAGCGTATCCAGAAGCGCCTGCTGGCTCATCGGCTCCACAATGCCGCTGGTGCCCAGCACCGACAGGCCGCCCTCGACCCCCAGATGCGGGTTGAAGGTGCGCTTGGCCGCCGCCTCGCCGCCTTCGATGGAGATGACCACCGCGAACCCGCCGCCGTAGCCGACGGCGTCCGCCTCCCGCAAAAGCGCCTCGGTTATCATCTGCCGCGGCACACGGTTGATGGCCGCCGCGCCGACGGGCTGGTCAAGGCCGGGCTTTGTCACACGGCCCACCCCCGCCCCGCCGTCAATCGTAACGGTGCGCGGCGCGTCGGGCAGCAGTGTGACCGCGGCAATGACCGGCAGCCCCGTCGTGGCGTCGATGTCGTCGCCGCCATCCTTGACGATGGCGCACGCGGCCCCGTCTGCCGTCAGGCGGCAGAACTGCGGTGCGACCTCCACGACGATGCCCTTGGGCGTGCGCAGACCAACGCTTTCCGGCGCGTGGCCGGTCAGCAGCAGCCGCGCCGCGCCCGCCGCCCCCAGCGCCGCGCAGGTGCCGGTGGTATAGCCGCAGCGCAGTAAACGCTGCCCGCTGCGGATGTAGTGCTCAAATTGGGGCTTCGGCTTTGCGCCGCTCCCGGCAAACAGCACCGCGTATTGGTCGGTGCTCAGTCCAAACAGCGCACAGATATTGTCCTGTGCAAAGGCGTCCTGCGGTGCCAGCACAGCGGACACGCCTGACGGCGCAACGCAGACAACGGCATCGGCCAGCCTTTGGGCCAGCTCCAGCTCATGCAGCGTCACGATGACAGCCACATTCTTCTCATGTGCCAGCACTTGCAGGATGTCCATGAGCTCTGCCTTGCCCTTTACGTCCAAAAACGACGTTGGCTCGTCCAGAAGCAAAATCTCCGGCTGCTGGCAGACCGCGCGGGCCAGCAGCACGCGCTGGCGCTGGCCGTCGCTAATCCTGGCAAAATCGCGGTCCTCCAGCTCCTCCGCCCGGACAAGGCACAGAGCGTCGTGCACCTGCTGCCTGTCGGCATCGGACAAAATGCCCAGCCGCCCGGTGTAGGGGTAGCGCCCGGCGGCGGCGACCTCAAAGCAGGACGTCAGCTCGGTGCGGGCCGTGTGGGGCAGCATCAGCGCCAGCTTGCGCGCCCGGGCGTTAGGGGTGTAGGCCGTCAGGTCTTGCCCGTCCAGCAGCACCGCGCCGCCCTGCGCCGCCAGCTGCCCGGCCAGCGTTTTTAAAAGAGTGGATTTGCCCGCGCCGTTCGGACCGATGAGCGCCAGAATTTTGCCGTGCTCGGCGTGCAGGGCAATGTCCCGCAGCAGCGGCGCACCGTAGCCGACGGCGAGATTTTGCGTTTCACAACAGCTCATACCGTGCCCTCCCCGCTGTGGCGGCGCACAAGCAGCCAGATGACCACCGGCGCACCGAACACCGCTGTGACCGAGCTGATGGACAGCTCGGTGGGTGCAAACAGGCTGCGGGCGATCAGGTCGCACAGCAGGCAGAATGCCGCGCCGCCCAGTGCGCAGCCCGGCAGCACCCGCAGCGGTTTTGCACTGCCCAGCGTATGTTTTACCAGATGCGGCACCGCAATGCCGACGAAGGAGATCGGTCCGGCAAATGCCGTGACGCAGGCCGCCAGCAGGCTTGACAGCAGCACAAGCACCACGGAAAACGCCTGCACCGGCACGCCGACGCTGGCGGCGTAGCTTTCGCCCAGCTGGTAGGCAGCCATCGGCTTGGAGAGCAAAAACGCGGCGGCCAGGCAGGGCAGAACGATGGTCGCCGCCGTGGCGACATTGCCCCAGGTCATGCCGGAGAAGCTGCCCATCGACCAGTTGTGCAGGTTGACGATGTTGGAATCCTGCGCGAAGGCGACGACAATATCGGTGACGGCCGAGCAGATGTAGCCGATCATGACGCCGCAGATAACCAAAATGCTCATCTGCTGCACGCGGCGCGCCACGGCCAGCACAAACAGCATGGCCGCCATGGCCCCGGCAAACGCCGCCAGAATCAACGTCAGTGAGCCGGTGAGCAGACCGCGGTTCAAAAAGACGACCATCGTCAGCGCCACGGCCAGCTTGGCCCCGCTGGAAATGCCCATGACGAACGGCCCGGCAATCGGGTTGGCAAAAAACGTTTGCAGCAGATACCCGGCCACCGAGAGCGCCGCCCCCAGCAGTACGACCATGACGGCGCGCGGCAGGCGCAGCTGCAGCAGGATGTTGGCCGCCAGCGCGTTTGTGCCGCGGCCCAGCAGGGCCGCCGCGATGTCCGCCGGGGAGAGCGCAACGCTGCCCCAGAACAGGTTGAGCGCAAACAGCGCCAGCAGGGCCGCCGCCATGGCGAGGTATGCAATTGTCATGCGTTTGGAGGTGTGCATGCGTGGTTCCCTTTGCGGCGGGCGGCAATGGTGCGGGCGGATATGGAATCCGACCCTACGGATGCGCCACGGTTTTGTGCGCCCGTTTTTGCCGCCGCGTTAAATTTTCAGTGCAGCTTCGTTAAAAATGTCAATTCACTGTCGTCCGGGTCATCCTCGGTGAACACCCTGTTCATATCCAGGATCAGCTCCGGCAGCTCCATGCTCTGCTGGAAAAGGCTCTGCGACGTACACCAGACGCTGCCGCTTTGCACGGCCTTGAAGTCCGCCAGCATCGGACATTTGGCGAGCAGCTCATCCATTGTGCGCAGCTCACCCTCAATCGTGCTGTTGTAGAACAGCACATCGGCGTCACGCGCCCCGGCGTAGAAATCCTCGAGCGAGATATTGACAGTCGCCAGATTGTTGCCGCTGTCGGTCAGGTCGGCAAAGACGTAGCTGCCGCCCGCCAACCCGATCATCTTGGCGACGTAATCGCCGCCCTTGCGCACCGTGGCGAGATTGTTTGAGGTGATGGAGAAGAACGCCGCAGTCTTGCCGGTGGGTTCCTCGTCCAGCAGCGGTGCAATGCGCTGCACAGCGTCGTCAAAAATGCGCTCGGCCTCCTCGGTTCTGCCCAGCAGGATGCCGTACAGCTTGACCCATTCCATCCGGGCCAGCGGGTCACTCTCGTAGCTCGAGCGCTCGACGAGGACCGGCACGCCGAATTTTTCGAGCTGCTCCTTCACCTCGGGCGTGTGGTAGATCATTGTGTTCTCGATGGCAAGGCCGCAGTCGGCAGACAGGATCGTCTCGTAATCGGGCGCGCTGTACTTGCCCGCGTAGGCGATCTCGCCCTGCTCCATGGCGGTGCGGGCCGCGTCGAGGTACCAGTTTTCGGCCTGCGTGCCGGACAGCGCCACAGCCCCCAGCCCGCCAATGCTGATGATGGGGTCCATCGCGGACGACGACACAAGGTAGATATTACGGATAGGCTGCTGCAAAACGGTGATGTCTGCGTCCAGATTGGCGGGCGCAGCGGCCCCCTCCGGCACGACGAGATAGCGGCTGCCGTCAATCGTGATGAGGTCATAGCCGCCCGCGCACACATCCACCGTGAACTGCGTCGCATATTCCAGCGGATAGCGGTTTTCTATCGTCAATGCGTCCGTTTGCGCGGGAGCCTGGGATGCAGCCGCGCACCCTGCCAGCAGCAGAGCGGGCAGGGCAAAAGCTGCCGCGCGCCTCATTCGGCGGCGGCCAGCGTCGCGCTGTCAAAGGTCAGGGTATAGTCGATCTCGTGCGGGGTGCTCATGGCGACGGTGTCCGCCGTGACGGCCAGCGCGGTATCCAGCGCGGCAACGGGGATCTCAAACGTCGAGTTGCCGTCGGTGTTGACGGGCAGGTACTTTTCGCCATCGACGAGCATATAGTCATAGTTCGGGCTGCTCCAGACGATGGTCGCGGTCATAATGCCGTCGGCCACGGTCAGCGCGGCGGGGCTTTCGACGGTGGCGCGTCCGCTGCCGCCCTCCAGCGTCACAGCGCAGGTGTAGCTGCCGTCGGCGGGGATCTCGACGGCTGCCGCAGCCGCATCCTCTGCCGCAGGCTCGGCATCGGAGACGCTGACCGTATGGTCATACCAGGTGCCCTTGGTGCCCAGAATGGCCAGCTGGAAATCGGCATCGACAGCCGCAACGGGGATGTCGAAGCCGTATACTTCGTCGCTGGTGCCGTCGGAGTAGGTCACCGTGTCAACGGTAGGCTGCAGCCAGTCGCTCTCGTGGGCGGGGGCGTCGGCGGCCATGCCCGGATACAGGTTGACGATCTTCTGGGACTGCAAACTGACGTGGAAGGTCATCGTGCCGTTTTCCACCGTCAGCGTGCCCATGCCGTCCACGGCTTCGTTGGCGTGGAACATACTGCTGTCGGTGTTGAACTTAGCGGTGTATACGCCGTCCGGCAGCGCGGCAGCGGGGGCCGGGGTCTCCGCCGGGGCTGCGGTGGCGGCAGGGGCGGTTTCTTCCGTGGAGACCGCCTCGGACGTGCTCTCGGCGGTAGACGCTGCGGACGCACCGCAGCCCGCCAGCAGCAGGGCAGCGAGAGTCAGGGATGCGAGTTGGAGCTTTTTCATGCTTTCCTTACCTCATTCTATACATATTTATCAGGCAATAGTGGGAGGCGGCGCGGGCGGATATGGAATCCGCCCCTACGGCGTGGCAGGACATCACATCGTACGCAGGCCAGACATGCCCGGCCCCTGCCGTGCTTTCCCAAAAACCAAAAAAACTGCCCGGAGCTTACCCTCCGGGCAGAATGGGTCTTTCTCAGCCGTTCAGGGAATCGACAGCGGCCTTGGTGTGTGCGACGTAGAGCTGCTGGATGTCAGCAACCTCGCCCAGACCCTGGGCACGGCCACGCCCCTGATCTTTGCGGGCCTGGCGATGGCGTTTGCCGCGCGGGGCGGCATGTTCAACATCGGCATCGAGGGACAGATCATCGCCGGCGCCTTCCCGGCGGCGCTGGTCGGCGCGTATGTGCAGGGCCTGCCCTGGTTCCTCCACATTCCGCTCTGCTTCCTGGCCGGCATGATCGGCGGCGGCGTCTGGGCGGCGATCGCCGGATTCCTGAAGAACAAGCTGCGCGTCAGCGAGGTCATTTTGACCATCATGCTCAACTATGTGGCGACGCTTCTCATGGGCGTCATCTACACCAGCTGGATCCGCGATGCCTCCGTCCCGCAGACACCCGCCATCGCCGATGAGGTGCATCTTCCGCGCATCATCACCGGGATGCGCTTCACTTGGGGCTTTGTGATCGCGGTCGCGGTCGGCCTGATCCTCTATTACGTCCTGTTCTGGACGAGCGCGGGCTTCCGCCTGCGCGCCGTCGGCTGCAACCTCACGGCCAGCCGCTTCAACGGCATTCCCGTCAAGCGCTTTATGCTCGCCAGCTTCATTGTCTCCGGCGCGATTGCCGGTCTCGGCGGCGGCGCGGAGCTGCTCGGTACGCAGTTCCGCCTCATCAACGGCTACGGCGCGGGCTACGGCTTCGACGGCGTGGCGATGGCCCTCATCGGCCAGCTGCACCCGATCGCGACGATGGTCGTCGCGCTGTTTTTCGCGGTGCTCCGCGTCGGCTCCACCACCATGCAGGCCGCTACCGGCGTGCCCACCAGCGTGTCCGACATCATTCAGGCGCTTGTCATCGTCTTCTCCGTCGCTGGCATGGCGCTGACCAAGCTCCCGGAATTCCAGGCGTGGCGCAGCCGCGTCTTCCACGGCAGAAAGGCGGGTGAAGCATAATGGATTGGATCTCGAGCCTCCTTCTTGCAACGGTCCGTCTCGCCATCCCCGTGCTGCTCATCTCCCTGGCTGAGCTCTACGGCCAGCGCGCGGGCATGGTCAACATCGGCCTCGAGGGCCTCGCCTCCATCGGCGCGCTCGTCGGCTTCCTCGTCTGCTATGTCACGGGATCGAACTGGCTGGGCCTGCTCTGCGGCGCGCTTGCGGGCGTGATCGTCAACATGATCTACGCGTTCTCCACGGTCACGCTCTGCGCCGACCATACCGTCTACGGCATGGCCCTCAACATCTTCGCCCCGGCGCTCGCGTCCTTCATCTACCGCGTCTACTTCGGCACCGGGTCCGACCTCAAGCAGATCACCACCATGTCCTCCGTCGCCATCCCCGGCCTGAAGGACATCCCGGTGCTCGGACCGCTGCTCTTCGACCAGAGCCCGATGGTCTATCTCACATTCCTGCTCGTCCTCTTCACGGCCATCTTCTTCGGCAAGACCCGCGCGGGCCTGAGCTATAAGGCCGTCGGCGAGAATCCGCAGGCCGCCGCCACGCTCGGCATCCCGGTCGTCGGCGTGAAGTACCTCGCCTGCGTGATCTGCGGCGCCCTGTCCGGCATCGGCGGCGCGTACCTCACCACCTGCTATTCCAGCACCTATACCGATGGTATCGTCGCCGGGCGCGGCTTCATCGCGCTGGCCGCCGTCATCTTCGGCCGCTGGAACGCGGGCGGCATCCTGCTGGCCTGCCTGTTCTTCGGCTTCTGCGACGCGCTCCAGATCCGCCTCCAGGTCTCCGGCATCGCCATCCCGTATCAGTTCTTCCAGATGATCCCCTACGTGGCGACGGTCGTCGTCCTCACGCTCATCGGCGCCCGCCAGGCCGGACCCAAGGCCAACGGCAAGCCCTACCGCCGTGAACAGCGGTAAACCGGTAATAACGCTTCGGCGTTGTTATAAACTTATGGCAGCACCGCATTGTGCGCTGCTGCCGAATCCTAATATTCTATGGAGGACAAAAAATGAAAAAGATCATTGCAATGCTTCTGGCGCTTGTCATGCTCCTGTCGCTGGCGGCGTGTGCCGGTACTGCGAAGACCGACACCGCGGCTCCTGCGGACGACACCAGCAAGACCGACACGACCGACACCGCTGCCG
>ERZ824575.3136-NODE-3136-length-11942-cov-3.133760_pt1 | contig 11942 bp, 7 predicted proteins | sample MGYA00519470_ERZ824575 | MGnify/ENA primary metagenome ERZ824575 (study PRJEB31778, sample SAMEA3449170) | human gut metagenome | biome: human gut; feature: human-associated habitat; material: faeces | place: United Kingdom | collected 2010/2012 ...
TGTATTTTAATATTTACATAATGAAATTTCTCTACTAAAAACACTCCTATCCATTATAATAATTCCTCAAGCAATATAATTTTGAAGGCAATAATCGAAAAATAGATATTGGTTATAAAATATAATATCCTATTTTTTATAATTTTAATAACAAAAAAGATGTTACAATTTTAAAATTATCATCTTCTTTAATCTCTTTGTTTTTTCTTGTATATGCTACAATAATTCCAGCCATTATGCTAAGTACCATAATAGCTATTACGATATATTTTATATATTTTTTCAAATCTCATTTCCTCCCATTTGTACATATATAATGATACCATTTTTTGCCTTTATTTTCAAGCTATTTCAAAATTTGTTTTATTTCTTCCAAATTCTCTATCACAGCATTATATCCATACTCAAAACATTTATCTAAATTTTCCATTTCTAAAAGTCCTGTTTTATCTGTTTTAACATTTAAAATATAATCACTTTTTTCTAAATTCGACTCTGCAATTTTGCTTCCCATTATATCAATTGTTTTCATAACAATATCCATAACATTACTATCCTCGTTTATCTCATCACTGTCAAATTTTACAGCAATAACTTTATCAGCACCTTGTCTTTTTACTTCCTCAACAGGAACATTATCAAGAGCTCCTCCATCCATAAATGCATGTTTTTCAACTCTACATGGACTAAAGAAAGCTGGAAAACTACTACTTGCTCTAATAGCTTTTCCAACAGATATATCCGTAATATATTGATTCTTATTTGTGGCATTTTGTGGAATATTATTTGTAAAAATATATTCTTTTGAATCATTTAAATCAACCGTTGGTATAACAAGTGGCATTTTTATATCTGAAATTTTGGTAATTTTCTTTTTTAGTGCTAAATTATTATATGCCTTTTCAATACTTTCTCCACTTTTAAGACCTATAAATTTATTTTTTTTGCTATTCATAAAATTACTTATTCCAGATATTATTGGTGCTGCATTTATATTTATTATTTCATTTGCATATTTTTTAAATAACAAATATATATACATTGGAGAATACCCAATAGCATATAATGAGGCTATAAGTCCACCAGCACTTGTTCCTCCTATTACATCAACTTTTATATCATTTTCTTCCAAAGCCTTAAGAACCCCTGCATGAGCAATTCCACGTATTCCCCCACCTGATAACGCTAAACCTAATTTCATTTTTCCACCTTCTTTAATCTTCTATATTTTATTATTTACTAAATATTGTGTGCATAAACATTTTTACTACACTTTGTAAATTTAATTCAAAAAAATCCTATACTGAACTATACTTTTTGTATAATTCAATATAGGATATTTATTATTTTCCATAATAACAATCTAACATAATTTGCTTTAATTCAGAAACTAATGGTAAACGTGGATTTGCAGTTGTACATTGGTCCTCAAATGCTCTATCTGCTAACATATCTACTTTTGCCAAAAATTCTTTTTCATCAATTCCTGCATCTTTTATTGACTTTGGAATTCCTAAATGTTCATTCATTTGTTTAATTTTTTCTATTAAACTATTAACTCCCTCTTCAACATTATCAGCTTTTAATCCTAATTTTTTTGCTAGCTCATAATATTTTTGATCAGCAATAAAATATTCATATTTAGGGAATGATACAAATTTAGTTGGTTTTGAACTATTGTATTTTATTACATATGGTAATAAAATTGAATTTATTCTTCCATGTGGTATATGGAATTCTGCCCCTAACTTATGTGCTAGAGAATGGTTTATACCTAAAAATGCGTTTGTAAATGCCATACCAGCAATTGTACTTGCATTATGCATTTTTTCTCTTGCTAATTTATTTGTTCCATCATCATATGCTTGCTCTAGATATGTTACAACTAATTCTGATGCTTTTTCTGCTAACCCATCTGTGTAATCTGATGCCATATTTGACACATAACTCTCAATTGCATGTGTTAAAACATCCATACCTGTATCTGCTGTAACAGATTTTGGAAGACTCATTACTAAATCTGGATCTACAATTGCAACATCTGGTGTTAATTCATAGTCTGCTAACGGATATTTTTTATTTTTTTGTTTATCTGTTATTACTGCAAATGAAGTTACTTCTGACCCAGTTCCCGATGTTGTTGGTATAGCTACCATTTTAGCTTTTTGTCCAAGTTTTGGGAATTTATAAGTACGTTTACGTATATCCATAAATTTTAATTTTAATCCTTCTGGATCTGCATCTGGATTTTCATAGAATAACCACATTCCTTTTGCTGCATCCATAGGGCTTCCTCCACCAACGGCAATAATTACATCTGGTTTAAAATTATTCATTGCTGCAACACCTTTTTTTATTGTGTCAAAAGATGGATCTGATTCTACTTCACTAAAAATTTCTGAATGAACATACTGACTTCTTTTCCTTAAATGATATAATATTTTGTCTACATAGCCAAGTTTTACCATCCCTGGATCTGTAACTATAAATGCTCTTTCTATGTCTGGCATTTTTTCTAAATAGGCAATTGATCCTGCCTCAAAATATATTTTTTCTGGAACTTTAAACCATTGCATATTAACTCTCCTTTTCGCAACTCTTTTTATATTTATTAAATTAACTGATGAAACATTGGCTGTTGTTGAATTTCCACCAAATGAACCACATCCAAGTGTCAATGATGGAATGTTTGTATTATATATATCTCCAATTGCTCCATGTGTTGATGGTGAGTTAACTATTATTCTTCCTGCTTTCATAGTCTCAGAAAATTTTAAAATTGTATCATTATCCTCAGAATGTATTACTGCAGAATGGCCTAATCCTCCAAACTCCAATAATTTCTCTGCTTTATTAATTCCTTCTTCTGCATCTTTTACAATGTAATAAGTTAGAACAGGACTTAGTTTTTCTTTAGAAAATGGATATTTTTCTCCAATTCCTTCTTCATACACAACCAATACCTTTGTGTCTTGTGGTACTTCAAATCCTGCATCTTTTGCTATTTTATATGGTGATTGTCCTGGTACATGTGATTTTAATTTAAAACCATATTCTTCTGTATATTCAAACATTGAATCTGATAATTTTTTCTTTTCCTCTTCACTTACAAAATAGCAACCTGCTTTTCTCATTAAATCTTCAAATTCTTTATATATATCTTTATCTACCAAAACTGCTTGTTCTGATGCACATATCATTCCATTGTCAAATGATTTTGAAAGCACTAAATCATTTACAGATGTTGCAAGTTTTGCTGTTTTATCTATATAGCATGGCACATTTCCGTGGTCCCACACCTAAGGCTGGTTTTCCACATGAATATGCTGATTTTACCATTCCTGTACCACCTGTAGCTAATATTAAATTAACATCTGGGTGGTTCATAAGTTCTCTTGTTGCTAAAATTGATGGTTCTTCTATCCATAAAATGCAATTTTCTGGTGCACCTGCGGCTATTGCAGCATCTCTTACAATTTTTGCCGCTTCTTTGCTGCATTTTTGTGCTGATGGATGGAATCCAAATATTATTACATTTCTGGTTTTTGCTGAAATTATAGATTTAAACATAACTGTTGAAGTTGGGTTGGTAACAGGTGTAACCCCTGCTATTATTCCAACTGGCTCTGCAATTTCAACATAATCTTCTTCATCATTTTCATTTATTATTCCAACTGTTTTTTCATATTTTATGCTATGATATACATATTCAGTTGCAAACATGTTCTTAGTTATTTTATCTTCATAAATTCCTCTTCCTGTTTCTTCTACTGCAAGTTTTGCAAGTTCCATATGATGTTCAAGTCCTGCCATTGACATGGCTTTTATGATATTATTTACTGTCTTTTGGTCTAATTTCATGTACTCCTGTGAAGCAATTTTAGCCTTTTTTACTAAATCATCAATCATTTTCTTTACTTTTGCCTCATCAGTTTGGTTTTCCTTAACTGCCATAAAATTTCCTCCTTATATTCATTTGTATTTACCTACATATTATATATTATAAGAAATATTTGTCAATATTATTCCAAAAAATAACAACACCGCCCAGAAGAAAAAAAATTGCCACCGGTTCCGGGTTTGGATGGCAATAAATTGCAATGGTTCCGGGTTTGGATGGCAATAATATAATAATTTTGCAGTACCGCGTAAGCGACCAAACGAGTGCTTTAGCACGAGTGCGAATTGGAGCAACCTACATTATAAAATTTTTAAATTGTAGGTTGCGACACCAAGGTACAAAAAATATTATATTATTGCCATCCAAACCCGGAACCATTGCAATTTATTGCCATTTAAACCCGGAACCGGTGGCAACTTTTTTATAGGAGGGAATATAATTTTTATTTTGTATAATAAAATTCTCCAAAGCCATATGTTACTTTATAATATTCACCTAAGAAATCAGGTCTTTCATTATCTTTAAATTCATATTTTGGCTCTACAACAATATTACCTTCTATGTCAATAACTCCCCATTTTCCTTTTTGTTTTATTCCTGCATAGCCATATTTATTAAATTCTGTTACTTCATCATATTTAAATTCAACCTTCACATTATCACTACTATCAACAAATCCCCATTTTCCATTTTCAGCTTTTGAAAATAATTTATTATCTCCATAAACTTCTTTATTAGAAACCTCTTTTCCCTGCTTATTAAAATATTTTATTTCATCATTATTATAAATTTCTATAAATTCATCAATTTGCTTAATTGTAGCATTTTTCATTTCACATATATTTTCCATTTGATTTGAATATAAATATGTTATATTACTAGATAAAATTGAGGCTTGAACTAAGTTTGTACTTCCAATTTCTTGAATAGAATCATATTTTAAACTTGCAACTTCCTTTCCCTCATCATCTAAAACTCCTAATTTTCCATCCTTACCACATACCATAAAATATTTATCAAATAAGTATTTTATATATGTGTAATCATTATTAATTATTGTTTTTCCATCTTTATCTGTAACACTATACAATGTCTTGTTTTCAGAACTTGTAATTACTATATTATATTTTCCATCTTCTATACTTAATATAGATGTGTTTGGATCAATATTTATTTGCTTTCCTTCATTATCATAAACCTCTGTTTGAGCATTTTTTTGCTCTGCATACAAATACTTTCCAGTAATATTTATTTGAGAATACTTAATTGGAATAATTATATTTCCACTTAAAGTTGATACTCCAAACTTCTTGCTTTTTTCAACTACAAGTACATTGTTTTCTTGATCATAAGTTATTGATTGGTATTCATTTTTTAGTATTTCATTTTCATTTTTTAGTACTCCATATTGGCCATTTTTTGATGCTATTAAATAAATTGCATCTTCTTGGATATCTGTAATTCTTTCCATTTCATTATATTCTACTTTTGTAACTTTATTTCCATTTACATCAATATAGCCATATCTATACCCTTCATCAGTTTTTTGTCCTACAATATATCCAGCCTTTTTATACCCCTCATTTTCTCTATAATAGTCATCAACATCTATTTGATCATACTCTATTGGCACTAATTCATTTCCATTTATGTTTATAACGCCGTATTTACCATCTTTTTCAACAATAAGTTCTCCCTCTTTGTACTCTAAAGCAGATATGCTATTATATATAGCTCCTGTTAGTTCTTTTCCTTGATAATCAATTAATCCATATTTTCCATCTTTAGAATATGTTAACACACTTTTTTCATACATTAAATCACTTGCAATATTTTTTAATCTTATACAATCTACTAATTCATATTTTGAAAAGATTTCTTCTCCATTTTCATTTAGAACTTTGTTTTTGCTATTTTGTGTAGCTATAAATACGCCTTTAGAAGGATTTGGAATTTTTATATTATCATATTTTGTATCTATTATTTTTTTTCCGTTTTTGTCTATAACTCCATATTGATTATTTTCAACTAGCACAAAATAATTATAATCTTTTACTTTTTCTATTGTATAATCTCTTTTATTATAATTGTTATTTATTACTAAAATAGTTGTTATTAATACTAATACAACTGCAATTACTGCAATAATTATTACTTTTCTATTTTTCATTTTTATTTTCCTTTCCATTAGTTAAATTTCTATATCTAAACTATTTTTTTGGATTTATTCTTCTGTTTGTTCTTGCGTATTATTTCTACAAGCCTTTATTTTTATTATTCTTCTATCTTCATATTCTTCTATTTTAAATGTTACCTCTTTTGTTTCTATTATTGGGTTTTCTTCATCTTCTGGAATTCTTCCCATTTTTTCTTGTAAATAACCAGAAATTGTATCATAGTCTCCTTCTGGTATTTTAGAATTTAATAGTTTATTTACATCATATATTGGCATACTTCCACTTATAATATATGTGTTTTCATCTACTTTTTCAAATTCTTCTTCTATATCATCATATTCATCATAAATATCACCAACAAGTTCTTCTAATATATCTTCCATTGTAATTAAACCTGCTGTTCCACCATATTCATCTAAAATAATAGCCATTTGGGTTTTATTTTTTTGTAACTCTTTAAACAACTCATTTATCAACTTGTTTTGTGGAACAAAGTATGCATCTTTCATAATATTTTTTACTTTAAATGTCTTTTTATGAATATTTTTCAATACATCTTTTAAATATAAAATTCCCTTTATATCATCAATTGTTTCGTCAAATACTGGAATTCTGCTTATTTTATAATCTGATTTTTCAATTTCATGTAATAGTTCATCCATCCCTATATTCATATCAACAGCAAATATATCAGTTCTATGTGTCATAATTTCTGATACTGTTATATCATTAAATTCAAAAACATTATTTATTAACTCTTTTTCTTCTTCATCAATTGTTCCATTTTCCTTACCTTGGTCTACCATCATTTTTATTTCTTCTTCTGTAACTGTTTCTTCGTCTTGTTCATTTACACCAAATAATTTTGATATAGCATTTGTAACTGATGTCAAAAGCTTTACAAAAGGTGCTGTTACTATAGAAATTGCCCTTATAACTCCAATTGTTGCAAATGATATTTTTTCATAATTTTTCATAGCTAATCTTTTTGGAACCAATTCCCCAAATACTAAAGTGAAGAAAGATAAAACTATTGTTATTAAAATAATTGATATAGTTCTCCACGCATCTAGCGAAATTACTGGAATTAAATTATTTAATACAGGGGCTAACTGGTTTGCAAACGCATCTGAAGCAAATGCACTTGATAAAAAACCAGCAAGGGTTATTCCAATTTGAATTGTTGCTAAGAATTTACTTGGAGTTTTTAGCATTTTCTCAATCTGTTTTGCCTTTTTATTACCTTCTTTAGCTTGTTTTTCTATTTTTGCATCATTTAATGATATAAATGCTATTTCACTTGCTGCAAAATATGCATTTAATAAAATTAAAATAATTAAAATAAGTATTTGCATATAATTTTTATCTCCTCTTTAAATTTTTATTTATTATACTTGTTTTTATACTTTTTTTCAATCTCTTTTTTAAAAAATTGCCACCGGTTCCGGGTTTGAATGGCAATAAATTGTCAATGGTTCCGGGTTTGGATGGCAATAATATTTATTTTTTGTACCTTGGTGTCGCAACCAACTAAATTTTAAACTTATATGTTGGTTGCTCCAAGTCGCACTCGTGCTACAAGCACTCGTTTGATCGCTTACGCGGTACTACAAATAATATATTATTACCAGCCTAATCCCTTATCATGCCCAGCCTTTAAGCTATGACTTTAACGTAAAACAGCCCTGAAAGCCTAAGACAAAAACCCCGTCCCGTTGTCTACGTTGTCTATCTATAAAAATCTTTGTATTAATTGTTCTCTACATTTGTTTTCTAATTCATCATTTAATGGTTCTAATTCAATTTGTTCTTTGTATTTTCTATTTATACATTTTTTTATAATGTAATCTGTAAGTTCTGGATTTTTTGAAAGCAATGGTCCATGTAAATATGTTGCAATTACATTTTGTGTCATAAATCCTTCATATTCATCACCAAATTTATTTCCAGTTCCATACAAAACTTTTCCAAATGGTGTTTCTATTCCATAGGTTTGTCCACCATGATTTCCAAAACCAATTATTTTTACTGGCTTATTTTCTAAATTTACTTCTATTACAATATTTCCTATACATCTTTTAGACCTATCTTCTATTGCTTCTGTATAATAATCAAAGACCTCTAAGCCAGGAATTATATTTCCTTCTACTCCTTTATAGTATTTTCCAAATAGTTGATATGCTCCACATATAAGTAAGAAAAATACTCCTTCTTCTACTGCCTGCTTTATTTCTTCTTTATATTTTGCAAGGTCATCTGATAGTATCTTTTGCTCGTTGTCTGCTCCTCCTCCTGCAAATATAATGTCATAATTTTTAAAATCTGGTTTTTCATCATTTATAGAATATTTATCTATTGTTGCTGTATATCCTCTTTGTTCTAGTCTATATTTTAATACTTTTATGTTTCCTATATCTCCATATAAATCTAATATGTCTGGATATAAGTACAATATTTTTATTTCTTTCATCTTTTATTTTCCTCTTATTTTATATTATATTTATTCATTAACCATCTTGAATTTTCTAATACATCTTCTTCAGATTGTTTTAAAGTAGAAACTGCTAAAAATTTATAATTTACTCTACTATCATAAAAACCAAATCCACCTCTATACTGTGTATTTAAATACATCATATCATTTCTATATCCCCATTGAGCCTTTGCAGTTCCAATTAACTTTCCATTAATATAAAATGAATATTCTGAATTTTCCAGATTTGACACAATAGCTGCAACATTATATTGCATACTACTTATATCACATTGAACATCTCCCCAAATACTAGAAGCATACATTTTTCCTTGGTAGCTAAATATATCTAATGAATAGTACGATTGGTCATAAGTAATACCACTAGTAAACATTCCTAAGTAGTCATTATAATAATTTTGACATTTTGCAATTAAATACATCGTTCTATTATATGTTTTTCCTACATTTATACTACCATAGCTTTCTGATGTACCTTGTAAAGATACACTTCCATCACTTTCTTTATTAGCAGAGCCATTAATAATAATGTTATTTACTCCTGCTTTATTTTTCCATTCATTTCCACTTGTATAATCATTAGAATCAAAGTATGAATTAACACCTAACATTTTTGGCATTTTATCAGCTGTATTGTTTTTTGCAACTTTTTCGTTTTGCCCTTCTAAAACAGGAAATCCATAGTTTAATGAGTCAGTATCACTTTTCCACACATTTGTATTATTATTTAATAAACCAGCATTTTTTAACTCTGTTTCTGTTTTTGAATTAACTTCTGCTGTACTTCCTGTTCCTATTCCCCTGTCACATGTACTTGCTAGGTAGTAACAATTTGTTGCATTTTGCCAATTTGATCCTATAATTGCTCCTCCATAACCAGAAGTATAAGAAATTCCACCTATATTATAGCAATTTTTTATGGTTGAATAATAAAAATTACAACCTACAATTCCGCCAACACTATCACTTCCATAAATTACACCTATATTATAACAAGATTCAACCAAAGCTTGTTTTGAGCTTGTTCCTTCACTATCTCCTGCAATTCCGGCCACTTGTTCTGAATCACTTTTTATTTCTCCACTATTATAACATTTTTTTATTTCTCCAAAACTATAACCACATATTCCTCCTACAAGCTTGCCTTTACCATAAATATACCCAGTGTTTCTGCAATTTTCTATAACTGCATTTGCAGTATTATAACCAGATATTCCACCTACGCAGCTTGTATCTCCATCTAATTCAACAAAAATATTTGCTTTATTTATACAGTTAATTATATTTCCATTATTTTGTCCACAAATTGCTCCTACCATCTTTTTTGTATTATTTATTGTTCCACTTTCTATAATTATTCCATTTATAGTTCCACCATTAAATCCAAATAATCCTTGGAATCTTGAGTCTCCATTTATTTTTAAATTTTTTATTTTATGGTTATTTCCTATAAAAGTACCATTAAATTGTTTTTCTTCACTTATACCAATTGGTTCCCAATTTTCTATTATACTTAAATCTAAATCTTTTGTTAAATATGCTGTATTATCATTATTTGCACCACTAAATGTTCCATTATTAACTTCTGTTCTAAATTTTTCTAGTTGTTCTATATTGGCAATTGTATATTTTCCTTTGTATTCATCATCTTCATGACTTTCGCCTATTATTGTTATATTTCCGTCTTCATCAATTTGCGCTTCTATGGAATTTAAATTTACCTTTATTGGGAATTCAGCAGATGAAACTTCTGCCCCTTCTATATTTCCTATATTCTCCAATAAAATATCTTTGTCCAATTTTCCTTTACTAAAACTGTTTGTTACAGCAAGTCCAAGTTGTTCTTTAACATTTGCTTTATTTGTTTCATTTTTTGCATTAATTGCCTTTCCAATTATTCCATTATCTCCTGTAAGTGTTGCTATAGTTATTCCTGCTAATATTAAAAGCACAATAATTGTAATTACTAAAGCAATTAATGTTATACCTTTTGAATTACTTTTCATTTGTAACCCTCCCCTTTAATTTTCTTTTTTATATTTTAAAATTGCATGTCTTGTGTCTTGAATTGCAGTATAGTTTGATATGACATATTTTTTCGTTTTATTTTTATATAACGCATTTACTGCATCTTCAAGACTTAAATAACTTTCTATATTATTGGGCAAATAACCACTTGTTTTTATACAAATTGCAATATCATAGGCTCTTGTACCACTGGTTATTACCCTTTTTACATTGTTTAAATTAGAAAAATCTATGTCCCAAATCCAAGAAACATCTTGACCATCTGCTAAATTGTCATTTAAAACAAACAACAATTCTTTTTCATCATTGTCCTCATTTACAAGTCTTATACTAACATTAGCACCTGTCGGATTTTTGGCCAAATTTATAGTTGTCTTACAACCAGAAATAACTAATTTTTCTTGTCTTCCATTATTTAATATAAATTTTTCTAAAACTTGTTTTATAATTTTTGTATCTATATTGTATATACTTACCACAGATATTGCAGCTGCAAAATTATATACACTATATATGCTATTAAATTGTATCTTATAAATTTCATCTGCTATTTTAAATGTCTGATTTTTTAAATTTACATCTGTAACTAATTTGTAAATTTCATTATCTCCGTAATTACATTTTGGACATTTAAATTTTCCAATATGTGCATATTGATAATATTCATATTCTAATCTTGTACTACAAAATGGACAAAATTTTCCTTCTCCTGCTTCTTTCATTTGCTTTGTTGCGAAATCATATTTATCAACACTAAAATAATATACATTATTATTTTTAGAATTTGCCTTTCCAAGTCTTGCAACATTAGGGTCATCATTGTTTAATACAAGGTTTCCGTTATATGTTTTTAAAAATTCATTTATTTTTAGTATTAAAGATTCTACTTCCCCAACTCTATCTAATTGATCTCTAAAGAAATCTAATACAACTAATGTATCTAGTTTTAAATCTTTAAAAACAACAGGCAAATAACTTTCATCTACTTCTAATGTTATATAATCTGCTTTCACTTTTCCAGTTAATGTGCATCTTTTTATTAATAATGATAAAATTCCTGTTTCCATGTTGTTTCCTTCTAAATTGCTAATTACGTTTTTCCCATCATTTACTAATATATTGTTTATCGCATTATTAGTCATTGTTTTTCCATTTGTTCCAACTACTGCTATTACTGGACAATTTATTTTAAAGTATTTAAATATTTCTTTGTTCATGTCATATGCAATTTTTCCGGGTAAATTTCCACCATGCTTACCAATTATTTTTAATCCAAATGATAGTATTTTTATTATTAAAATTATAAAAAAATTTTTCATTTTTCACCTCTATTTTTCTATAT
>ERZ824575.3143-NODE-3143-length-11918-cov-5.620669_pt1 | contig 11918 bp, 8 predicted proteins | sample MGYA00519470_ERZ824575 | MGnify/ENA primary metagenome ERZ824575 (study PRJEB31778, sample SAMEA3449170) | human gut metagenome | biome: human gut; feature: human-associated habitat; material: faeces | place: United Kingdom | collected 2010/2012 ...
GTCTGAAGTACGCGGACGTGGTGCGTTGCGACGAGGTGGTGTGCGACGAGAAGGGCGAGGTGCGCGAGGTGCGCTGCAGCGTGCTGAGCGAGGAGGAGGCGAAGGACGCGATGGCGAACAAGAAGCGCAAGCTGGGCTCGATGCACTGGCTGGCTGGCTCGAAGCTGGGCGAGGAGCCCGCGCGCGGCGAGATCCGCCTGTACAACCACCTGTTCTTCGAGGAGGACCCGTCGGTGCTGGACGACTGGGGGTCGCACATCAACAAGGAGAGCGAGATCGTGCTGGGCGACGCGATGATCGAGCAGTCGCTGGTGAACAAGAAGGTGGAGGACCACGTGCAGTTCGAGAGACTGGGCTACTTCGTGGTGGACAAGGACTCTGCGAACCGCACCAAGATCGTGTACAACCGCACGTGTTCGCTGAAGAGCAATTGGAGTGTTTGTTGAACAAACAGGGCAGGAAAGGAATAATGGCACAGTCTACAGTCGCTTCTTGATAATCTCCAGCTGGCAGATCACGCCCTCCGTCGCCGCGATCGCCGAGTCGATGAGCATGTCGTCGCAGCCGGGCAAACAGATCTGGTTGATCGCGTTCAGTTGCTCGCGCAGCTGCTGGATGCGCTTCAGATAGTCGTGCTTCTCGATCTGCAGCGACAGCGTCGTGTTCCACGAGCCCGCGCCTCCGAACTGCACCGCACCTACGCCTCACACGCCGCCTCCACAACCCACCCGGATTGTGGTAGTCGTCCTTCACCGCCCACGCGTCGCGATGACGCGTGAACTCCTGGAACGGCACGTCGTTCATGTCCACGTTGGACTCCTACGCGTCAGCTCCACCGCCATCGCCCACGGGAATCGAGGGACGGTACACGCCCTGCTTCGCCTCCACTGTCGTCATCGCCAGCAGCGGGACGGCGTACGGCACCCAGTTCGCCGGCTCGTCCTTCAGGTTGCGCAGCGTCTGGATAAAGCTCTTGTCGTACAGGCCAAAGCCGGTGAACTGCTCGATCTGCTCGCAGCTGCTCATCTTCTTGATGAGCTTGTAGTAGCAGCCGCGCAGCCAGTACATGACCGGGTTTTCCTTGCTTTGGGTCTTGCGGCCAATGACGATTTTGTAGCCCTTTTCCCACTCGGCCACAAATCTGGGGATCATTTCCACAGGGTCCTGGAAGTCGGCGCACATCGTGATCGTGCAATCGCCGGAGGTGTGGATCATGCCGTAGTACGGGCTGTTGAACTGGCCGAAGTTCTTGACGTTGAAGATGGCCTTGACGTGCTTGTCCTCGGCGCAGATCTGCCGGATGATGGCACGGGTTCCGTCCTCGCTCTTATTGTCGATGAACAAAATCTCATAGTCGTAGTTCGGGCAGCTCTTGACCAGCTCATCGCGCACAGCCTCATAGATGGGGCGGGCGTTCTGCTCCTCGTTGTAGCAGGGGATCATTACCGAAATCGTCGTTTTCTCACTCATTTTGTCTCTTTCCTTACCCACTCAATGGTTTCGCGGATTCCTTCTTCAAACAGGGTCGCGGGCCGCCAGCCGGTGTCCTCCTGTAAGGCCGACGTGTCCGCCTGCAGGTGCATGACCTGCAGCGGGCCGTAGGGGACCTCCCCCAAGCCCAGCGGCAGCGCCGGGTCGATGGCGTCGCGCAGCGCCTCGATGTAGTCCTTCAGCGGGCGGGCCGTGCCGCTGCCCAGCGGGTAGACTCTGCCGTCCTGCCCGCTGACGGCCAGCGCGTAGAACGCAGCTGCCGCGTCGGCGGCGTACAGGTAGTCCCACTGCTGGATGCCCGCGGTCAGAGCGGGCTTCTCGCCGTGCAGCAGCTTACGGATGGTTCCGCTGATCATCGTGGCCGGACCGTCGTGCGGGCCGTAGACGCTCAAAATGCGCGTCCAGATGTGGGCCATGCCCAGCGTCTGGCACTCGACGCGGCTCATCTGGCCGGCGCACAGCTTGGCCATGCCGTAGCCGTTCTCCGGGAAGCAGGGGGTCTGCGCGGTCAGCACGCCCTCCACGCGGCCATACTCGGCCTGGCTGCCAGCCCCGATAAAGACCTGGCAACCCAGCTGCGCTGCGGCGCGGCAAGCCGCAATGGTGTAGCGGATGTTCTCGATCTGCGCCGGCATGTCGTTGCGGCCCGGGCCGATCGTGTGCGCCCACGCAAAGTGGAAGAACGCATCGGCCTTTTCCGGGATCAGCTCCGGCAGCGCGGCCAACTCCGCCGCATCACAGGGCACCACATGCAGCCGCGCGTCCTGCGGCAGCAGCGCCGCCCGCGCGCTGCCCGGGTGGGTGACCGCGTAGACCGTCACGCCCTCCGCCAGCAGCTTTGCACACAGCGCCATCCCGATTGCCCCCGTAGGGCCGGTGATGATGGCGGTGTGGATTTGTCTTTGAATGCTTGCCATTTTTGAATCACGCACTCCCTTACACTTCCGGCATCAGCGGGATGAACATCTGCTTTTCCAGTTCCTCACGCGGCAGGAAGGGGGCCAGGTCCTCCAACGGGGGGCTGACCAGCGTGCCGTCGGGCAGGCGCTTGGTGCTGCTCTTGGGCTCCCAGACCTGCTTCGTGTCGGTGAAAATTTCGCAGAAAGCCGGGCCGTCCAGTGCCAGCACCGTGTCCACGGCCTGCTTCATCTCGGCGTTGCTGTGGGCGCTGTAGTAGGGGTAGCCAAACGCCTTTGCAATCTTTTCAAACTCCGGGAAGGACAGGTCGCCGCTCTCGGGGCCGATGCCGACCTTGCAGTGCTCCTTGAAAAGGTTGTTCTGCGTCAGGCGGATAGAGTGGTAACCGTTGTTGTTGATGAGGAAGATTTTGATAGGCAGCTTGTTCGTCAGAATGGTCTGCAGCTCCTGCAGGTTCATCATGATGGAGCCGTCGCCCTCAAGGCAGATCGTCTGGCGGCGTCCGCCGCCGATGCAGGTGCCAATGGCTGCGGGCAGACCGTAGCCCATGCTGGCAATGGCGCTGTTGTTTGCCATCCGGCTGCCCTTCTGGATGACATACGCCTGGTTACCGACGACACAGCACGCACCGTTGGAGACCGCAGTCAGGCTGTTCTCCGGCAGGCGACTGCTTAAATAGCGCACAAAGGCGTAGACGTTGGCGGTCTCGCCGTTTTCCTCCCACTGGCGGGGCAACACGGCGGGGTAGTCGCGTTTCCAGCGCTGGCAGGTGGCCAGCCACTCGCCGCCCGCGTTCACGGGGGCCGCGGCGACCTTATCCAGCTTGGTCAAAAAGTCCTTCGCGTCGGCCCAGACCGGCATTTCGACGTGCAGGGTCGGCTTTTTCAGCTCGGCCTGGTCAATGTCCACCATGATGACCTCTGCCGCGCGGGCCCAAGTCTTCCAGTTGTAGCCGACCTGACGGATAGAAATGCGTGTGCCTACGGCCAGAATCAAGTCTGCGTTTTGGATAGCCCAGTTGCCCGGGCGGTCACCCATGTTGCCGGCGCGCCCGCAGTACAGCGGATTGTCATCCTCGATGAGGTCCACGGCGTTCCAGTAGGTGACGATGGGGATGTTGAGCTTTTCCGCCACGGAGCGGAACGCCGCATACCCGCCGGACAGGCGGATGCCATAGCCCGCGTGGAACACGGGTCGTTTGGCGTTCTTGATTTTTTCCAGAATCGTCCGGATCGTGGCGTCGTCCACCGGCGGGGGCAGCTGGGCGTCATCCTCGGCGGGGTCGTAGCCACGCAGCTCGTCAGTCTCGATGTAGCCGCCCTGAAAGTTGACCGGGATGTCCAGCCAGACCGGGCCGGGGCGGCCCGTTGTAGCCAGATGCCACGCCTTTTCCAGCAGGTAGCGAATGTCCTTGGGGTCCTCCAGCATGGCGGCGAACTTCGTCATGTACTGGACGGACTTGGTGATGTCGTACTCCTGGTCGCCCATGGCGCGCAGCGGCGTACCGGTGTACTGCAAGGCGTACCGGGCCGTGGTGTCATAGCGCACCTGGCCGGAGACGATGAACATGGGGATGGAGTCCAGCCAGCCGCCCACGACGCCGGTCAGCGCGTTGGTGCCGCCGGGGCCGGTGGTCACGCAGACCGCCGCGATCTTATTTTCCAGCCGGGCGTAGGCTTCCGCCGCAATGGCGCAGGCCTGCTCATGGTGGTTGTAGGTCACATGCAGCCGGGGGTTATGGCCCAGCGCATCATTCAGGTGCATAGCGCCGCCGCCCACGACAGAGAAAACATCCGTCACACCGCGCGCCGCCAGAAAGTCCGCCACATAATCCGCTAAACGCTGTTTCATTGGGTTGCTCCTTTTCCATTTAGTCAATTTTCAGGGACCAATACCGGGTGGCCGTCCGTTCCCTTTGTCCATTCGACAAGCGTAATCGCTTCTTCTGCGCCGCTCTCGCCGTTTGCTTTATTCTTTTCTCTTACTGTGGCATTCAGACGCTTCACCAGGAAATCACTGTTGAAAACATCTTCGTCGGCATAGCTGACACGATTTTCTTGAATAGAGGGTCTATCAAGCAGGCTTGTCTTTTGACCCGTCAGCTGATAAACATTCTCTACCATAATTGAGCTATTATAGGCGATTGCATCCGCGTTTTCGCCACCGGTCAGCGCACCGGCACTAACACAGTTTACAACACTACCAGCGAAGTTATCGGTAATGCCACCAGCGCGCGAGCCCGTGACATTCACATCCGTAAAGCAGTTCACAATCTCTGCCTCCGGGTTGACTGCATAGCTGGCAATTGCTCCAACACAGTCGCCAGTCAGGCTGCCCGCTTCAAGCCCCAGATTGTAAACAGCCCCTTCGAGACGTCCAAACAGACCGACATCCTCTGTAGCCTTGCCCTGAATGCTCAGATTGTGGATAACATGTCCCTTGCCATTGTAGGTGCCGCTAAAGTAGCTTTCCCCATCGAACTCACCGATAGGCGTAAACGCAATGCCGCTCATATCAATGTCAGTGGTCTGCTCAATATACTGGCCCTCAAAGGTGCGTCCGTCGTTGACCATCTTACTGAACAGAACCAATTGCTCTGCGGTGTGCAGCGTATACGGATTTTCAAACGTACCGTCGCCGCTGTCGAAAACTGCTGTTTCTTTGTTTTCCGCGTCTTCTTCCTTGATCCAGAGCTGCAGCACATTGGTTCCCGTCTTATAGATGCCTACAAAGGTGTAGTCATTGGCATAGACATAATTATACAGGAACTCACGCATTTTGCGCGTGCCGGAAATTCCGCCGTTGCGGAAGATACGCTCGTGGGAATCATACACATTTGCACCCACATCGTACATCAAAATTGCTTTGGGCGGGTTTTCCGTCAGAACGTCAATGTCTGCCTCAACAGAGCTGTCCGTTGAAACGTCAAACCACTCGACCTTTGAACGCACCCCCGGGTCGTAACGGTCACACAGGCTGTAAAAAATAGGAATCTGCGGGAAGCAGTAAATCGTATCGTCTGTATCTGTGTTTTCCGTGATTTCCTTGTAGATTTCCTCATAGACTTCCTTGGTATCGTTGGATACATGGATTCCGCGCAGAAGCGGAATCGTCTCGATTTCTTCCTTGCTATTCCAGAAGTCGGCTTCATCCGCGCCCCACCAGTAGTAGGTTTTTACCATTTTCTTGGAGGCAGACTGTATCGTCACGCCAGCACAGGCCGCAACCACTGCAACCTGCAGTACCTTAATCCATCGGTAATAGCTCAGGCAATACAGCGTCAATGCCACAACAAACGCCACGCCCGTTGTAGCCTGGCCTTCTGCCAAACCGCCGGAATTGCCGCAGCCCCACGAAATGGCGACATAAGCTCCCGAAAGCGCAAACCAAAGGGTGTAGTCATCTGCCTTATTCGTCTTTTTAATAATGTTGTACAGGAACCAGAAGCCAAACGCTAAAAACGCCGGGAACACGATTTCAAAGAACCAATAGGTCGTCGGTGTGCTCCAGTTGACAAAGTAGTATGCCGCAGACGCATGGCGTGCCTCCAGGATAAACAGTGCAATGATGCCCAGCAAGTACAAAGCGCCCATCGCGTCAGCGAGCTTTTCCCAGCAGTCATTACCTGTTTTATCCTTCAGTCTGCCAGCCTCACGGCCCACAACCAGAATCACAAGTCCCAGCAGCATCGGCAGTGCCTGCGGCAGTGCCTGCTTAAACGAGAGCATATTATTCGGCACCCAGTTGAAAAGGATTGCCAATATGCCGCCCTTGGCACTGATTGCGCCCCCACCCGTCATAGAAAGGTAGCCCGTCAAGCCACCCGTCACAGCCAGCAGCAGGTAAATTACCACAGTGACCACCGCCAGCGGAATCAAATACGCCAAAAGATCTTTTACAATCCTCTTGGCGGAGTGATGAAAATAAATTCCCAGATAAATCAGCAGCACCACCGTATAGGCCCAAAAAATCAAGCCCACATTTTGCTTTACGTTGATGAAGAATCCGTTAAACAATCCGCAGAATATCAGATTGATTTTTTTCTTTTGGTCGTCCTCCTGCTGCATTGCCTTGACTGCCCGCATCAGGAACAGCACGGTAAACACAGCAAAAATATCCATCAATCGGATATAGTCGTAAAAAATCTGTACGACCTCCGACTGTAGGTACAGTGTGGCCGTGACTGTTGCCACTGCCGCAATCCATGCCTTTTTCCGCCCTACGATTTCTGTTATAAAAAGGTAGACGCCCAGCGCAATCACCGCAAACATCAGAATGCCCAAACGGCGCAGTACAATGATGTCGTATCCAAAAATACGGGTAACAAAGGCAATAAAATAAATATAAAGCGGCGAAAACAGGTACTCAAAGTCACGGTACGGCAGCAGTCCCTTTTCATTGATAAGCTGTGCGTAGTAGGTATACCAGCCTTCGGCAAAGGGCATCGTTTTACTGTGCCCCAATGCGACATATAAAGCCGCCGCAAACACTGCGACGAACATAAACAGATAGAACAGCTTATCCTCTCTGCGCAATCTATTCATTTTTGCCTGAAAGTTTCGTTCTTTCAGCTTTTCCACTTACTTTAACCTCACTTTTCCTTAAATGTCCACAGCTTATTGATAATGAAATTCAGCGGAATCGTAACCAGCAAATTCACAATCGGTGCAATCGTTTTGCTCACGCCGAAGAACGTAACCTCTATCCAAAGCAAAACATTGGAAAGGATCGATGTACCGCCGTAGCTGACATAGGTCTTGCCTAACCGCTTCAGCTTGCTGCGCCAGTCGTTTGCATTTCCGGTAAACACAAACTTATCGTTCCAAAAAAAGGCATTGGCAATGCTCAAAATCGTGCCCAATATGCTGCCTACCATGTACAGGCCCGGGTCGATCCACAAAAAGATATAGTATACCGCCATGGATACCGCCGTGTTGCTCACGCCTACAAGGCCAAACTTGATAAACTGGGCAAGCAGCGCCAAAAATTCCTCTTTGCTTTTCGCGCCCAACAGGGCTAACAATTTCTGCATGGGTCCATTCCTTTTTATTTTCTTATGAACAATCAAAAAGCAAAGTCGGTCTTGATGCTTCCGCGCAGCACGGCTTTGCTTTTTGTCCTATGGTTCGGCCTTTCTGTCTTACTGATTCACAGCCTCGATAATCGTCTTAGCCATGTAGTCGATCATCTCGTCGGTCATGCCGGGGTAAACGCCGACCCAGAAGGTGTTGTTCATGATAAAGTCGGTGTTGGTCAGCTCGCCCGCCACGCGGTAGGCGTCGGTGCCACGGATCTGGTCAAAGCAGGGGTGCTTGATGAGGTTGCCGCTGAACAGCAGACGGGTCTGCACGTTGTGGCTCTCCACATAGCGGGTCACGGCGTTGCGGTCCAGACCGCTCTCCGGCTTGACGGAGATCAGGAAGCCGAACCAGGACGGGCGGCTGTTGGCAGCCGGCTCCGGCAGGATCAGCTTGTCGGCGGCGGGCTCCAGCGCGGCGCGCAGGCGGTCCCAGTTGTGGCGGCGGCGCTCGATGAAGGTGGGGAACTTCTTCAGCTGCTCGCAGCCGATGGCGGCCTGCATGTCGGTGACCTTGAGGTTATAGCCAAAGTGGCTGTAGACGTACTTGTGGTCGTAGCCCTTGGGCAGCTCGCCGAACTGACCGTCAAAGCGGTGGCCGCAGAAGTTATCCTGGCCGGAGGGGCAGATGCAGTCGCGGCCCCAGTCGCGGAAGGAGAGGATCAGGCGGTTCAGCAGCGGGTTGTTGGTGTAAACGCAGCCGCCCTCGCCCATTGTCATGTGGTGCGGCGGGTAGAAGCTGGACGTGCCGATATCGCCCCAGGTACCGGTAAAGCGGGTCTCGCCGTTGATGGTGTACTGGGTGCCCAGCGCGTCGCAGTTGTCCTCGACCAGCCACAGGTTGTGGGCGTCACAGAACGCCTTGACAGCGGACAGGTCAAACGGGTTGCCCAGCGTGTGGGCGATCATGACAGCCTTCGTCTTGGGGGAGAGGGCGGCCTCGAGCTTGGTGACGTCGATGTTGTACTGGGGCACGGTCACATCCACAAACACAGGCACCGCGCCGTACTGGATGGCCGGGGTCACGGTGGTGGGGAAGCCGCAGGCCACGGTGATGATCTCGTCGCCCTTCCTGATCTGGCGGTCACCCAGCTCGGGGGCGGTCAGCGCCATGAAGGCGATCAGGTTGGCGGAGGAACCGCTGTTGACCAGATGGGCGAACTTAACGCCGATCCACTTGGCAAATTCCTTTTCGAACTGGTCGGCAAAGCGGCCCGTCGTCAGCCAAAAGTCCAGCGTGGCATCGGTCAGAGCGCACATCTCCTTCTCGTCAAAGACGCGGGCTGCGTAGGTGATGCGGTCACCCTCCTGATAGGGGGTCTTTTTCTCCTTGAAGTCGTGATAATACTCGGCGACCATTGCCTTGATCTGCTCGCGGGCTTCTGCCTCGTTCTTCCACATAATTATTGCTCCTCCAAAAAAATATTGATTTCCTTTTCCATCTCCGCCGGGACGTCGCCGTTGGCAAGCCAGATCTTGCTGAAGGCGACGGTCTTTTCCATGCACTCGGCCATGTGCCAGCGCGGCGTCCAGCCGAAGGTCGTTTTCAGCTTGCTGCAGTCCAGCTTCAGGAAGTTGGCCTCGTGCGGGGCATTGGCCTCGGCCTGATTCTCCCAGGCGGCGTCGCCGCCCCAGGCCCGGCAGAACAGATCCACCAGCGTGCCGGTGGTGACGCAGTCGCAGTCGTCGGGGCCTACATTATAGTAGCCCGCAAAGCGGCTGTCCTCGTACTGGCGCTGGGCGATCAGCAGGTAGGCCGCCAGCGGCTCCAGCACATGCTGGTACGGGCGGGTCGAGTAGGGGTTGCGCACGCCGATCTTACGGCCCGCGGCCATGGCGCGGACGCAGTCGGGGATGATGCGGTCATTGGCAAAGTCGCCGCCGCCGATGACATTGCCCGCGCGGGCCGTCGAGACGGCCACGGTCTTATCGGCAAAAAAGCTGTTGATGTAGGAGTGCGTCGCCAACTCCGAGCAGCTCTTGCTGTTGGAGTAGGGGTCGAAACCGTCCAACGGCTCGTTCTCGCGGTAGCCCCAGGCCCACTCGTTGTTGTGGTAGACCTTGTCGGTGGTGACGTTCAGCACCGAGCGGGGCGCTCTGCCCTGCTGCTGGGCCAGCCGCACACATTCCAGCAGGTTGACCGTACCCATAACGTTCGTCTCATAGGTGTAGCGCGGGTCCTTGTAGCTGTCGCGCACGATGGGCTGCGCGGCCAGGTGCAGCACAATGTCGGGCTGCGCCGCGTCAAAAGCGACCTTCAGCGCGTCAAAGTCGCGGATGTCGCCGATGACGCTGTGCATCTTGTCCTCGACGCCGGCGATGGAGAAAAGGTTCGGCTGCGTCGGCGGCTGCAGGCTGTAGCCCGTGACCTCGGCCCCGGCCATCAGCAGCATCTTGCAGAGCCAGCTGCCCTTGAAGCCGGTGTGACCGGTGACGAACACCCGCTTGCCGCGGTAAAATTCAGGATCGTAATGTACCATCATCAATCCTCCCACTTCTTCCAGGGCGCGTTGCCGGTGGCAAGCATTTTCTCCAGGACCTGCTTCTCGCGGGCGGTGTCCATGCATTGCCAGAAGCCCTTGTGGATATAGCTCATCAGCTGACCCTCCTCGGCCAGCTTCTGCAGCGGCTTCTGCTCAAAGACGCAGGCGTCGCCGTCCAGATAGTCGAAAATCTGCGGCTCCAGCACCATATAGCCCGCGTTGATGAGCGCGCCGTCGCTAGCCTTCTTTTCACGGAAAGAACGGACAGAATTATCCTCGGCAATATCCAGAACGCCCTTCTGCTGCTCCTGCTGAACGGCGGTCAGCGTGGCGATCTTGCCGTTCTCGCGGTGGAATGCCACCAGCTTGGCAATGTCCACATCGCAGACGCCGTCGCCGTAGGTCATCATGAAGGTCTCATCGCCGATGTAGGGACGAATGCGTTTGATGCGCCCGCCGGTCATCGTGTTGAGGCCGGTGTCCACAACGGTGACCTTCCACGGCTCGGTGTGGTGGTTGTGGACGATCATCTCGTTCTGGCCGCGGGTGAAATCAAACGTAATATCGCTGGTATGCAGGAAGTAATCCGCGAACCACTCCTTGATCATGTGCTGCTTGTAGCCCGCGCAGATGACAAAGTCGTGAAAGCCGTAGTAGGAATATTCCTTCATGATATGCCACAGGATGGGCATGTTGCCGATTTCGATCATCGGCTTGGGCTTGTAGACGCTTTCTTCGCTGATGCGCGTGCCAAGGCCGCCAGCCAGAATTACTACTTTCATAGTGCGCTCCTTTATTGTATTGTGAGCCGGTCAGTCCGTCGATGACCGGTTTTTATCCCGTGCGCTCTGCCTCGTTTGGGCAATTTTACACACTTATTCATAATAGAGAGTATAACACACACGCTCTGTAATTGCAACAATTTACGCCCGTCTGCGCCGTGCCAAAATCATCGGTTCAAAGTCAATATTTTTGTCCAGAACCCACAAAAGGCCGTCATTCGCACATTTTTTGCGCTTTTGCGTTCCAGATTTTACATACTGTATTTCCGCAAAAAAATTCCCCGCCGCCGGGGTGCGGCGGGGGGATTTTCATGGTGGAGCTGTAGGGAGGCGGCGCCCTCGGCGACCTGGGCCATCCGCCTTACTGCTGCTTAAAATAATACACTGCACCGACAAGGCCGGCGTCGTTCTGGAGGGCTGCGGCCCTGACCTCAAGGCCCTCGGCGAAGGCGGGCATGATGCTTTTGCGCACCTGCGCGGCCAGCGGGTCGATCAGAAGCGCCTGCTGTGCGCTGACGCCGCCGCCGATCAGGATCAGCTGCGGGTTGAAGATATGCACCATGCCCGCCAGCCCCTGCGCGATCTCGTCCGCCCACGCGTCCAGCAGCGCCAGCACGGTCTCATTGCCCGCCTCGGCGGCGGCAAAGATGGCGCGGCCATCCTTCCATGCCGGGTCTTTTTCCTGTGCGGCGCGCACCAGCGCGGTGGTGGCGGCGTAGCGTTCCCAGCAGCCCTTTGCGCCGCAGGTACAGTCCACACCGTCCAGCGCGTGGGTGCGGTAGTGACCCAGCTCACCGCCAAGGCCCCGTGCACCCTCTAACAAATGGCCTCCGGTCAGGATGCCGCCGCCCACGCCGGTGCCAAGGGTCACACCGATCACGTCCGTATAGCCCTGTGCAGCGCCGACCCACACTTCACCCAGCGTCATGCAGTTGGCGTCGTTGGCCACTGTGACGGGCAGGCCGAAGTCCTCTTCCAGCGCAGCTTTGATAGGGCTGCCGATGTAATTGGGAAAGTTGCCGCAGGTACCGGCCACGATGCCCTTGCGGCTGTCGATCTGACCGGTGGCCGAAACGCCGATGCCCGCAAGACTTTCCACCGGGATGGAATTTGCGGTCAAAAACTCCTTTGCGGCCCTGCGCACGGTGGTGAGAACAGGCGTCTGGT
>ERZ824575.3146-NODE-3146-length-11908-cov-5.079389_pt1 | contig 11908 bp, 12 predicted proteins | sample MGYA00519470_ERZ824575 | MGnify/ENA primary metagenome ERZ824575 (study PRJEB31778, sample SAMEA3449170) | human gut metagenome | biome: human gut; feature: human-associated habitat; material: faeces | place: United Kingdom | collected 2010/2012 ...
TATTCTCTTCTCGAAGAGAATACCCCCTTTGTATCCCCCAGAGAAGGACGAGGGGCGTTCCCCCTCGACCCCCGACATTGCGAGTTTGAGGCTTGAAGGGCTGCCCGGCCTGCGGAATGGAAGTGCGGTGTACATGGCTTCGCCACGAGCTTTCTGCGAGTCGTTTCTTGTTGCAACCGCGCGCACTCCGTAGCGCGCGAGTGACGGTAGCTCGGCGGCGGACTGCCTGCGCACCGGTGGCATTTTCTTGCTTGCCAAAAGCAAGCATCATTGTTATACTACAAAAGGCTCCGTTTGGACACAATTACCGGAAATAATGTTGCCGTTTGGTAGCATTGTACTGGGTGATTGTTTATGGATACCAAACGACTGCGTGACCTGCGCGAAGACAATGACAAGACGCAGGCAGCTATTGCCAGCAGACAGGCAGGAGAGCTTTACGGACTGAAGATCCTGGCTGAGAATATCTGCTATAACGGACAGAATGCCACACGTTTTGTGATCGTGAGTAAGAAACCGATCTATGTGAAGGATGCACATAAGATCAGTATTTTCTTTGAACTGCATCATGAGAGCGGAACTCTTTACAATATGCTGTCTCACATTATTTATAATGGACTGAATATGACAAATATCCAGTCACGTCCGTTACAGAATAAAAACTGGGAATATCGTTTCTTTGTTGATTTTGAGGGAAGATTTGAGGATCATGCAGTGCAGAATGCGCTGCGCGGACTTCGGGACGAAACAATTGCATTCCGGATTCTTGGTACGTATTAGTCAGAATTGGTGAAAGAAGGTGGGCGTATGGCAATTCACACATTTGCAGCAATTTATATTGGCACATACGATGTGAGCCTGAAGGTATTTGAGTTTACAAACAGAAAAAAGTTTCATGAGGTGGATCACATCCGGTCCCGGCAGGAACTGGGGAAAGGTGCTTACGGCACCGGGACAATCGGATATGAGCAGGTGGAAGAACTCTGTGAAACACTGGCACAGTTTAAAGAGATTATGGAAAGCTACAAGGTAGACAGTTATGAAGTCTGTGCAGCCGCCGCACTCCGGGATACCACAAATGAGATATTTGTCCTTGACCAGATTTATCTTAGAACCGGATTCAGGGTAAAGGTGTTAAGCAACTCGGAACACCGTTTTATCAGTTATAAAGCGGTGGCTGGCAGTCCGGTGTTTGAGGAGATGATAAAGACGAGTGCAGCAGTCGTGGATGTCGGCGGGGCGAGTGTGCAGATCACATTATTCCGTGACGGGAAAATGATCACGACACAACACATGGAAACAGGCATTATGCGCCTGCGGAATCTGCTTGGAGACCGCGGATACTCCCTGAAAATGTATGAAAACCAGATTGAGGAATATGTCAATAAAAAACTCGAGGGATTTCGCTCCATGTACATGAATACGCCGGTGGATTATCTGATCCTGATCAGTGACTATGCCGGCGGCCTGGTCAAAAAAATTGAGGAAAAAGGCGGAAAAAGCCGGCAGGTAAAGCTGGATAAATTCTCTAAATTTATCGATAAACTGCTCAAAAAAACGCTGGAGGAGATCACAGCGGAATTAAATCTTTCAGATGAGAGGGAACCGCTGATCATTCCGGCACTTGTGCTGTATAAGATGATGGCACAGAATGTGAATCCAAAAGAGGTATGGGTGCCGGGAGCAAACATTCAGGATGGTATGGCATTTGATTATGCACAGCACAATAAACTGCTGGCATCGACACATGATTTTGATGCGGATGTCATTTCGGCGGCCACATTTTTATCGGAGCATTACCACAGTTTTTCTCCACACATTCAGACACTTTCCAAGCTATCCATTAAGATTTTTGATGCGATGAAACAGGAACACGGACTTGGAAAGCGGGCGCGTCTGCTGCTTCAGGTGGCTACAATCCTGCATGACTGTGGAAAGTATGTCAGCTTTGCGGAAGCGTCGGAGAGTACGTATCATATTATCATGTCCTCAGAGATTATCGGTCTGACCCATCAGGAGCGCGAGATTGTTGCACAGATCGTGCGCTACAATACTCTTCCGCTGGATCCGTATGAGGAAGTCGCTGATGTATTGAGCCAGGAAGAGTATCTTTGTGTGGCAAAACTTTCGGCAATTCTTCGTGTGGCAAATGCGCTGGATCAGAGTCATAAACAGAAGTTTAAAAATATCCGGATCGCGGTAAGGGAGAGAAAACTCGTGATTACGGTCGAGGCATTTGAGGATATTGCGCTGGAACAGGCATTGTTTGACGCAAAGACCTCTTATTTTGAAAATGTATACAGCATGAAACCTGTTTTAAAAGAAAAGCGTATTTATAACTATTAGATCGGAGGGCTTTTATGGACACAAAAATAGATTTTAAAGATCCGGCATATTATGAAAACCGTGAACTCAGCTGGATTAAGTTTGACCAGCGTGTATTAAGTGAAGCAAGGGATAAATCCATTCCGCTTTTGGAGCGGTTGAAATTTGTCAGTATTACTTCTTCCAATCTGGATGAATTTTTTATGGTAAGGGTGGCATCCTTAAAGGATATGGTACATGCAAAATATAAAAAGCGTGATATCGCCGGAATGACCGCAACGGAGCAGCTTTCCGCCATCAATAAACAGGCAAGGGAGCTGGTCAATATCCAGTACAGTACATTCAGCCGTTCCCTGATGCCGCTTCTGCGCAAAGAAGGAATATATCTTTTGGATGCACATGAGGATCTGAATGAGGAACAGGCGCGTTTTGTGGATCGCTATTTTATGGAAAATGTATATCCGGTACTCACCCCGATGGCAGTGGATGCGTCGCGTCCGTTTCCGCTGATTCGCAATAAGACACTGAATATTGCAGCACTTCTGACCGGAAAGAAAACGGAGGATGAGACCGTGTTTGCGACCGTGCAGGTGCCAAGTGTTCTGCCGCGTCTGGTACAGATTCCAAGCGAAGGGGAAACGAAGTCTTTCATTCTGCTTGAGCAGATTATAGAACGCAACATAGGCATACTGTTTTCCAATTACAAGGTATTGTGTGCGTATCCGTACCGGATCATGCGAAACGCAGATCTGACGATTGATGAGGATGAGGCATCGGATTTGCTGAAAGAGATTGAGAACAAATTAAAGATGCGTCAGTGGGGAGAAGTTATCCGTCTGGAAATTGAAGAGAAGGTAGACAAAAAGCTTCTGAAATTTTTAAAGACCGAGCTGAAAGTATCGGATGAGGATATTTTTCAGATTGCAGGACCGATTGATCTGACTTTTTTAATGAAAATGTATGGGATTGACGGATATGACCATCTCCGCTATAAACCGTATACGCCGCAGCAGGTGCCGGAAATTACACCGGGAAGTGACATTTTTGCCGCAATCCGCAAAGGGGATATTTTTCTGCATCATCCATACGAAACCTTTGATCCGGTTGTGGATTTCATCCGGCAGGCATCCAAAGATCCGGATGTCCTGGCGATTAAACAGACACTGTATCGTGTCAGCGGAAATTCCCCGATTATCAGCAGTCTGGCACAGGCAGCGGAAAACGGCAAGCAGGTGTCGGTTCTGGTTGAGCTGAAAGCCCGTTTCGATGAGGAGCACAACATTGTATGGGCGAAAAAACTGGAACAGGCAGGCTGTCATGTGATCTATGGTCTCGTTGGCCTTAAAACACACAGCAAGATCGCACTGGTGGTCCGCCGGGAGGAGGACGGAATCCGCCGCTATGTTCATCTGGGAACCGGAAATTATAACGATTCGACGGCAAAGTTATATACGGACTGCGGAATCTTTACCTGCAAAGAGTCGATTGGGGAGGATGCCACAGCGGTGTTTAATATGTTATCCGGATATTCCGAGCCGCTGGCATGGAATGAGCTGGTGCTGGCACCATACTGGCTGCGGGATAAGTTTTTGCGGCTGATTGGTAGGGAAACAAAAAACGCGCAGCAGGGAAGGGAAGCCCGTATCGTGGCAAAAATGAATTCCCTCTGTGATCCGGGCATTATTGCGGCGCTGTATGAGGCATCTGCAAGCGGTGTAAAGATTGATCTGATCGTGCGCGGAATCTGCTGTCTGCGCGTCGGAATTCCGGGAGTGAGTGAGAATATCTCCGTGCGTTCCATTGTGGGAAATTTCCTGGAGCACAGCCGTATTTTCTATTTTTATAATGACGGCAATCCGGAAGTATTTATGGGAAGTGCGGACTGGATGCCGCGAAATCTTGACCGGCGTGTAGAGATTGTTTTCCCGGTGATTGAGGAGGAACTCAAAGAAAAAGCACTGCATATTCTGCATGTGGAACTGGAAGATAATGTGAAAGCGCGTGTGATGCAGCCGGATGGTACTTATGAAAAACTTGACAAGCGGGGCAAGGTTCTGATAAACTCACAGGAGCAGTTTTGTGCGGAGGCAAAAGCAGCAGTGCCGGATCAGAATCCGGGAAATAACCAGCGGCTGTTTATTCCGGCAGAACCGGCGGAATAAATTTACAGAAAACAGTTGACAATACCGTAATCAGGTGGTATAGTCAAATGGTTGTTAAGAAACAAGTAGAGTATCCACTCTCACCTAAGCGCAATCGGGCGACTTAGTGTTCATACTTTTAGCATGTTATATGAATGTTAGATGTAATAGTGGATAGTCTGCCTATCCACTATTTTTTATTGGAGGTACAAAACCATTAGCGAATTAATGATTAACGAACAGATCAGAGACAGAGAGGTTCGTCTGATCGGACCGGATGGCGAGCAGATTGGTGTTGTCTCATCCAGAGAGGCACAGAAAATTGCAGATGAAGCCGGTCTTGACCTTGTCAAGATTGCTCCGAATGCAAAGCCGCCTGTATGCAAGGTAATTGATTACGGTAAGTATCGTTATGATCTTGCACGTAAGGAAAAGGATGCAAAGAAGAAGCAGAAGACAGTGGAATTAAAAGAAATCCGCCTGTCACCAAACATTGACACCAATGATTTGAACACCAAGATGAACGCTGCAAAGAAGTTCCTCGCAAAAGGCAATAAAGTCAAGATCACACTTCGTTTCCGTGGTCGCGAGATGGCACATATGAACAGCAGTAAGCACATCTTAGATGATCTTGCTGAGCAGCTTTCCGATATCGCAGTAGTGGAAAAAGCACCGAAGATCGAGGGAAGAAGCATCGGTATGGTGTTGGCAGAGAAGAGATAACATTTATTAAGGAGGAATACACAATGCCAAAAATTAAGACAAACAGAGCAGCAGCAAAGCGTTTCAAAGCAACCGGAACCGGAAAGTTAAAGAGAAACAAGGCTTACAGAAGACATATCTTAACAAAGAAAACAACAAAGAATAAGAGAAATCTCAGAAAAGCAGCAATGATGGATCAGACAAACATCAAGAACATGAAGAAGATTTTACCATACATCTAAGATTTGTTAAGGAGGATATAGGAAATGGCAAGAGTTAAAGGCGGATTAGGCGCTAAGAAAAGACATAACAGAACTTTAAAGTTAGCAAAGGGATACAGAGGAGCTCGTTCCAAGCAGTATCGTGTAGCTAAGCAGTCCGTAATGAGAGCCTTAACAAGTTCTTATTCTGGACGTAAAGAGAGAAAGAGACAGTTCCGTCAGTTATGGATTGCTCGTATCAACGCAGCAGCTCGTATGAACGGACTTTCTTACAGCCAGTTCATGCACGGATTAAAGGTAGCTGGAGCTGATTTAAACCGTAAGGTATTAGCTGACATGGCTGTTACAGATGCAGCAGGTTTTGCAAAGCTTGCAGAAGTTGCAAAGAAAGCATTAGCTTAGTCATCGGAAAAATGTTGGGTAGAAAACTCCGGACAAGTTGTTTGTCCGGAGTTTTTTGAAAAATATACGGGGAAAGGTATTGGAAACAATGGAAAAAAGAGAACAGCTCGGAAGCAGACTTGGGTTTATTATGCTCTCGGCAGGATGTGCAATCGGATGCGGAAATGTATGGAAGTTTCCCTGGATGTGCGGACAAAACGGCGGTGGCAGTTTCATGCTTGTCTATGTGATCTGTCTGCTCATTTTAGGGCTTCCGGCAATGGTGATGGAACTTTCCGTAGGACGTGCGGCACAGACAAGTCCCTTGTATATGTATGAGAAACTTTCCGGAAAACGCAAATGGAAAATTCCGGGGATTGTGTGTCTGATTGGAAATATTGCACTGATCGCGTTTTATTCCGTTGTTGCAGGCTGGATTATTTATTATTTTGTGAAGTTTCTTACCGGTCAGAATGCGGATTTGGGATTTGAAAAAATGATCACAACACCATCCGTAAATGTTGGTTACCTGTTGATCACGGTTGTGATTACATTTGTGATTTTGAGTTTCCGGCTGCAGGGAGGCCTTGAACGCATTACCAAATATATGATGTCGGCGCTTCTGGTGCTGATGCTGGTGTTGGCGATCCACAGTTTTACGCTTTCCGGCGCAAAGGATGGGCTGGCTTTTTATCTGATTCCGGACCTTTCCAAAATATCAGGTACAATGATTGTAAAAGCAATGAATCAGGCGTTTTTCACGTTGTCGGTCGGTATGGGTGGCATGGCGATCTTTGGAAGCTACATCGGGAAAGAGCGTTCCCTTTTGGGAGAATCCGTAAATATCATTGTTTTAGATACGTTTGTAGCAGTTGTTGCAGGCATGATTATGTTTCCTGCCTGCGATACCTATAATCTTGAAGTGACTGCGGGACCAAGCCTTTTGTTTGATACGATGGCGAGTGTGTTTAACCATATGCAGGGTGGACGCTGGTGGGGTGCGCTGTTTTTCCTGTTCATGGTGTTTGCTGCCATGTCAACGGTATTTGGAGTATGTGAGAATCTGCTTGCCATGATCCGGGAACTGACGGGCTGGTCACGTCCGGTGGGATGTATTGCCTGCGGGATTGGGACGTTTCTTGTGGCATTGACAACGGCGCTGGGGTACAGTCTGATTCGTTTTCAGCCGTTTGCAAAAGGCACGGCATGGCTGGATTTGTGGGATTTTATTGTGTCTAACAATGCGATGCCGCTCGGCTCACTGATACTGGCGCTGTTTTGCTGTACACGCCGGGGATGGGGGTGGAACAATTTCCTGCAGGAGGCCAATGCGGGAAAAGGCTTAAAAATCAAGGCATGGATGAAACCGCTGTTCTGTTATTTTGTGCCTGTAGGGATTTTATTTATTTATATTTATGGAATGTTCACGTTTCCGTGGCATTAGAAGAAAAGAGGGGCAAAAATTATTCTGTCCCTCTTATTTTTATGCGATAAGCTTTGGGAGAGGCCCCTTTTTTCTTATGAAAGGTTTTTGAAAAATACAGCCCATTATCAAATCCGACGGAATTTGCAATGGCGGTGATCGAAAGATTTGAGTGTTCCAACAGATAGCATGCCTGTTTCATGCGAAAATCCGTGAGGTATTCTTTTGGGGACTGCTGCAGCACCAGTTCAAAGGAACGGAACAGATGGCTGCGGCTTAAACCGACGTAGGCGGCAATATCTTCCACTGTGATCGGGTAGGAGTAATTGGCGCTGATATATTCGATACTTTTCTGGACGTAGGTTGCGGCTGTCAGCTGCGTTTCTTTTTGGGTGGAAGATTTTAGAAAGAGCGCCAGCGTGGTATAGAGCCGGCCGGTCATTTCAACGGCATGTTCAAATCCGTTTCCTCTGGCATCATAGATATGCAGAAGCTGACGTTTGACTTCTTCGCCGTTGGGAACTGCATGAATACATGGATGTTTGCGGGAAAAATCGGTTGCCTGCAGAATTGTGGCAGCGTCACTTCCGGTAAATCCGACCCATGCATATTCCCATGGCGTTTTTGCATCGGCACGGTAGATGATCTCCGTATTCGGATACACAAGAAAGGCATCTTCGGCAGAAAGAAAATGGGTTTCGTTGTTGACTTCGTATGTGCCTTTTCCCGAGATCACATAGTGAATCAGGTAGTGGTCGCGGATTCCGGGACCCCACTGATAGCCGGCATCGCATAGTTGGTATCCGACATTATAGACCGACAGGGAAACGAGTTCTTTTGCAGTTGCTTTGTAGGAATTTTTATATTGATCATTCATTGGAAATGCTCCTTACACGATTCTAGTATTGAGTTTATACGTTTTTTTATGCACATGCAACATTTTTACATGTTTTTTCTACATTTGGTTCTGTACATTAAGAGCCGGGAGCGATAGAATAGGGGTATCAGAAGAAAACAAAAGCACAGAAAGGGAGAGTGGAATTATGGCAATTTTAGTTACTGGTGGAGCAGGCTATATCGGAAGTCATACCTGTGTGGAACTGCAGAATGCGGGATATGATGTCGTTGTTCTGGATAATCTGTCAAACGCTTCAGAAAAGTCACTGGATCGTGTGGAGGCACTGACCGGAAAGAAAGTTACATTTTATAAAGGAGATATCCTTGATCGTGACATCTTAAATAAAATTTTTGCAGAGCAGAAGATTGACAGCTGTATTCATTTTGCAGGACTGAAGGCTGTCGGAGAGTCTGTGGCAAAGCCTTGGGAGTATTACAATAACAACATTGCAGGAACTTTAACACTGGTTGATGTGATGCGTCAGAACGGATGCAAGAACATCATTTTCTCTTCATCTGCAACCGTATACGGCGATCCGGCAGAAATTCCGATTACCGAGAACTGCCCGAAGGGACAGTGTACCAATCCTTACGGATGGACAAAGTCCATGCTGGAGCAGATTTTATCAGATATCTACAAGGCAGATAATGAGTGGAATGTGATCCTGCTTCGCTACTTCAATCCAATCGGAGCACATCCAAGCGGAACCATGGGGGAGAATCCAAACGGCATCCCGAACAACCTGATGCCTTACATTACACAGGTTGCAGTTGGAAAGTTAAAAGAACTCGGTGTATTCGGAAACGATTATGATACTCCGGATGGAACCGGTGTGCGCGATTATATCCACGTTGTTGATCTGGCAAACGGACATGTAAAGGCATTAAAGAAGATCGAAGAGAACGCCGGACTTTGCATTTACAACCTTGGTACCGGACACGGCTACAGCGTGCTTGATATCGTAAAGAATTTTGAGGAAGCAAACGGCATTAAGATTCCATACAGCATCAAGCCTCGCCGTCCTGGCGATATTGCAACCTGTTACTGTGACCCGGGCAAGGCAGAACGTGAACTTGGCTGGAAAGCACAGTACGGAATTAAGGAAATGTGTGCGGATTCCTGGAGATGGCAGAAGAACAATCCAAACGGTTATGAGGATTAATTAAAAAAGAGGGAAAAGTCTTATTTTCGAATTTGTTTGAATATTTTTGAAAAATATGAAAAATATGCTTGACGAAGCGTGGGGTGTATGCTATTATAATACACGGTTCGTTGGTCAAGCGGTTAAGACGCCGCCCTCTCACGGCGGAAACACGGGTTCGATTCCCGTACGGACTGCTGAGTTATCAATCCAGTGTTTATACAGATTCTTAGGAAGCTGTTGTAGGCACTGGATTTTTTGCTTTCTTATATGGTCATATATGAAACCGAAACGTCGGGTTAGAATGTCGAAACAAGATTACCTATGAGATAATGGGGATAAAAGTTATGCACTTAGTAAAATTGGAAGAGATTCCTGGTGCTAAAGAAGAATTGAAAAAAATTCGCAAACGATTCTACGATTGGATGAAAGATCCTTCTGCATTTTCAGAGTAATTCACAAAATATCCAAGAAACCTTGCAAAACAGGGCATTTCTTGTCAGCAGGAGGTATATTATGACATCAATTCGTGTTTTATTCGTATGCCACGGCAGGGCTATGGAAAGTCAGTAAAATCAAGGCTTTAGGGGGCATTACTTGGGTATATCGTGGCAAGTGTAGTAGTAAGGGACTACGGTAATACTACGAATGAGGGAATGCAAACAAGCCGATGTAGAAGTACAAATTTTAACGGTAGTAGCAATCGTTAGAATGTAAGGGCTATCGTTATATAGTGTGCAATCGTTGAAATGTTCAGCAGTATCGTGTAAAATGAATATCTAATTGGATATGAACATATAATATTAATGCAGCCATAAGCTGCGATTTGAACTTATTTTGACATTGACAAGCGGCTCATTTGGATGTATATTTTAAGTACAGTAAGAGATTACTGCAAATGTTTGTTGCTACTCGATATGCAACTCAAACAAGGTCGAGTTCAAATGTTTGTCGCTACTCGATATGCGACTTAGAAAAGGTCGAGTTCAAATGTTTTGAGGTTCCATTCGAGAGGATGGGGCCTCTTTTTAACGATAGGAGAAGAAATGGAAATAGGACATTTTTATTATATTGATGATCAGTACTTTAAGGATTTTCCAGATCCTTATTTGATGCAGAATAAGGAAAAAGTAAATGGACAGTTGCATGACAGACCATGTTTTTACGCATTCCAGGATAGTAATACTCAGCTATTTTGGATGATTCCGTTTTCGTCACAGGTTTCTAAATTTAAGGGGATTTATAATAAGAAAATGCAAAAGTACCATAGGTGCGATACAATTGTTTTTGGAGAAGTACTTGGTCATGAGAAGGCTTTTTTGATTCAAAAATATGTGTCCGATTACAGAAAAATATATGAAAAATGAGTATTTGGACTCTGCTGCCAATATACCAGTTCGTGTTGATGGTAGATTGGAAAAGGAATTGAAGGATAAGGCAGGGAAAGTATTAGTGTTGCAGAGAAAGGGCGCAAAGCTGATTTTTCCAGATGTCCTTAGTATAGAACAGGAATTATTATAATAGATGGAAATATCTATCGAATATAGAGACAGTCTGTCTGATCAAAATCAGGATAAGGACAAGTATTCGTTGGTACTTGCCAATCCACCTTTTAAGGGAAGTCTGGATGCAGAGTCAGTTTCCGGAGATTTGCTTAAGGTATGTAAGACAAAGAAAACAGAATTATTATTCCTTGTTTTATTCCTTCGCATCATGAAAATTGGAGGAAGGGCAGCAGTTATCGTACCAGATGGAGTATTATTTGGAAGTAGCCGTGCACATAAGGCAATTCGAAAAGAATTAATTGAAAATCACAAATTAAATGCAGTGATTTCTATGCCATCTGGAGTTTTCAAACCATATGCAGGAGTATCCACTGCAATTTTGATATTTACAAAGACAGAACATGGTGGAACAGATCATGTATGGTTCTATGATATGAAAGCTGATGGATTTAGCTTGGATGATAAGCGGACTCCTGTTGCGGAAAATGATATCCCGGACATCATCCGTTCTTTAAAGGGACGTATTCATTTTGCACATGTGCGCAACTTGCAGTATAATGGTTACAGAGATTTCCAGGAAGCAGCTCACTTATCAGCTGACGGAAGCATGGATATGTATGAGATCATGAAGGCCGCGTATGAAACCTGCCCGGATACCTATATCCGCCCGGATCACGGCCGCATGATCTGGAACGAGTCCGGCCGCCCCGGCTACGGCCTGTATGACCGCGCGCTGGGCGCGACGTACCTGAACGGCCTGTGGGAAGCCATCTGCCGCATGAAGGGCGAAAAGAAGTGATACTATTTCCTGCATTCGCCTGCGCCATCTGCTTGCGCCGCGAATTTGGAAATAGTATAAAAAAGGCGGGTGAGCGGAGCTTCAAACTCCATGCACCCGCTTTGCGTATATCAATAATTACTTCTTGTTTCCCCCGAACAGCCCCGTGATTCCGCCCAGAATCCCGCGCGTCACCTGCCGCGTCACTTCGCGGGTCGCGGTGCTAATCGCCGTATTCTGCACGCGCCCCAGCAATGAGTCGTTCTTCCGGGCACGCGCAGCACGTTCTTCGCGCAGTTCATCCGCGTGCTTCCGGCGTTCTTCCGCCTGGCGTTCCTTCTCGGCTTTCTCAGCCGCTTTGCGCTGCTTTTCCGGCTCGCGCTCCTGCGCCTT
>ERZ824575.3161-NODE-3161-length-11877-cov-2.365420_pt1 | contig 11877 bp, 7 predicted proteins | sample MGYA00519470_ERZ824575 | MGnify/ENA primary metagenome ERZ824575 (study PRJEB31778, sample SAMEA3449170) | human gut metagenome | biome: human gut; feature: human-associated habitat; material: faeces | place: United Kingdom | collected 2010/2012 ...
AGGGTGGTACAGCCGATGGCTACCTTGCCAGGTATCTTGCGTATCAATGATTCTATGTATCGTGTCTTGCTCGGATAGTCATCACCGTAGTATCCCGATATGAGGTGTGGTACCGAACAAGCCTTGATAAGCAGTTTTATCTGTCGCATAAGCCTCAGTCCTGCATCCTTCTTCGTATCACCCGTGCTGTTGTAGTAGAGTTCACAGATACGGCAGAACTCCTCGATGATGACACGATAGACCTCGTGCTCACCCTCTGACGGGCTTACGGTGTGTGTCCGTATCTTGTATTTCTCGCCTGCGAAGTCTCGGAACTTACGGGTGATGATGGTCTTTCCTATGAGGTCGAAAAGTTCCTCCTTGTTATAGACATCCTGATTCTGCTTCTCTATGCCGAATACCGTTGCTTTGCCCGGACAGTGGCAGGCACGAAACAGCACATGACCTCTGAACGCAGGGAACGGCTCTCCGCAGTGGAGGTTCCTTTCACACTCTATCTCCTTATCTCGGTTCTCGTGGTAGATGTTATCGCACCAGCAGGTCATATTGACCGAGTTGTTATAGAGTAACTCAAACTGGCTGTATAGCTCTGCGATATTGTTACGGGTGGTTGTTCCCGTATCGAGAATCTTGTATTTGAGCCTGCGGAACACTGCCAGGATATGCTTTGTGCGTTGTGATGATGGGTTGGTAATCTCGTCCGACTCATCAAATACAAGGCATAGTTTCCTTGACGATAGTTTCACAAACCGCATAAGGTCGCGTTTGAGCTTGCCGACCATATAGGTAGATAATAACAGGAAGATACCTCTCGGCACATCTTCGAGATCCTTGTATGTGCGTATCACTCTGTATCGCTCCTTGTTGATTGCGAGGAATGGAGTCCATGTCATATTGGTGGCAATGGCAGGGGCAAGTATCACCACATTGCGTACCTTGCCATATTTGAGCAGATATTTGGCTCTGTGATATACAGCTGCGGTCTTGCCTGAGCCTTGCTGCCAGTTGAGAAGAGCGTATCGCTTCTGAAGCACAAGGTTCAGGTCGTGTTTCTGCAACTGCGTGAACTCGCACACCTCGCCATCTTTGTTTACGAAGGTGGCATTGTCGAGATACTCGGCAAGGGCATCGTCCGTTTCCATCTCCGAGAATGGTTGATTCTGTATATCGTAGAGCCAACGCTTGCGGCGGATAAGCCTCTTGGCGATGCGTATCTGTCGCAGATTCTCTTCTGTTGCTATCTCCGGCATAGGTAGTACGGTGCTATCCAATATGAGGTCATTGATGCTTGCCGCCTTATGCTCCACCTTGTCGAGTAGTCGTGGTGCATACTGCTTGAGCTTGAAGCCGTAGGAGGTCTTTACCAATGCCACCTCCTTGCGTGGAACGACATTCTGCGAGGTGATATACTTGCGTATGGTGGCCAGCACTTTGGCAGTGGTCAGCTTCTTGCGTTCCCACTCCTTCATCTGCTCGTTGGTGGCATTTTCGGGTGGCTTCTGGTTACGGAACTTGGTAACAAGTGCCACAGCCTTGTCAATATGCTTGTTGAGCCTTGCGTGAGCCTTCAACTCATACATGTACTTGGCGAGCTTGTACTCGAAGTGCTCTAACTCCTCCTTGTCTATGCGGTTGGTCTCACGCATAAGGTCAAGACGCAGGCGGTGCTTCATCTCACGGGCTTTTTTCACTCTCTCCTTGAGTTCTGCCATAGAGACGAACTCCTCGGCATTGTAGGGATTCATCTCTATATGCTGTGAGCGACGCAGGAAGACCATTATCTTGGTGTTGAAATTATCTACACCTACCGATGTGAAGGCGTGAGGTGCCAACCTTGTTTGTCCGATGAAGGAGAAGTCCTCGTTCACTCTTCCTACACGGCTCTTCTCCCAGAACTCGTTCTGCATAAAGGAGACTGGAACGATAATCATCAGGAATCCCGCGGGATTGAGTAGATGGTATGCTTTGTCGATGTAATACTCCTGTGAGATTCGGAAGTCGAACTTCAGATTGAACGGAGGATTACCTATGATGGCATCAAAGCGTTGCTCGGAGTGGTACTGCTGTATGTCGCACTTCTCAATATGTGCATCGGGATAGAGATACCTCGCCACTGCCACAGCCTTGCTGTCTATGTCAAAGCCGTAGGCGTTGTGTTGGTTTGGCAGATGGTTGAAGAAGTTACCCATACCGCAACACATATCGAGAATCATCTCCGATGATGTGGGAGAGAGTACATCTACCATATCCCGACATACCTCGTGCGGTGTGAAGAACTGTCCCATCTCGAACTCCTTCTTTGCCTCGGCATACTCGTGGTAGCTGGCGAAGTCCGACTGCTTGAGGTTGTGCAGTCCTCCGATACCTGTATAGCAGTTGTATATACTCTCCGCAGGAATCATATCCTTACCGGAGTTGATGGCAAAGAGAATCTTCTCGTTGATCTCTGCACGCTTGCCTTGCGGTATCTGTTGTGGTATGATGGCATACATGGCTGTAATGATTGAAGTGGATAAAAACGAAAGACACCCCGCAGGCAGTACCTACGGAGTGTCATACATATCGTGTGGTCATCAGTTCTCGTCTCTTAGTTTGATTTCATTTAGTCGCAGTCGCTTGAAACAACTCTCTGCTGTTGCGTTGTCCTTGAACTTGACATCGATACGGGTGTTTCCATAAAATTTAAGACTTACAGCATTGGTCGTTGTCAGGTCGTACCATCTGGATATATCTACATTGCGTGTATCAAGACCGATAATCATCTCGATACTTCCGCAAAGTACATCGTCTGCACCAAAGGCAATACCTTCGCAGAAGCGGCTAACCTTACGGTCTGTTTCATATGAGAGCCTATAATCCTTATAACACTCGTAATGGAAAGAGTCCCAAGTGACAATATCGGGGAAGATGATCTTGTCCTTCTTAAGTTCTGGCTTCACCTTGCTCCAATTAGATGGTCTGACTGTTTCAAGGAATCGCTTGATAAGTTCTTCCTCGGCAGTATCTCGGAAACTCTTGCCGCCGAGATGTTCGATAACCACATCTACATAGGTGTTATATACAGGTCGGAAGTCTATCGGAAGAGTCTTCTCATCAATCTTTGGTGCTTCAACAGAGACGCTGTAGGTGTTGTTGAAATAGCCGATGATGCGACTGATGAAGTTCCTGATAGCGTTATGACGACTATCCACCAACTCATTGATGTTCTTGAAAGGAGTAAACTCGTGATGGGTATAATCCTTCTCATCGTTATTGTACCGATAGTGGAGGTCATAGCTGCTTGTGGTAATCTTACCGTTCGGCTCGTGCTTGAGTTTGATTTTACCCTCATATTTTTCGGCTTCTCTCTTGAAGATGTTGTACCACCAGGCAATCTGGTCGAGCGTCTTGTAAAGCTCGTCCTGCTGATTCTGGCAATAGATACGGTCTTGTTCCGTAATCTTCTCTTCGTTTCTCACTTGTACCTTCAAGATACCTGATAGCAGGTCGGTGTGACCTGTTGCTTGACTGTTGTTTAATACTGCTTGTGACATAACATTATATATTTTTTGTTAGTCCGGCTATTCGGGGCCGGAGTTCCCAAACTACAGGCTCTAAAAGGTCGTGTTCTCGTCAGGCAAGGTTGTGTGGAAAAATACAGAAAGCCCCACGGGGCGAGGATGATTTTTCCACGACACCCGCAGGGCTTGACCTTGCTTGGACGAAAAGAACACGAGTTACCTTTGCCTGTGGTTTGGTGAACTCGGCTACGAATCTGTTATGTCATTATCTTTATCACATAGATAGTTTTTAAGGTACGGATTCTTATAATTGGAGAAAAAATCGTATCTTTGCACTTAGAAAAGAGTTATTTGAAAAGCATGAGGAATATAGTGTAATAAAACAAGTTAGCAATTTCTTATCCATTGCCCATTCTCATGCAAGTTCTTCTTAATGGTTTGATACTCAAAGAATCTTAATCAAACTACATCAAATATAGAAATTTGAAAGCGAATCACAACAAGTTCCAAAGTCACGTTCTCCGTGCCGACGCTGTATTTAATATGTCAAAGATACAAATTTGAAAGCGAATCACAACTCCGCTTCATCGCTATAGCGGCAAAAGACGGCTGTATTTAATATGTCAAAGGTACAAATTTGAAAGTGACTCACAACGATGAGGTGCAAACTTTGGCTAAATACTACGTCGTCAAGGCAAATGTTTGTGTATCGAATGGGGTTAAATTAATGCTAACTACTTTGTTTCCAAATTGATACAATAGGGAATGTTAATATACAGTTTCCATGCCTATATCCGAGACTCATTCGGTGTCACACCTATCGCTTTCTTGAATATTCGTGTAAAATGCTGGGAATATTGAAAATCAAGAATGACGGGTTAAATATTGGTACAAGATAGGAGGAAATTTTGACGTGGGCAAGTTGTGGAAGATTGATGTTTTTCCCGACGAGGATGTTCTTCGTGATTGAATTGCCTTTCTTCTCTGACAATCTCTTGGCTGACCAATTTGGAATCGACAAAAGTAAAAGCTGTCGTGACGATGAACCAACTTCCCCGATATAAATCTTCTTTATAAAACAATGTTTCCCTTTTGTGCTTATCGTAAGTATAAGCCATTTCTTTGTTAAACGGTTTGCCAAACTTTTGGATAAACTCATTTTGGCTCATACCTAATTCGACTTGTGTGCCTGAGAATTTACTTACTAATTGGGACGTATAGCAACTACTCAGGAAACATAGACATAGCAACGGAACTAATATCTTGAATTTCATATTGCATTTATTGATTTGGTTTGCGAAGATAAGGAAAATCACGGAGCGGTACAATAGCTGTAAATGCTGTTTAAGAATTACTAAATGAATATGAATTGCTTGTTTTGGATGTAGACAATGGCTTTCTGCTTGGAAAGAATTTCATAATCGATAAGTCCGTCAGCCGTATTTAATATGCCAGAGCTGCAAATTTGAAAGCGAATCACAACCTTAAAGGAGTACGGCTCTTACCAGCAGCAGCTGTATTTAATATGTCAAAGGTACGGATTTGAAATTAAATCATAATTAATTTAGTTGGATTTTAAACTGTTAATTTCTTATGTGTTGAGAATACCACGGATAAATACTATTGAATTACAGTGTTGGTAGGTGTGTTTTGTGTGGAAAAGCGTATCTTTGATAGCTCAATCAAAGGGATAATGAATGTATGGAACCGTTGGGTATTTGTCGTACGGCTTTTTATGTGTCTAAAAAGATCATGTGTGCCGTACTTATCGTATTTTCATTGAGAGGCAGAGCGCAGAGCAGTGTAATGATGGAGAAGGAGACTTGTGCGTTTCTTCAATCTTTGCCTGCGGGTTTACAAAAGACACAGGCCGATGCCGTGCGTCGCGCCATAAACGGGGATTGTACCGCTTTGATATCTGTGCGTAATTCGCGTAATACGAACCCTGAATCGAAAAGTGGGGTAGTGGCAGCGGATATCGGAGGGTGTTATCGTTTGTATCGCCCTGCCGGATTCGATACTATTCCGTTGCCTGTGTTGATTTACTTACATGGGGGTGGCTGGTGTTTCGGGAGTATCAATAGTTGCGCTCATTTTTGTGCGGGGTTATCGTATAGGGCAAAGATTGCTGTGTTGGCCGTGGAATATCCCTTAGCACCCGAACATGCTTATCCTGCCGCCCTCAATGCTTGTACCGAGGCCGTCGCATTCGCTTTCGAGCATGCCGGGGAGTATGGCTTTCTTCCCGATCGGATATCTATCGGCGGAGATAGTTCGGGCGGGAATCTTGCTCTTGCTACGGCTCTTAACCTAATTCTTGCAAAGGATTCTCACTCTTGCCGCATGGACAGTGGAACGATGTGCTCTTCACTTTGTTCGCTCGTGCTGTTTTATCCGGTGACAAAAGCTTGGGCAGACGGTTCGTCTTCGTGGAAAAACTATGCCGAGGGATATGGTCTCGATGCCCAATTGATGGAGGCTTTCAATGCCGCATACATCGGTACAAGAGATGCTCGACAGCCTCTTGTCTCGCCGGGTGTAGCCGATGACGAGCTACTGAAACAGCTACCGCCGACGCTTATCGTCAATGCCGAGCGGGATATTCTTTTATGTCAGGGGAAGGAATTGGCGGCCAGACTTTCCGGGCTCGGCGTTGCCGTGAGCCATACGGTTTTGCCTCATACGGTGCATCTCTTTATCACCGTGCCGGGACAGCCTACGGCATTCGGGGAGTCTGTTCGTTTAGCCGCCGACTTTCTCACGTTAGAGTAGGGGAATCATTCCGTATCAGAGAGGTGGCTTTACAACTATATCGGGATTGAGACTCCTTAGATGATCGATGAATGCTTGCCTCTGTTTGGGAGACAAGACGAGAGTCTTTTTGTCGGCGAAGCGGATTTCTATCCTGTCCATCGATAAGGCCGGTGCGCTTAAACAACTATTGGTTTTCGAGATTTTCGTTATTCGGTCGATCGGGAAGGAGGACGACAAGAATATGCCGCATTTGATGTGCAGCGTGCCGTTGTCTATGGTGTAGCTCGTGTTACAGAATGGGTCGGCAATGAAAGCGGCCGTGACGACCAATAAGGCGAGGGCTATCCAAGAGAATTCGAACAGGAGCGGCAGGTAGGACAGAAGGACAATTGCTATAATGGCGATTAGCAAGCCTTTATCGACCTTTGATTTGTAAACAGTTTTCATTGTCTCGTAGGAGATTAGAATATCCCTCCACCAAGCATAAGGCGCAGTATACCCAAAACGATAGATACGATGCAGAGGGTTTTGCCATTGTCTGATTTGAGAATGGCACAGATGATGAGGAAAATGACCGATATGGGTATGGCCACCCAGTTGAGAAATCCCAATAGGGGAATAAATGCGACAAGGGTGATGAGCAGTGCTACGATACCTAAGAATGTTCCCATTGTTTTATGCTTTTTGTCGATTAACAAATGTATTTTGTGATTTGTTCCGGGGGATCGATGTCTTGTCAATCCATTCGGGTTTTATAGTCGTAGTAGTCGTATTCCCGCCAGATTTCCGCTTTCCCGTCGCTTTTGAGGCAGGCTATGGAGGGGTGGGGGATTCCGTTGAACATGGTTGTCTTGACTGTCGTATAGTGAATCATATCCTCGAATATGATTCGGTCTCCTATTTGCAATTCGTGGTCGAAATGCCAGTCTCCTATATAGTCGCCGCTCAGACAAGAGTTTCCTCCCATACGATAGGCGTATGTGCCGGGTGCGGGTTCTACCGAGCCTCGTATCGCCGGTTTATAGGGCATTTCGAGACAATCGGGCATGTGACAGGCAAAAGAGACGTCGAGAATGGCTGTTTTGATACCGTGGTTCTCGACTATATCGACTATGGTGGATACTAATGTACCGGTCTGCCAAGCGAACGCACTACCGGGTTCGAGAATGATTTCGAGGCCGGGGTGTCTTTGTTTGAAGCCCCGGAGGAGGTTAATCAAATGTGCGGTATCGTAATCCTTGCGGGTCATGAGGTGACCGCCACCCATATTCAGCCATTTGATATGGGGGAGCAAATGCCCGAATCGGTTTTCGACTTGTGCCAAAGTCTTTTCGAGGTCGTAGGAGGTGGACTCGCAGAGGGTGTGGAAATGAAGTCCTTCCACGCCCTGCGGAAGTTCGGGCAGCTTGTCGGCGGTTATTCCTAAGCGGGAACCCGGTGCGCAGGGATTGTAGAGGTCGGTTTCTACCTCGGAATATTCGGGGTTGATACGCAACCCGCACGATACCCGGTTGCCGTCGGCTACTACTTGGGGGTAAAACCGTTCGAATTGAGTCAGGGAGTTGAAGGTAATGTGGCTGCTGTATTTGAGTATTGTCGGGAAATCCCGCTCGGTATAGGCCGGTGAGTAGGTGTGTGCCGGACTGCCCATCTCCTCGAATGCCAGCCGTGCTTCGTGTATGGAGCTGGCTGTGGAGTGCGGAATATATTCCCGTATGACGGGGAATGATTTCCAAAGGGCATAGGCTTTGAACGCCAGTATAATATTTACTCCGGCGGCTTCTTTGACGGAGCGAATGAGAGCGAGGTTGCGGCGCAATAGTTCTTCTTCGAGAACATAGCAGGGCGATGGTATTTGCGATAGCGTATCGTGCATGACGTATGAAAAATTATTCTATGATTGTGAACTTGGCGAATTTGAGCAGGAGCTGTTTGCGTCCGACGTTTTCAAATTCGACGGTTATTTTGCAGTTGTCTCCCGTATCTTCTATGGCTGTAACGGTTCCGTTTCCGAAGCGGGCATGGCAGATGAATGTTCCTATTTCTACTTGCCCGGCAGCGGTTGCAACTGTGGATTGTGTCGTAGAATGGGTTTCACCTGTGGGTTTAGAGTCTATCTTGGTCAACCGTTTGCCCGGAGACGGAGCAGTGAATGGTCTCGGTGCAGGTGTGCGATCCGTATCTTCTTCGTTCCATCGGGAAGTTTTGCGCGGTCTTTCCGTATCGAATGGAAATCGGTTCCACGATATGGTTTCTCTGGGAGACTCTTGTTTGGTTTGTACCGGCATATCGACGTATCGAGAATCGAGGTCTTTGATGAACCGGCTTGGAGGAGAGGAGACCGTTTGTCCGTTACGATAGCGGGAGAGGGCATACGTGAGGGTGCAGTTTTCTTCTGCGCGGGTGATGGCCACATAGAGCAGACGTCGTTCTTCTTCGATTTCCCGTTCACTGTTTTTACTCATGGCCGAAGGAAAGAGGTCTTCTTCTACTCCAACAATGAAAACTTGTTTGAACTCCAATCCTTTCGATGCATGGACCGTCATCAAGGTTACTTTGTCTTGCTCGGTTTCATCGCCGTTGTCTTGATCTGTCGCCAAAGAAATTTCGGCTAAGAAGTCGGATAGGGAGGTTTGTTCTTCTCTGGCTTCTTCGCGCAGGGCGCAAAATTCACGGACACCGTTCAAAAGTTCTTCGATGTTCTCTTGTCGGCTGATGTTTTCGGGGGTACGATCCGAGGAAATTTCTCCCCAAATACCCGACCGCTTGATAATCGTTTCTGCCAGTTCCGGTGTGTTCTTTTTATCGGCTTCGTAGCGTAATTCGTCTATGAGGTCCTTGAAGGTTTTCAACTTGTTCAATGTGCCGTTGTTAATGGCCAAGTTGTAGCCTATGGGGTCGGAAATCACATTCCATATACTGGATTCCTGCGAGTGTGCCCGTTCGATGAGTTTCGAGAGAGTGGTATTTCCGATTCCTCGTGTGGGATAGTTGATGACTCGTTTGAGCGCTTCTTCGTCATCGGGGTTTATCGTCAATCTGAAATAGGCGATGGCGTCCTTGATTTCTTTCCTTTGGTAGAACGACATGCCTCCGTAGATGCGGTAGGGTATGTTGCGCTTGCGCAGAGCTTCTTCTAATACACGGGACTGTGCGTTCGTGCGGTAGAGGACAGCGAAGTCGTTGTAATCACAGTGAGTCGTGAGACGCATTTCGGCAATACGGTTCGAGACGATAAAGCCTTCTTCGAAATCGGAATAGGCACTTATTACTTGTACTTTGTTTCCTTGTTCTTTTTCGGAGAATACTTGTTTGGGTATTTGTTCCTTGTTCTTGGCGATGAGGCTGTTGGCCGTATTGACGATATTTTGTGTGGAACGGTAGTTTCGTTCGAGTTTGAATATTTTCAATCCCGGGTACTCTTTACTCAGTCCGAGTATATTGTGGATATTCGCTCCCCGGAACGAGTAAATGCTCTGGGCATCGTCGCCCACCACGCAGATGTTGCGCTCCGGGCCGGTGAGCAGGCTCACCAGACGGAACTGCGCCACACTGGTGTCCTGATACTCGTCCACCAGCAGGTATTTGTATTTGGTCTGGTAGAAGTCCCGCACGTCCGGGTGCTCTGCCAGCAGCTGCACGGTCTGGTAGATGAGGTCGTCGAAGTCGAAGGCACCGGCCTCCTTCAGCCGCTTTTCGTAGGCGGCGTAGATGCGGGCCGCCAGCGCCCCCTTGGTGTCCTTGGCGGGGTTGGCAAGGGCCTGTTCCGGGCTGACCAGCTGATCCTTCCAGCGGCTCATCTGGTTGATGGCGCTCTTGATGGGGAAGAACTTGTCATCCACGTTCAGGTCCTTGTACACCGCCTTCATCACCCGCTGGGCGTCGTCGGTGTCGTAGATGGTAAAGCTGCGGGGGTAGCCGATCTCCTCCGCCCAGCGGCGCAGGATGCGCACACAGGCCGAGTGGAAGGTGGAGGCAAACACCTCGTCGCCCTCTTCCCCGCCCAGCATCCGGCGCAGGCGCTCCTTCATCTCCCCGGCCGCCTTGTTGGTAAAGGTGATGGCCATCACGTTCCAGCTGCGCACGGCGTTCTGCCGCAGCATACCGTCCAGCCAGCCGGGCGCGGCGGTGCATATCATGACGGGCGGCACGTCGGCCAACAGCATCGCGATTGCGGCGTTCCTGCGCCCCTATGAGGCGGCAATCTGCGCGCCGACGGGGCACATCAACGTGCACGAAACCGGCGCGGTGGAGGCGACGGGGCACAAGGTGCTCCCCTGCGCGGCGAAGGACGGCAAGGTGACGCCGGAGGGCGTGGAGGCCGTCTGCGCGCTGCACACGGACGAGCACATGGTCGCGCCGCGGCTGCTCTACATCAGCCAGCCGACGGAAATCGGCACCGTCTACCATCTGGACGAGCTGAAGGCGCTGCGCAGGGTCTGCGACGCGCACGGGCTGATCCTCTTTGTGGACGGCGCGCGGCTGGGGAGCGGGCTGGCCAGCCCGGAGTGCGACATGACGCTCAAAGATTTGGCCGCGCTGGCGGATTGCTTCTACATCGGCGGCACGAAGAACGGCCTGCTCTTCGGCGAGGCGATGGTGATCGTCAATCCGGCGCTGCAAAAGGATTTCCGCTTTATGATCAAGCATAACGGCGGCATGATCGCCAAGGGACGGCTCGGCGGCGTGATGTTTTTGGCGGCGCTGGAGCACGACGATTATTTCGCGTGGGCCAGACACGCCAACGAGATGGCCGATATCATCCGCGCGGGCATGGAGCGCGCGGGGATTCCCTTCTTCCAGCGGACGACGACCAACCAGATTTTCGCCGTGCTGACGGAGGAGCAGAACGCCGCGCTGGCGCTGGATTTCGCTTATGAGCGCTGGGCAACGCTGGATGACGGGCGCGTGGCCGTCCGCTTTGTGACCAGCTGGGCGACGGAGGCGGCGGACTGCGAGAAGCTGGCCTCTGCGTTGGAGGCGTTGGCCTGATGGCGCGCGAGGGGCGATCTCATGTACGCAAGCGGAAAAAAGGCTGTCTGGTTGGCTGCCTGACCAATCTGATGCTGCTGCTCGGCGTGATTGCGCTGGTGTTTGTCGGCGCGCATGTGCTGGGCTTTGTGGAAAGCGATCCGCAGACCGGCGCGCCGACGCTCAAGCTGGACCATCTGCCGGAAATCAGGCTCGGCGATTTCGACCTGAGTCAGATTCAACCGCCGGATCTTTCCGGCATGACGGAGAAACTGCCTAAGTGGGCATATGGTTTAAATGCGAACGGGCTGACGATCAAGACGCTGCGCGCGGGCGACGGCGAGGCGGTTTTTGTCTGCGCGGACGGATACATCATGCTCGTCGGCGCGGGCAGCGGAACGGGCGCGGCGCTCTGCGGCCAGCTTCTGCTTTGCGGCGTGAACCACCTGAGCGCGGTGGTTGCGATGGGCTCGGAGGATGAACAGCTCGGCGCGATGAAAATGGCGCTGGGGCTGACGCGGCCGGATTATCTCTTTGTGCCGCCGACGCAGACCAAGGGAAAGGCCTATGCGCAGATGATCGACGCGGCGGAAAAGCGGGGGACGCAGATCGTCTCCGCGACGCAGAACATGGCCTTTACCCTCGGGCGGGC
>ERZ824575.3165-NODE-3165-length-11861-cov-11.739370_pt1 | contig 11861 bp, 9 predicted proteins | sample MGYA00519470_ERZ824575 | MGnify/ENA primary metagenome ERZ824575 (study PRJEB31778, sample SAMEA3449170) | human gut metagenome | biome: human gut; feature: human-associated habitat; material: faeces | place: United Kingdom | collected 2010/2012 ...
CCCTGCTCTGCCCCAGCCGCAGACCGGTCTACACATGCCTTATCGAAAAATGATTCTATTTCACATGCAATATCTCATGAGCCCTATGTGACAACGGTTTCTCAAAATACTCCTCATAGCACTGCTTAACCGATGGATTCTCATGTGAGAATCTAAGATTATCGCGCTTATCAAGCCCGTACAGCACATGACGGCGCTCATCAACCATCGCAGCGTCTTCCTTGTAAGGCTGTCCGCCGCCGTTGATACAGCCGCCCGGACAGGACATGATTTCAACGAAATCATAGTGAACCTCGCCCTTCTTAATAGCATTCACCAAACGTCTTGTGTTGCCAAGTCCGCTGGCAACAGCCACATTTACAGTTGTCCCATTAAGGTCAAATGAAGCTTCCTTCCAGCCCTCAAGACCTCTTACTGACTTGAATGCATCCGCGTCAGGATTATTTCCTGTCACAAGATAGTAAGCACTTCTGAGTGCCGCCTCCATAACACCGCCTGTTGCACCGAATATAACACCAGCGCCTGTTCCTTCTCCTAATGGATTGTCGAACTCATCCTCATCAAGTTCTTCCGGCTTTATGAAAAATGCTTTGAACATTCTTTCAACTTCTCTTGTTGTAAGAACTGCGTCAACATCTTTGCCTCCGTCCCATGTACACTCATCCTTTTTTGCAAGACAAGGCATGATTGACACACAGAATATCTTCTCCGGGTCAACCCCAAGCTTTTCTGCATAATACGACTTTGTTATTGCACCAAACATCTGCTGTGGTGACTTTGCTGTTGAAAGTCTGCCTGCCATCTCAGGGAACTCGCTCTTTACGAATTTCACCCATCCTGGACAGCATGATGTGAACATTGGAAGTCCTGACTCCTTGATTTCTGGAAGCCTTTCAAGAAACTCGCTTCCCTCCTCCATAATTGTCATGTCTGCTGCAAATGTTGTGTCAAATATATAATCAAATCCTATTCTTCTAAGTCCTGCAACAAGTCTTTGTGCTGTCGCATATTCCTTAGACATACCAAAATCTTCGCCCCATGCTGCTCTTACTGCTGGTGCAATCTGTACTACTGTAATGATATCCTCATTTTCAATTGCATCAAGCACGATTCCGACATCGTCTCTTTCTGTAAGTGCACCTACAGGGCAGTTGCTTACACACTGACCACAAAGTGTACATGCAGTCTCCGCAATGTTCTTGTTTGCACGCACATTTACAGTTGTACGCGAACCTGTATTTACAACATCCCATATGTGCATTCCCTGAATATTATCACACACCTGCACACAACGCATACATTTGATACATTTCTGGGCATCTCTTATAAGTGGAAATGTTTTATCCCAATTATCTTTTTCTAAGATTGAATCATATGGCATCTCTGATATATTAAGTTCATTTGCAATTGACTGTAATGCACAGTTACCACTTCTTATACATGTACCACATTTGTAATCATGCTGTGAAAGTATGAGCTTTACATTAGTCTTTCTTGTTGTACGCACTTTTCTTGAATTAGTGTAGACAATCATGCCTTCTTCTACGAAGTTATTACATGCTGTAACACATCTGTCAGTACCTTCTACTTCAACAACACATACACGACATGCACCAATTGCGTTGACTTCTTTGAGATAGCAGAGTGTAGGTATTGTCTCTCCTATTGTTTTGGCAGCTTCAAGAATGGTAGTTCCTTCTTTTACTGATACAGCTTTACCGTTAATTGTTAAATTTACCATTGTTTCTCTCTGCCTCCTCTGAATGAACCAAATCCAAAATGATCACATCTTAAGCAGCGTCCAGATTCCTGACATGCTTCCTCGCATGAAAATCCATATTCAATAGGTTCAAAGTCTTTCTTTCTGTCTGCGGCATCACGCAGTGCGACCTCAACTCGTCCGCAAGGTACCTTGTCCTCATATCCGGCATAAGGTATCTCTACATCTGAAGTTATCTCGTGATGGTAGCCAAGATATTCATCAATGTTGGCTGCCGCAACCTTTCCGGCTGCTATAGCCCTGATTACTGTTGCAGGTCCTGTTACGCAGTCTCCTCCTGCAAATATTCCTTTACGTTCTTTAATCTCACTTGTATCAAGTGCCTCAATTGTTCCTCTCTTGACTGTAACGCCATGCTCCTCAAAATATCTTGTTTCGATACCCTGTCCGATGGCAACTACAATAAGGTCGCAAGGAATAAGAACCTCGTCCTTAGCTGCAGTCTTAGGTGATGGTCTGCCGCCTTTTATCCTGCTTATCATCTGTGGCTGAACCCATAAACCAACTGCTGCGTCATTTTCATCTTTCTCTATTCTAACTGGTGACATAAGTTCAAGAACATCACAGCCCTCTGCCTCTGCACCTTCAACCTCTTCCGGAAGTGCCGTCATGTCGGCTTTTCTTCTTCTATATACAATGCTTACTTTCTCAGCACCTAATCTTACAGAAGAACGGGCAACATCCATTGCTACATTTCCTCCGCCAATAACAACCACACGCTTGCCGGTATAATCAGGCATCTCATCATCACCAATTGCACGAAGCATTTCTACTGCTGATGTTACGCCTGTTTTAGCATCCTCACCATCAATTCCAATCTTCTTGTCTGCATGTGCTCCGATAGAAATGTATACTGCATTATATTCTTTATTAATATCCTCAAGCGTAATGTCTGTTCCTACGCTTATATTTTTCTCGACTTCTATTCCTGTAGAAAGTATTGAATTAATCTCCGCATCAAGCTTTTTTCTAGGAAGTCTGTAGTTAGGAATTCCATATCTTAACATTCCACCAAGCTGCTTTCTCTGCTCAAATATAGTAACCTTATGTCCCATAAGAGCCAGATAATATGCGGCACTGAGTCCTCCCGGACCACCACCGATTATTGCAACCTTCTTACCTGTTGGCTCATTACATGCCGGAACCGGAACATCACCGGCATTATCAACTGCCATTTTCTTAAGTCCCCTGATGTTGACTGGCGCGTCAATAAGTGTTCTCTTACATCTGTTTTCACATGGATGCTCACAAATGTATGCGCATGTTGTAGGCATTGGATTGTCTCTTCTTATAAGACGAACCGCGTCTGCATATCTGCCTTCATGCACAAGTGCTATGTATCCCGGTATATCTACTCCTGCCGGACATGACTTCACACATGCAACCGGCTGGTTACTGTTACATGAACAAAATCCTCTCTCAATATGTGACCTGAAATCATCCTCGCAGCCATCAATACATTTTAGTACAAGCTTTGCTGCCTCATATCCGATTGCACAGTCAGCGGAATAATAGATTCCCTCTGCTGTAAGCCTGATAACATCAAGAGTTTCCTCTGTTGCGTTACCATCAAGCACATCATCAAAAAGTCTCGCAAGCTGTCTAAGTCCCACACGGCATGGGACACATTTGCCACATGACTGTGCAAGACACATTTTTATAAATGACCTCGTAAGGTCGATAGTACACAATCCTGGTGGACTTGCTACTATTCTTCTCTCCAAATCCTGATATAAAGACTCCATTGTAACCTGAGCCTTATCCTTAGTAATAATCGTTAATCTGCTCAATTCCCGCTCCATTTCTGCATATTGCGTATGTCGTATTGCTGCTTGCCAGTATACCGCTAGGCAGTTCCATGTAACATTTTACACAATAAATGTTAATTTGAAAAGGAAGGTTATTTTTTTCACACAATAACCTTCCCTTCATCCATTACTTATGGTCGCACTTCATGCACTGGCTCGTTTCTTTGTCAGTTTCTTTCTTGTAAAATGCGCATGACCAGTCGCATATACTTTGCAATATCGGCATTACAGACAAGCCCTTTTCCGTAAGTGAATATTCAACTCTTGGCGGAATCTCGTCATATGATTTTCTTGATACAATATCATCCGCAATCAGTGCTTTTAATGTTGTTGAAAGAACTGCATCTGTAATATTCACCAGTTCTGTCCTTAACTCACTATATCTTAATGTCTTCTTATCCGCCAGAACACATATAACTCTTGATTTCCATTTGCCTCCAAATACTTCCAGGCCGTATTCCAATGGACATCTGATATCTGATTCTAATTTCTTGTGGTACATACATCTCTCCTTTGTTTTTGGCATTTCTTTATAATATCATTATAACAATTATTTTAAAAGCTGCTCTCTTAGAACACCACAGGTACGCACTCCTTCACCGACACCGCGCTCAGAGGCATATTGTCAAGTGTGTATGTCAGATTTTTATATATTCATCGTCATATATGGTGGAATGCATATAATTCCATCTTTTACAATTAAATTTCTTGGATGAATAATATAACTTTCCCCTATGCGCTCCTTGTATTTTTCTCTGAAATTATTTAATGAGGTTGTTTTATATTGCTTTCCAGACTTTACTTCAATCGGAAACATCTTATATTTTAATCTGCTATTATTTGAAATGATAAAATCAATTTCCATATCATTTCGGTGCTTATTTTCATTATAGTGTGTATAAAAATATAACTTATGTCCATTCGCCACCAGCATCTGAGCTATTGCATTTTCATAAAGCATTCCTTCATTAATCTGTAATTTGCCTACCAATATCTGTTTATATACTTCATCTTCAAGTAATTCATTCTCATCAAATGCATGGCTTACCAAAAGTCCGGTATCACCCATATAACACTTTACATAGCTTCTTGTCTCATTCAATGATAAGCCAACATTCGGATCATTACACAAAAAGCACTCATTGGATATCATAGAATCCGACAGCCAGAAAAAAGTTTCTTCATACTGGTCTGCATAACTACCATCTTGTAGCTTTTTGAATACAACTCTTTTTTCATGCTGTGAAAGAAATCCTGGAATCTGGTCATAGATTGCAAGAACTTTGCTTCTATATCTCATATCTATCTTCATAATATCTTCCCGATACAATTTAAGAATGTCCCTTTTTTCTTTATCCGCTTCTGTAAAATCTTTTTTACTTTCAATAAATGCCACTACAGGCATAGGCATCCCACCAACAAGCATATACTGATGAAACAAAAGCATTGCCTGATTATGCATACTTCTTTCCAAAGGTTCCCTTTTTTCAAAGCATTTTTTTATATATTCAACCAGCAAATCTTCTTCTAATGCTATTGCAAATTCTTCGAAATCCAATGGATACATATTGATATTTCTTTCTTCTGACGGTATGACAATATTCTTTACATTTTCTCTGATAGATATCAATGAGCCAGTTTCGATATAATCATATCTTCCATCTGCAACCAAATATTTTATCGCAGCTCTTGCCTGTGGAAACATCTGTACCTCATCAAAAATAATAAGAGAGTTTCTCTCTGTCAGTTTTGTACCAAAATGTGTCTGTAACAGCATAAAAAATGTATCCAGATCATTCAGATATTGCTCAAAATACCTTTCGACTTCCTTATCTTTTTTAGCAAAGTCGATCAGAAGATAACTTTCGTATTCGTTTTTTCCAAATTCTTCGCAGATGGTAGACTTTCCAATACGTCTGGCGCCTTCTATCAGTAAAGCTTTTTTCCCCTGACATTCATTTTTCCATTCCAGTAGTTTTTTATATATTTTTCTTTTTAATATCATGGCTCCTCCAGATTATGCGCATATATGTTAGTTCTAATTTTTATGATTATACGCACATTGTAATTTATTTTTTGATTATACGCAAGTATTATAACCCTATTTTTTATGATTATGCACATATTCTATAAAGTCATATGTTCATACTTTTCCTCATTTCAAATCATAAATCTTACCTGATTATATCGGGAAAAGCATTTTATATTATATACTGTGTTATTAATTTTCTAGAATTTGCGACAATATATTATATATAGTACTGATTCTAAACGGATTTTGAATTTATTTACAGGGAGACTCTTATATGTCAATGAATATTAACGGTTTGGGTAATACCTATAATGATATCAATACAAATAGCAGACAGTATAAGGCCTTGAAAGAAAAAGGCTGGTTATCTAGAGTAATTGAAAATGAATACATGATGTCTCCGGAAGAAAAGATGATATATGAAATATTCGGTGGAAGGGATAAACCGATTGCTTTCAGCTTTCCTTCATTATAAGCTTCCTCAAGAGCTTTCCATGCCTGACGGTTGCCCTCTATGTATCTGTTTTCGCTCTGTTTTACCTCTACCCATAGCTGCGGGCTGTGAATGATCATCATCAATCATTTGTCTGAGACTATCTGTCAGAAGCCTCTGTGAAATGCCTTCAATATTTGTTATATTTTATTATCAAATATCTCTCAATCCCTTGAAAACACTAAGTTTATCGCAGATGAGCTTTCCCTTATGTTATATCTTCCCATATGGATTTACGAACTCTGATAAGGGAACACAACAGCATTGACATTTATACAATATCCATTCTTATTTCATCAATAATACTTTTATCTCTTAACTTGTGAATTTCAGCTCGTGTGATAAAAAACACAATTCCTATCAAAACAAATATACCCCCAAATAATGCCGCCCACGGAATATGATACAATACCGGGAAAGCCTTCCGAATAGATAAATTAATTAAAAATGGAATGGCAATTCCAAGTATAACTCCCGGAACAAGTGCATTTACAACACAAAAAACACTTTCACTATATAACATCCTGCAAAGTGATTTATTTGTCATTCCAACACTCTTTAACACAGCAAACTCACGGCTTCTGATTCTGATATTTGTCGTCAGCGTACTAATTACACTTGTAAATCCCATGAGAATGAGCAGGATAACAAAACCATACATCACAATTTCAGCAAGAACTATAGCTATATTGAGCATTTTAACCATAGCATCTGTGCGGGCAATTCTCACGGTATATCCCTGCTCTACATAAGAATCCTCTGCCGCAATCGGATAATATTCATCCATGACGCTTCTGGCATATTCCGTATAATCATCTTCATCTGATGGCATACTAAACCAGTCAAAACTCCTCGCATCCGCATCAGGTACAACAATTCTGACCGGATATGGAGTCATTTCCAAAAAACCATATTCCTTTAAATCGGACTGTTCTAAAATACCACCAATTGTAAGTGTGTTCTTCTCATTGGCTGCGTTTATCAGGGAAATCTGTGTCACATCATCTTTAAAAGGTTTTATCGACACATACTCTCCATTGTCATTATATTGGTAAGTGTTCAGCAGAAGAATACTTCCATATTCTGCGCCTGCCCTGTCACACAGTTTTTTATAGAGTACATCATCAACGGACACGATTCCTGTCCTTGTTTCCCCATTATCATCGGAAAAATTCGGAACCTGCAGCATATCCTCTGTTAATGTATTTTTATCTAATAGCGCATTGTAGGCAAAAGTATCTGCTCCAACACCATATACATCTATACCGTACTTTTCCAGCTTTTGTGTGATTGCATTATATTGGTCTGATGTAACAGGCCGGCTGATTTTTCTCTCTTCTTTCCCTGTTTTCGCATTTACCTCGATATCGTAATTGGAAGAATAATCCACCATCATTTCTTTTGATTTTGGTGTCATCCATTCTTGGAATTCCTTTGCCTGACCGGATAATCCTCCGGTTAACAGAAAAAGTAAAATTCCAAGTGACAATGCACGTATCGTTGCCTTATAGCCGTATTTGTTTCTTTTCATGTTTTTATAGGCAATTGCAGACTCACATCCAAATATTTTCTGAATAAAGCTGTCTTTTACCTGGATCTCTTTCAAAACTGTGCCTGCTCCAATCCCTTTTACACACTGGATAGCAGTAAATTTACCAACCTTTTTAGCTGGTCTGTATGCAGAGAATAATACAATGCAAAACGAAAATACACCTGCAAACAAATATGTCCACACAGATATATGAAATGGCAGGGAAAAAGTAAAAGGTCTCATAATAATTTCTTTTGCAGCATCATTGATATCGGAAATAAAATGTCCTGTAAATTTCACACTAATATAACCAAGTATAGTTCCTGCAATGAGTCCAAGCGGGATGGCTGTCAGACTAAGCCATAAACTCTCATAGATAACACTTGCCCTTATCTGTCTGCCTGTTGCACCAACACATTTTAAAATACCAAACTCCTGAATCCGCTTATTGGCACTGGCAGAAAATATATTGGATATTACAGTAATCGACATTGCTGCAATAAGAAGACCTAAAAGCAGTGCCGGTATTGCAAGCATGAGAGAGTATGCTCCTCCATATTCTCCATAATCCAAACCAAGGAAATCCGTAAGCATCTTATTTGCGCTTGTCACAAAGCACATTACAGTTGTAATAAGTGATGTTGCAAGTGCGATTGCAAAAATTCCTGCAATCGTTCTCTTTTTATTCACTTTCATCTGGCTTAAGGCGAGTTGTGCTGTTATTTTCATTACTTCATCACCTCGTCTTTTATGATTTTTCCATCTCCGATCGTGATGATTCGGTTCGCCTGCAGCGCTATCTTTTCGTCATGTGTGACAAGAAGAATAGTCTGCTTATATTTCTGATTGGCGAACTTCAAAATATCCAGAATCTCTCTGCTTGTTTTACTATCAAGATTTCCCGTCGGCTCATCTGCAAGAATAAATGCCGGCTCGTTTATAAGCGCCCTTCCTATGGATACTCTTTGCTGCTGACCTCCAGACATTTGTCCCGGCAGATGTTTTGCCCTTTTCTCAAGACCCAGCATATTGACAATCTCAGAAAGCCGTTCCTTATTCTCTTTTCTTCCATCTAATTTCCATGGCAGCGCAATATTTTCCTCCGCAGTAAGAGTGGGTATCAGATTATAAAACTGATAAACAATTCCCAGATTTCTTCTGCGGAAAATTGCAAGTTCATCCTCGCTCATTGCTTGTATCTCATTTCCATCAATGATAATAGAACCGCTTGTTGGATAATCAATTCCGCCAATCATATTCATAAGTGTCGATTTCCCGGAACCGGATGCTCCGATGATTGCAACAAATTCTCCTCTTTCTACCGAAAAAGACACATGATCAAGCGCAATCACTTCCGATTCGCCTTCACCATATTTCTTTGTTAATTCCTTCACTTCTAAAACAGCCATTGTAGTCCTCCTTTTTCAAATACCATCCTAGCAATGCAAAATGACTGTTCTGTGACAAAAGAAATTATTATTGTGACAATTTTGTCACTTAGAAACAATTCACTTAAAAAATTTTAAAATAAAAGTCGTTCCCTCTCCCATGCCTCCAAAATCAACATCAATGTCGCCACCCTGTCCTTTCAGAATAGAGAGTGCAAGCGGCATTCCGATTCCAAATCCATTTTCATTTGTAGAATTTTCAAACCTTTTAAAAAGAGCAGCATACTCTGTTTTGTCCATTCCCATACCGCTGTCCTTAACTGAAATCCAGCTATACATGGGATTTTCTCCGCTGTCGATCTCAATCACACTTCCATCCGGTGAATATTCGATCGCATTTTTGATAATGTTCGTAAGTGCTTCTGTGGTCCAGCGTTTATCACAATGTATGATGCAATCCTGTTTCAATTCTATGGTCAGATTGTGGATATCCAAAAGGATTGCCACCGATGGTTTTACCGCCTCTAAAAGTTCTGACGTGCGAATGTCATTTTTGATAAAATCAATTGCATGGGCATCAAGCTTTGCCATCTTAAGAAGTGCCCCTACAAGCCACTCCATTTTGTTTAGCGAAACCTGAATGTTATGAATGAACTCTTCCTGTTTTTCCGGCTCTGCCTCCTCCAGTAAATCCGCCATAATCATCATAGATGTAATCGGTGTTTTTAACTGATGGGAAATATCTGCCATATAATCAGAGAGACTGTCTCTTTCTGCCTCAACTGCCTTTATCTGCTCATTTTTCGTGTTCACAAGAGCATAAATATCATTTTTTAATATGTTAAAAGAGCCTTCCTTATTCTCTCGAATATCCAGTTCCTCGCCGGAACTATAGCCTTTCACAAACTCCGACAACTGTTCTATCTCTTTTTTCTTAATCCACACGATATCCCATTCCTCTCACAGTCTCAATATGTATTGCCTCTCCAAGTTTCTCCCGCAGCCGTTTCACATAAACGGTAAGTGTATTATCCTCAACAAAGTTGCCGTCTGCGTCCCATATTTTGTCAAGAATCTGCTGCCTTGTCAAAAGGATTCCTTTATTACTCGCAAAAATAAGCAGCAACCGATATTCCAATGCTGTAAGTTCTATGCTTTTATCATTCACATAAACTTTTGCCTCATCTGTATGAATGGCTGCATGACCCATATATATTATGTTGTCCTTCTCTCCATTTTTGATATTAGCAGATAAAATGCGTCGAACTCTCGCCAAAAGTTCCCTGATTCTGAAAGGTTTTACAATATAATCCTGTGCTCCTTCATCAAATGCCCTCACAATTGTATTTTCATCATCCACAACTGTCAGGAAAATCACAGATGTGGCATTATTTTTGAATATCTCACTTACATCAAATCCAGTTCCATCCGGAAGCTGCATATCTATAATTGCCAGGTCAAAATTATAATGTTCAATTAAACTTCTGGCATCTTTTATACCTGTGGCATGATTTGTTTCATAACCTTCTGTCTCAAGTGCATAAAGAATCCCCGAAGCAATCATTGTGTCATCTTCCAACAAAAGTATTCTACTCATGAATTATTTCTCCATATTCATTCAGCAATAAATCTAATTGTTCAAATTGGGTCATATTGTATTCTCCCTCTTGCTAATATAATAATTCATATTATTGTGAAAGTAAATTGATTACTTGGGAAGGATTGCCTTTACATAACACCCACTTTCGAAAAATAAATTTTTTGTTGTTTTTGAAAGTGGCATCTTGCATATACTATTTATAGACAGTATAATAAAAATATCAAAGCAGTTTCAAGAAATGAATTTTTTTCAACTTTTGAAAGTGGGTGACTATATGAAAACAATCACAAGAACAAAATATCTCGACAGGATCATTGAGTTGAACGGTACTCCCGACATCAAGATTATCACAGGTATTCGTCGATCTGGCAAATCCAAGCTGATGCAGGCATATATTGAGTACCTGAAAATCCATTTTGAAAATATCAATATCATCTTCATTGACTTCATGGATTTGGAATTTGAAGAAATCAAGGAATATCACGCTCTCCACTCCTATGTGGAGCAGCATTATGCAGAAGGCAAAACCAATTACCTCTTTATTGACGAAGTTCAGATGTGTCCGAAGTTTGAGTTGGCTATTAACAGCCTTTATTCCAAAGGCAAATATGACATTTACATGACCGGTTCCAATGCCTTCCTGCTGAGTGCTGACCTGGCAACCCTTTTTACCGGACGATATATTGAAATCCATGTGTTCCCATTCAGTTTTCAGGAATACTGCAAATACTACGATAATGTCACCGACAAGGATAAGCTCTTTGATGAATACTCTTTCAAAGGTGGTTTGGCTGGCTCTTATGCCTATCCAAACGACAGAGATCGAATCACCTATATCAAGGAAGTATATGAAACCATTGTTACAAGAGATCTGGTGCAGAAATACGCTTTATCTGATACAACCGTTTTGCAAAGACTGAGCGAGTTCCTGATGGACAATATCAGCAATTTGACTTCTCCGAACAAGGTCAGTCAGCTTTTGAATGCGAATGATATAGCGACAAGTCACGTAACGGTGGGCAAATATATCAAATATCTGTGCAACGCTTTTGTTTTCTATGATATTAAGCGATATGATATTCGTGGCAAGAAGTATCTGGAAAGCTCCGAGAAATTCTATCTGTGTGATACGGGGATTCGTTATGCAATCCTGGGCAGCAGAAATATGGATTACGGCAGAGTTTATGAAAATATGGTCTGCATCGAGCTTATGCGCCGTGGATATGATG
>ERZ824575.3176-NODE-3176-length-11818-cov-3.122928_pt1 | contig 11818 bp, 15 predicted proteins | sample MGYA00519470_ERZ824575 | MGnify/ENA primary metagenome ERZ824575 (study PRJEB31778, sample SAMEA3449170) | human gut metagenome | biome: human gut; feature: human-associated habitat; material: faeces | place: United Kingdom | collected 2010/2012 ...
GGCCGATATTTTGGAAGCTGTCATCGACGTCATACAGGTCTACGCTCAATACGCCGTCAGCATAGACCGGCTCCTGCAAACAAGACAGGAGCAGCGGCAGCTTGACCGAAAACAGGCGCAGCGACAGTTGCAGACCCTCCAGAGCCGGAAAGCCCGGCTTGATAAGCGGCTGCAAGACCTCTATGAAGGACTGGTAGAGGGGGAAATCTCCCGCGAGAGCTTCGCGGCGCAGAAGAAAGCTCTGACGGCGCAGGCAGAGGAAATCTCCCGCACGGTCTTGGAGCTGGAGCGCAAAATAAGCGGCAGCGACGACGGCAGCAACGCCGTAATTGAGCTATTCAAGAGCTATGCCGGGATTACGGCGCTGACCAGGGAAATCTCAATCGAGCTGCTACACTCCGTCACCATCTACCCGGACGGGCGCATGGACATTCGGCTGAACCTTGTCGATGAGATTGAAGCTCTGATGGAAACCTTGCGCCGGGAGTCTTGCACGGCGTGAATTTGTTAGTCCTTTCTGTACAGCAGCCGATGATGGTTATACCGGCAGAAACTTTAACCGACCGGGCTTTCAAGAGCTACTGGCTGAGGTCCATGCCGGAAATGTCGGTGTAATCATTGTCAAGGATATGAGCCGACTTGGTCGTAACTACCTGCAAGTAGGGTTCTATACCGAAATCCTGTTCCCGGAGAAAGAAATCCACTTCATTGCGATCAACAACAGTGTTGACAGTGAGAACAGCTCTGACAACGACTTCACACCGTTCCTGAATATCATGAATGAATGGTATGCCAGGGATACCAGCAACAAGATCAAATCCATCTTCAATTCTCGCATGGCCGATGGCAAACGATGCAGCGGAAGCATTCCGTATGGTTACAATCGTCAGCCCGGCGATAAGCAGACCTTGATCGTGGATCCGGTCGCTTCGTTGGTGGTCAAGCGTATCTTTGATATGGCCGATACCGGCATGAGTCATACTCAGATAGCACATCAGCTTCAGGAGGAACAAGTGCTGATTCCCTCAGCCTATACTGCCAAGTTTCATCCTGAACAGAACAATGGCAAGCGATATTTTGATCCGTTTGGATGGAGCAATACCACTGTCAATGCAATCCTTGACCGTCAGGAATACCTTGGTCATACGATCCTGAAAAAGTCCGTTAGCACCAACTTCAAGACCGACAAGAGAAGGTCAACCAGTGAGGATGAACAGTATATCTTCTACTTCACTCATGAGGCCATCATCAGTCAGGAGCTTTGGGACAGCGTTCAGAAGCAAAGAGTCCGTTCCCCAAGGAAAACACCGGCGGGAACATACCAGCAGCATAAGCTGAGCGGTTATCTGTTCTGCTCTGATTGCGGATCAAGAATGGCATTACAGTCTGCTAAGAAGTGCAAGGACGGCGATCCTGAGGACCGTTACTATTCATTTCGTTGCAGTGCTTATGGTCAGCGAGGAACAGAATGCTCTGCCCACTATGTGAATGCTGAGGCCGTAGAAGGTCTTATCCTCTCAAGTATTCAAAGACTGTCCAAGTTTGTCATTGAGGATGAAGCTGCCTTTGCCGAACAGCTTCGACAGAAGGCTCAGGCCAAGGTCGATGCGGTCCCGGTCGAAAAGAAACAACAGCTTGCGGATTTGGAAAAGCAGTTTGAGGAGCTGGATGTGAAGCTCCGTTCCCTCTATGAAAACTTCTTTGCCGGTCTCATTCTTGAACGACAGTATAAAGCTCTCATGACTCAGTATGACAAGGAGCAGACGGCCTGCGAGGAACGTATCGAGGAGCTGAAAAAAGAACTTGCCCTTATTCAGGGAAAGCCCATGCAGATTGATCGTTTTATCAAGTTGATCCACAAGTACAAGGAACCAACAGCGCTGACAGAGGAGCTGCTTCATGCCTTTGTTGATAAGGTGATTGTCCATGAACCTAACGGCAGAGGCAAGAGCCGAACACAGGAAATCGAGCTGTACTTCAATTTCATCGGCCAGTTTGAGCTTGCCTTCTCCCCTGAGGAGATCAAGGCCGCCAAAAAACAGGAAGCTAAACGAGTCCGTGAGAAGAAGGCTCATAAAAAGAAAGTACAGAAGCAGTATAACAAGCGCAAGAAGCAGGAACGCTATGACGAGCGTGAGGGTCACAAGTTTGCGAAGCGTGTCTGTGAACATTGCGGTCAGGAATTTTGGCCCAATGGCAATAAGCAGAAATACTGCTGTAAAGAGTGCCTGAACGCAGCCAAGGCTGAAAGAGTCAAGGCCCAGCGTCATGCTGAAAAGGGCGATCACACCTTCAGACAGAAGAATTGCATTGTTTGCGGTAAACCATTCTGGCCGGTGAATGGTCAGGAAGTCATGAGTTCCGAAGAATGCAAGCATAAGCATCGCAATGAGAAGCAATTGGCATATTATCATAAGGTTGTTGCTGATAAGGAAAAGGCCAAGCGTGAAGCAATTCGAGAGATGACCTTGGCTGAGAATGATGGTCATCCATATCCTCAAAGAGAATGCGAATACTGCGGTACTCCGTTTTGGCCGGAGAAGCATCACCAGCGTTTCTGCTGTAAGTCATGTACCAGCAAGGCATCTGAATTAAGGAATACCGGCATCGATCCGGCAGTCAAAGAAGGACATCGCTTTTTCAAGAAGGTCTGTCCTGTTTGCGGAAAAGAGTTTTGGCCTGAAGGTCCGAATACGATCTGCTGTTCCAAGGAATGTGCTTACAAACGACAGGCCGAACTTGATAAGGAAAAGCGGGACCAGCTCCGTGAAGCTGTTATAGCTGAACGAGGCGGCCATATGTATGAGGCTATTCCTTGCAAGTACTGTGGTGAGATGTTCTATCCGAAGCATCCTACTCAGCTTTATTGTTCTGAAGGTTGCCAAAAGAACAGCTTATTTATGAGTCGTTATGGTCACGATCCGACGAAAAAGGAAGGCCATCCTTATAACAAGAGAATATGTATTCATTGCGGTAAGGAGTTTTGGCCTGCCGGTCCGAATACCAAGACTTGCTCGGAAGAATGCAGCCATGAACATGGCGTTCAGAAGATACGTGACTGGCGAGCCGAACAGAAAGCTCAGAATGAAGCTGAAACAATCAAACCGGCAATGTAAAAGAAGAGGTTAAGAAGTCATAGTGTCTCGTAGAAGGGGTCACAAACAGACTTCTTCCGATGGAGGTTTTATTATGATTATCAAGTTTATACTCAAGTGCATTGCGTTGCCGTTGCTTCTTCCAGTCGTGCTGATCCAGTGGATCGGCATCTTCCTGAACAGCATATCGAGCGTGATCTTCGGTATTCTGTCAGGCATCTGTACCCTGACTGCTATCGCCAGTCTTGCCTTCGGCCTCAGTACCGGCGGCGAGGTGATCCGAATGCTGATCATCGCATTCGTGATCTTTATCATCCCTCATATCGGCAACTGGATTATTGAGAGAATTGTCATGGTTCGGTATCTGTTAGGAGAATTCATACGGTCTTGATGGCCGATTTCTAAGCAAACCATTACAACTGAATAGGTTACCCATAGCGGTTGTTGTTCTGATAATCATCGGTCAACACCGCTATTTTTATTTCAAAACACACTTATGGAGGTATTCACATGAAGCTTACTGAAAATGTAGCACTGGACTTCATCGATCAGGACATTCTCTTCTGTTGGGCCTGTCCTTCCTATGAGGTCACTATGATGAGGCTGACCGATCTCGGCAGCATCACCGTGGATCCTGATATCAAAGAGCATATCGAGGATCTAATCGTAAAGCTGTTCCTGCACTCTGATCAGGAACACTTTGAGCAGCTGTTCTATCAGAACCGTCTGCAGCTGGAGCATGGAATGAAGCGCAAGTTGCACTTCGCCAAGGAACTTATGGAAATGGAACTTAAGGAGGTAGCGTAACTATGGATACTATGGAAAAGAGAACCCTTGCATTCTTCGGTAAGGAGGACCGCTTTGAAACACTGGCATTGCTGGTCGAATATCTGTTACTGACTGAGGATAAGGATCGGCAGGATGCCATCCTCAATGTTATTCAGCGACTGACAATGTTCAGGGATGATGAAACCTATATGGCCTATCTGTACAGCGTAAGAAATGAGGTGTACAGCATCGATGAGTCATCTGACGAAGTATGAGAAAGAAACCATCCTGCTGACCAGTGAAGGTGATAATACCTACAGTATCTACACCTTCAACCCCGGTCTGAAACGCAAGCTGGCCGCTTATGCCCGGCAGTACCCGGACCAGTGCAAGCTGACCGCTTCTACCAAGGAAGGCAGCGAAACTTATGAGCTCAGCAAGGCCAGGGTGAGCATCAGGCTGATAGCTCCTTACTCTGAAGAGCGTAAGAAGGCCGCCGGAGAACGAGCCAAGCAGCTGAATGCAGACAAGTCCTCACAAAGCTGAGGATAAGGTCAGAATGTCCAGTGTAGACTGGATGTTTTGGACGATATATAATGAAACAGGCGAAGTTGCTGCTCAATGTGATCAATAGAAGTATTGCAATTATCAACCAAATGTTTTATAATATCTGTTGGCGAGGTGATACTATGAATAGATCAGAACAAATCAAAGTGCTGTGTGTTCGAAAGAACATTAGCATTGCTGCATTAGCTCGAATGATAAATGAAAGCTCGCAGAATCTGAATGCAAAGCTCAAACGAAATACTGTTACTGATGAAGAAATCGGACTGATTTGTAAAGCACTCGATGTACAGTATCGAAGCTACTTCGAAATGGAAAATGGTGAAAGGATAGAGTGATATGACTAATCATACTATGATCGCTGCTAATAGCAGCAATTTATCAAAGCTCTCTGATAAGAGCGTAAATTTGGTGGTCACTTCTCCACCATATCCTATGATTGAAATGTGGGATGAGATGTTTTCTGAACAGAACCCGGAGATAGGTACCGATTTGGCCAATGGAGATGGAATAGCCGCTTTTAACAAAATGCACGATGTGTTGAACGCAGTCTGGAAGGAATGCGATAGAGTGCTCGATGATAACGGATTTGTTTGTATTAACATTGGTGATGCTACAAGAACCATTGATGGAGAATTTCAGCTATACTCGAACCATACTAAGGTTATCAATCAATTCTTAGCGATGGGGTATAGTGTTCTACCAGACATTCATTGGCGTAAACAGTCAAATGCCCCTAACAAGTTTATGGGGTCAGGTATGTATCCAGCTGGAGCGTATGTGACATATGAGCATGAATATATATTAGTCTTTAGAAAAGGTGGTAAACGAGTTTTTAAGGGGACTGGTAAAGAGTTGAGGCAGAAAAGTGCATTCTTTTGGGAAGAAAGAAATGTATGGTTCTCAGACATATGGGAAATCAAGGGAACCTCTCAGCTAATGGCGAAAACAAAGGCTTCTCGAGACCGCAATGCATCGTTTCCGTTCGAAATACCTTACCGTCTAATCAATATGTATTCAGCAGAAGGAGATACCGTCCTCGATCCATTTGCAGGGTTGGGAACGACAAACATTGCATGCATGATTTCAAATCGAAATAGTATCGGTATAGATATTGATCCTGAAATAGTAAAGCTTGCAATAGAGAACATGGGTATCACTACTGAAGCTGCTAACGCGATTATTGACAGTCGAATCAAGCGTCATTTGGAGTTTATAGCGGCTTTGCCGGATGAGAAAAAAGCCAAGTGTTATGATAATGGCCCGCATGGTATTAGAGTGAAAACCAAACAAGAAACGGCGATCGAAATAGAGCAACTGAAAAGTATTGAAAGAACAGAGTCAGGATATGAATGCTATTATGAAAAATACAAGCCCATTCAGCGGCCTGAGCAAATGAGCTTAGTTTTATAAAGGATTAATATATGCAAATAGAGAAGCGAGTACTATAATGTGCTCGCTTCTCTATTTATCAAATCATACTGCGAATTTCTTCGATTATTGCTGGGTTCAAAATGGATATATTATCTGTTCGATTGTCAACAGAGTATTGTAAGACGAAAGCTGATGTTTGATACAGATCGCAAAATGCTTTCATTTTTCCTTTGATATCAACAACATATTGATAACGACCATAGTAAAATGACTCGGGTTTTAGCTGAATTCCTATTGGTTTTCCATTTCGGTCATTTACATAAAAGTCAATAAAATAGTCTGTATCCCATTCTTTAGGAGCTTCTTGTACCGAAGGAGATATTTCACGTCGCAATAATTGAAGAGCAAGTTTTTCTTTGTTATAGCCCTGAAATGTTCTTCGGAACATAACATCGTAGATGTAGTCCTTACACTCTTGTATTGAAACAGCATAGGTGGCAGGAATACTATGAAACATTTCTGTTGCCAATGCATAAAGATAGCTTTCGTCATGAACATTGTCAAAGTACCAGATTTTCCACTCGTCTTCGGTCAATGGCTTAAGATTCCTTATCATGCTCATCATGTAACCGATCCTTGCTGGGTTATTATATCCACCAATGTTATAGTAATTGTTTAATACTCTCTCAGATGCCATATTAATCCTCGACCTCAATTTTCAAGCCGGTTTTTGTCTTTTCGTAATAAACCATTTTAACGTCAATGACTTCAGATAGACGTTTCATTGTTTTATAGGTTGTAGATTTTACGGAGTAAGGGGTGTTGCCAACATAGCCGTCGATTCCCTTGGATTCTTCATCAGGCGTAGCAAGGCGATAAGATTTTCCTTGCTTTTTAGCAAGGAAAGCAAGGATAGCTTTCTGGACATAGAGGCCGTTAAAGGTTTTCAGAATAACAAGATCTTCTACCCAACGTTCAACCATTTCTTTATCAATCAGAGGAATTGCATTCTTAAGATTCTGCACCTGAGTGAATATTTTTTCCGTTGCAGTTGCGAATGCATTGGGGTATTTCGTGGTATACCATTCTTTCCAGTTTTCGATGGTAATCCCATCACATTCTTCCATAAACTGAGGAAACAGCTCTGACATTTGTCCAACAACATTTGCACGTGTTCCTTGCGCATTCTGATTTGCCCAGTTAATTAATTGTGATGTGTATTTAGGAAACTCAAAAGCCTCGCTTTCGTTGAAGTCGGCAATTTCATCATTTTTAATGGTGTAATTCATTTTTTATTCCTCCATAAACAATTTGTATGTATCAATGCCCAGCGCATCGGCTATCTTCTGAACCGTTTCCAAAGACACATTACGTTGGAAGCATTCAATGTCGCTGATATATGTTCTATGCAATCCACAGATTTCAGCGAATCTTTCTTGTGAGAGGCCTTTTTCAAGGCGCATTTTCTTTAGGTTGGTGCCAAACACCTTGATGATGTCCATGGTTACAAACCTCCTATCCTAAAATTAAATTTTACGTCAAAGCAGACTATGAGTCTACAGATGATAAGTGGCATTGCGCCAACAGGTTTTTTTAGTGATCAAGCCAAAGGCGATCAACCGTGAAAAGTTGGTCGCTTTTGTTTTGCCCATTAACCGGCATTCAAGTGTAACAGCTTGGATGTTTTTTTATTCCCCAAGGAGGTGGTGCGTATGCACAGCTGATAGCGATAAGGCAGTTCGGATGGACGGAGCTGCCTTGCTGAACACAGTCCAAATCTATAGAAAGGAAAACGCAGATATGGCAGAAGAAACGAAACAGACTCCGAAGCTGGAGCTGATCAGGGCCTCCGAGATCGATCCCAAATCGGTCGATTGGCTCTGGTATCCATTCATCCCTTACGGTAAGGTCACGCTCGTTCAGGGTGATCCCGGTGATGGTAAAAGCACTTTTATGTTGACCATCGCAGCCATGCTAACCAAGGGTGATCCGCTTCCATTTACGGAGCCGGAAACTCCGCCTGAGCCGATGTGTGTGATCTATCAGACCACGGAAGATGATGCGGACGATACCATCGTTCCTCGCTTCATTCGAGCCAATGGTGACCGTGAAAAATTGATTTTCATCAATGAGAAGGAAGCTCCTATCTCCTTCGATGATGCGAGAATTGAAGCAGCGATCAAGACCACAGGAGCGAAGCTTCTAATCCTTGATCCTCTCTCCTCTTATATCGGAGATTGCCAGCTCAATGCGGCGAATGAGGTCAGGCCCCGCTTCAATCACCTGATCCGAATTGCGAAGGAAACCAACGCAGCGATCGTGATCGTCAATCATCTGAATAAGATGTTCGGCACGAAAGCAATCTACCGCACTCCCGGTTCTATTGACATTGTCGGTGCTGTAAGAAGCGCACTGCTCATCGGCAGAAGCAAAGAGAACGATGACGAACGAGTCATGGTTCAGCAGAAGTCGAACCTTGCTCCCACCGGGGCAGCGATCGTCTTCTCTGTTGGTGAAGATGGAATCAGCTTCATCAAGGAATCCGAGTTGACGGCAGATGAACTCCTTGCCTGTTCTTCGGATAAGACCGGCAGGCCTGATACGAAAACGCAAGAGGCAATGGAGATCATTCGTGACTTGCTTTCCGATGGTGAGGAACACGAAGCTTCGGAATGTGAGGCCAGGCTGAATGAAGCCGGCATCAGCAAGTCAACGTCCAAGAAAGCCAAGCGAATATTGGGGGTTGTTTCAACCAAGCCTCATTATTCGTGGTATTGGCGACTGCCGGAGAACGAGGATTAAGGGAGTTAAGGGGGAACGCCTTGCCCACGACATCTTTGCAGCATCGCTGAAAGTGTCATAGTGGGTTACGCACTTTGAAAAAGTTGCGTAACACGCTATCCCCCGGTCCCTGAGGAGGTGCAAAGATGGCAAAACCAAATATGTCAGTTGCGAGAGTCGTAAAGCTGAATGCTGCGAGAGTCGGAAAATCAGAAAGGCATAACGAGCGTAAGAATACCAACTATGAAAACGTGAATGTCGTGCCGGAAAGAATCCCCTTCAATGTCAGCTTCAAGTCTCCCGGTGACATGACCTACAATGAGTATTTCGATCACTTGGTTGCCGAAGGAAAGATTTCGACAAGAGGTCTCAAGGACGGTGCGACCTACTTCAATGAGATGATCATCGATGTCAACACGGCATACTTTGAGGAGCATGGCGGGTACGAATTTTCCAAAGAATTCTACGAGGAAGCTTACCGCTTCTGCTGTGAAATCTACGGTGAAGATCAGATCGTATCAGCGGTCATGCATGCAGATGAGATCAATAGTGCTGTGTCTGAAGAAATGGGCAAACCGGTCTATCATTATCATCTTCATGTAGTCGCAATACCGACAGTGGAAAAGGAAATCCTGTGGTCGAAAAGATGTAAGGACGAAAGTCTGAGAGGAACCGTTAAGGGAGTAATCCGTCAGGTTTCTCATTCAAAGAAATGGAAAAACAGTCCTGTTCTTGATGAGCAGGGCCAGCCGGTTCTCAGCTCAAAGGGCAAGCCTCAGTATGTGAAATCGTACAGCATCCTTCAGGACCAGCTGTTTGAACACATGACTGCCGCTGGCTTCACTGACTTCCAGCGTGGCGAACGAGGCAGTACCGCAGAGCATCTTGAAAGCTTGGATTTTCAGATCAAGAAAGATGCGGAGCGTTTAGCTCAGGGCGAAGAAAAGATTGCAGCCGGTGAAGAACGACTCACTGAAATCGAGCAGGCCACTGAAGAAGCTACAGCAAAGCCTCAGAAGGTGCAGATCCGATACGATCAGGACCGCAAGGCTTACCTGACCTACGGTGAACTTGAAGGGCTTGGCAAGAAAGGTATCACCGGCAAGTATTCTCTTGAGCCGAAAGATTACAAGGGCCTTATCGCTATGGCAAAGGAAGGTGTTGCTTCTCGTGGCGAGATCAGCAGGCTGAACGATACCATTTCAAGAAACCAGCGCAGAATCAGCAGCTTATCCCGAAGCGTTTCCTCTTTGGAAGAAAAGCTTGCTGATATGACGGCCAAGTATGAAAGGCTGGTTGAAATGACAAGGCCGTATGTAGAAGCTGTTCAGCGTTTCCCTGAAGTGGTGAAGTCTTTCATTGAGAAACTTCTCCCGCCGAAGGAGCAGAAACAGGAGCAGGAAATCAGAAAACCAAATCACAGAAACAGAGATGAGGAAGATGAGTGACTCCTTACATGAGACACTATGACTTCTTGACCTCATCTTTTTTCGGAAATTTACGGAGGATTTATTATGGCAGAAGAAATCAAGTGCACCATCACCAAGAAGATTGGTGTGCTGTCCAAGAAGGACAACGGTTACAGCAAGCAGATCAATCTTGTTTCATGGAATGAGCGTGAGACCAAGCTCGATATCAGAGAATGATCTCCCTCTGACAGAGGCATCAAGGGCATTACCCTGACCGATGAGGAAGGCAGAAAGCTGCTTGCGGCATTACAGACTTATTACGATGAGGTAGACGGTGAGCTGCCCAAAGGAAAGGATGGATGCAATGGAAGGAACTATGGTTCAGAGAATCGGCAATGTTCTCTATACGGTCCGAGTACGACCGGCAGAGAATGCCAAAGAAAATTATGATACCAAGCTCAGGAAGATCATCGAGCAGGCCATGATCGTCAGCCTGAACGATGAAGAAAGAAAGTGCTCATGATCTCATTCGACAGAGTCAAAGAAGCGGTAACGACCAGACAGGCCGCTGAGAGCTATGGCATTCATGTCAACCGGCATGGTTTTGCCTGCTGTCCGTTTCATCATGAGAGAACACCTTCAATGAAAGTGGACCGGCGATATCATTGCTTCGGCTGTTCGGAGGACGGCGATGTGATCGACTTCACCGCAAAGTTCTTTGGACTCGATCTGAAGGAAGCTGCCGAAAAGCTGGCAGCCGACTTCGGTATCGATGCTCCCTTTGAAGGTTCTCGTATCGAACCGGCGCCGGTAGTAAAGACCGGCAAGGCAGAGTTGGAAAAACGCTTCAATGACTGTTGGAGGCTGTACTGTGAATATCTTCATCTGCTGAACCGATGGAAGGAACAGTACGCTCCGAAGATCACCGATGAGGAATGGGATGACCGCTTCATTGAGGCCGCCCACCGCATCGATCAGGTCGAGTATTACCTTGATGAGCTTTGGTATGCTGACTGGCCTGAAAGAGAAATTATTATGAATGACCTTCAAAGCGACATGGAGAGAATTGCGAAAAAGCCTGATATTTCAAGGCTTTTCTCTCCTGAAGGTCCTTCCCTTTAACGACATTTGTGACGGATGAAAGTATTATTCGGAAACGTCTTGACAATCGCCGTCCGAAGGGCGAGATTCTGCGGGATATTGGCTATCTGCTTGAATGGCATGGATATAACATAAAGGTACTTGACCTGATACATACGGAGCGCAGCCACGGCTTCAACCCATTCGTATATCTTCGGGACGATAAGGACGTTCTGCGGCTGGTCAATAACCTTATACGCAACACCACGCCCAAAGGCGCGCAGAGCAGCGACCCTTTCTGGGAACGTGCGGAAACAGCGCTGCTCGAAGCCCTTATCCTATATCTGGTGAATGAAGCGCCGCCCGAAGAACAGAACTTCTCAATGGTAATGGAAATGATAAACGCCGCAGAAGTGAGAGAAGATGACGAAGAATACGCTTCCGTACTCGATGAACTCTTTGAGCGGTTGGCTATGCGCGATCCGGAGCACCTTGCCGTTAAGCAATATCATATTTTCAAATTGGCGGCGGGCAAAACAGCCAAGAGCATACTCATTTCCCTCGGCGTTCGCCTGGAGAAGTTCAACCTTCCGCAGATAGCGGCGGTAGTATGCCATGACGAACTGAACATACCCGCCCTTGGCGAACACAAGACGGCTTTGTTCGCCGTTATTCCGGATAACGACAGCAGTTTGAACTTCATAATCGGCATGATGTACTCATCAATATTTCAGGAGCTCTATTACG
>ERZ824575.3184-NODE-3184-length-11794-cov-7.936281_pt1 | contig 11794 bp, 14 predicted proteins | sample MGYA00519470_ERZ824575 | MGnify/ENA primary metagenome ERZ824575 (study PRJEB31778, sample SAMEA3449170) | human gut metagenome | biome: human gut; feature: human-associated habitat; material: faeces | place: United Kingdom | collected 2010/2012 ...
TAAATTAAATTATATAAATTATAATCTTGCTCTATATTTGCTTTTGCAAACATATACCATCTTTTATCAAACTCATCTACTGGATACTTTAAACAGCCCATACCTATCCATTCTCCACAAATAGCACTATTATTATGTAACTCAGTTTCTAATATATCTTTATTGTCTAATAGCCATTGATACAATCCTTTATATAACATTCCTTTTTGTTCTTCAATTTCATCAATGCAAATAATATTATTCCTTTGTGCAAAGTATAATTTGTCATCTTTCTTAAAAAATACTAAATTACTACCATCTATCTTTTCGGTAAGATATACTTTATCTCCTTTGCAACTAACTCTTTTTGTTTTTGGATATATTTCTTTTTTTATCATTATTTACCTCCTATTATTTCTTTATATTTTTGTAAAATATTATCTATCTCATCAAATATATCTTCATTTACTAGCCTTGTTTTCCCTAAACTATCTTCATAAACATTACTACATCCTCTTACAAAACAATCTTTTTCTAATTCTAAATATTTTATAAATTCTTTTTGTTGAGCAATTAACCCGCAGTAACTAAGCATTAATTGTTCTATATTTACAAAACCACATTTTTCTATCATTTTATTTATTTCTTCAAGTTGTTTCTTTAATTGTTTGTTTTCTTTTAATAATGCTTGATTATAACTTATAAGTAATTCATTATTTTTATTTAATTCAACATAATCGGTTGCTGTCAAAGTATCTTTATGAACATAATCTACTTTCATTTACTCATCACTCTCTACTTTCTTAGTTAAATCAATTGTTACTTTGTTAATAAATATTCCCATGCCAAATAAAAGCATTGCTTCACAATCCCATTTGTCTGGACAATCTTTTATCTTTTTCATATCATCAACACTAATTCCAAACAATTTACCATTGTTTCCATTAACCTCAAAACCCCATATTTCTTCAGTTTCTCCACATCCGCATTCTTTCGTATCATATTCATAACCATAGTAGAAACCATAGTTTGTTGTTGTTAATACTGCATAATCATCATTAATTGTTATATCAATCATTTATTATCACTTCCTTGTAATTCTTGCATTTTATCTAGAACTTTTTTAAAGATGATTTTACTATTTGCTTCTCCGCCAAACTTTATAAAACCTAATTTAGCCCATTCTTTTTCTTGTTCTTGCCAATAATTTATATTATTTATCAAATCTTCTTTTAACTTATTCCAATTGTCTTTTAATAGTTTGTTTTCTTGTTGTAATTCTTCTACTTTTTTACTATTTCCTATTCTTCCACTGCAGTCTGTTCTTTCGCAATACTGTTTCTTTAATTCTTGATTTTCTTTTATTAATAAATCAATACATCTAGCATTTTCTCCATAACAATTGCCTAAAAAATTAATTTCTCCATTTTCTATTTTTGCAACAGTCATACCAATTCCATCTTCTCCATTTTCATCTACACCTATCGTGTATTTATCAATTTCGTAAGTATATTCTTTACTCATTTATTCCACCTCTTTTAGAATATCAAAAGCATTATTAACTAAATCTTCATTTTCACTATTTTGTTTTTCATCAGGTGTTGAATAATGTTTATAATTGCCTAATAATTCTATTGCTTTATCTATTGCTTCTGTTTGCTTTTTACATTGTTGTTCTAAATCTTCTATATATTTAACTATTTCATTGGATGCTCCGACCATATTAACGGATTCATCTATAGTTTTAGAACAATTATGCAATATTTTTTCTATTCTTTTTCTATCCATTATTTATCATCTCCTTACTCGCAATCATTTACGCCTAACCAATCTAACAAATCAGCATAACATTCTTTGCATAGACAACATATCTTTTTTGTTGCCACATCAACATTTCTTGAAATAGTTATTCTATTTTCTCGGTAAACTATCTTTCCACATTTACAACAAATACGACCATTGTTATTAGAAATATTGTTTATAAAAGTATAAAGTTCTCTATCGTTCATTTCTCTAATGTTTTGTAGTTTCATTTATTCCACCTCTTTAACTACATCTTCAATAGCATTTATGATATCCACAAACTCTCTATAATTAATTTGGTTGTTTAAAATATGGTTTATTTTATCTATTACTTCTTTTAATTCTTGATTTTCTTTTAATAAACCATCTAAATCAAGACATCTATATCCTTTACAATAAGGCTGTCCACAATTACATTTAACAACTCTGTATCGTTTTTCAAATTCTTCTTCTGTTATTTTATCTATTTCACATCTTTGTTTTATAAATTCTTCTCTAGTCATTTACTCATCACTATCTACTTTCTCTCGATATATTACTATCGACTTTATTGTTACAATTCCATCTATATATCCACCTTTTTTATTTAACTCTTTTCTAAATTGTTTTAAATTTTCTTCATACACAGTACCACAATAACCATCTATAGTAGTAACTTTTGTTTCATAATTATTTTTATTTTTAATCTTTAACATTACTATCACTTCCTTCTAATTCTTCCAAAATCATACCTTTCTCTAATAATTTTTTTATAGTTGGTATATTGACACTTTCATTACCATTTATAATTGGATAATAAGCTATTAATGAATTATTATCTCCACTTCTTTTATGTGTTAGTGGCAATGTTATTTCTATAATATCCCCATTTTTTATATTCTCAAAGGCTTTTGCATTTGTTTTTGGTATATAAATTACCTTATATTTGTTTTTTAATATTAATTCCTTATTGTTATACATTACTAAAAATTAACAGGGTCCTGTAACTAGAACATCTTCTATATCATCGTGCTTGTTGTTATACATTACTAAAAATTAACAGGGTCCTGTAACATTGTTCTGCTGAAAGAACTCCTGCCATATGTTATACATTACTAAAAATTAACAGGGTCCTGTAACTCTTCCTCTGTTTTTTTTCAGTGGCTTGGAGTTATACATTACTAAAAATTAACAGGGTCCTGTAACTATCGGTATAGTAGTCCATATTTTAAGACAGTTATACATTACTAAAAATTAACAGGGTCCTGTAACACTTGTTACCCATTATTTTTGTATTATAATGTTATACATTACTAAAAATTAACAGGGTCCTGTAACCATAATATCCTGTAGGTCTACTTGCTGTATGTTATACATTACTAAAAATTAACAGGGTCCTGTAACCTCAAATCAATTATAACATTCATCACAAAAATATACAATATTGAATCGTAACTTTAATAATTATAGACTATTCTTTATATATTTGATACAATAATACTTGAGGTAATAAGATGGAAATAGTTATAAACATAGATAATAAGCAAAGTATAATTAAACTAGATAAAAATATTATTTTTTTTGGAAAAAATAGTAGTCATAAAAGTAAAATAATGAATAGTTTAACTAATGGACTACTTGGAAAAAGTAAAAATATATTAATAGATGGTAAAAGTTACAACTATAAAGATTTTAACGTCATAAACATAGATGAAGAAAACGATTTTTCTAATGAATTTAAATTTACCAAAAGTAACACATTGAGACAAATAATTTATAGTGATGTTGTAAAAAAAGTAAATGAAGATAAAATAATCAAGTATACCAACGAAATATTTGATGTAATAGATAACAAAGTAAATAATTTATTAGATAAAAAAATAAATAAAAAAAGTGAAAACAATTTATCCTTTCAAATTGAAATACCAGATGTTAATTCCATCATAGATAAATTTACTAACATTTATATAGATGATGTTTTACTTAATGATAGCGAAATATCAAAATCTATGAAAAGAAAATTATTATATCAATTATACTTTTTAGATATTAAAGATTTAAATAACAAACCGACAATAATTATTATCAATAATTTTGATGCCTACTTAAGTACTAGTGAAACCATAAATTTACTAAATGATATTAATAGTTTATCTAATGATAATTGTCATTTTATATTAAGTAGTTGTAATAACATATTTGAATACCTTGATGTAGAAAAGTATAATATATATAAAATTACTGATAAGATAATTAATTTTAATGTTATCAACGAAGCAATTAAAATATATTTATTAAAAAATGAATTTAACAAGAGTAGCAATAAAATTTCATTTGAAAATTTTTATTCTGAAAATGAATCACTAATCACAGGCGATGAAATCTTAAATATTAAAAACAATATTTTTAATAAATACCCTAATTTAATTAGTAAAATACTAAATTCAGATAGTATAAAAGTTGTTTTAAATAGGCCCAAAAATATCACCTGCGAATACATTATTTGTGATAATAGAAATAATCAAAATCTTTTTTTAGAAATATCTGATAAATTAATTGACTAAGTAAAAAAAATACGATATAATTAACTTGTCCTGAAAGATTGGACATACATTACTAAAAGTTTACAGGTTTCTGTAATAAGGCATAATGCCTTAGGTTTGATCTAACCTTAAAGATCATTAAAACAGGCTAACGCCTGTTTTTCTATTAATCAAAAATCAATAAGTTTTCTATTGAAATATCTTCTTCAACTGACTTACTACCAGAAAACATTATAATTTTGTTATATTGATTTTCTGTTATTTGTAATAATCTAATATTTCCAGTTTTAGGAACATTAATTCTTAATCTATTTATATGTTTATTTAAATCATCATTATTTTTGCATATTCTTGAATATACTGAATATTGCATCATTATAAAACCATCATCTAATAAGTATTTTCTAAATTTAGTAGCAATCTTTTTTTCTTTTTCAGTTATTACTGGTAAATCAAACATTACAATTACTCTCATAAATTTATTGTTCATATATTATTGTTGGTAAATCTAACTTAATTTCACCAGTAGAAAAAGATTTTATATAACTTTTTATTAAAAGACTTACACTATATTCAATTGTATATTTTTTATTTTGATGTAAAACTTCTTTATTTAATAAGCTTATTAACTTCTTTCTAAACTCAAAAGACAATGGTAATACTATATCATCCTTATTATCATAAACAAATTTATCTACGACTGAACGATATGGTTCCAAAAAATCATATGCAAGATTAAAATTATTTATTTTTGAATTATGATGAATTCCTAAATATGTATTTAAACCAAACACTGCTAGATTTCTTATGATAGCACTTGCAAGTATTGTGTAACCATAATTTAATGCAGCATTTATATTATCATCAAAGAATCTTATGAAATCACTACCAAATATACTTCTAAAATACATTTTGGCAGCGAGTCCCTCTCTATTTTTTACATCACCGTCAACCACTTCGCTTATGTATTCGTTTAATTTAGAGATTGGAAATTCTTCTTTCGAAGTCATTTCCAATACTCTAATACTATTTTCAATTTTTCTTTTTACTATTTGATTCCAAAATTCATTTTTTATATCATCATCTATTTCTAATTGATGAGTAAATACATCTAGCTGTTTAAAATGATAATTATATGGATACATTATTGCAGTTGGATCAAACTTTTCATCACATACTATTAACGATATAGCATTTTTACCAAGTTCAGCGAGTAACCTAGTAGTAATGATAATTGATGAGTCTTCGATTAAAATGTAATTTATATCTTCAAGTGGAACCTTAGTTTTATTATCTTCTTTTTCAATAATTAATTGGTTATCTTTAAAATGTAATTTTTCACTTTTCTTAATTATAACTTGCCTATAACCCACTTATTTCACCTAATACACTTATTGATAATTTTTCTATTTCTTTGATTTTTGATAATGTAATTCTATATCTGTCTTCACTATCTTTTTTCTCAAATATTTTCCCTTCTCCAAATAAATCATAACCATCGCCTATAGGACTTCTTACTTCTAATTTACCAGTGGTTCCTCCTACCACATATCCAATTAAAATTTTATCATCTTTACTTTTAATTTTAATCAATTCATTTTTAAATAATAGTTTATATGAAACATAGTTTGATAATACTTCATCAAGGAACATTATTTTTGTGTTTTTGCTTTCTAACCTAATTTTAAAGTTTTTAGAAAGTTTTCTTTCTTTAATATTATATATATCATAAAATGCAAAGTATAAATTATCATCATTTTTTTCTTTTGACTTGAAAATTTCTATTGCATATATATCACTTTTTTTAACTATTTTGTTCTTTATTGTATGTCCTTTATATTCGTATCTTGTATATATTTTTAGTCTTTTGATTTCTTTATGTTCTTTATCCTTTTTAGATACTGGATATTTATAACCATTTGCTTTTAGTACTTCGTCACCTGATTCAAAATCTCCAAACCATTCTACTAATGTTTCATAAATATCTTTAGAACCACCTAATCTATCTGGTATATTTTCTAAATCTTTTCTTTTTACTTTCTCAATAGGAGTTCTAAGTGTCTTGTATACTTTTTTGTCATCATCTGAAACCATTTCTTTTATTCCATAATAGGTCTCTTCGTGCATTTTACCTGATATTTTAGACTTTGCGATAGAAGGTATCAAAGTATGTAAAGAGTCTATATCACTCTTTGTATATGTACTATATGATTTTAAATTCCATTTCAAAGTATTTAAATCCTGTTCATACACTCTTAGTTTTGCTTCCTTATCAAAATTTTCGTATGGTAATGGAAACTCCAATCTACTCATATTATGCTTATTATAATGTATATGTTCCTCTAATAATTGCTCTTTTATATATTCTTTTATATCAATATCTTTTACTTCTCCAGTTTCATCATCATAGTATTCTCCAAGTACATCTTTAGCATTCTCATAATTTAAGTTATTTAATTCATTTTTTGTAAGACCATCTATATATCTACTAAACTTTTCATATAAAGTGATTTTTTGTTGCAATGATGGAGTAATTGAAGCGATTACTAAAGCATCCATAGCATGGTGCAAATGATTATCTCTATCTTTGTTAACATCCTTTTTCATATTTTCTGGTAGTATATATGTTTTTGATATATAACTATGTGTTAATCTATTAAATCCCCATCTTGCTCTTAATTTAGCGGTAATAGCACCTGGATACATATTTACTCTTTCTACATTTAAATATGCTTTTATTAAAGAAGATAATTCCCTACTTATATATTTTGTATCATTAAGATTCTGTTCTCTCATTTCTCTTTCAGTATCAAAATCCAATTTTTTTAATAAGTAATTGTCCTTCTTTTTTTGAGATATAGTTAAATTATTTATATAAGCCTCATATTCATCCCACTTTTGAGTTTTACCAAACCATTCATATGGTGTTCTATTACCCTTTTCTTGATTTTTTTTTGTATATACTAAAGTCTTATTTAAATAATTATCATTATAAGTCCTAGAGTATGGCAATATATGGTCAATTTGTACTATATTGTTTTGAAACAAATCTTCTATATTAATTTTTTTCATACTATAACCACAAAATTCATTTTGCTCTGTCCATAATTTATATTTTAATAAATCATTACTAGATATTTTATCGGTGTTTGCAAACAAGCCAAGTTCCACAAGATGATTTTTAATTTTTTCATTTTCTCCCTGTTTTTCTAAATTACTTCTAGTAATCTCATTTCTTTCTTGTCTAGATTTAGCAAGTTCTCTAGCAGTTTCTATATTAATAATTTTTGGAGTACCATATTTCTTTATTATAGAGTTTATTACTTTTCTTGCCTGTGTTAAAGATCTCATTACTCTTTGATTTGTAATTGATTCATCTATACAAATTGGTACCAGCAAATCCTTTTTCACAATATTAGCATCTATACTTGAATGATTATATCCCAATTTTTCCATTGCTTTGTCATATGTATTTCCTTCATACATTAATGGTATTAATTTTCTTATTAAGTCAGTAGATAACATTAAATGATCCTTAAAATTAGGTAATGATTCTACAAAGTGAATATCTTCAAATCTAGAATCAATTATTTCTGATTCTTTTATTTTATTCAGTATATCTTCATCAACCTTATAATTAGTGCAATATAATGCTAACTCATCTAAAAAATCAAAATTATCTTTAACTTTTTCCCAAATATCTTTACTATAGCACTTAATTATCGAATTTTTTAATGCATGATATCCCTTAAATTCTATTAATGTCTTGCTTAGTAATTTTTCGTCATATAAATTATTATATATTTCTTTGTCTTCATCATTTAGTTCATTTACGTTTATTTTGATTTCTTTTTTTATATTTAGTTTTTTCTTCAAATCATCTATTAAACTACCATACTCTTTCTTTGATAATGATAAGTCTTTAAAACTAATATTATTATTTAATAACTTTGCTAAATCATTATATGATACATTTTTTTTATCTTTAGCTTTTTCCACAATTGCTTCTATTTCACTTTTCATTAATCTAGTATATTCGCCATCATTAAACTTATATCTTAGATTAACTAGTTTAGTTAACGCTACATATAGTTCTGAAGAAAATGCTTTTTTAGGAGCTCTTAACTTTCCATCAAATTTACACTTTCCTGTCATTCTATCTATTAAATCACCACCATATGGTGAGTTGCCACCAGGGCCCTTAGCATAACTTCTTCTAGAATTATATATTTTTAAATATTCATCTTTAAATTCTTTATTTATTAAACCAAGTTTTATTTGATTATCTAAAACTTTATTTATTTCTTCTAAATACATTTCATTTGTTACTGATATCTTATAGTCGCCAGGACTATTTTTAATTTTATTTTTAAATTTTTCATTCTTTATATACATTTCTGATACAGTACGATAATTATTATCATGCATTATTTTCTCATTTTCTTTAATAGCAGTTAATACTTTACCAGAATCGTTATCAGATTCAGTTTCTCTATTTGATTTATAACCTCTTTTTTTAGCATAATGAACTAATATTATAGATAGTTCATCATTAGAAAGCTTTCTATCAAGTGCCTCTACTTTTAATTTGTATGGATTTGTATTCTTATTTTTATAATAATTGTTTACTATATTATCAAATATTATTGATAATTCTTCATTTTTTTCAGAAACAACATTGCTAGTTATATTACATTTTATATAACCTTCTTCATATAATAAATTTCTTACTCTATCCAATCTAAATTCTCTTCTTCTTGATACTCTTCTTGCTCCTCTTTTTTCTCTTCTTTCCTTAGCTCTACTATCTCCTGTTTTTTCAACTTCTCCTGGTGTAAATATTCTACTTCCAACATCAATTATCTTATAAGGATTATTGTTATCGTCTAACTCTAATAATCCCCAACCAACTGATGATATTCCAATATCTAAACCTAGTATATATTTTTTTGACATTTAACTTCATCCTCCAAAAACATTATAATAAATTTAATCAAAAAAGACAAGTTAATTACCAAAATACATAAATTTATCGATAAAACAAGCAAGTTTTCCTTGACTTACCATATCATTAATTATATAATATTATTGCTTAGCAGCGGATACTATCTATTTTAGTAATGTGTCATTTATAAGTAACTAAGGCTGCATAGCGAAAGTATGCTAAAGACACCCTATTAAAATATAGTATGCCTTCTAAGAGAAGGAGGAAAGAAAAATGGCTAGATATACAGGCCCAAATAACAAGCAAGCAAGAAGAGTATCATTCTCAATACTTGAAAATGGTAAAGATATTGCAAAGAGACCTTATGGTCCAGGACAACATGGTAAAGACAAAAAAAGAAAACCTTCTAACTATGCTATTCAATTAAATGAAAAACAAAAAGTTAGATTTATGTATGGTATTTCTGAAAAACAATTCAAAAAATTAGTAAATGACTCTGCAAAAATGAAAGGTGTTCATGGTGAAAACTTACTTATCTTACTAGAAAGTAGATTAGATAACCTAGTTTATAGAGCTGGATTTGCTACTACTAGAAGAGGAGCAAGACAATTAGTTAACCATGGTCATATCACTGTAAATGGTAAGAAAGTTGATATTCCATCTTACAGAGTTAAACCAGGAGATGTTATTGCTATAAAAGAAAATTCTGCAGATCACAAAGGAATTGAAATAGCATTAGCTAATAAGATTAAAAGAGTTGACTTTATTAATTATGATGAAGCAAAAAGAACTGCTACATATGTTAGATATCCTGAAAGAAGCGAATTAAACGCTGAAATCAATGAATCACTAATTGTAGAATTCTATAGTAGAGTATAGTTTATATACTCTATTTTTTTATGTTCACTCTAAGTCTATGGTCTTAGAGTGCTATTTTTAACCTGTAGTCTAAAAATAATGTCTATCATATATAAGCCATAAATATATAGTGCAAAGATTACAATCACCAAAATAAATACTCTTTACTCTCTTGTGTATAATGACATAAGTAAATAATCAAAAGTTAATAATTTAGCAAAATAAAACAGACTATTATTTAAGCAAAATAATTGACTTTGGTAAAATATTGTATATAATATTGATTGAAGTACATTTTAATAGAATGTAATTTGTGAATATTTATTAATGTTAAAAAACAAAAATAGACTAGAACTACAGGTATTTTTAAAATATAGAAATAAAGGAAGTGAAAGAATGAAAGATAATTTAATTAAAACTGAAATGAATGTTAATAATAATAAAATAAATGTTATGAGAATTGGAAACGAGGAATATATCTCATTAACCGATTTGGCAAGATATGCTGATGAAGATGATCCTAGATATCCAATACAAAACTGGATGAGAAATAAAGATGTTATTTCTTATCTAGGATTATGGGAAAAACTTAATAACGAAAATTTCAAAGGTGTCGAATTCGACACGTTTAAAAATGAAGCTGGTAGTAATAAGTTTAAAATATCTCCACAAAAATGGATTAAAGAAACTAATGCAATTGGTATTATATCAAAATCAGGTAACAATGGTGGCACATTTGCTCACTCTGATATTGCATTAGAATTTGCAAGTTGGCTAAGTCCCGAGTTTAAATTATATTTAATCAAAGAATTTGAAAGATTAAAAAGAAATGAAGCGTATCAAGAAAAAATTGAGTGGAATGCAAGTAGAGTATTATCTAAGGCAAATTATAGAATACATACAGACGCAATTAAAAATTCAATTATTCCTAATTTAGTTACAGATTTTCAAAAAAAGCTCATATATCCAACCGAAGCAGATTTATTAAATGTTGCCTTATTTGGAATGACTGCTAAAGAATGGAAAGAAAAAAATCCAAACTTAAAAGGTAATCAAAGAGATTATGCCGATATTAGACAATTATTAGTGCTTTGCAATATAGAGAACTTAAATGCTATAATGATTAATGATAATATTCCACAATCTATAAGAATAGAAAAATTAAATAAAGTTGCTATACAACAATTAGAGATTTTGGAAAATAATAAAAATTTAGAAGAATTAAATACTAACTCAATAAAACAAATAGATACAAAACAAAAATAAAAAATCTTATGATATATTTATGGAAGATGGTAGCCCTTACGGCTTCAGTTATAATACACAAAATGAAAGGTCCTTATCTAATATAAAATTAGACTACTAATAAAAGACTAGAATTGCTGGAACCAATCTAATCAAAATACATAAAATAATCAAAAAATCACAACAACGAAAAAATGAGCAATGCTTTATATTATATGGTTTTGCTCATTTTTGCTGTCAAACTAAAGATTCCAATAATAAATGTTCCTTGTCAAATAATAAGTAAAAGCAAAAATAACAAAGAACCTTAAAAATATGTATCTAAAATGTACCTAATTAAATAATAAAAACCCTAACCTATTAAAGTTAGAGTATTAATCGTTACACTGGTGGCTCCAGCGGGAATTGAACCAGCGACACAAGGATTTTCAGTCCTCTGCTC
>ERZ824575.3192-NODE-3192-length-11766-cov-3.351208_pt1 | contig 11766 bp, 11 predicted proteins | sample MGYA00519470_ERZ824575 | MGnify/ENA primary metagenome ERZ824575 (study PRJEB31778, sample SAMEA3449170) | human gut metagenome | biome: human gut; feature: human-associated habitat; material: faeces | place: United Kingdom | collected 2010/2012 ...
CTCTCGATGTACGCATCCGGGTTGGTGATGGAATAGCGAACACCAGCCTGAGCGCCCAGATTGACCACAATGTCTGGGTGATACTGCTCAAAAATACTGTTGATGAGAGCTTTATCCGCAAGGTTGCCCTTGATAAAGGTATAATTCTCGAACTTCTGAAGCTCTGCCAGGCGAGCCTCCTTGATACGAACATCATAATAATCGTTCATGTTGTCCAAGCCAATGACCTTGGTATCTGGCTCAGTGGTCAGGATACGTTTTGCCAAGTTGGAACCGATGAAACCGGAGGAACCGGTAATGAAAATAACATTACCCTGCATGTAAACAACTCCTTTTAAACTTTTGGATTGACCATTGGCAGTGATATAAGCTCTCTTACACACCCATCTATCAAGCCAGTCTTTGATTTTTTTCTTTTATATTTCTTAACATTGATTTAATCACATGAACCATTGGGCGCAATGCTGCCTTTATCTTATTTTCATAGAAAATATACATTTTTTCATCCATATATTCCACAAACGGAATTCCAGTCTTTTGTTTTGCATATTCTTCAAAATCTACAATTTCCTCAGAATATTCTTCGCATAAAGTTTTCAGCTGATCATAGCAATTTTTCTTATCTGGTCGTTTCCATTCATGCGCGTGAAATACCGCCGTATAACATCCATATTTTCCAATTCGAGGGCACCCACCTGATCGACACGGAATACATATAATTCCTTCGCGAACAAATGGCTTACTACTTTTTCCGTCTGAAACGTATTTAAAACCATTTGCGGATAGTGCCCTTAAAGTATTTTCATCATAGGAATGTGCTGGTGCAAAGAAAATATCTGTTTGGATTCCATGAGAAGTCAGTATTTCTTTTCCTTTTCGAATTTTTTCATATTGTTCCTCATAGCTATGTCCAGCAAATTCCGAACGGAATGTATCATTCACAATTCCACGTACGGCTGTGTCATATACATGAAGATATCCGTGCATTGCAATTGCAAAACCATCAGCCTGTAACGACTTAAGGTAATCCCAAAAATCCCTCTGCGGTGGATCAATTAATAAATCTGGATCTTGACAGTCTGGAATTACACCTATCAGCGGTTTCACGTGATACAGCTTCAAAATTTTCATCGCACGATTCCACTGACTCCAATCCATCGTTGGGCAGATATCATCAAATCGAACTAAAATTTTTCTCATCTTTAAATTTCATCTCTTCATTTTTTTCTTTTGATAGAGCTTTGCCGCAGGTATTGAGGGAAACCACATCAGATAAAACAGACACTTGTTTTTTATTCCCTTTAGTGCACATCCTTTTCGAAATTTCTGTTGTGTCGCATCCTGACGCAAAATATGGTTCATGATACAGTATCTCAGCAACTCTTTTGCATAGCTTCCGCCATCCTGATAAATTTCCCAATCATTAAGAAACTGTGTACTCTCCCATAGTGCATTTTTACAATTTTGAATTGTCTTTTTATGCCCTGCGGAAAGTCCAGACGACAAGTGATCATTACCTTCTTGATGATAAATTCTCAACATATCATTAATGTAATACGCACAATATGTTTGATCCAACTTTCGCCACAGAATATTCTCCGTCATAAAGGTTACGCCCTCTGGTTCCGGGAATAAATTTCTTTTCATAACATTTGCTACAAAGCACGCAACATGTTCTTCACCAGATTCATAACAAATCTTCCGCGCCTTATCCCATGGAAGCTGATTTATATTTTTGGGAAAAGGTTGACCTACTCTCTTTCCAGATTCATCTTTGCATTGTGCAACCACTTCCCGGTACTTTGCCTTATCAATATGTGGAATTTTTTTTCCATGTATCCCAAAAGACCTTCAACGCTTCTGGGACCAACTCATCATCTGAATCCAGATTTATCAAAAGTTCTCCTCGCGCATTTTTAAAGCCAAGATTTCTTGCTGTATGTACTCCACCATTCTCCTTCTTAATATACAGCACTGGATGTTTTGTGGTCTGCATAAATTGTTCTACCACTTTATCTGTACTATCTGTCGACCCATCATTTACAATGATATACTCCCAGTCTGAAAAAACCTGGTTTTCGATTGACCGGATTGTCCTTAACAGCGTATCTTTTCGATTATATGTCGGGGTCAAAACAGTTATTTTTACATCCCTATTTTCATCCCAATATTTGTTTTTGTACTGTTCCATTTTTGTTTTCCCCAAAAAAATTGCAATTCTATTAATTTGCGCTCACTTACTCATCATTTTTCGCATCTTTTGCTATACTTTTGCACGTAAAGAACAAGCAGCATAAAGATTATAATCCTCGTTGTATCGTCCACCAAATGACATCTTAAATCAATCGATTCCATTTGATTCATCGCATGAAGCAATCCCACCCCAGTCGTATTCCTTTACTATAAATTTGCCTCATACTCTCCTATTTATTTTTTTGTCACCATTGTTAATATAATTTGAACTATCATTTGCTTTGCTTCTGTAAATCGTTTCGTTTTCAGAAACGCAACCCAAAACAGCGTACCTGCAACAACCACTGCAATCAGCCCACACACTACGAGCTGTACAATTCCGTCAAAAGGTAAGCAGGTACAAATTACATATACGATTGCTGATGATGTCAATGCAATTAGCGCATATTGAACCTGATCTAAGTTGTAACGTATTTCATCTTTTCCCATGAAATATGTTTTGAATAGTTTATGTGTCCGAACGGAATAATTGAATATAGCAATTGTAAATATCGTCGCACACAGAATGCCAGTAACGCCAAATAACTTTCCTAATATAATATTCAAGAATAAATTTCCAAATGCCTCTAGAATATAACTCCATTTTAAAGCGTTCCACATTCCTGTTCCATCAATATACTGGTTTCTAATATTGTTCATATTGATTAAATAAAAATACAGGCAAAACAACAGCATATCTCTATCCGAAAGCATCAGTCTTCTTCCGACCCAAATTTGCATAAATGGTTGGTACATTGCTACCATACATGTTGTACAAATTATGTTCAAGCCTGAAAATAGAAATTGAAATTTTCTAAGGTCATGATAATTTTTTTCTGCAGACTCACAAGAAATACTATTACCGACACTTCCTGCCAATGAGTTTCCTATAACCGAGAGAACACCGTATACGGCAGAATAAATATAATAATAGTTTCCATAAACAGTTGTTTCTACAAGGCCAAAAAAAGAGGAGATGACAATGCTATCAAATGAATTACGAAAGGTGTTGCAGAGCCTGTCAATCATTAACGCCTTTGTCTGCTTTTTCATCTCTTCTGGAACCTTTAGCTTCAGATTTTTCTGACAGACAATATTAGGATAACGCGCCTTCGTACTCTTCTGAATCAGAAAATTCGAAAAAATTGTTCCTACAATTTGAATCACTACATAACTATAGAAATTCTTTGTAATCAGCAGAAATGTAAATTGTATCAGATAACGGAATGTATCTACTACCGTGCGGATATTGTTTGTAATATCACTACGCTGATCTGCTAAAAGGAGAGTTTCTTTATATGCAAATAAATAGTAACTAATCGTTGAATTTACAAGGTACAAGAAATACAAAGCGTACAGATCGATTTCCTGTGGATAATTTCCACTAATCAAATAACGAAGAAATGGCATAATGCAGAGACCGCTGCTAAAGACAACAGTTCCAACAATATTATAAACTTTACGAATCAACGTAAGATAGTAGCAGACCTTATTCCAATTCTGTTCCGCCATTGGTTTATACATACAATAGACAACAGCTGTATTAAACCCAAGTTCGGCTAGATTCAACACCCCCAGAATCGATGTAAAGAGACTGGAAAGACCTGTATATTCCGCACCTAGAACTGTAAGAATCACGGTTCGGTTAATAAAAGGAAGTAAAATTGTGACTCCTCGATTGATCAATCCTGAAAAGATATTTCGTGTTGTATTTTTAGTTCTACTATCAGACATTTCTCATGGCCTCATCATACATTTTCTCTAGTTCTTTCACATTTTGCCTGATGTCCCATTCTTGCAGATTCTCATATTGAATAGGTTTATCTTCCTTTGTCAACACAAGTAACTCATTCGCCCAAGCCTTTGGCCCTTGATCTAATCCCAGAAAACGTATTTTATTTGAGACCTTTGCCGTTTGAGGCACCCCTTTTGATGCAACACATGGTAAGCCTGCTGCCTGCATTTCAATCACTGCAATGCCGAGACCTTCCGAAATGGATGGGAAGAGCGCCGCATCTGAAGCAAGAAGAATTTCTGGCACATCTTTGCGATCGTGCAATATCATTGCTGACTTTTCTAGATGTTTCTTATTCAGCTCTATCCAGGCTTCCTTTTCCGTATCGCCTTTGCCAACCATCAACAAGAATGCTTCGGGCTTTTTTTTCTTGATTTGTTCAAACACGTCAATTAAAAAAATATGATTCTTGATAGGATTAAACCGTCCGATATGAACCACTACAAACGCATTTATCGGCACCCCTAATTCTTTACGCTTTTTGTTCCTATCTATGCATTCTTTATACCGGCTTAAATCAATACCATTATTTAGGACAGCTGTACTCTCCACATTAAATAATGTATCGATTTCCTTCTTCATCTCCTGCGTAAGGGCAATGATTCGTGTTGGATAGGTTCGAATCAGCTTTCTCATCGCACGAACGTCTGCTTTTTCTTCTTTCCATCTGGCAACCGTGTGATGATTTGTGTAAAAAATACGGGTTGTCTTTGGCAGTCGGCAAAAGCTCACATATCTATTTAGTTCCAAATGTACATGCAAAATATCAGGTTTTAATGTCCGTAAAACTTTACGTACTTCAAAATAAAGTTCATAGTGATTTACAACCTTTGCCACAAGTCCCTTTTTATATCCCAATGGCATCCGGTCTCGTAAACAAATCACCTGGATTCCAGACTCTTCCAGCATCTTTTCGTAGGGTGAATTTTCATGATTCAAACAAAGCACTATAGTTTCAAATTTGTTTTTATCTATCAGCAATGCATAGTCTTTCACTAAAGTCTCCGCACCACCCATATTTAAACCATGAATAAAATGGACAACTTTAATCATTAGGTTTCACCTACAATATTATTTGTTGAATCTTTCAGCCACTCGATTCCGCCAAAAAGAAAAATATATCCCCAAATTGATATGATGGCATACGGCCTTTGATACAAGGATATAAAAAAGAACATTACGTAGATCAAACACATTTTATCTTGTTTGCTACATTTCAATGCCGCAAACAGCCAACTGCCCAACAGCCAACTTGTTCCTACAATTCCAAACGGAACCATAAAACAACTTTTATAGCTTGCTACATCAGAAGCAAATATTGCTCCGTTCCCCATTCCAAACCAATAATATATGGAATTTGAAAATTCTGCATATTTTGCATCAAATACGCTGCTTGTTCGATTGTCCCCTGCTAATCCAGACTTTGTGATGGCAAATCTCCCCACAAGCTCATTTATTGCATTATTATGAAAATCTATGTTTGGCAGCACGAGAAAAACTATCAAAATAACACCTATAATATAAATAACATTGGAAGGCTTTTTTTGACAAAGATAAACAGCCACGAATCCTAAAATCAGCAGTGCAAAAGCAAACGAAACGGTGAGTGCTCCTGCCGTAAGAAGAAGAAGTTTTTCCCACCATTTAGTTTTGCTAAATGTACAGATAAAAAGTAAAGCGCATGCCGTTCCCAACGCACCAGGTTCATTGAATATTCCGCACAATCGATAAGTGTGATCACCATAGGTATAAATTGCAAATATACCACACTTATAGTAATATGCTGTTTCCAAACCACTTTGAGCATAAAAAAGAACTCTTTGAAATCCGGCACGATTAAATAGAAAAAAATCAATCCATAAAATAATAGATATGATATTATTAAACTGGATAATTTGATAGACACATTGAAATATTTGTTTCTTTACTCTTGTTGGTAAAAGAACAAATATTACGGACGTGAGGAAGGTAAGTTCTCCACCGCCCTGATAGCTGCCGTAAGAGTGCACCATTTGCATCAACCAGTATGATAAAGGCAGTGTTACCAATACCAAATCATATTGTTTTACTTTTCGTTCACACAATAAAAACAGACATCCAATCGGCACACATAGTCTTGCAATGTTTAGCGAAAGAAACGCATATATTGGCGAGTAACTGTCTTTATCAAATGCCAAATAAAGACTCCTGCATGTATACATCGAAAAAAGCAAAATCAGAACTGTTCCGACAATTTTTTTTAAGCCAGTTCTTTTATTCTCCATTATCATTTCCTCGTGACGATTTTTTTCGCATTGTAGCCCTCTTGATGTCATCTAGACAAACAAATTATATCGTGGACATAGTCTTTCCACATTTGATTAACCCTGTCTGGCTTAAATGTTTCGGCATGCCTTTTTTCCGTCATGCCATCTTTAGTGGTTTCTAGAACTTTACAAATCGCTTCTGCCAGTTGTGCAGAATCATTGCACGGAACCAGTTTATCGGAAGCATCCTCTCCAAATAGCTCCCTTGGCCCACCACAAGGACAGTCCGTTGAGATACATGGCACACCAGCGGCCATTGCCTCCATCAGTGCATTTGGCATTCCCTCATAGTCCGAGGACAGTACAAAAAGGTCTGCTGTCTGGAGCACTTTTTCAACATCGCTGGTTGCACCCATCAGAAATGCTTTCTTTTCCAGGCCCAAATCATTGATTTGGTGTTGAAGTTTTTCTCTCAGCGCCCCTTCTCCATAAATTTTCAGTGTAACAAAGGGATATTTTTTTAAAACCTCTGAAAATGCATCTATCAAAAGCGCATGATTTTTCTGTTCGACCAAACGCCCACAGGTAACAATCTCTCCCCGAACAGGCGTTCTCTCAATCTGATAAAAATCTTCTTTGACTGCGTTATAAATGATTTTCGACTTTCTTTGAAGCCTTTCCGGGAACCATTCTTGCGCTTCTTTGGTCTGAAATACACACCCATCTGCCATCGGAAGCAGCACTTTTCCAACGAATGCTCCCAATTTTCCTGCGTATTCTTTGTTGGGATCATTTCGAACAGAGACCAATGTTTTGACCGGAAGGCCCCTCGTTGCAAGGATGGCACGAAAATTTGGTTCCTCCATGAATGAAATCAGAATATCTGGCTTTTCTTCCTTACAAATTTTCCGGAGTTTAGAGATACGGGTAACGTTACGCTTTAGGCGAGATTGCCTGAATTCATGATCTTCCAGCAGAAGTCTCCGGACTTTCTTATCGATGGAGTACTCCTTATCTACCGGAAATGATGTGATGAGAGTTGTTTCGCACCCGTCCTCAGCAAGAGTATTTGCCAGGTTTGCTATGACGCGCTCTGCACCGCCACCGCCAAGCACATTGATATACAGATAAATCTTTGGCATTCGCTCACTCATGCACAGTTTTGCCCTCTTTCTCCAAATAAAAATACTCCAACCATTTTGCTGCCTGATGAATATCAAATCCTGCAGCAGTAAGTTCGCCCATATGACTTTGCCGTTTCACACTTTTGGTTCTCAGAATGGCGTCTTCCCATACATTCAGTGCATCCGACAGATTCACACTTGTAACCAACCCATCAACAATAGTGCATTCGATTGGCACCTTGTCCGAAATTACACACGGCAGCCCGGCGGCCTGTGCTTCTACCATCGTAACCGGTAAGCCCTCGTAAAGCGAGGGTAAGACAAACACATCCATTGCCTGCATTAGTTCATTTACATCAGCGCGTACGCCGGTAAAAATGACATCTGATATAATGCCTAAACGTTCAGCCTCCTGAATAATATCTGGCTCTCGATCGCCACCACCAACAAGCATTAGCTTTGCTGATGGTTCAATCCTTTTGAACTCTGAGAAGATTTTCAGAAGGAAAGTGTGGTTTTTGGGGGGTGCAAAACGCCCAACATGGCCAACTAAAAATTCGTTTTCAAGATTAAACTCTTTTCGCACTTTTGATCGAATAAATGCATCTGGTATATACTTAGCCGTGTCGATAGCATTCTTCATCACTACAAATTTTTTCCCTGGAAAAGCCCATTTTCCAGCTGCTTCTCCACACGCAAAAAAATCTGTTGCATAATACGGCATCATCATTTTGGAAAGCATTTTTATCGGATACTTAAAATCCTTGTCCTGACTCGTGCTATGAATATGCGCTATCCGATAGGGTACTCCAGCTTTTTTAGCTGCACGGAGAGGAAATGTACTCGTACAATCCAAATGAGAATGAACGATATGATATGAATGTTTTTCAAAGAAATCATCCAGTGCTTTATAATATTCTGGGTACAAAGGATTCAAATGGGGAACATGATAAATATTACCACCAAGCTGTTCAATTTCATCATCATATTGTCCACGCTCTTCACGATGTGTTAGGAAATCAAATTGGACTTTACTGCGATCAATATTTCGATAATAATTCATCAAAAGCGTTTCCAGCCCACAGCGATCCATCTTTGTGACAACCTGTAATACTCTCAGCATTATTTTTCTCCTAACAGTTCCATATAAGTATTCTTCATGCATTCGCTGACAGTCTTCACATCAAACTGCTCCAGCGCTTTTTTATTCTGGGCGCATTCCTGGTCAACCTGTACTCCATTTACAGCATTCTGCATCAACTGGCACAATGTACTTTCATCCGATGACTCAAACAGATACCGGCTGTCTGGCAGCAGGTCTACATTTCCACGGATGCGGCTTGCAATGCAGGGCAGGCCCGCCGCCATGGCTTCCATCAGGGAGACAGACAGCCCTTCCCGGAAGGACGGAAAAACGAAACAGTCGCAGGATCGCAAGATTTCGCTGACATCCGTTCGAAAGCCAAGAAAACGGACTCTGTCCGATACTCCAAGCTCTTCTGTCAGTTTCAAATGTTCCTGCTTCAGCTCTCCCTCTCCGCAAATGAGGTAGTAGCTGTTTGCCATATCCGTCTTTGCAAAAGCCCGAATCACAGTTCTATGATTTTTGTTTTCATTCAGCTCCCCAACGGACACAAACACAAACGCATCTTCCGGGATGCCCAGTTCTTTCCGCTTTGTGGCTCGGTCCACCTGCATGGAAGAGATCTTCTTCACATCCACGCCGATTCCGGGTACATAGTACGCCTTGCCACGCAGGGGGAATTTCTGTGCGGCAGCGTAATCCTCCTGATTGATGGTGATCTGGGCATCGGTATAGCGGGCCAAAAAAGTCTCGGCGGTCTGGTAGATCAGCCGGTTTTTCAATGGACAGCCTTTGTAGAAGTGGAAACCATGGGCTGTATAGAGTACCGGTGCCGTGTGTGCGGCATTGGCAGCCAGACGGCCAACAACGCCACCCATAGGGGTATGACAATGCACACCCGCAAAATGCTCTTTTTTTAGCAGTGATTTCAGCGCCCGATATGCGTTCAGGTTTTCTCTCAATCGCAAAGGTGAACGTTCAATCGGAATTGAGTGGCAGATCACACCGTGTTCCTTCAAGGTGTTTTCAGCGTCTGCACGCATAGTTTCGCCGTCAAAATTCGTTGCACAATGGACCTCGTACCCAAGTTTCTGCAGAATCTGGATATCATTCAATTCAAACTGGACTAAAAAACGTCCATTGTGCGTTACAAAAAGTACCTTTTTCATATTTCCTCACATCATCGGCAATTTATTCTCGTCTGTGCATTCAACTTGCCTATTTTGCACCAGCTGACTTTCCCGCAGCAGCACAATACTTTCCTGCCGGAACTCCGGATCAACCTTTCCATCCACGACACCCTTCCGGCCCAGCACCACCAGAACGCTCTTCCAGATGACCTTCAAATCAAACTTCAGGCTGACATTCTGGACGTACTCACGGTCATAATAGACCTTATCGTAGATATCCACCGTATCCCGACCGTTGACCTGTGCCCAGCCGGTGATGCCCGGTGTCACTTGATATACACCGTACCATCGACGCAAAAAACGAATCTCACGCTCGGTATATACCAACGGGCGGGGGCCAATCAAGCTCATTTCCCCCTTGACCACATTCACAAATTGTGGAAGTTCATCAATACTGGTGTCTCTTAGAAAGCGCCCAAGTCTTGAAATATATATTTGTGTGTCGGCCAAGTCGCCTGTTGCCACATTTTTTGGTGCAGAGCTTTTCATTGTCCGGAATTTAATGATGTTGAAGCAATGTGCATTTTTTCCAACACGCTTCTGCAAAAAGAAAACAGGCTCATCAGGTGCACTGATTTTCTGTGCAATGCTCACGATCAAAAACAGCGGTGAAAGTATTACCAGAGCAATCCCCGCAAGAATCCGGTCGATGACAGAGCGCACCACAAGATAATGCTTTTGCTTATCCGTCATCCGAACATAATATTCACCAAAATCCACATGATACTTCGTTTCTTCTAAATTCACCATTTTTCCTCACACGTTTTTATTCCGCTTATATAATAAGGAAGATTCCTGTGCAACAATTTTTACCAATTGAGTTCCTGTCTGTATTTTGAAGATGTGCTCACTGGGAGACAGTCAAAAATGACCGCATCCGAGTGGTTCTCTGTGAGTTTGAACGCAATATTGACTCTTACCGGTGCTGGCCGGATAAATGACAGTGGTCTTGCCATACTGTTTCTATCGGTTCTATTGCCGCTGGGTAGGTTCTCTCATTATGCTCAAGACAGCCGCAATGCCGCATACACACACTCCTGCCGCAATCAAGGGGTATCCTCCATTTGGATCATGGAAGATACCGCTTATTTTTGTTCTTGTGTCAATTCTTGCCCTATTTTATCATAAATTTACCAGTACTTCAATAGAAATACCCTGCGCTGCCACGGATTGTCGGGATAAAAACCAACATTTTCACGACATCTTATCTAATTTCATCCAGCAAATGCTAATTACGGTAATTCAGAACTGGTATGTCTATGCATAAGGGGTCAGACAAGGGTCAAGTAAAGGGAGGCATTCAGATAGCAAAACGGGGAGAAAAAATCCACAAACGGAAGGATGGCCGCTGGGAGGGGCGTTATATCAAAGGGCGCACCGCCGAAGGAAAACCCGTATGGGGGTACCTGTATGGATATGCGTACAGCGAAGTCCGGGAAGAACTGATCAAGCAGAAAGCTCTGTCCGGATTCTATCAGCTCTCCGGGAAGTCGATGCATTTTTCAGAACTGGCAGCGCTTTGGCTTACGGCTCTCAGGCAGAGTGTCAAAGAATCCACATATGTTCATTATCAGTACACTCTGCACAAATATTTTCTTCCTGTTTTAGGCAGTCTGCCGGTCTCAAGTATGACGGATTCTTTGCTGGAACGTCTTTTTCTTCAAATTCTATCGCCCACAGACCGGAGCCACAAGCCACTTGGCGCATCCTCGGCACAGGAATGTCTTGGGATGCTGCGGCGAATCTGCAAGTATGCTGCACATCTGCACCTCATGCCGCCCATCGAGATATGCGTCAAACTGCCACACACACAGAAACCAGAACCACAACCCTTGACCCGGACAGAACAGGATTCTCTCCGGGAATTTCTTTTGTCAGAACCAACCACCCGTAAAATCGGGATGCTTCTGCAAATGGAACTTGGATTGCGAATCGGGGAGGTCTGCGGCCTGCAGTGGGGGGATTTTGATTTTGATGAAGGCACAGTAATAATCCGGCGCACTGTCTGTCGAATCTGTTGTGGGAATGGTCATACAAAAGTTGTGATCCAGACACCCAAAACTCGTACATCCCGACGGGAAATCCCACTCTCAAA
>ERZ824575.3193-NODE-3193-length-11761-cov-4.566547_pt1 | contig 11761 bp, 5 predicted proteins | sample MGYA00519470_ERZ824575 | MGnify/ENA primary metagenome ERZ824575 (study PRJEB31778, sample SAMEA3449170) | human gut metagenome | biome: human gut; feature: human-associated habitat; material: faeces | place: United Kingdom | collected 2010/2012 ...
TCCGCACATGTGCGGATGAATGTGGGAGGTGTTCGGATAAAGTTGATAATCAAGGAAGTGGTCAAAAAAGCCCCGTCCCAAATTAGCTACCTTGCTCTGGCGGGCGGGAGCAGGTAAGATATACCGAGCGCCTAGCGCGTTCGATGGGTTCGGATGACGACATGTTCCGAATCTGGTCAGGTCCGGAAGGAAGCAGCCATAAGGAGCCTCTGTCGGGCATCCGAATCCATCGAGCGCACGGGCGCTTTTTGGTGCCGCGACACGGCCCGGCCGGCGGCGAGGTATTTGGTGTCTCGCTGGTCCTCGGCTTCGCCTGCGGGATCGCTCGACTACTAAACACCTCGCCGCCGGCCGGCCCCCGTCGTCCAAAAATCACCCGTAAGGGCGCGTTTATCTAATTTAATCTATCCCTTGCGGAATGCGGCTTGCTGGCGTTGTCTGGGCATTGATGGCTACGTGGTTCAAGAGGCGGCGGTGCTGTTGCTTGAATTTTTGCAGTTAAAGAGGCCCGTTTCCTTAGGTGGGGAAACGGACCTCTTTTTGTCTCTGGGCTTGTGAATTGGTGAAGGCAGAATGCTCTGTCGGCTATTTTGAGTTCTTGATGCGGCGTGTGGCTGTGGCGGTTATTCCGAGTCCCATGGCGGCGATTCCTGCGAGTGCTATTGCGCTCGGCGCTGCATCGCCCGTGTTCGCGAGCTTGCCGGCGGTCGTATCTGCTTGCTTGCCGCTGCTCGAGTTCGCCTGCTTGGTGGAGCTTGGTAGGGCGTCTTTGCCGGTTGCAGGTGAGGCAACGGGCGGTGTCGCCTCGGCGGGTTGCGTCGAGCCGGAGGGAGGCGTCGTCTCGGTCGGTTTCGTTATCTCGGGCGAGGTGGCCTTATCTGCCGCGGCTTTCGCCTCTTCGTATGCCTTGCAGGCGTCGTCATAGGCCGTTTGCGCTTTTTTCAAATTGTCGAGGAGCGCATCTCGCCAGGCTGTGAACCGGTCGATATCGGCTTTATATTTCTCTACAGCACGTTTACAGTCATTAACTCGTCTTTCCTCTCTTCTGAGGCGGTACTGGAACTCGCGGAGCTCCGTTTCGCAATAGTTTACGTGCGTTTTTGCCGATATGATCTCACTGTGCAACTGCTTTATTTGCTGTTTAGTAGTTTCGACAAACTCCTCGTAGCCGAGTGCTTCGAGTGTCTTAAGCATCTCATGTTTCTTCTCTAATTCTGCCTGGAGCTCGCTTACCCGGTTGATGGCCCCGTCGTATTTGGCTTGGGCAGCATCGATGTCCGCTTGCATGGTGGGAAGGAGTTCCCTCCCTTCGGCGGCTTGCGCCGCCATCTTTTCGTGGTACTCTTGAAAACGGGTAATGTCATCATTGAATCTCGCAATTTTCTCGGGACTTGCGGCGTTTTTTGCGGCCTCGAGTTTTTTGAGCGCTTCCTGCATGGCTGCATACGCTTTTTCTTTTGCGGCGGCCGCATCTTCTGTCTGCGGGGCGCCCGAATTGCCGCTGGTGGCGCTCGTCTGCGAAACGGCCGCATCGGTGGGGGAACTGGTTTCTGCCGCGATCGCCGCTACGGGGGCGATTCCCGCGACAAGTGCCGCGGAAAGGGCGATGCCCACAGTTGCTCGTCTTGCTCTTCTTGCGAGAATGTCGTTCATCTCGGCACCTCATTTCAAGGGTCGGCGACTAACTTGGTAGCACTAATGTAAATATACCATGCTAGTTGACCCGACACTGGCTGGGTGTGCGCGTATACCCCTCTGAAAACTGAATCCCGTTAGAAATGACGAGTTGTTTACGCTTCTTTTGGGGTGGCGGTACTATCATGGTTCGAATTGAATGTGGATGATGATAGGGAGCGCCTATACATGATTGAGCTGCTCGGGCGTTTTGGTGGTAAGTTTCGCCGGTATATGGTGATCGGCCCAGCGTGCAAGCTGATCGAAGTGATTTTTGATCTGCTGACGCCGCTGGTGATTGCCCAGATGATCGATAAGGGTATTGGCGCACACGATGTCAACGCCGTTATCCACTACGGCATGGTACTTGGCGCCATGGCTGTGATCGGCATCTCGTTTACGCTTGTCTGCCAAAAGATGGCGGCGCTGACCTCGCAGGGCATGGGCACCGACATTCGCGGCGCGCTCTACGAGCACATCAACAAACTGAGCTATGCCGAACTCGACCGCTTTGGCACGCCGTCGCTTATCACCCGCATCACCAACGACGTCAACCAGGTGCAGCTTGCCGTGGCGCTGGGCGTGCGCATGCTCATCCGCTGGCCCTTCTTGGCGGTGGGCTCTATGTGCGCGGCCCTTGCCATCGACCTTAAGCTCGGCATGATCTTTTTGATTTGCACGCCCGCCATTGGCCTGGTGTTTTGGTTTGTCATGGCGCGCTGCATTCCGTACTACAAGCAGCTGCAGGCAAAGCTTGACCGCATCGCGCTCATTTGCCGCGAGGGGCTTTCGGGCGCCCGCGTGGTTCGCGCCTTTGTACGCGAAGATCACGAGCGCGAGCGCTTTGCCCAAGCCGCCGATGACCAGGCCAATACCGCCATCGCGGTGGGCAAGCTCTCGTCAATCCTTAATCCCGTCACGTTTTTGGTGATGAACCTGGGCGTGTGCGCCATCCTGTGGGTGGGCGGCATCCAGGTCAACGTGGGCGAGCTTACGCAGGGCCAGGTCATGGCGTTCGTCAACTACATGACGCAGACCCTGACCTCCATCGTGTACGTCGCCAACCTGGTCGTGGTCTTTACCAAGGCGAGCGCGAGTGCTTCGCGTATCAACGAGGTGCTCAACTGCGAGCCGAGCATCACCGACGAGAACAACGAGCCGGTCGCACTGCCCCAGGCACCCGCGACGGACGTCGACGCCCCGGTCTCTGCGCTGAGCTTTAGCCATGCGAGCTTTTCGTTTGGCGCGGGCGCGGCCAATGCCGTCAACGATGTGACCCTGGAGCTCCCGCTGGGCAAGACGCTCGGCATTATCGGCGGCACAGGTAGCGGTAAGTCGACGCTCGTCTCGCTCATCCCGCGCCTGTACGATGCGAGCACCGGCAGCGTGAGCGTGATGGGCTCCGACGTGCGCGCCTGGCCGCTCGATCAGCTGCGCCATGTGGTCGCGACCGTCCCGCAACGCGCGTCGCTGGTGAGCGGCACGATCCGCAGTAACCTGACCTGGCGTGACGAGTCAGCGACCGACGAGGGGCTCTGGGCGGCGCTCGACATGGCGCAGGCGAGCGAGTTCGTGCGCAACAAGCCTCAGGGGCTCGACGCCCCGGTCGAGGCGGACGGTAAGAACTTCAGCGGTGGCCAACGCCAGCGCCTGACCATCGCGCGCGCCCTGGTGGGCTCGCCTCAGGTCCTGATCATGGACGACTCCGCCTCGGCGCTCGACTTTAAGACCGACGCGGCGCTTCGCCATGCCATCCACGAGCGCAGCGTGTGTGGCGCTGCTGAGGGCGGGCTGCCGCTGACTACGGTGATCGTAAGCCAGCGCGTTTCGACCGTGCGCGACGCCGACATGATCTGCGTACTCGACCACGGCTCGGTTGCGGGCCTGGGCACGCATGACGAGCTGTATGCAAGCTGCCAGCTCTACCGCGAGATTTGCCAGTCGCAGCTGCGACGCGAGGAGCTCGAGGGCCAGCAGGGGAGCACGACGCCCACGCCCACCCCAAGACCCGCGTCCGCCCCAGGCGCCGTGTGCGCCCCCACATCCGTCTGCGCAAAGGAGGGCTGCTAAATGAATCCGTACACTTCCTCCGGTTCGGTCGCCACGATGACGGCCAACGTGTCCGGTAACGATAACCTCAACGACCTGGGCGACGGTCCGCGCCAGCCCGGCGATCCCGAGCGCTATCCCGTGGGTGCGGTGACCCGCCGCCTGCTGGGCTACGTTCGTCCGCATCGCATTTCGTTTGTTGCGTCGTTTGTGAGCGCCGCCATCTCCGTGATTCTGCAGCTCTACACGCCCATCCTCATCGGCGAGGGCATCGACCTGATCGTTGCCGCCGGGCAGGTGGACTTTGACGCACTGCTGCCGCTCGTTACCAAGCTCGCGATTGTCGTCGTAGGTGCTGCGGCCTTCCAGTGGCTACAGGGCTACTGCGTCAACCGCCTGTCCTACGAGACGGTGCGCGACATGCGCGTGGAGGCGAGCGACAAGCTCAGCCGTATGCCGCTCAGCTTTATCGACAGCCATGCCCACGGCGACCTTATGAGCCGCGTGGTCAACGACGTCGACCAGGTGCGCGACGGTCTGCTGCAGGGCTTCACGCAGCTCTTCACCGGTGCTATTACCATCGTGGGCACGCTCGCGTTTATGCTTTCCATCAACCTGACCATGACGCTCGTGGTGGTGCTCGTCACGCCGCTTTCCATCTTTGCTGCCGGTGCTATTGCCAAGCTCTCCAACAAAAGCTTTACGGCACAGCAGCGTATTCAAGGGCAGCTCGGTGGTCATATCGAGGAGTACGTAGGCGAGCAAAAGCTTGTCGACGCCTTTGCCTATGGTCCCAACGCCCAGCAGCGCTTCGATGCCCTCAATGCCGAGCTCTACACCGCGGGCGAGCGCGCGCAGTTTATGGGTTCGCTCTCCAACCCCGGCACGCGCTTTATCAATAACATCATCTATGCCGTGGTCGCTGTGATCGGCTGCGTGGGCGTGATCACGGGCGTGCCCGCGGCGCTTACGGTGGGCGGCGTGCAGATCTTCCTGTCCTATGCCAACCAGTACACCAAGCCGTTCAACGAGGTCACGAACGTCATTACGCAGATCCAGACAGCGTACGCCTCGGCGCGCCGCATGTTCGCGTTGCTCGATGCGCGCGAGCAGGAGCCCGACGCGCCAGATGCCGTGGAACTTGCCGCACCGCAGGGCGAGGTCGCCCTTGAGCATGTGGACTTTAGCTACGTGCCCGACCGCAAGCTGCTTCAGGACATCTGCATCGAGGCTAAGCCCGGCATGCGCTTTGCCCTGGTCGGTCCTACGGGCTGTGGCAAGACAACGCTCATCAATTTGCTGCTGCGTTTTTACGATATCGATGCCGGTCGCATTGCGGTCGATGGCCGTTCCTCGCGTGATTACACGCGCGCAAGCTTGCGCCGCGCCTTTGGCATGGTGTTGCAGGACACTTGGCTGTTCGAGGGCACGGTGGCGGAAAACATCGCCTACGGCTGTCCCGACGCCACGCGCGAGCAGGTTATCGAAGCTGCCAAGCGCGCGCACGCGCACAAGTTTATCGTGCAGCTGCCAGGCGGCTACGATACGGTAATCGGCGAGGACGGCGGCACGTTTAGCCAGGGTCAAAAACAGCTGCTGTGCATCGCGCGCGTCATGCTCACCGACCCGGCGATTCTGCTGCTGGACGAGGCGACCTCGAGCATCGATACCCGCACCGAGCTGCAGGTGCAGGCGGCATTCGACGAGCTCATGGCTGGCCGCACAAGCTTTGTCGTGGCGCACCGCCTGAGCACGATTCGTAACGCCGACTGCATTCTGGTGATGCGCGACGGGCAGATTATCGAGTGCGGCACGCACGACGAGCTGCTAGCGGCAGGCGGCTTCTACGCCGAACTCTACCGCAGCCAATTCGCCCAGTGAGCAAGCCCGTGGGGCAAATTAATCAATCGACAGACGGTGGTTTACATCTGTCACGTTAGTACTAAGATATTCATCTAATAAATTGCATTAGTGGCTTTAGTTTTGGGGGATACGAGGCAACGTGACTATGACGTGCTCTTTGGTGGTTAACAGCAAGAGCGGTAATACCAGGATGGTTTCGGGTGCGATCAAGCGCGCTCTGCAGGCTGCGGGTGTTGAGTTTGTCCATGCCGCGGCGTTGAGCGACGATGCGGATGCAGATCAGGTTGCGCTCGAGGCGCAGGGCGCCTGCGCGGCCGACACGGTGCTCGTCGGTTTTTGGTGCGACAAGGGCGCGTGCACGCCTTCGGTTGCCGCGCTGCTCTCCGCTCTGCACGGCAAGCGCGTTTTCCTCTTTGGTACCTGCGGTTTTGGCGCCGACCAGAGCTATTATCAGCAGATTATCAATCGCGTGACCTCCAATTTGGCCGAGGATGCCGAGCTTGTGGGTTGGGCAATGTGCCAGGGCAAGATGGGTCCCGCGGTCAAGCAGCGCTACGAGGCCATGCTCGAGCAAGATCCCGACAATGTCCGCTTTAAGATGCTGCTCGATAACTGGGTCGCCGCAAAGGATCACCCCACCAAGGAAGATCTGGACAACATGGCTGCAGCCGCCAAAAAGGCCGTGCTGGGGGAGTAGCTCCCATCGCTGACGGCGGTCGGTCCATCTTTCTAAATGAAACGTCCTCCCGGGCGTCGGGGCACGAAGTTCCCTGCTCTACAGTCCTGCGCAAGACGAAGGCCACATTAAGTGGCCTTCTTTGCGTGCGGAACTCGCGATGAACTTCGTGCCCCGCCGTCCGGGAGGACGCCTCTTTATTGATGGGAGGCCTGATAGGTCGATGGTTCCGTGCCCGGATGCGTCCAAAGTGGGACGGGCTTTCCGGATGGGCAGGCTTTCGAAAAATGCGTCCCGGAATTTGCCTTTGGAATGGGACGTAGTTTCCTGTTGAGGTGCTTTGCGGAAAGTGCATCCCACTCTGGGCGGTCGAAGTGGGACACACTTTCCCAAAGGCGCTCCAACGGGAAATTGCGTCCCATTATTCGGTCAAGAAACGGGATGCATTTTCCCAATGAGAGCAAAACCGGAAAATGCATCCCACAATCAGCCCTCAAAGTGGGACGCCGTTTCCCAATGAGGCTCAAGCGGAAAATGCATCCCGGAATTTGCGCTCAAAGTGGGATGCGGTTTCCGGTTGAGGGTCTAAGGGGAAAGTGCGTCCCAGAATCGACGCTTGAAATGGGATGCAGTTTCCCGATGAGGCACTCGACGGAAAATACATCCCAGAAATGGCCTTTGAGCTGGGATAAGATTTCCGCGGCATCTCGGATTCTCAAAAATGAGACACGCCGTTGGCGAAAATGAGACACGTGATATCGGGCATCGGACGTATCATTTGTAAAAATGAGTCCACTCCACTCGAATAAAGCGAGGTCCCTCATGTACGTTCCACACCCCCGTATCCGTAGGCTGTCGAAAATCCCGCTTGTTGGGACGGCGGCGCTTGCTGCGTTGATCGCCATGAGCGTCGCCTGCTTCACGGCCACGCCCCGGGTTGCCCAGGCGGCAGACGCGCCCGCAATCACCGATATGACCGAGCAGGATTATCAAGCCCTGGGTCTGGGCGCGAGCGAGGACATTCCGGCCGATACCGTTGGCCCCTATTCCACTGATACCCCCACGACGTTTGCCACGCGCAGCGAGGTCTATATGGCAGCTAACGGTAGCCATGGCAATCGCTACACTCTGCGCGACAAGCTCGAGAACGTCGAGCGCGGTGACATTGGCGGCAGCAGCAAACTCACCGATGGCTATGGAAGTGTGTGGGGCGCCGCAAAGTTCTGGCAAAACGTCAACAACTTCGATACGAACAGCGATCTCTACAAGCATAGCGACTACGGTGGCGGCACCTGGTCGTACCTAAGCAACAATGAGTCCTCAACAGTACTCGCCAACGACAACAACGGTTTCTCGGGCATTCACGCCACGAGTGTTGAGTTCTGCAGCGACGCCAGCACGGGCAAAAAGAGCCGCGTTGCCGAGCTCCGTGCCTACGGCGACAGTTCCTCCACGACGATTGACGGCAAGTCATACGCCGGAAAGGTTGAGCTGGTCCTCTACTCGTTTAGCAACGGGCGTACGCGCACTCTCGACACACACCTGCCGGTGACGGTCAACACTAGTATGATGTACGAAGGCCGTTTTAAGTACCTGGATGCCGGTTACCTGCAAGAGCACGACGCCGTCTTTGATGTCGAGGCGGGCGATGTCGATGGCGACGGCGTCGACGAGCTTTTTGTCTACGCGGGCTGCTATGTCGACGAGAACGGCGTGCGCAAGGCTGTAGTCGACATGTATGACTTGGAGGGCGGCAACTGGAAGCAAAGCGTCGTCAAGATCGATGCCGGTAACGCCGCGGACTACACCACGCACAACAAGGGCGGGAACGACTCCTGGACGCAGCTTCAGTCAGCTCCTGTCGTTTCGCTAGCGGCCGGCGACCTCGATCGCGATTTTTGCGATGACCTCGCCATCGTGGTCTCGGCACCCTACGGCAAGAAGAATATTGATAAGTCGACGCATTGCGAGCTGTTTTCGTGGGATGCATCCAAGGGTGCGCTCGTCCATGTCGATGCTCTGGGCGACGCGGGCGCAATCTCCCTCTCCGCGAACGGCAAGACCATGGTCGCTGCGAATGCGACGTTCGGCACGTTTGCCGCCTACGATGAAGAAGGAAAGAAGACGGGTGAAACCGTCACGGGCCTTATTCTTGCGGGCTATGACTGGCAACGCAGCGCTTTTGATTACGGCGCTTCTGACGGCAGCAAGGGGCTGTACGGCGCGCTGTACCGCTACGCGTATTTTGATTCGGAGTCTGGCGAGTTCAAGCTTTCCGATTGCAAGGAATACAGAGACGGGCTCCTCGCCTCCTATGGGTTGATGCATGTGCCCAACAGCGCATGGAAGGATAGCGCTCAGGATAAGCGCTATCCGTGCACCTTGGCGCCTATTGCCCTTGCCACTGCCAACCTTGACGGCCTGTCCGAGCAGCTGGCGGTCGACGAGGTGCTCGTGGGCGGCGATGTGTTCCGCGACTTTGCCTGCAACACGGCACAGAGCGGGGCTCAGGGCTTGGGGTCCATGGTCGGAACCATGAGCATGAGCGGTCAGCAATACAACAGCAGCAACAAGCATGACCACAAGGGTATAGAGCAGGTGTGGATCAGCGACGTCAAGGCGGGCAGCGTCTCGGGTTCGGACCGCTATAACGAGAGCTTTATCGCCGTGGTGGGCAAGCACCGCGACGAGGACCTGCGCAAGAACGATGACTACTATTGGATGACCGCCTCGCATTTTTCGCTCGACGAGAACGGAAAGGTGCGCCGCGGCGAGGAGCAGGTGATTAGCGAGAGCAACCGTCGCGGCACTACCTACGGCACATTTATCTCGCTCGCGCTGCCCGATGTCGACAACGACAGCGTCAAGATCACGTACAAGGACCGCTACAAGGTCTATACCAACCCGCGCGTGCTTGCCGTGCTGCAGGATGCGCCCTATGTTGAGGATCTGGAGCAGGCATACGGCTATCTGGTGTTGGGCGGCACGTCATACGGAGAGGAAAAGGGCGCGGGGACATCCCAGGGCTATACCATTGGCGCCGAGTTGGGCGTTGCCGTCGAGGTGCAGACCGGTCCGCCCCTGGTCGCGATGAATGCTTCAGTCGATTTTGCCGCCGAGGGATGCTATGACTACCGGAGCGAGCGCACGGTCAGCGCAAGCGTAAGCTATGAGTCGCATGCCGGCGAGGGTGACAAGGCCGTGCTCTACACGATTCCGATGGTCTATTACGAGTATGAGATCGAAAATGAGGAAACTGGTGGCAAGGGCGTGATGGCGGCGCCCGTGTCGCTCGGCGCGCAGACCTCGGTCGTTAATGTCGAGGCCTATGACCGCATTGCCAAACAGCACAATATGACGCCGCTCAGCTACTTTTTGACCAACCGGTCGGGAGAACCCGGAACCTATCAAACGACGCTCAACGGCGAGACTCCCGTTGGGGATTCCTTTGGCCTGGGCAAGCCTGGCGTAACGCGCGCCTACACGCACGATGGGTTTAACGGCGCCGCCGCGCAGTCGGGGGCGAGCATTGAGCAGACCATCGAAGTCGAGGAGGGCAAGGAGCAGGAGCTCGAGCTCGGCTTGACGCTGAACGGCAGCGTTGTCATGGGCGCGAAGCTCGCAAAGCACGAGTTGTTTGGCGGCCTGTGCTTTGGTGCCAACGCCGGCTTTACTACGGGTAACTCCTCGAGTGAATCGACCGAATACGGCGGCACCGTCGACAACCTGCCCGAGGCCGCGCAGGGCAAGTACGGTTTTGTGTGGCGTCTGGGCGTCAACGCGGTGGATGTCGACAAGTTCGAGGCAGACTCGGGCGACAAGCTCGGCACCAAGGACACCGACCAGTTCTGGATCGTGGGCTATGATGTTAAGGACGTCGAGATGCCCGACGCGCCGGCCGTGACGGGCTTTACGGCAAACGCCGTCGATTCGACCAGCGTTACGTTTAGCTGGGACGATGTGCTCGCAAACAAGAGTGGCTTTAGCTACGGCGTGGGCATGCTGCAGAGCAATGCGGCGGATGCGGTCGTCAATAGCTGGAAGATTGCCGACAACACGCAGACCTCGCTCAAGTGGGATGGGCTGCAGCCCAATACGGAGTATCGATTCGCCATCGCCGCCGTTAAGAATGGATCCACGACCGAAATAGGTATTCGCTCGGCAATCATCACGGTCAAGACCATGCCCGATGGCATGACGATGACCGTGAGCGGACCTGCAGCGGATGCTGCGGAGGGGTCGGATCTTGGATACGGCTCTTCGGTTGAGCGCACGGCGGGAAGCCACCTGACGCTCTCGGCGATTGGCCATGTGAAGCAACTCGGTGCCGACGATAGCGAAACAGGGCTGGCACCGACCTATATGTGGTACCGCAAGGGCCGCGGCGAGACAGAGTTTAAGCTCGTGGGTGCCGATGGCAACCTCGCGGCTGGAACGGCCTCAAAGCTCGAGATTGACCTGACCGCAGACGATGACGGTGCGCAGTATTACTGCCACGTGGGATACAACGACGTGGGCCTCGACACCGGCACGACGCTCGTGAATATCGAGGCCGAGGAGACGGCGCTCACAACGGTGAACGCCACCCCGATCCGCACGCGCCGCCTGTTCTCACAGGCAAGTGCGGGCGCCAAGAAGTTCCTGGACCATACGCTGGTAAACACCGCCGGCCCAACCGATTCCGAAGGCTCAAAGGACCCCGAGACTCCTGAGACCCCGACGAACCCGGACAAGCCCAAGTCCGACAACGGAGCTAAGACCGACACCAAGGTCAAGACTACGACCACAGCGAAGAACCTCGCAAACACCGGCGACCAAACATTCGCCCTAGTCGCCACCGCAGCAGCAGCGGGAGCAACGCTCGTAGTGATGGCCCTCATCATGCTGATCAAGCGCCGCAAGACCCACTAGTAGCCAGTCGAACATATCGACAACCCAAAAACCCGGGTAGCCAAAAACAGGCCATCCGGGTTTTCTGTTGAGTGGAGACTCCGCAAGCGGAAACTGCATCCCACAATTAGTGCCCGGAACGGGACACATTTTCCGTCAAGCCCTCATCCGGAAAATCCATCCCAGTTTGAGCGCCCAGACCGGGACGCACTTTCCCAAAGGGTCCTCAACGGGAAACTGCGTCCCATAATTAGGCCGAGAAATGGGATGAACTTTCCCAATGAGAGTCAACCGGAAACCACGTCCCAGAATCAGCCCCCAAAGTGGGACGCACTTTCCCAACGAGCCTCAACCGGAAAATACATCCCGGAATCCAGCTGAATAGTGGGACACACTTTCCCAATCGGGTCCCAAGCGGAAACTGCATCCCATTCCAGACAAGAATTCCGGGACACACTTTCCGCAAGCAAAGAAGGCCACATAACGTGGCCTTCAACTTATATATGTTCGGCGATACACCCAAGACAAGCCACGCCCCAACATCAGGGCGTCTGTCCAGGCGGAGGCATATAAGGTTCATCGCGAGTTCCGCACGCAAAGAAGGCCACT
>ERZ824575.3197-NODE-3197-length-11740-cov-4.730852_pt1 | contig 11740 bp, 4 predicted proteins | sample MGYA00519470_ERZ824575 | MGnify/ENA primary metagenome ERZ824575 (study PRJEB31778, sample SAMEA3449170) | human gut metagenome | biome: human gut; feature: human-associated habitat; material: faeces | place: United Kingdom | collected 2010/2012 ...
CATCGAAGGAGTTTATTGATACGCTCAATATTGGCAGGTGTCATGTACTCCGTTTTGCTGTATCGGTTCTTAAAAACAAGGCATTTTGTCCTTTGCAATGTTGTAATAAACCGATCCGCTGCGATGGTAGTTACGTCCTGCATCAGTGTGTCGCCAAGCAGCGAGGCAATATAGTTGCGGATCAACCCCGTATTGGCTTCATAGGTGCTGGGACTCCATTTTTTCACCCCATACAAGCTCACAAAGTCATCGAGAAAGGCGGAAACGGTCGTCTTATTGGGTGATATAAAGGTGCGGTTAACGGCATTGGTACTCCTCCTGTCGTGTGTATTTTGAAAGGCAACCATCAAGCCGTTATGGCGGGCTTCTTGCCGAATTTGGTAAGCTTCTTCGCTCCTTCCATACTGATTTTACACGATTTGTGGCTATTTGTGTCATGTATTCGTTCTACAATGGTCTACGCAAACGCGATGGGTTTTGTATGTTTGTGTCGATTCTATGCACTCTTAGGGCAGCGCAAAAGCACCGCAGGCAAAGCAGCGTATAGCCGCTTTGCCTGCGGTGCTTTCATTATTGTGATAAAGTTGCTGTTTCAGCTTGGTCGCTTCAGCTTAGGTTTCGTTACCACGAAAATCCCACGTCTGCACCAAAGTTACAGGTATACAGCCATTCGACCGTATCACCGTTTTCAAGGAGGACATCCTTCGCGCCGCCCTCCTCAAACTTTCCGTTGACCGTAAACGTCCATCCGGATTCCGGACCTACAGCACTTTCGGAAATACCGGCGATGGAATGAATGAAGCCATACGAATCCGCGTCGAAGGCAATATTTCTCCCCTCGCACGCCTTTCTCAGTGCGTCGTATACGGTCTCACCGTTTGAAATGGACACTTCCGCAGAGGAAAGTATCACACCGTCACCCGGTACCTTACTCCATACCTCTGCATCGCAGGCATCCTTGTTGTTTAGGATGGTGGCGCAGGAGATGGAAACCGTAACTACTTTTTTCACAGAGGGAGTCGTCGTGCCGGAAGCGGACGTATCGTTATCCTTCGGTGTGTCTGCCTTTTCCACAGGCGTTTTCTCCACAGATGTTTCTTTCTTCTCAGATGTATCGTCCTTTGCGTCAGGCACGGTGTCCTTTTCCTCTGCAGTATCTTTCCCGACCGTATTGCCTTCCACCGGCTGCTTATCTGCCGTCTGCTCCTGCCGCTGATTGGACTCCTCAGGCTGTGCCGTCGTATTGCCGCAGCCGGCACAGGCAAACAACAGGGTCAGTGCCGTCAGCAGGGAAAGAAATCTTATTACGCTTTTCTTTTTGGCTTTTCTCATAGTCTTGCTCCTTCTCATCAATCATTATTCCTATCCACCGACTGCCATGTCACCGCCGATATCATAGCCGAGGTCGCAGGTGTAGACCCACTTCACCACGTCGCCATTCTGCAAGGCGTAGCGGGAGCAGCCGTAGTTGGGGAACCAGCCGTTGACAGAGTACATCCAGCCGGACAGGCTGCCCACGTCAAACTCGTACAGGTTGTGGATTCCCTCCACGTAGGCGCTGTTGTACATAGGTGTCCAAACGGACTCCATGTGGATCTTATTGTCCCGGCAGACACGCTGAAGCACATCGAACACACTCTCGCCCTCGCTGAAGGTCACGGTGGTGGACGGCAAAATCACGCCGTCCGCAGGGACGAGGGGCTTCTTGCTATCGTCGCACTTGTCCCAGTTGTCCAGAATCGTGGCGCAGGAGATGGAGAAGGTGCAGGTAAGCTCCGCATCATCGTCCCTCACCACGTCCTGCGGCTCTACCGGCGCGGGCTTGCCCTCCGGCACCGGGTCGGTCATGTATTGATCCTTGTCGCCTGTATCCTCCGGCTGCGCGGGGACTGTACCGCAAGCGGTGCACAGCAGCAGGAGCACCGCCAGCAGCAGCGCCGCTATGCGCCTGTATCGTGTGCCCATGTTACTGCTCCCTCTTGATGCGGCGATAGCGGCGCACCATGGCAAACGCCAGTATGGCCACCACGATGACCGCCAGCAAGATCGCGCCCAGCGGCGTTTCCGTCAGGGCGGCGCCCACCACCTCGAACACGCTGCTGCCCTTGCCGTCGGGGCCGAATGTGCCGTCCTCGGCGGCTTGGAGGTAGGTCAGGGCGGAAAGAGTCTGTGTTGTTGGCAGAATTTCTCCTCGAATATTAGCAGAAAAATCTTCGAGAGACATTTGGGCCTCCGGATTGTTTACAAAGCCTATATCACTCACATAAAAGGTTTTTAATCCATCTGCTACCGTGTTTCCGTTTTTCACGAAACGCGGATCGTCAAGGGGAATACCAAGCGTGTTCATCAAATCTATAACAGACAGCGTTGCTTTCCCATTAGGAGTTCCATTTTCCCCCGGGAAAGTCCCATCCGCCAACTGTATAGAAGACAGATATGACAGTGCTTTTTCAACAGCACTTGCTATATATGCTTTATCTGTGTGTGTAGCAAGCGCATCCACGCATTCTGCCGTAAATGCTACGGTCTCATTACTACAAACGCTCTCAATCCAACCCACATCTCCCGTCTTTACTGCACCTTCATAGTTATAATTGAACTTCCCGTTCGGCATTTGGCTTGCCAGTATGGCGGCAGCATATTTTTTTACCACAACATCTACGTCAATCCCTCTCGCTCGCCATACAGTAGGATTTACGGCATCAAAGTCCTTCAATGCATCAGTGCGATCATATCTGTCCAACTCATACCCTGTCGTCAGCGGAGCAAGATAATCCATCCCATTTACATCTGACGGATCAAGACCAATAGACAGCATTGCTCTGACAGCCCCCGCCGAGTATGACTTCGATTTCTGCCCAAGATAATATTCCGTATTCGCCGCCACTAAGGTGTTCATATTTTCTTGCAGCTTACCCAACTCAGTTTTCGAAAAGGAATCGATTGTACTTTGCAGAGCCAGAATTTGGCTGGCATAGCGGGAGATGCTGTCTTCGGAAATGATTTTACCATCTGAGTAGTATTCATCAGAAAGAAGTTGATTTTCTACTGTTTCTGACATTTCTTTCTTGATAGCTTTATAATCAGGATTTTCTTTGTTAGCGTTCTTTTCGACAATAGTGTTTTGATAAGTCAAGGTTGAATTTTCTTTCCCTACTGCCATATTTCGCCATATCGCCAGCCCTATATAAGCGACTTCATTTTTGAAGATTCTTGTAGATGTAAAGTCGTCTATCTTGCTTGCGTCATTAGAATTCTGCTGAATCCGTGTTCCTCCAAACCAGCTTTCTGCTTGCTCTTGATATGCCCATGCGGTGTATCTAACGTAAAACCCTTGCTTTGGTTCTGAGGATGCCTTTTCATAATAAAAATCCTGATAATACCCCATCATACCATCCAGCACGGTGTTGCCCGATTTTGTAAAGGCTGCATCTTTCGGGGACAGACGCAGCGCGTACATCATTTCCAGTACAGCGGCGTCTTCTTCCACGTTTTCTTCCGCATACTTTGCAAATCCGCCGCCTGCAAGCTGCTGCTCAGACAGATAGGTCAGCGCCGCCTCGATGGAAGCTGCTACTTCGGTTCTTTCCATATATGGAGCTAACGCTGCAACGGTTTTTGCTGTCAGCTTACAAGATGGCAAAATACTGGGGTTCTCCACTATTTTATACCTATCGGACAAGCCGTACGGCACGCGATTATAGCAGACCTGCCCACTGTCCTGCTGCCGTGCCAGCGCCTCGGCGATCAGCGCTTCCCGCAGCGCGTCGAACTCGTCCGTCTTACCCGCATCACCTGCGGCGTCCAGATCCAGCAGCATATCCAACCTGTCCTCGTCCGCCTCCACCATCTCCGGCCGCCGCAGCGGCTCCAGCAGGTCGTGACCGGCGAGATCCGTCACGTCCAGCCCCATGGCCGCCACCGTGCGGAGCGCGCCGGGGATATAGGCGTACCTGCCCCGCTGCTCCGCCAGCGCCAGCCAGTCTGCCAGCGCCTGCAAATACTCGTTGTAGAAGCCCTCCGGCACGTCGGCGCCGGAGGCCCACAGCGCGTACACCGCCTTGGCGTTGGTTTCCTGCCGTGCGGCGGATAGGTAGTCCCTGCTCTCGCTGACGGAGTCCGCCACCAGTCTGGACACCGTTTGGTACGCCGCCTCCAGCTCCGCTGTCCAGCCGTCCCATGCAGGCGCGGCCTGCGCCGTCACCGGCAGCAGCAGGATCACAGCCAGCAACGCGGTCAGCAGCCGCGTCAGTTGTCGTTTCATTTGCTCTCCCTCCTGCGGCGGACGAGGATGCTGCCGCCGATCATCACCACTGCCGCGCCGCCGATGCACAGCAGCAGCGTCCGCTGCGCCGCGTCCGTCTGCGCCTTTACCGCCAGCACCGCATCCCAGCTCTCCACCAGCTCCCTGTCGTGTTCAGACAGCGCGCGGTACCGCTTCACGATACCGTCCACGATGGGCTTTTCCTTCAAGCCGGCGTCGGTCATGGGCAGTATCTCCGCAGCGATATCCGCGTTCAGGCTCTCGATCTCCACGTACAGCGCGTCGATCGTCTCCTGCGCCGCCGTCAGCTTCTCCATGTACCTGTCATAGCCGTCAAATTCGCGGCTCATCTTCAGCCGCTCCAGCAGGAAGGCCACCTCCTCCGCGTCCTCCGTGGACAGCGCCTTGGGCAGCGCGTCCACGCGGCCTTGCAGCTCCTGCGTAAACTCATAGCTGCCGGCGAAGGACACCTCGCTCTCCTCCGGCGTCAGTATCTTGGAGGATACGCCGCCGGGGCGGAAGTCGTACAGCGGGCTCATGCCCTGCGCCTGCCGCCACACGGACACCAGCGCCAGCAGCGCCTGATCCGTGGCCATGCTGTCGCTCTCTCCGGGTACGGCGGAGGGATTGCCCTCATCCAGCTCGTAGGAGTGGGCAAAGCCGCCGTCCTCCTGTTGGTAGTAGAACAGCGCGTCCAGCAGGTTCAGTCCGTTCTTCACAAAGCGGGGGTCGTTCTGCGGGTCGATGCCCACGCTGCACAGGGAGATGATGACCTGCGAGGTGGACTCGGAGTTCCGCGTGCCCCAGCTGCGGAAATCCGCCGTGTCCAGCTGGAGCTGCGACAGGCGCTCCAGCGCTCTGTCCACAGGGTCCTTCACATTCAGGGTGGAGGTGCGGTAGTACGGCCCCATGGACTGTATGGCCATGGCCGTGATGTCCGGATCGGCGGTGCTGCCCTGCGCCACCCGCAGGTTAAAGCCGTCGTCGCTGAGCTGATAGGACAGGATGGTCTTTACCAGCTCCGTGCGGGTATAGCTGGCACCTGCGGGGATGGTGTACTTCATGCTGTCCAGCGTGATCAAGCCCCAGAGCCAGCCGTTCAGCCCCTGCCGTCCCAGATCCGCCGTTTTGCCCCGGTCATACACGCCGTCGGCGATCAGGTTGATATCCGCGCCGTTTTCATCCCTGCCGAAGTGGGTGGGATCGCCGCCGCACGCCAGCACCGCCAGCGCGATGCGGTGCCATTCCGTCGCCTTTGTTCTGTCCAGCTTGTCCGGCTCGCGGTATTTCCGCTCCACATACGTTCTCAGCGCCGCCAGATAGCTGTCGTAGTCGTCCTCCGCGCCGTAGCGGGACAGTCCGATGGGCAGCCAGTCGGCAGCGGTGCTGCCGGCATAGGTCAGCAGCTCGCCGCTCAGCAGCGGCTGACCCTCCGCCACGCCCTGCTGCGCCCGCTTCCACGCCAATATGCCGTCGATGGCCTCGGTGATGTCCGACACGCTGTATTTTCCCTTGGGCACCACCTGACGCTGGTTGGTCTTTGCCGCCGCGTCTGCCTGCTGCTGCGTCATGGGCGTGACGCTGATGGTCACGTCACCGGTGAAGGTGCCGTTCTTGAACTGCACGCGGCTGAGGATGCTGGAATCCTCCACAGGTGTGATATTGCCCCATGTCTCCTCGCTCCATTGGGCATCCCTGCCGATCTGGATCTCCACCGTTCCGGTGAAGAAGTCGGGATGCTCCAGTGTGACCGACTGCACATAGTACATTCCGTTGACAGAGATGCCGCAGGAGGCATCTCCGTCCTTGCCTTTGCCCACTGCCAGCGACACACGCAACACCCTGCCTGCCGGCAGGCCATGGCTCTCGCCGGCAGTAAGATACCGCACGTCCGCGCTCTCCACGCCCGCCTTTTCAAATTCCCAGTAGGGCAGGCCGTTTCCCTCCGGCGCATGGACCGTGATGCTGTGTCCTGCCGCGTAAGCCGCGGGGACGCTGCCCCACAGCAGCGTCAGCACCAGCAGCCACAGCAGCCATTTTCCGCTTTTTCTTCTCACAGAGGCACCCCTCCCGATATCCGTTTATATAGCCGTATTCGCGTGGACGGAAAAAACGCCCACGCGAACCGGCAGACCGCTCCTTGCGGAGCCGTCCCTATCTCTTATTCTGCACCGTTGTCGTCCCGCTCATCGCGCTTGACCTTATGGTAGCGGCGCACCGCGCCCACGATGACCAAGGCCGCAACGACTGCCACGATGGACCACACGATAATGGGGTTTTCCCGCACAGCTGTGCCGATGATCTCCCAGATGGAATTGCCGCTAACCTGACCCTCTGACTCCTGCCCGTCCGGAACATCCTCCGGTGCCTCCGTGGTCTGGGACTCGTCGGTGGTATCGGTATCAGGCTCCTCCGCCGTTTCAGACAGATTTTCCATGCTCACCTGCTGGGCATCCAGCCACGCGGGGAAGGTCATGGAGGTGCCGCTGGATTCCCACTTGGTATACAGGCGATCCGCCAGCGCCAGCAGACTGTCGGTATACTGGGCGAAGATGCTCTCCAGCGTACCGCTGGCCATGCCGCTGCCGGTGGCCAGCCATGTGCTGAACGTGGCCTCCGTGCCGGAGGTCATGAACCGCTGGAGCGCCTTGCTGATGGCGTCGCCGTCCTTGCCGGTCACGCCGCTGTGCTCATTCAGGCTGGCCAACAGCGCCTGCGCCAGCGCGGAGGCCTCATCGGTCTTTTTCGCCGCAGCAGCCGCCGCCATGTTGTCCAGACTGTTGGAGATCAGGGCGCGCAGCACATTGGGAGAGTCCTTCAGCCACTGGGAGAATGTCTTGCCGCCGCCGTTGCTGCCCCACTCGGTATAGGCGGACAGCACCAGCCCCTTGACGTTGTACTCCACGTCCATGTTCACGCCGTCCTGCAGACCCTCATCGCTCTCATCACCTGCGCCTGTGCCGCTTCCGCTGCCGGACCCACTGCCGCTGCCGCCGCCGCTGCCGGCGCTGGCAAAGGTCGCCACGACCTTTGCGTTGGCCGCGCCCAGCGCAAAGCTGCCGGGATTGGCAAGGTCAGCGGTCGTGCCGGTGCTCATCAGATCCAGCGTCAGGCTCTTGAGCGCATAGCTGCTGTCCTTGGGCGTGGCGGTGACGGTCACCTTGGTGCCACTGGGTCCATAGACCGCATTGTCCGCGTCGCCGGTGCGGCCGTCGCCGCGCTTGATGGTCACCGTGCCGCCGGTGCCGCAGGTGGCCTGCGCACGGTAGTAGCTGGTGGAAGTTCCCTCACCGATGGGGACAGGATAGTTGTTTGCGCCCTGCGTCCAGTAGTTAGCGTGTGCACCAGTGCCGCCGTCCACGCCCCACGCCACCTTGCCGCTGGCGAAGTCGTCCGCGCTGGCCCACTCACCGGCTCCCAGCAGCTCGTCTTCCTTATCGGCAAGATAGTAACTATTGATGACGATCGCATACTTACCAGTTGCATCGGAAGGGCATATAGCAACGTGCTTCTCAAGATTGTAGGTAAAGCAGTTTTTTACCGTGCCACTCGCGCCAGCAAGGATACCGTAACTGCCGTAGGTGCCGCTGATAGCACCGGTATTATAGCAAAACTCAATCTTTGAATTTACGCCGGAAGTGCACCACAATATTCCTGCTGCATTTACACCACCACTTACAGCAGCATGGTTTGCACATTTTTCCGCTTTGCCGTTTATACCGATGCCCGCAGCATTGCCGTTACTGCTTGTAACCGTCTGATTATTGCTGCAGCCGGTAAACGTACCTCCCAAAGAAATACCCGCAGCTTCGCTCGTACCGTTTACCGCGCCGTTATTTACACAGCCGGTAAATTCGGTGTATGCAAGGTCTGTCTGTCCCGCACAAATACCCGCAGCATTAGTGCCAGTTACCGCCGCACTATTACTGCAAGAATTAAACTCTACGCCGCCTTGCACGAAACTGCCGACCAGTCCTCCGACTGAACCACGACCACTTACAGAGGCACCGTTGCTGCAGTTAGTAAAGAATGCATGACCTCCCACTCTGCCGATAATACCGCCGACATCGCTGCCGCTGCCGGTTATACTTACCTTCGTATGGACATTATTCAGCACAAACACGGAACTCGGTCGGATCTGTCCAACCAAACCGCCGGCTTGGCCTCCGTTGCAACTTATACTTCCTTCAATGGTCAACTTTTCGATGGTTGCTTTGACACTGGTCGCACTGGGCGTACCGAGGTAGCCAAAAAGTCCCGCAACGCCGGAGCCGTTTGTGATTTGCAGTCCACTAATACGCTTATCATTACCATTCAGATTGCCGTTAAAAGATGCTCCTGTATTACTGTTGCCGATGGGAGTCCACTCGCCGGTCAAAGTAATATTCGACGTGAGCTTAAAGTGCTTCTTGTTGTAGTCAAACCCGTTATTATTGACCTGCGTTTGCAGGGCGGTCAGGTCGGCGGCGCTGGAGATCTGATAGGCATCAGTTTCCATGCCGCTGCCCGCCCAGATCGGCGACCACACGGCATAGAGCGTCAACGTTTCATCTTTCTTTACGGTTACGGAGGCAGGGGTAATGCTGCCGCCGTTTTCCAGCTTGAACTCAACCGCACCGCCGGCCGTCCTGCTCCAGCCGAGGAACGTGCCGTTCTCGTGTTTGAAGCCCACGTCATCGATGGTTTTAATGGTAAAGGTAAAGCTGGCGTTGCCGTTTCCTGTCACCATGTGTGTATCGCCCCAGCGCTGTCCCTCGCCGCCGTTGGGGTCATAGACAAGGGTGGCCACGCCCTCCACGCCGGGTTCATAGCTGCCGTCCCAGCGCGTGATATGCACGGGGTTATAGGGTTCTTCCTGCTTGTTGATCCACTCGATATAAGAGCCTTCTTTATTGGCGTTCAGCACGTTCACCAGCACGTCGTCGCCCACCTTATACACGGTCTTGCCGTCCTCGGTGGTGACGGTGATGTTCTGCTCGGCATTACTGTTGACGTACTTAGCCGTCTCCGTATCGTTCAGCTTGCAGAGGTAGTAGCTGTTGGTGGCAGCGGCGCTGCTGATGCCGTAGGTCGTATTTTTCGCTCCGGTCACGTTGCCCAAGTTGTAGCTGTTGGCCGCAGCGCCGATGCCCACAATACCGCCGGCGGTGCTGCTGCCTTTGACCTCGCCGAAGTTGGCGCAGTTGGTCACCGTGCCGCCGCTGTTACCGACAATGCCGCCTGTACTGCCGCTGCCGCCAGTGACAGTCCCCTCGTTCCAGCAGAGGTTCACCGCACCGCTTTCAACCTTACCAACAATGCCGCCGACATTGGCGGTCTTGCCGCTTCCCTCTATGTTCACCTTGCTTAGGCAGTTAGTCACCGTACCGATGCCGCCCAACTGCCCCACGATTCCGCCAACAGAGGATACGCCATCGGTAGTTACGCTGCCCTCGACCCGCAGATTCTGCATTGTGCCGCCGTATACATAGCCGAACAAGCCGCTATAACTGATTCCTGCAGCGTAGACCCTCATCCCTGTGATCGTGTGATTGCCGCCGTCAAACGTGCCGCTGAACCACTTGCCGCTGCCGATGGGCATCCAGATATAGCCGGTCAGGTCGATGTTCGCCGCCAGCTTGACGGTCTTGCCGGAGAATTTATCGCCGCCATTCACCAGCTGTGCCAGTCCGAACAGGTCGGCGGCATCAGTCAGGGTAAATTCATTTTCTGCGGCGTTATACCAGCTTGTATCCGGTGTGATCGCCTTGCCGACTGCATAATAGGCGGTGCTGTCGCTGTCTCCTACTTTTGCCGGCTTGGCAGGATAATACGTTGCCATATTGCCGGAGGCAATTCCGTTTTCATTGATGGATATGTCCTCCCCACGCTTGCCGTAAAAATATTGCGTGTCTCCATCCTGCAAAGCATCGCTGACGGTTACGCTGTCCGGCCCTGTCAGCTTTTTCAGCGCAAGCTGACAAAGAGTGCTGTTCATGGCAAGGATAGGCAACTTATTATTGTCGGCTCCCCAATATGTATTGCCGCTATTGTCACCAGTCTTTCCCAGCTCGTAGGCCACGCGGCCGGCCTCAAATTCCGCCGCCGTCCGTGCGCCGGTGTCGTCCTTCTGTCCCCATGTGGAAACATCCGCTAAATAGTAGCAGTTGTTGTAGCAGTTGTTGACGGTGCCACCGCTTACGGCCACGATATTCCTGCTTTCTGCGTTGTAGTAATAGCTGTTCTTTACCGTGCCGGTGCCGGTGCTGGTGCTGGTCCCCACCAAACCGCTGGCGCTGCCGGTCACCTTGGCGGTAGACATACAATACTGCACCGAGCCGGACTCCAATGTACCCACAAGCCGACCTTCGCCGCCCTTGATAGTCACATACTGGACGGTACCGTTCTTTACCACACCGAACAAATCACCGTTCAGATTGGAAATAGTGTAACTGGTTAAATTGTAGCCCAATATCGGGTTTCCAGATACTTTCCCGCCATTAAACGTCCCCTTAAAGGAATTCTTCTCCATGCCAATGGGCGTCCACTGATTGCCGCTGGTCGGCACGGCATCGTTGTTCAGCCGGATATCCGCGCCCAGCATGATGGTCTTGCCGGTCATGCTGTCCTTGCCGCTGTTGACCATGCGGGCCAGCGCCTTCAGCTGGTCAGCCGTGGTGACCGTCGCAGTATTTCCGTTGGCTGCAAGCGTGCTGTTCCACGCGGCAAGGAGCTTGAAATCTTCCTCCGTGCCGTAATAATAGGTCTTGGGGAGGTCTGTTATTATTGTCGTGCCGTCGATCTTCGTTAGGTTGCCGCCCTCCGCCGCCGTGTAGGCTTTTTCGCTCTCGCTGGCGGCATAGTAGATGTTACCGCTGACCGTTATGGTCACGGTATCGCTCGTCACTTCATAAGTATAGTCGTTCTCCACATTGAGTGTGGTCTCGCCCGCACTGACTACCGCCGTGCAGTCCGGGAAAACCGGCTGCATGGTAATGGTCTTGGGGGGATCGATCAGCGTCGGGTACGCCGCGCCCTCTGTCCACGACCACACCTTACCGGCAGCAGTGTTGCCAGTATTCAAGCCGTCAACCACGTCTTTTGTGTTCAGGCTCTTCGCATAGTTTCCTTTCGTGTTGACAGTCGCAGATACATTTTGGTAACAGTTGGTAGCACCATTCTTTTTGCCGCACACACCCAACTCGGTCGCACTTTCATCCGTACTACGGTAGTACCAGCAGTTGAGTGCCTTGCCGGCGCCGACTACACCGCCGGTAGTTGTTGCTCCCGGCTTTGCCGTCACCGCGCCGTAGAACCCACAATTCTGGACCGTTGCCCCATTGACAGTTGCTCCTACTATTCCTCCGACATTGGTTTGTGTGCCTGCATCCACTTTGCCGGTGACGATAAGATTTCGTATAACCGCATCCTTTGTTATATATCCGAAAAGCCCCTGATACGTTGAGGCCTTGTTGATATACAACCCGCTGATGGTAT
>ERZ824575.3199-NODE-3199-length-11725-cov-2.931877_pt1 | contig 11725 bp, 10 predicted proteins | sample MGYA00519470_ERZ824575 | MGnify/ENA primary metagenome ERZ824575 (study PRJEB31778, sample SAMEA3449170) | human gut metagenome | biome: human gut; feature: human-associated habitat; material: faeces | place: United Kingdom | collected 2010/2012 ...
CCACCCCGAGGCGTTGCATCCGGTTCAGCACCGCCGAGCGCGCCCTGCGCAGCCGTTCTTTGTACTCGGCCGTGTTCTCCCCGGCCTGCTTCCCCGTCTGGAGGCACTCGCACAGCTCCTCATATTCGGCCGCGGTCATCTCCCGCAGGGAGGTCGTCCGGCCTCCGGTGAACTGCGATACCAGCACCTCCTTGTGCTCGTCGAGATCGATACCTTTGGCCTTGGCGATGGCGTACAGCCGCGAATAGTTACGCTTCCGTTTCATGGTTCAGGGTCATGTTTAACTCGAGCGCGACGTGTGCGTCGAAGGTTTCGGCCAGGAAAATGCGCATCCGCCGCTGTCGGGCGATCAGATACTCGATGGTTGCGCCCTCGCTCTGCCGCCAGTCCGGCAGCATGTAGATGGCATCGGCGCGAAGCAGTTGTGCGATGTCCTTGCCCATCTGGTCGGCCCACTCCGCCTCGATGGGGAGGCCGTTATCCAGGGGGTTGATCGGGTTCAGTCCGAACTTGCGGATCTTCCGCTCGGCAGCCCGGAATTTGGCAACCACCTCGTTGACGGGCAGTCCGGAAATCTTTCCGCTGATATAGATTTTCATGCTTTTCATTGCTCTTCGATTAGTTGATTCGGTTTTACTGGGCGCTGCTTCCGCCACCCCAATAGCGCCGGGCACCCTCTTCGTAAATTGTGCATTCGCCCGTCGGCCCGATAAAGCGGCCCTTGCTGAATGCCTTGTAGCCCTCGACCCAGATCTTCAGCGCGGCATCGTACATCACCTTCATGGCCGCCCGCCCGTCCGGACGCTTCCCGTCGGCATGACTGACGAAGATCAGCAGCTTGTTGCGGTGTCGCTCCTTGAAGGCGATGTACTGCTTGTAGCTCATCTGCGTGTACTGGAACGAGTCGATGACCGCAAAGTCGGCAGACCGGGGTTTCGAGAGCCGTTCGTCGAGCTCCTCGATGGTCATGCGGCCGTCGATCTGGAACCGGTTGCCGCACTCGGCCATCTGGAAGCGGCGGAGCGTCTGCTGCATGGTCAGGTCGACGCCCTCCTCTTTCGACAGGTAGAGGCCACGCATTCCCAGCAGGCACAGCTCGCGGCAGAATGAGACCACGGCCGAGGTCTTTCCGTTGCCGCTGTTGCCCCAGAAGAAGATCACCCCGGAACGGCCGATCGTGCCGACACAATCGGCCCAGATGCCTCCGGGCGTGATCGTGCGGTACTTGATCGTCAGAACTTGTTTCGCGGACAGCGTGCGAGCCATTTGAACAGCGTTTGAACGGGTTATCGGTTCGTTTGAGCGAGAAGTTTGTTCTTGTGTACGGACTTCCTGACACGGCGCATGTCGAAGTAGTCCTGCGCCTGCTTTTTGTCCCAGGGATTCGAGGGCTTCGACACCACGGTCCGCGCCTCCTTCAGGACATCGGAGATCGCGCGTTCGGCATTCAGCCCGTTGGCCCGGCAGATGGCAGCCACTTCGTGGCTCGAAGCCGGCGTAAGGTCGATGAAGCGGCGGCCGATCCGCGAGAAGATCTCGTCGTAGCCCTTCTTGTTGTAGTCGAGACCGATGCTCATGCGGCGCTTGATGTACTCCGTGGAGAGGAAGATGATCCCGCACTGCCCTTCGAGGGCGTTGTAGATCGAGATGAAGTAGTAGAACACCGAATCCATCAGCTTGTCGCCCTCGTCGAAGATCAGCAGCGGCTTGTCGAGGACGCGCAGCTCGTCGGTAACGGTCATGAGCTTGTCGCGCAGGCTCGACTGCGTCAGCTTGACGCCCAGCACCCGGGCCAGTTCGCGGATGAAGTCCCCGCGACGCATATCCTCCGAGCAGGAGATCACGAAAGCGTTGTCGTGGTGAGCGGCATACTCATGGGCAGCTGTTGTCTTGCCGACCCCGGCATTCCCGACGATCCACGATACGTTCTGATTCGCCTGGGCATCGGCCAGCAGAAGCGTCAGTTCGCGAAATGCCGCCGTCTCGCAAAGGGTCCATTCGGCTGAACGGGTCGGCGAGGTCATCGAACGGATGCGGAGGAACATCTCGTCGCTGATGTTGTCGAACTTGCCGTTCAGGATTACGCTGATCGTTGCGGTACTGACGCCCGTCAGCGAGTTGACCGCACGGTTCTGGCTGGGATACTTGGCGACATACGCCTGCAGTTGGGCCTGAATGCTCTGCTTCTCTTCAAGTGTTAGCTGTTTCATATTGATTGTGATTGGAAATTACATACGACTGAAAATGGAGGCCGGATCGTAGTCCTGGTTGCTGACGGCCTTGGTGTATTCGCCGACTGCGATCGGCTCGGATGCCGGCTCGGCCGGTACCGCCATGACTGCATCGGCCAGGCGTTCGAACTCCCGTTCGCTGATTCCCTTGATGGCCGGAGTGCGGAGTCCGTGTTGTTCCGGAGCGACGCCGTGCTCGAGTTCGAGTGCATGGTTCTCGATCTGGCGGCGGACGCGCTGCTCCTTGATCTGGGCGTCGTTCCAGCGAAGCAGCTCCATGTCTCCCGGCCGCTGCTCCTGGATGTTGCGGCGCACCATGAGGTACGGATAGGCCACGGTCTCGAAGCGCAGCCCCATCGGGGTCTCTTCGTAGAGCAGCGCCCGATCCATACGCTCGGGGTCGAAGCGCACCAGAAATGCCCGGCCGGTGTTCTCCCGCCGCCACACCATGTCGGGACGGCCTTCGGCATCGAGCACCTCATAGGTATATTTGCGGTTGCGGTACTGGATGGTGATGCCGTCGGCCGTGAAGAGGCTCGGCCGTTCGGTCGTCAGCCAGAACAGGTCGATCATGTCCAGCTCCGTCACGGGATCCGTCTCCGGATTAACCGATGCGCGGTACATCTCCTCATGGGCGACGCCGGTCTCGTAATGCGGCATGGCATTCCACTGGTTCCGGGCGGCGGCATAGGCCGCAAGCATCTCTTCGTAGGTGTAGAGCTGCTCCTTGTTCGCCTCAAGGAACTCTCGGTTGATCTTCCACGACTCCTTTGAGGAGATGTTGCCTCCGGTGAATCGCCAGTCCTGGTGCAGCACCTGCCGCTGGAAACGGCCGAAAATCGATTCGATGCTTTTCGAAGGGGCGTTATAGGGGGCCGTCGGGCGGTTCACCCGGCAGATGTTGGCGAAGAAGCGCTGCGCAACCTTGCTGCGCTGGCCGCCCTGGTTGTCGGTGACGATCTCGTAGGGTTTGTGGCCGGAGGTTTCGACTGCCATGCGGAAGGCGCGGTACTGCGCGTCGAAGTTCTCCGCGTCGCTCACGGCGTAGCCGAGCAGCGTCTCGCTGTAGGCATCGACCACCTCGTAGACCGATGCCGTGCGTACCACCCAGCGGCCGTTCTCGACCGCCTTGTAGTAGAGGTTCAGTTTCGTGCCGTCGCCATACCACAGCGAGTCACGCAGGGTCGGCATCACGGTCTTGTTGCGGCGTGAGAAGAGCTGCCTGGCTGCCAGCTCGCCATAGACCGCATCGTACCACTGAGGCTTGATCTCCGGCCGTTCGAGATACTGGACAAGTGAACTCTTCGATTCGAGAGGCTTCCAGCCCCGCTGGACGGCGATCCGATTGAACTCGTCGAAAAGCTGCTGCGTCGTGTAGACCGGCACGCGGCATCGACGCAGTGCAATGATCTGACGCCCGGCGGCCTTCGTAATCTTGAGCGTGTTGCTGTTGCAGAACTTGCCCGACACCAGGCAGGCATATCCCTCTTTGGCATATTGCCGCATCTTGTCGCGCAGACGCGCCTCGCTCTTGGGCAACGTGTGTCCGTAGGATGCGCGGAGCTGCTCGGCAGCGGCAAAGATATTCGTCCAGATCACCGGGGTGTTGTTGTTGCACGCGCGGCGCATCGCCCGCTGGGTGTTGAACATCTCGCGCAGTGCATTCAGCACCCGGGCGTTTAACGTATACTCGTTCTGCTTCGTCTCGGGCAGATGCTCACCGTTGGGCAGCAGGTGATCGTGGAAAAACCGCTGCGCCTCCGGGTCGGCTGCCAGTGTGATCTCGTCTTGCTTCATTGTCTTCTCGGGATCCCCGTATTTGATCTCGAAGCGGTCGCGGAACCGGGTCGGCATCGAGGTATATTCGATCAGCGCGTAGGAGCCGAGGCCCTTACCCGGCCGGAGCATGGTGAGCTGCCCCCGGGCCACGAGCTTCTTGTAGCAATCGGCACTCATAACAGCCTCGCCGTCGTCGGACCGCGTCAGGTCGTGCATCGTTACCGCTATTGTATTTCCGAACCACTCCATTGTTCTCAATTTACTCGCTCCCGTGCCGGCATCGCTCCGGACAACCCCTGCGGATTCACGGGTTTTGTCGAGGTTTACGCCATTACCTTCAGCGTGTCCTCGATATACTGCTTGTCCTCATCCCACAGCGGCAGGTCCATGCGCAGCTTCGTAAGCGTTACCTCCCGCTGGCCGATCAGCCGCACGGCTTCCCTGTACAGGTCGGTATCCTGGTATGCGCAAGCCTTGCCGATGAGGATCTCGGCCAGCTCCGCATGTTTCCTCTTTGTTTCCCGCTTTAGGAAGTTGAGTTCCGCATCCATCGTTCCGACGCGTTTGCCCAGTTCCTTCAGGCATCGGCGAATCTCAATACGATCGTTGGCGCCGTCGTAGGCACACATGATCCGGATCTCTTTGCAGAACTCCACTTTGTCCATTTCTCCTGCGGCCATATACAGGTTTTCGATCAGCCGGTAATCCTCCGGTGCGATGATGCGTTTTGTCAGATTTTCGAACTCCTTGCGTGTCATGGTTTATCGTTTTTGGATTTGCTTTGCCTCGTGCCATAATGCCCAGCTTACCGAACCGCTGGCAATGATCGTGAACAGGTGGATCAGGTTCCCGGCGCATACTCCGAAGATGCCACCGAACGCCAGGATCCCGAATATCACCGATCCGACGTAGTTCTCGCGGATAATCCACTGCTCGTTCATAGCTGTGCCGGATTTTGGGTCGGTTTGAAGACGCCGCCCCGAGAGAGAGCCACCTTGCGTATTTTGCAAGCTAACGGGGTATTCGTCTGGCCACTCAAGGCTTCCCGGATGGTCTTGCGGGAGACCCCAAGCAATTGTGCCAACTTGACGATCTCCCCATGTTCTACAAGTACTCTTGCCATAAAATCAATAATTTCGTATATTTGCCTCACAGGTTCCGTTTGAAACCTCGATGCAAATATAATAGGATATTTCCTATTAACAAAGGAAAGTGCGAGAATTTTATCTATTATTCTATGTCTGCAATAGAGCGTTTGCGAGAATTTATTGAACGTAAAGGGATTAGTAAATATTCCTTTTATAAGGCCACAGGTGTAGCAAATGGCTATTTGGATAAAGGCGGGAATATAGGCTCGGACAAATGCGAGAAAATAAGCTATGTTTATCCTGATTTAAACCTTGTGTGGCTTATAACTGGAAAAGGGAATATGCTCACTACCGAGGACAATCAAATTGCTAACATAGAGATTGGCGAACAGTTTCCTTTAAAGACTGATCGGCGTATTGATTTGCAGAATGTCCCGCTGTACGAACTTGATGCCTCGGCGGGGTTGGTTGCTCTATTTGCCGACCACAACCGTCCTACACCCATATCTCACATCCAAATCCCCAACCTGCCACCTTGCGATGGGGCCGTCTACGTCCGGGGTGACTCGATGTATCCGTTACTGAAGAGCGGCGATGTTGTATTGTATAAGGAGATCCCCAACGGATCCCAAGGAATACTGTGGGGCGAGATGTACCTTTTGTCATTCACCATTGACGGCGAGAGCTATATCTCGATCAAATACATTCAGAAGGCAGACGACGATCGTTTTGTCCGACTCGTAAGCCACAACCCGCACCATTCGCCGAAGGATATCCCGGCAGACTCAATCCAGGCGCTGGCCCTCATCAAGGCGAGCATCCGGTTCAACACGATGGGGTAGCGCGGAACGTCGCGCGCACTTTTAGAGAGGAATTTTGCATACACACAAACGTAATGCACGCATATTCAACGATATGCGTGCATTGCCATTGTATTTATCCCTGTCATTAAGTGGGTGTTATACGGCATATTCTGTGCACATACGGGTATAATATTGTATTTAACCCCATTCCACAGCGCGTAATTTTACACGTTTTTGTCCCCCTAAATGTCCCCCTAACGTGTACATTTCGTTTTTAATGGGCCGAAATTTTGTCCCCCTAAATGTCCCCCTAAATGTCCCCCTAAAGTTTCAAACAACCATATTGGTAAGAGTACCGACATGGTCGTTTGAAGGTCGATTGTAAGGTAGTTGAACGGTGTTTTGAACACGCAGACGGGGCGCAGTTATTGATACGGGCATAAACACGCCTAATATAGGCAGAATAGGGCGTAGAAAGGGCCTGTGCGGTATCCTTGAGAAAATATTCGCACAAAAAAAGCTACCGAAAACAGGCCGTTTTAAGGCGTTCTCGGTAGCAATGTAACATTCCGGGTTGAACGGAGTGTTCAGATCATGCAGAAGAGTATCACTGAAGTAACACGAAAGTCACATTTCGTTTTGCAGCGTGTCCGGGAGTGCTGTTCCGCTAACTCGCTGATGTGTCGGTTAATGCATTACTTTTTGTTCCCTTCCGCATTTATACATTTCGTTTTACCCCCGGTATGCGAAGACCGTCCAGGCCAGAACGGCGGAGGGACACCCCTTGCAGAATGCCCGTCCGCCGTTGTCGCCGCAGGATCGGAGCAGGGATCAATGCTGCTCCCCGAGAACGCGGTGCGCATGGCGCAGCTGAAACGCCATCGAGCAGGCTCCGGCACCGGCGAAGAGCAGCGAGACGCCGACCCAGACCAGCACGGCCGTCGTGCCGAAGACGAGCGGCTGCATGAGGATCCACACCGAACAGAGCATGAGCAGGATGCCCGTGAAGAGGGTCCACCCGGCACCCGGGATGCCGAAGGAGATCATGTCGCCGCCGAGGCCGATCGTCGAGAAGCTGCGCATCAGCAGCCAGAATCCCAGCACGACGGGGAGCGTTACGGCCGAGATCGAGAGGTTGAGAACCAGAATGAATCCCAGGACGATCTCGAACAGACCGCCGACGAACATCCCCCCGCGTCCGGTGATATAGTGGCGGTTGGTCGAGGAGAGAGCCACCTCGAGCACGCCCGAAAAGAGCATCAGCCAGCCGAAGAGAACGGCAAGGCCCAGATAGCTCTGCTGCGGATAGAAGAATACGGCAACTCCCACGGCAAGCAGGAGAATGCCGGCCAGAAGCAGCAGCCACCAGTTGCGGATGGCCCGCTTCGAGTTTTCGATAAGCACGGAAAAACGATTCATCATATAAAAGGTCTATGGTCCCTGCATGAAAAGCAATTTGCGTGCCAGACGACACCCGGCTGCGGCTCCGCGGGCGGCCGTGAAGGGACGCAAAGCGATAAAAAACACCCCGCAAGCGGTATAAGGAGTCCGAATAACCGCTATCTTTGCCGACGCAATCCGGGTGTTTTATGGCTGCATTGACGAAGGAACTGACCGTAGGGAAGCCTTTGACGCTGATTCTCAACTTCACGCTGCCCCTGCTTCTGGGAAATCTCCTCCAGCAGACCTACTCGCTGGTCGATGCCGTCATCGTAGGCCGTTTTCTGGGGATCGATGCCCTGGCGTCGGTCGGTGCGAGCACGTCGGTCGTCTTTCTGATTCTGGGTTTCTGCAACGGCTGCTGCGGCGGCTTCGGCATTCCCGTGGCGCAGAAGTTCGGCGCCCGCGACTATGCCGAGATGCGACGCTACGTCCATGTCAGTCTGCGCCTCGCGGCAGTCATGTCCATAGCCCTCGCCGTGGTTACGAGCCTGCTCTGCGGTGCCATCCTGCGCATCATGCAGACCCCCGAAACGATCTTCAGCGGCGCCTACGCCTACCTGCTCGTAACCTTCATCGGCATCCCCTGCACGTTCTACTACAACCTGCTGGCCTGCGTGATCCGCGCCCTGGGCGACAGCCGGACCCCCTTCTGGTTCCTGCTCTTCTCGACCGTGCTCAACATCGTGCTCGACTTGGTCTGCATCCTCGTTCTAAGGTGGGGCGTGGCCGGAGCAGGCATCGCCACGGTCTTTTCGCAGGGGGTCTCGGCCTGGCTCTGCTACCACTACATGATGCGCCGCTTCGAGGTGCTGCGGGGCGTGCCGGAGGAGCGGCGCTACAACGGCCGCCTGGCCCGGCGGCTCCTCTCGATCGGCGTGCCGATGGGCCTGCAGTTCTCGATCACGGCCATCGGCAGCATCATGCTCCAGAGTGCCAACAACGCCCTGGGCACGGCCTGCGTCGCGGCCTTCACGGCAGCCATGCGCATCAAGATGTTCTTCATGTGTCCGCTCGAAAGCCTCGGTATCGCCATGGCCACCTACGGCGGGCAGAACTACGGCGCCGGCAAGCCCGAACGGGTCTGGCAGGGCGTCAAGGCGAGCTCGCTGCTGATGATCATCTACTGGGCCTTCACCTTCGCGGTGCTGATGACCTCGGCACGCTCGCTGGCGCAGCTCTTCGTCAGCGCCTCGGAGACCGAGATTCTGAAGGATACGGCCCTCTTCCTGCACATCTCCGTCTCGTTCTTCCCCGTGCTCGGACTGCTCTGCATCCTGCGCTACACGATCCAGGGCGTGGGATTCACCAAACTGGCGATGCTCTCGGGCGTCTCGGAGATGATCGCCCGCATCCTGGTCAGCGTCATTGCCGTACCGGCCTTCGGCTACCTGGCCGTCTGCTTCGGCGACCCCACGGCCTGGCTCTTCGCCGACCTCTTCCTCATTCCGGCCTTCTGGTATGTCTATCGCCGTCTGCTGCGGATGACCCGCCGCACGGCGGCCGCATGACCCGCCGCGGTTCCGACCGCCCCGCTGCCCCACCGCCCCGCTCTCCGCTCGCGGCCGTTCGCCCGCTCCCGACAAAAAAGGCGGAGGCTCATGCACATGCATGAGCCTCCGCCTGTCTCAAACCCCGGCAATCGGCGGGGTGCCTCTTTTCAAGGACGGGTATCCGTAGCGTTCCCGCCCGAGGGTCCTCTATCGGGAAGCGATCCGGCAATAGGCATCGTATCGTCCCAGGACATCCTCGACATAGGCAAGAGTCTGACCGCTTCCCGTGAAGCGGCCGCAGCGCACAACCTCGTTCTCGTAATATTCGGGGTGCGCCTTGAGCGTCAGGTAACGGGCCACGACCTCCCACGAATTGGGATTCTCCCCGTGGGCGCTGGCCAGACGCCGCGCATCGGCGACGTGTCCGATACCTCCGTTGTAGCAGGCCAGGACGATACTCATCCGGTCCGTTTCGGAGACCTCCTTCGGAATGCGGAGCGATGCCTCGATCTTCGCGAGCAGCTTGTTCGCCAGCCACACGTTGGTCGCCGGATCGGAGACCCTCTCCACCGGTACGTCGAACTGACGGGCCACCGAGGGCATGATCTGCATGAGCCCCTTCGCACCGCTGCGCGAAGTGATGTCGGGCGTAAAACGCGACTCGTGATAGGCAATCGCCGAGAGCAGGCGCCAGTCGTTACCCTCCTCCTCGCTGATCGCACGGATCAGCGGATCGTAGTCCGAGATGACGCAGGCGTTCTCCTTGAGCAGGAGATCCAACGGAGTGATCTCCTCCAGGGCTTCGTCGTTCAGGCCGTCATCCGTCGCGGGGGTACTGAATCGAACATTGAAGCCGTAAAATGTCGTGAAAATGGTTAAGAACGCAAAAGTTAAAACAGTCTTCTTTAACATGAAAGGTTGTTTTACGGGCAGTTCATACCGCGCAGAACAGTACGCTAATCATAGAATCCCCACGAAATGCCGATCTTGAACATACCCGGATTGAGCGGATAGCCGGCCGCCGAGAAATACTCGCCGTTGCCGAACAGACCCTTGTTCACATGCTGGTATTTCAAGAAGATACGCATCCGTTTCCACTTTCCCATGACGAAAGCGTCCAGGTAGGGATAGTTCCCCACCTCGGTCTCCCGCTGGTTGTAATACACCGACAGAGCCGGATTGTATCCCGGCGCATAATACCGCGTATTGTAACGACCGTCGAGGCCGATCTGCACGCGCAGAACGTCGCGCACGACCCAGAACTCGTAGTAATACGACAGAAAAGCGCTCAGGAGCGGAACGGGGATGACTTCCTGATTCGTACTCCACTGCAACAATACCCTGTTGTCCAAATGAAGTCCGCCTAAGCGGAAATCTTTGCGAGCGTACACACTCGTGAGGCTTACGTTTCCACCCTGCTGGGTAATCTGGCTGTCTGCGTCGTAATAGATCTTGTCGCTGACGACGCCCTGCCATGCTCCCGCTTCAAACGCGAAATCGGGAATCGAAAACTTCACCTCGAACCGAGTTTCATTCTCCTTGCCTAAAGGAGTGGACCATATATAATGGTTCGAGAAGAGATTCTCCTGCCAGTAGTTGGGCGAGCGGCGGTCCATCGTGAACCGGCCTTCGAGAATCAGGGGGTGTCCGCGGAGATACCCCGTCAGCGCCAGATGGGCGCCCAAGGTGAGGTCTCCGCCTCTGTATCCCGACGGGTAGAACTTGAGGTTCGCATCCCAATCGACATATTTCTTTATCTTGCCTCCGACGGAACCGTATGCGAAATAGCTGGTCTTGTTGACCTTCGTATACTTTCCCGTCAGGAAATCACGCATTTCGAACTGCGAGTAGGTATGCATGTCGATGCCTATGCCGGCATCAATCGTGCCTACCACGCCGTTGCGGTCCCAAGGCTGCGCCTGAACGAAGAAGCGGTTCGAGATAACGCGCTCGTAAATCGAGTCGCGCGTATCGCGGGGATTGATGAACCAGTCCTTGTAGTAAATCCCCTCCGTAGGCTTGAATTCGCCCGTCTCCGGGTCCCGCTCGCCCCGCTCGTTCGTATAGCCGGCCTTTATATCCGTATAGACCTTGCTCCACGAGCTGTACTCGAACGAATGGCCTATGAATACCGCCGAAAGGTCGGCCAGCGAAAAATCGTTGTCCGTCACCCGCTGCAGCGGAAGCGCATACGACTGGGTGACGAAGAAGGCGTTGTTGCGGTAGGTATTCTGCGCCTCGGCGTCGGCCAGCTTCATCGGCACGCCCGACGGCATCTGGAACGTCGTATCGGCAATGGCCCACGTGCCGACCACGCCGCCGTTTTCCTGCTGCTCGATGTGGTTGTTGTAATAGGCCGCATGCACCGAATAGCGTTTGCCCGTATGGTTGAACGCCACCGCGAGGTTGTGGTTCTTGGTGCGGGACCAAATATACTGGCCGCGCGTTCCCCGCGCCTTGTAATCGACGTTGAATCCCGTCGTCGGCGAGACGTTCTGCGCGTGCATGATGTTGAAGTTCTCCTCGCGGAAACGCTTCTGTCCCGATTCGAGGTAGGTCATGCGGATGATCGGCTTCTTCGTATTGTAGAAGGGCACGTTCTCCATATCGTACGTGTAGGCATAGTAGGGACTCGCGAAACCGAAGTCGAAGTTCTGGGGCCGCCGGAAATAGTTCATAGGCAGCGAAGCCTGTCCGAGAGCGCCCTGCGCGATGTCGCCCACCTCTTCGCGGTAGAACGGATAGTCGATGCGCCAGTCGGTCAGCGTCGTGTCCAGCGGTCCGATCTCAACGCGGTTGTAGTCGCGCCTGACGTTCCAGCGGAAATTGTTCAGCGAGCGGACCGAATCGCTGAAAAAATAGGATTCGAGCGGCTTGCGGATCTTGCGCTC
>ERZ824575.3207-NODE-3207-length-11701-cov-9.784647_pt1 | contig 11701 bp, 8 predicted proteins | sample MGYA00519470_ERZ824575 | MGnify/ENA primary metagenome ERZ824575 (study PRJEB31778, sample SAMEA3449170) | human gut metagenome | biome: human gut; feature: human-associated habitat; material: faeces | place: United Kingdom | collected 2010/2012 ...
GTTTTTAATCTCTTATTCTTGCTATTTTCGTTATTATCTTCTATTTTCACAAGTTCTATGCCTATGTTTTGTACATATTATACAATTAAAGTAATTAATTTGAATTAAATTAGCTGATTTAATTAACTAATTTTGTTTTCTTTGCATCCTTTGTCATTGAAACAGCTTAAATAATGGCTTATAATGTATTTAAGCTTAATTAATTTTTTCAAAAAAGCATGTTTCTAGTGTGAAAAATAAATTCTTCACATGAAGTTTTGTTCCTGCACAAGCTGCTAAAGCAGCCGAAGTTTGAAGATTGCGGAAAGGCAAGGTTTTTGTATGAACATTTCCACCACTTTTCTCAATGCATTGAGGCACACTTCCTCCGATGTGGAGGGGCAGCGTTCCCCGGAAATCCTGCTGGGGCAGATCTATAAAGTATCCCTGGAAGACAAGAGCTTTTTACTGCCCTTGGCCGGTGGAGAATTCCGGCTCTCGGATCCTTTCTATTATGAATGGAACCCCTTTCCCTCATATCTGCTGCTTTACACCTTAGAGGGCAGTGCCGTCCTTACTACCCGGGGCAGCGAGGTGGTCCTGGATCACGAGCATCTGTTGTTCTTAGATTGCAGCCAGGGGTTCTCTCTCCGGCTGTTGCAGGGAAAGTGGCGTTTTCAGATGTTTTTCTTAAGTGGAGCGGAACTTTCTTCTTATTATAGCATATTTCAGGCTGCTTTTACCTGTTGTTACCCGATTCCCATCGGCTCCTGCGTTTCACAGCGGATGCAGCAGCTGACCAAATTTTCATTCACCCCGACTCCTGCAGAGCAGATACAGCTTCACCGAGAACTGACCGACATGTTCGTAGAACTGATGCTGTCCGCCCTGTCCGTCTCCCGGGATGTGAAGCCCATTCCTGCTTATCTGCTGTCCATGAAAGCGGATTTTGAGGAAAACTATGCTGAAAATCACTCTTTGGAATACTTTGAGCAGACTTTGGGCATCAGCCGCTACCGTCTGTGTCGGGAATTCTCCGCTACATTCCATACTTCCCCGCTGCAATATCTTCAGGGGAAAAAAATAGAAGCAGCAAAATCACTGCTCCTATCTACGGATAATCCGATTCACGAGGTGGGGGCTATGGTAGGCATCGACAATACCAATCATTTCATCCACCTGTTCAAAAAGCACACCGGTGTCACACCCTTCGTCTACAGGCAGAATGCACCGCAGTCTATACGTGAGACACACTGTCCTTCAGTACCAGTCGGCCTTCCACCACGGTAACTCCGGACTTATAATTATCACTGGTGATCTTCTTGATCATATTATGAATGGCTCTTCTCGCCATCTCTCCCATATCTACTTCATACGTCGTGATATGGATGTCACTGAGCCCCGGATACAGGTAGTTATCAAAGCCGACCACAGAGATGTCCTCCGGCACACGATATCCGTTCTCTCTCAGTTTCTTGATCAGAAAGCTCGCAGTCAGATCGCAGTTGCATACGAATGCGGTAGGCATATCCTTGGGAAGCTGCAACATATTCACCGTATCGATCTTACCTGTCTCAATGTGCCGATCGTCCACGACCCATTCCTTTTTCTGCTCCAGTCCCAGCTCCAAAAGAGCCTTCTGATAACCAAAATACCGGTCCGTAATACTCTCGGTAGCAAGCAGGGTTCCCACATAAGCAATTTTGTGATGTCCCATCCGATACAGATAGTAGGTCAGTTCATAGGTTCCGTAATAACTGTTGGAAATAACGGAATCGCTGGCTTCCCTTCCGTTATAATAGTCCAGATAGATCACCGGGATCCCGGCTTCTGTATTCAGATGCTGCAGGTAAGTATCCATCATCTTACCGATAACGATAATGCCATCCACCTTGCGTTCCTGTACCAGCTTCGGCATTCTGCCGTTCTCTTCCTCTGACATTCCGATGACCTCCAGCATGGTAAAGCATTCCTTTGCCGTGGCTCTGGTAGCTACCGCCTGGTACATCTGCCAGTAAAATGATTCATATTTATCAAGGAATCTCTCAGAGATCAGAATACCGATATTGTAGCTCTTCTGGTTCTGACTTTTTCTTGCCGCTGACGGCTGCTGATAACCCAGTTCCTCCGCAATGCTGCGGATCTTCTCCCGGACTTCCTCGCTGACGCCTTTTTGTCCGGACAGTGCCTTGGACACTGTTACTGTGCTGACTCCAACTCTCTCTGCGATATCTGCTAATTTTACTGCTTTTGCCATAATTTTGTACTCCTTATCGCTATTTTTCTACACATTTCCCGATAAATCGTCAATTATACTTCCATATTAGATTTCTAAAAATCGTTTGTCAAGGCATGTCACTGCCTTAATTTTACACCTCGGTCAGATGGATCAGCTTACTGCGGTAGTCTCCCCACAGAGGTGTCACCAGCAGTCCTGCCTGCATCAGCACGTCGCCGCCAAAGATTTCCCCGGTCTCCTCGATGCGATACTGTTTCTCCGGTGCCAGGCCTTTCAGACGTACTCTCCTGCTGTGGAAGTTCGGTCGGGAAAGTACCTGTACATAGGTTACCAACGCTTCTTTCTGATCCTTGGATGTCACCTGATAGCAGTCATAATTACCGTTTTCCAAAAATGATGCAATCCGGGAATAATCTCCTCTGCGGATCAGGTCGTTGTATTTGTGATACATGGCGGTCTGTGCTGGAATCTGCTGTCTGTCCTTCTCCGGGATCTTCGTAATGTCCAGTTCATAGCCGAAGGTGCCTGCCAGTGCCACATGACCTCTGGTCTCAAAAGGAGTCACTCTTCCCACCGTATGGTTGGGGCAGTCCGATACATGGGCGCCCATGGTGGACAGCGGATACAATAACATCGTGCCCTCCTGAATTTTCAGCCGTTCAATGGCATCCATGTCATCGGAGCACCAGATCTGCGGGCTGTAATATAACATACCCGGATCAAATCTCGCTCCGCCGCCGGAGCAGTTCTCCAGAAGCAGATGCGGGAATTCCTGCAGCAGTCTGTCCTGCAGTTCATACACACCCAGCACATATCTGTGATAGAGCTCTCCCTGACGGTCCGCGGGCAATTCCACGCTACCAAGGTCCGACAGCTGCCTGTTCATGTCCCATTTCACATATTCAATATTGGCACTGTGCAACACTGCCGCCACGCTTTCAAAGGCATGATCTCTGACTTCCTTTCGGGACAGATCCAGCACATACTGGTTCCTGCATAAGCTGCCTGCCCGTCCCGGAATGGCGATGGCCCAGTCGGGATGCTCCCTGTACAGATCCGAATCCGGGGAGATCATCTCTGGCTCGAACCAGATACCGAATTTCATCCCCAGTGCATTGACCTGCTCCACCAGAGGTTTTAAGCCCCCCGGCAGTTTCTGCTCATTGACCTTCCAGTCACCTAAGCTGGTACTGTCATCGTTACGGTGTCCGAACCAGCCGTCATCCATGACCAGCATCTCAATCCCAAGTTTGGACGCCTGTTCTGCGATCTTCAGTAGTTTTTCCGTGTTAAAATCAAAATAGGTAGCTTCCCAGTTGTTGATCAGGATTGGTCTCTTTTTATCACGGTACTCGCCGCGGATCAGATGGCCACGGTACATATCGTGATAATGATGGGTCATCCCGCTCAATCCTTCTGAGGAATAGGTCATAACGACTTCCGGTGCTGCGAAACTTTCTCCCTGCTCCAGTTTCCAGACAAAGTTCTCCGGATGAATGCCCATAGTCATGCGGATGGAATCGAACTGGGAAAGCTCCGCCTGTGCCAGGAAATTGCCGGAGTATACAAAGTGCATACCGTAGACTTCACCGGCATCCTGCGTGGCATCCGCAGAAAGCAGTGCGATAAAGGGATGCTCCTGATGGGAAGATTCTCCCCGCACGGAGCCAACACTCTGTTTGCCGTGCATCAGACTTCTTCTCTCCATCTGGCGCTCTCTCGCCCAGGATCCGTGCAACGTAAGAATGTCATACTTTTCATCCGTGCAGTCCAGATCCAGGCAGGCAGACATAACTTTTGTCACATAAATAGGCTGCCCTGCCGTATTTTTCAGGATCACACTGCGGGTGATCACATCTTCCTCTTCAAATGTAGTATAGATCAGGTCTGCAGCCAGACCGATGACCGGATCCGCCAGATGTAGGATCAGGGTATCGCAGTCCTCATCCCCCGGAAATGTGGAAGGAAGTCCCGGCAGTGCCGGCTTCTCCTTTACGATCTCATGAGAGACATACTGTAACTGCACTCCTACATGTCCCTGTGCTGTCCGCACGGAAATGGCGCTTTCTCTGTAATCTCCCAGACCGTTTCCCGGATATTCCATGGGGAAAGAATCCAGAAATGACACACGCTCTCTGTTATTCTGTGACGGAACGAAGGGTGCTTCTCCCGTACGCAGCAAATATACCGGTGCCGGTGTATTCTCGGTATACTGCAATTTCTGACCGTAATATACGTGTCCCACAAAATTCTCCTGATCTACAATTGCTAGAAGATAGCTGGTGTGTTCCGTGTCCAACCAGAAGGTTCTGTCCTGCTCTATATATTTGATTGCCATAATTTACCTCTTTTCTCAAAAAAGTTTTCTAAAACTGGGAACTGCTTTTGCAAGATCAACGTCTTTCTTTCCTGTTTTTCCCGGGTAACAGTCCCGTCTATCCTCTGTGCTTTCTCCCAGCGTCCGTCACAACTGCAAAAAGACAAAGGGATCTTCTGCCCCGGTCTTTAAAAACTGCATCAGCATCAGTCCACAGCGCATGGACACCCGTTCTTCCCGCAGGATACGAAGTACTTCCTGTCTGTCTGCCAGGATCACCTGAATATCCTCGGTATTTTCCATCTGCTGTCCCACATTCTCTGTCACGGTTCCGAAGATCATGCTGCCGCTCTCGTCTGTCAGCCCCTGTGCCAGGAAAAATCCTCTTCGGAAAGCCGGTTCTCCGCCTTCGTAGACTTCCAGTTTCCAGCCGGTCTCCTCGATCATTTCCCGACAGGCGGCCTCCGAAGCGGTCTCCTCCGGCTCGATCAGTCCCGCCGGCAATTCATACAGATAATCATTCACGGGATACCGGTACTGACGCACCAGCACCAGTTTCTCTCCGTCCTCTGTCACTGCGTAGACCGCCATGCCCTCGGGGCGCATACTGTGGGTCTTGTGTTTGATATTGTTTTCATCATTTCGGGACGCAAAATAATAATGAAACGGCGTTCCGTCCCGTCCCAGGGCATCAATGTGATACAGGTTCAAAAACGGATTATCCGTCTGTTTCTCGATTCCCCGATAGTGTTTTCTGTCATTTCCTTTTGCGTCCATGTTTTCCATGCCCTATTTATACTCCATGTCTTTCTGTTCCCATCGTGCTCTGTCATCCACGTTCCCACAGCGCATCATCTGCCGCAGGCGCAGGCAGCCGTGACGGAACTACTGTAGGATCTCCTCCAACAGTGCCACTGCCAGCTCCGGATTCTTCATGCCATCCGCCAGCCCCACGGCTGCGGTCTCCTGATACCATCCGGTCTTCCTCACCCATTCGTTGTTCTCAAGCCGGATCCCCGCCACAATCGTTTCTCCCGTCATGGTATTTAACACCATGATCTGCTGATCTTCATATCTGTCCAATAGTTCCTTAGGCAGATAATCCCTTAAATCCGCCAGATAATCCGTGCCGCCCATGAGCTTCAAAAACTCTTCGTCAGAAAAAAACACATCCACCGACCGGGTCATGAACAATACCTGGATCGTGCTGAGATTCGTGGAATCCACATCGGAATCCGAGTTCGGATCGATCCAGATCGTATCATTCAGGTTCACCACATCCCGTTTGGATATCACACCGTGTTCCCGCAGGAAATCCGTAAAATAATCCGAGCTGGTAGCCTCGATCTGTTCCCCGTCCGTATTCACCGCCATGACACCCATAACGAAACTGGTCTTGGTGGCAAAATGTACGATCAGGAAAATAACAACAGCAATCCCCGCTGCCACACCTATGGTGATCCACAGGTAATAATCTATAAAATACTGCCATTTCTCGGCAGGAGACAGTTCTTTCCGTTGCTCTTTCTGCCGGATACGATCTTCCTTTTCCAAGTTGCTGTCTCCCTTCCGTTTCTCGAATCTTCCGTCTGATAATATCCTGCTTTTAGTTCTATATCAGTCTTTAGTATATCAAACTAATTTAACCTTGTACAGCAGACTTTTTAATATATTTTAGGTTCAATTTTGTTAAAAGTAAACAGAAAAAGCCCTGCCATGCACTTAAATTAACATGGCAGAGCTTTGTGTTTTCTATTTGTTCGATCAGATAAGAAGAGGAAATGCTTTAGCGGTCCATCTCCGCAATACGTCCGGTGGACTTGTGCTCCTTGATGATCCCCTGGATCTCCTTTAAGTCGGTGCATAGCAGGTCACCGGGGATGGTGTTCTTAAGTGCGCTGATGGCATTGCCATATTCCAGTGCTCTCTGATACTCACCGGGATGTGCCAACAGTCCGTACAGGACACCGGAGATATAAGCGTCACCGCTTCCGATGCGGTCTACGACTTCGATATCGGTGTAAGGTGCTTCCTCATAATAGGTATCATCCTTGGCACTGTAGATAATGGAGCCGAAGGTATGACGCTTCGGGCTATGTACAATACGCTGTGTGGATGCCACGATGGAGATTGGATACTCCTCCGTGAAGCTCTTCATAATGCTCTTGGCATCGCCTTCCTTCAGGAAGGTCAAACGCGCCGTGTCCTCGGAGCAGAAGAAGATGTCCACATAAGGCAGAATGGATTCGATGCATTCCTTCGCCTCGGCGCCGGTCCACAAGTTCCCACGGAAGTTCACATCGAAGGAGATGATGGCCCCCTGTGCTTTAAAGCGCTTGATCATCTCAACAGCGGTAGCTCTCAGCTCCGGGCTGAGAGCCAGTGTGATGCCGCTGGTATGGAAGCAGCGGGTATCGCTGTAGATCTTGTCATCATAGTCATCAACGGTCAGCTTGTTGATGGAGGTATTCTTACGGTCATATACAATACGGGGCTTTCTGGGGTAAGCACCATTCTCATAGTAGTACACGCCCAATCTGGCATCCTTGTCATCATCGTATACCAGATAGTCATCGCTGACACCGCAGAGACGTACACGGTTCTTGATATATACACCCAGGTCATTGGCCGGAAGCTTGGAAATGATACCGCAGCGCAATCCCAACATTGCCGCACCGGTAATGGCATTCAGTTCTGCACCTCCTGCCTGCTTACTGAAGCTGTCGCCTCTGGTAATACGCTCATTGTCGGGCGGTGATAATCTCAGCATGATCTCTCCCAGGGAGAGCAGGTCAAATTCCTTCTTCTCAGTCAGTTCCATAATATAAACTCCCATCTGCATATTTTGCCAAATGCCTTATCAGAATTTCACCGTTACTCCTTACAGTGCAGCGTTGAAACCCCTTACATTTTTTCTTTACATTTGTACTATATCACATATGCACGGCCTCGGTAAAGACACTGGACATTAATTAAAAATTTAACGAATCCACATATTCAAAATAGTCATCCTCGCTGGCAAATAAGATATATTCATTCTCCACATATCCCATATATCCGCAGGCAGTCACATATCCTTTCATAAAAAATACCTCCTTATCAGAATCCTTTCGTTCCCTGTTCTGATAAGAAGGTATCATTTTTAAAGTCCCATAAAACTCTCTTAATTATTCTGAACCGGCTCTGTTTCCAGCACCAATTCTTTCATTTCTTCCAGCAATTCCTCAGTCCTGCCCATCAAAAGTTCCGCATCCGTCTCCACCAGTCCTGTTTTCTTATATTTGTAGGTAAAAAACGGATTGCCGTAAGCGGTAAAGCTTAATTCATCCTTATGCTTTTTCAGGAAATCCGGAATCTTGCGGGGATCGATCTTCGCATCCGGCCGGAAGTTGAAGGTAATGCGTTCGTTCTTGCCCTTGATCTCCGTCATGTCCAGACCGTGGGCCGCCATACGGATGAGGGCGATCCGCAGCAGATTGTCCACTGCCTTGGGGATGTTGCCGAAGCGATCTAACAGTTCATCCTTCATTTCATCCCGCTCTTTTATCGTCTCAATGCCAGCGATCCGTTTGTAAATATCCAGCTTCTGTGTCTCGTTGACAATGTATTCCGCCGGAATGTAAGCATCCACATCCAGATCGATCACCGTAGCGAAATCCACTGCCGTATGAATGCCCTTCAGGTTCTGCACCGCTTCGTTCAGCATCTTGCAGTACAGGTCATATCCCACGGCCTCCATATGTCCGTGCTGACTTAATCCCAGCAGATTACCGGCGCCACGGATCTCCAGATCACGCATGGCGATCTTGAAGCCGCTGCCCAGATCCGTAAATTCCTTGATGGCCGCCAGCCGCTTTTCCGCCACTTCTTTTAACATCTTATCCCGCTTGTACATCAGAAAAGCATAGGCATTCCGGTTGGAACGACCCACACGGCCTCTGAGCTGATACAGCTGGGACAATCCCAGATTGTCCGAATCGTGGATGATCATGGTGTTGACATTGGAAATATCCAGTCCGGTCTCTATGATGGTGGTGGACACCAGCACATCGATCTCTCCGTTAATGAAATCAAACATGATCCGCTCCAGTTCGTGTTCCTTCATCTGTCCATGGGCATATGCAACGTTGGCTTCCGGCACAAGCTTTGCGATCTGTGCCGCGATATCCGCAATATTGTTCACCCGATTGTAGACATAGTAGACCTGTCCGCCCCGGGCCATTTCCCGGACAATGGCCTCTCTCACCAGTTCGTCATTGTATTCGCAGACAAAAGTCTGGATCGGCAGTCGGTCATTGGGGGCCTCCTCCAGCACGCTCATATCCCGGATACCGATCAGGCTCATATGCAGTGTCCGGGGAATGGGGGTTGCCGTCAGGGTCAGCACGTCCACGTTTTCTTTTAATTTCTTGATCTTCTCCTTATGGGCCACACCAAAACGCTGTTCCTCGTCAATGATCAGCAGACCCAGATCCTTGAACTTCACATCCGCAGATAATACTCTGTGGGTACCGATCACGATATCCACCATGCCCTTTTCCAGATCCTTCACCGTCTTTTTGATCTCCGATGGCGTACGGAAACGGCTCATCAATGCGATGTTGATGGGAAAATCCTTCATTCTCTGCACAAAGGTGTTGTAATGCTGCTGTGCCAGAATGGTGGTGGGCACCAGATAGACCACCTGTTTTCCCTCCTGCACAGCCTTGAAAGCGGCCCGGATGGCGATCTCGGTCTTGCCGTAGCCCACATCTCCGCAGATCAGGCGGTCCATGATCCGATGGCTTTCCATATCCGCCTTGGTGTCCGCGATGGCATTCAGCTGATCCTCTGTCTCTTCAAAGGGGAACATTTCCTCGAACTCCCGCTGCCACACCGTATCTTTTCCAAAAGCATAGCCCTCGCTCTGCTGTCGGACAGCGTATAATTCCACCAGATCCTTCGCCACGGCGCTGACGGCACTGCGTACCTTCGTCTTGGTGTGTTCCCATTCCTTGCCGCCCAGCTTGTTCAGCTTCGGCTTCTTCGCTGCATCGGCGGAGGCATACTTCTGGATCACATCCAGCCCGGTGGCCAGAATGTACAGGTTGCCGCCGTCCCGGTATTCAATCTTGAGGTAATCCTTGACGACCTTGTCTACCTCTACCTTCTCGATTCCCTTATAGATGCCCAGTCCGTGGGTCTCATGTACCACATAATCCCCGATCTTCAGGTCGTTGAAATCATTGATCTTCTGCCCCTGATAGAGCTTTTTCTTCTTTTTCTTACGCTTCTCCGCTCCGAAAATATCACTCTCGGACAGCACCACGAATTTCAGCCAGGGGTATTCAAAGCCCTTATTGACATGACCGTAATAGGTCAGGATCTCCCCGGGCTGTACCTCCCGCATGGGGTCTTCCGTGTATACTGCCGTCAGTCCGGCATCCTCTGTGTTCCGCAGATCCTCCGCCAGACGTCTGGCTCTGGTACGGGAACCGGACAACAGCAACACCCGGTAGCCGTTCTTTTTATATTTTTTCAGATCCTTGACCAGTGCTTCAAAGCTGTTGTTATAAGGGGCGATGTTGCGGGCAGCAATATCCACATGCATTTCTTTCTTGAAATATCCGTACTTGGTCTCCATGGTAGCCAGGGTCACCACGGCATTTTTCTCTAAAGTAGCCGCTACCTGTTCCCCACTGTAGAGAATGTTCATCTGTCCCGGCAGCACATAACCTTTTCTGGCACGTTGTTCCATGCTCTCCCGAAATTCCAGTTCGATGGCATCCGCCTGTTCCTTCACTCTCGCCGGTTCATCGATGTAGAAGACAAGAGAACGCCCCGCCATATCTGACAGCAGTTCCGGCATGGTTACCGTATTTTCATAAAAATAACGGATGTAGCCTTCCAGATTGATCTTACTCTGGAACTCCAACAGCTGCTCTTTCAATTCTCTGACCTGTGTGGCGATCCTGTGGGCTTCCTCCGGCTGGTGGGCATCCCGGAAGATTTTTTCCTGTTTGTCTGCTTCTTTTTCAAGCTTACTGATGCCCTTGCGGATCTGCTCTTCCGACAGTACAAACTCTGTGGCCGGGTAGACAGTGATGCTTTCCAGCTTCTCAATGGAACGCTGGCTCAGGATGTCGAAGCTGCGGATGGACTCCACCTCATCTCCCCACAGTTCGATACGATAGGGGTTTTCCTCCGTCAGATCAAAGATATCCACAATGCCGCCACGGATGGAGAACTGCCCCGGGCTTTCCACCTGATAGGCTTTCTCATATCCCATAGCCACCAGTCTGGATGCCAGTTTGCTCTCGTCCAGACTGCCGCCCCGCTCGGTGCGGATGATGTCTTTCTCCTCCCACAATACCTGCGGTGTCATCAGTGCCGCATAGGTGGTAACAATGGTGACCGGCTTACCCTCCACGACTCTGCGCAGGGTCTTGATCCGCTCCTGCACCAGCTGATTGCCGTGGATATCCGCCTGGAAAAAGATCAGGTCCTTCGCCGGATACAGCATGACATTTCTGTCATAAAAGCGGTATTCCTCGTAGATCTCCTTGGCTTTTAAGTCATTATAAGTAACGATGACCTTGTATTTCAGGCCATCGCTGAGTCCGTAGATCATATGAAGTTTCTGGGAGTCCACACAGCCGGCCAGAGCTACGGTTCCTTTTCCCTGTCTGGTCACTTTCCGGATCTCATCATATTCCGCCAGTTCTTTCAGTGGCGCAATCAGTGCCTGCATCGTTTTTTCCTCTTACTATACAACCGTTACGCTTTCTTACTGTTAAAATGGTTCATGGCTGCATCCGCATTCTCAGTGATGATCATACGGATAGCTTCTGCTGCGGTTTTCGCCGCTTCATCCATGATGCTTCGTTCCTCCGCCGGAAAATGTCCCAGCACGTAGTCTGCCAGATCGAAGTTCTTCGGCTTCTCTCCCACGCCCATACGCACGCGGATAAAAGTATCATGCCCTAACATTTTGATGATATTCTTGAGGCCGTTATGGCCACCGGCGCTGCCTTTTTTGCGGATACGGATCTGTCCCACATCCAGACTGATATCATCGGAGATCACGATCAATTCCGTGGTATCATCCACCTTGTAATAGTCCACGATCTCCCGGATGCTCTCTCCGCTTAAGTTCATGAAGGTCTGGGGCTTCGCCAGGATCACCT
>ERZ824575.3213-NODE-3213-length-11683-cov-2.678363_pt1 | contig 11683 bp, 10 predicted proteins | sample MGYA00519470_ERZ824575 | MGnify/ENA primary metagenome ERZ824575 (study PRJEB31778, sample SAMEA3449170) | human gut metagenome | biome: human gut; feature: human-associated habitat; material: faeces | place: United Kingdom | collected 2010/2012 ...
CGGCACTTGGTATTATAACGACAGCGCGTTTTGGGGCATGCCCAGCGGTTCAACCTATTTGCCGTATATGAAGGGCAACATTTGCTCCACGCCCTACGGCACGGAGCGTCAGGCAAATATTATAGTCACCGATGCAACGCCCTTTGCCGCTGTGAACGGCAGCCTTGTGTACGCCCGCTTCAGCGCGGCTTACGTTACCGATGCCATAATGTGCTACAATACCGCCACCGGCGCGGTAAGGAAGCTTGCCGACGTTGAGGGCGACACCATGGTAACTGAAATAGCCGCGGGCAGGCTCAGCATTGGTGACAAGCTTTACGACCGCGGTACGGTGGTGTATACGGACGTGAACTCCAACCTGTATACCGTTAAGCCGAATCAATCGCTTGATCTGGGCGATGTGAACACGGACGGCAGGCTTACCATTGCGGACGTTACGCTCATCTGCCGCCACATAATGGGTCAAACGCAGCTGAGCGGCGCGGCATTGGCAGCGGCGGATATAAATTCGGATGGCAGCGTGGGCGTGGCGGATGCGGTGCTCCTTTGCCAAATGATATCGGAAGGAAATGAATGATGAAGCTTAAAAGAACCATTGCGGCGCTTGTCGCGCTTGCCGTAATAGCCGCGTGCGCAGCGTCGCTTGCCCTGACCGGCGATGTTGATGGGGATGGCGCAATAGGCGTGAAGGACGCCGTGCTTTTGTGCCGGGCCATTGCGGATGGCGGCGCGGGCGCGAACGACATGCTCAGCATGGATGTTGATGCTGATGGGCGGCTCACCGTGGCAGATCTTGCCTATATCTGCCGCGCCATAATGGACAACAGCGTGGTTTTCCCGCGCGATGCGCAGAACGCCGCATACAGCAAGGATGTTAAATAGAAACTAAGCATATAAAAAGCCCGCCTTGACACAGGCGGGCTTTTAGTTGTTTGCTCAGTATCCCATTTCGGAAAGCATCATGTCCGCAACGGTGGCTATTGCGCTGTTCGCGCTCAACGTGGCCACGGCGTAATGCAGCGTGCCTATGTCGGCTGTGTGCTTTGCATATGCGCGGCCCTCGCCGTATTTGTTCAGCATCAGCTCGTTTATGGCAATCGCGTCCACTTGGCCCTTGTCCAGCGCGTCAAAAAGGTCTGTATACGATGCATAGCCGGTTATGTTTGCCGTGTTGTAGCCGGAATCCTTATAGTCGCTGTAATAGCTGAAAAGCAGGTTTCTCGTCGCGCCGGACGGCACATATAAGTTTGAACTGCTTGCAGACTGTATGCAGCCCACCTTCAGCTTGCTCATGTCCGCGTTCTCGTTGCCGGGCTTAACCAGTATGTAGCACGGGTCGTCATAATAAGCGCGGGAGTAGGCGTATGCGGCGTTCGCGCCGCGCGGCATAAGGCATATTGCTGCGTCTATGCTGCCGTCCCTCAGCTTTGCGCCAACGCTCATGCTTGTCACCTCAACTGCTTCAAGCGCGGGAATATCCCCCGTGTAATCATCGGAGTTGGACATTATGCGTTCCGCCAGCGCCTGAGCTATTTCCCATTCAAGCCCCGTTCCGTCCTCCGCAAGGCGGGGCACATCGTTGCGCAGGCCAACGCGCAGCACGCCGTTGTTCCAAACGTTGGCAATCTCCGCGCTGTTCATCAGCACCGGCTCTGGCCTGAGCAGCAGCGCCAAGAGTATAACTGCGACAACCGCTCCAGCTATTATCAGCGCACGGCGCAGCTTTTTTCCCTGCTCGCCTTTCAGCATTATGACCGGGCGGGTATGTTTTTTCCTTATGCGGCGGTTTCTGCCGCTAAAAAACGAACGTATCTTCATATATAAATTATACAGCCTGCGCCCCACGTTGACAAGGCGGCTGTGTGTGGGATATAATTCATTATTGGTCCAAAACTGTAAACATTTAAGGAGATATACGATACATATGAAGAACCTTACTTCCGATCAGCTCAGGTCGCTGTACCTGAAGTTCTTTGAAGAACGGGGCCATAAGGTCATTCCTTCCGCCTCTCTCATTCCCGAAAACGATCCATCTGTGCTGTTCACCACGGCGGGAATGCATCCCCTTGTGCCGTACCTTATGGGGCAGGAGCATCCCGCGGGCAAGCGCCTTACGGACGTGCAGAAGTGCCTGCGCACGGGCGATATTGACGAGGTGGGCGACGCGAGCCATTGCACCTTCTTCGAAATGCTGGGCAACTGGAGCCTTGGCGACTACTTTAAGCATGAATCAATAGCCTGGAGCTATGAACTGCTCACCAGCGAAGAATGGCTGGGCATAGATAAGGACAGGCTGTATTTCACCTGCTTCGAGGGCGACGAAAATGCCCCGCGAGATACCGAATCGCACGATCGTTGGGTGGAAATGGGCGTTGACCCCAGCCATATATTCTATCTTGGCGCAAAGCATAACTGGTGGATACCCGGCAACTCCGGCCCCTGCGGCCCGGATACGGAGATTTTCTTCGATACCGGCAAGCCCAAGTGCTGCCCTGAGTGCAACCCTTCCTGCGACTGCGGCAAGTACCTTGAAATATGGAACAACGTTTTCATGCAGTATTATAAGGACGCCGAAGGCAACGTGACCCCGCTTGCCAAGCGCAACGTGGATACCGGCATGGGCCTCGACAGGACCATTGCAACCCTTCAGGGCGCGGAAAGCGTATACGATACCGATGGCTTCGCCCCCATAATTGCCCGCATTGCGGAGCTGAGCGGCAGGAATTATAATAACGACGAAGCCACAAAGAAGGCCTTCCGCATAATTGCGGATCATATAAGGAGCGCAACCTTTATACTGGGCGACCCCAGGGGCGTTACCCCGTCCAACGTGGACCAGGGCTATATTCTGCGCCGCCTTATCCGCCGCGCGATACGCTTCGCCATGCAGATAGGCATACCGGAAAACAGCCTTTCCAAGGTTGCCGAGGCCGTTATAGAAAGATATTGCCATGTGTATTCCGAACTCAAGGAAAATCAGGAAAAGATAACCACAGAGCTTGCAAAGGAAGAAGCCCGCTTCCAGCATACCCTAAAGAAGGGCATGAAGGAGTTCGAGCGCATGAAGGGCAGCTTTGCGGAGGGCAAAATAGACGGCGTTACCGCGTTCCATCTTTATGATACGTTTGGCTTCCCGATAGAGTTTACAGAGGAAATGGCCCGCGAAAACGGCCTTACCGTAGACCGTGCGGGCTTTGAGGCCGCGTTCAGTGAGCATCAGAACAAGAGTAAGCAGGGCGCGGAGCAGCGCTTCAAGGGCGGCCTTGCCGAAGCAAACGAGGTTACCGCGCGGCTGCATACCGCAACGCATCTGCTTCAGGCGGCGCTGCGCAAGGTGCTTGGTGACGGCGTTGCGCAGAAGGGCAGCAACATAACAACCGAAAGGCTCAGGTTCGATTTCAGCTTTGAGCGCAAGATGACTCCCGAAGAGGTCAAGGAAGTTGAAAAGCTGGTCAACGAAGCCATTCAGGCGGACGTACCCATAACCTGCGAGGAAATGACTGTTGACGAAGCCCGTGCGCAGGGCGCAATAGGCCTTTTCGGCGATAAGTACGGCGAAAAGGTAAAGGTGTATACCATGGGCAAATATTCAAAGGAGATCTGTGGCGGCCCGCATGCCAGCCATACCGGCGAGCTGGGTACGTTCAAGATAAAGAAGGAGGAGGCCTCCAGTGCCGGCGTGCGCAGGATAAAGGCCGTGCTGCAATAAGGCGATGAAGGATAATTCCGCGCAATGGTTTGAATACGATTGGCCGCTTGACGGGGCGATGGCGCGCTTCGGCGCGGACATGGCGCTGATAGATGCCGACAGGGCGGCGCGTCCGCTGCTGATGTATGTAAGCTGCCAAAGCCGCAGCGAAAAGCGGGAAACGCTCAGCGCGATAGAGCGCAGCATAGCATCGGGCGTTAAGGATAAGCTGATAAAAAAGCTTGGCGCACTGTATGCGGGGTATATAGAAATAGACGCGCAGATACAGTATTATTTCTATATTCACGATGCCGAGGAATTCGAGCGGGGCGAAACCATTGCCGAAAAAACGCCGCTTATGGACTGCACCGCGGGGCTTGCGGACGAACCGGATTGGCTCACGTATAAAACCCTGCTTTATCCGGATGCCGCAAAGCTGCAAACGGAGCTTAACCGCGACCATATTGCGCTTATGAAAAAACACGGCGACTGCATAAGTGCAGTCCGCCGCGTTACCTTCACGGTGTATTTCCCGACCGAAAGCATAATGCTCAATTTTGCGGAGGCTGCACGCAAGGCGGGTTTTGCCTATGCCGGGCCTAACTATTCGCCGGAGCGTGAATTGGCCTACGGGGCGGATATTGTGCGCCTGAGCTCGCTTAAAAAGGCGGATGTGGATGCGCTCACGACCCGCGTGATAAACCTTGCCGCGCAGTACGGCGGGGAGCTTGGCGAATGGAGCGCGCCCATAGTTGACCGCGGCGGCCCGCTGAACGCAATATAATGGAGAGTTGATGATAAGGCTTACGGATGTTGACGAATCGAACTGGCTTGAGATTGCGCGGCTCAGCGTGAGCGAAGCGCAGCGGCGCTTCCTTGCGCCGCCGATCGGTATAATCGCGCGGGGATATGTTTACCGCGATTGCAATGCGCGCGTGATAGGCATTTGTAATGATGCGGAGATGGTCGGCGTTGCACTTGTGCGGGACTTTATCGATGAACCCGTTGGCTATGACCTTCAGCAGTTCATGATAGACGAGCGGTTCCAGAACAGGGGCTACGGCACGGCCGCGCTGGAGCTGATACTTGCTCAGTTGAAGGCAGAAGCGCGCTTTGACCATGTTGAGGTATGCGTGAAGAAGGATGATGCCGCCGCGCTGCATGTTTATGGAAAAACAGGTTTTGCCGACAGCGGCTACGTGGACGAATCCCTGCCCGATTGCGTGAACCTTATATGCTATTTAAGGTGAAATGATGTTTTACCGCCGTACACCACGAATGATGTACGGCGGTTTTATGTTGCTTATAGGCCTGCGACTATTTCCGCTATCTGCACGGCATTGGTTGCGGCGCCCTTGCGCAGCTGATCACCGCAGCACCAAAGGTTAAGCCCGCGCTCGTCCGTCAGGTCATCGCGTATGCGGCCAACGTAGACCAGATCCTGATCGGACGTATCGAGCGGCATGGGGTAAACGCGGTTCGCAATGTCGTCCGTAAGGCGGCAGCCCGCCGCGGCGGCTATCAGCTCCCGCGCACGCGCTACGCTTATTTTCTCCTTGGTGCGTATCAATAAGGACACGCTGTGGCTGCGGAATACAGGCACGCGCACGCATGTGCAGCTTACCTTCAGCTCGGGGCTGTGCAGTATCTTACGCCCCTCGTTTTGCAGCTTCATCTCCTCGCTCGTGTAGCCCATGAAGGCTTCGGAGCCTATCTGCGGTATCACGTTGTATGCTATCTGGTACGGGAAAACGCTTGGCTTAACGGCCTCGCCCGCGGCTATTGCCGCCGTTTCCTCGCTCAGTTCGCTTATGCCCTGTGCGCCCGCGCCGCTAACCGCCTGATAGGACGATGCTATTATGCTCTCTATCGGGCTTTCTTTGTTCAGCGCGTTCAGCGCCACAAGCGATATTATCGTTGTGCAGTTGGGATTGGCTATTATGCCGCGGTGCTTGCGCACGTCCCCGGGGTTTATCTCGCTTACCACCAGCGGCACGTCCTCATACAAGCGAAACGCGCTTGAATTGTCCACGAATACCGCGCCAGCCTTAACTATTGCCGGGGCGAAGCGCATGGCGATGTCGTTTTCCGCCGCGCCCAGCACTATGTCAAGCCCCTCAAACGCATCCTCGCTCGCCTGAATAACCGTATGCTCCTTGCCCATAAAGCTTATGCGCTTGCCCGCGCTGCCTGCGCCCGCAAGCAGCCTAAGCTCGCTTATGGGGAACTTACGCTCCTCCAGCACCTTCATCATCTCGCGCCCAACCGCGCCCGTTGCGCCCAGTATGCCTATTCTGTATTGCTTCATGTTATGCTCCTTACCTTATCGTGGCAAAGCTGTTGTACAGCACCCGTATTGCCTGCTCAAAATCCTTTTCCTCAACGCCTACTATGATGTTCAGTTCTTCCGGACCCTGCGTTATCATGCGAATGTTCACGCCGTTTTCGCCCAGTGCCGCGAATATTTTGCCCGATATGCCCGGGCGGAAGGCCATTCTGCGGCCGACTGCCGCAACAACGGCCAAATCTGATTCCGTCTTTATATGGTCCGGCTTTATGCTCCGCTCAAGCTCGCCAAGCAGCGAATACAGGCAGTCCGCCACGCTCGCGCTGGACACTACCAGAGACAGGCTGTCTATGCCCGAAGGAACGTATTCAACGTTCACGTTGGCCTTTTCAAATATTTCAAGTATCCGCCTCAGCACACCCGGCGTTGAGGACATGCCCGTTTTTGAAAGGGTTATCACCGTGTATCCCTTCCTGCCGGCTATGCCCGTTATAAAGCTGCGGTTCTGCTCCGTGCTGTCGTCAATGTCGCGCATTATCATTGTGCCGGGGTGGTCAGGCTCGTTAGTATTGCGTATGTTGAGGGGAATGTTCTTCTCCCGCACGGGGAAAACCGCCCGCTCGTGCAGCACCTGCGCGCCTATGTAGCTAAGCTCCCTTAGTTCGCTGTATGTAAGCCTGTCTATATGCTCCGGATTTTCAACTATGCGCGGATCCGCCATAAGTATGCCCGAAACATCCGTCCAGTTTTCGTATACGTCCGCGTCAAGCGCCGCCGCCGCAAGCGCGCCCGTAACGTCGCTGCCGCCGCGCGTGAGCGTGAGTATGCGCCCGCCGGGGGCAATGCCGTAAAAGCCGGGTATTACCGCCCGCCTGTTGACTGCAATGCGCCTGAGCGCGGAGTAGCTTGCTTTTTCATCTATGCTGCCGTCCAGCGCGAATGTGAGCCACAGCTTTGCGTCAATAAAGTCATAGCCCAGCGCGTCCGCCAGCAGCCTTGCGGAAAAGTATTCGCCGCGGCTTACAAGTTCATCCTCACCTATGCCGTGCTGCATGCGCTCCCACAGCGCGTCAAATTCGGCCTCGAGCGGGGTATCAAGCCCAAGCTCGTCCCGAATGTCCAAATACCGCTGCTTCACCTGCTCAAATACGTCCATGCAGGATACACCGTATTTGATGTGAGCATAGCAAAGGTATAAAAGGTCGGTTATCTTGTGGTCATCCTTGCTCCGCTTGCCCGCGGCGGAGACCACGATTATCTTCCTTGCTTCGTCGACCCGTATTATGGCGCATACCTTGCGTATCTGCGCGGCGTCCGCCATTGATGAACCGCCGAATTTGGCTACTTTAAGCATTGTTTATATATCTCCCCAAAAATTGAAAACAAATCATTCGGCAATGGCCGCCATGAAGCCGCAGACGCCTTCCTCACGGCACATTACGTGCGCCTGCTCAACCGAAAGCGGGGCGGTGATAACGGGCGCACAGCCCTGCTTACGGACATAATACCGCTGGTACGCGCGGGAATTATCCACCTGCGCACGGGTGAACGAATCCGTATAGAAGGCCGAGCAGCCTTCGGCTATTGCGCGGCAGTCCGCAAGCACGTTGCTACCCGTTGGGTATGCGCCCGCGCCCGCGCCGAGGAAGCTTTGCCTGCCCATATGCGCGGCGCAAAGGCTCATCATATTGCCGCATTCATATACGCGCGCTTCGCCCGCATCCGCGCCGAAGAGCATGGGCTCCACCGCGGCGCTTATTGTGCCGAAGTGCCTTTCAGCATGGCCTATCAGGCGGCAGGCAAGGCCGTTTTCTTCAAAGAAGCGCATATCCTCCGCCGCAATATTGGCTATGCCGAAGCACGGCACATCGCTTTCGCTTATCGATACGCCGTAGGCTATGTTTGCGCTGAGCACCAGCTTGCGCCGCGTATCCAGCCCGCATACATCGGCGGTTGGATCGGCCTCCGCGTAGCCAAGGCGCTGCGCATCGATCAGCGCCGCAGCGTAATCCATACTGCGGCGGCTCATCGCGTCCAGTATATAATTCGATGTGCCGTTCATTATGCCGCTTACGGATATTATAGCGTCCACGCTTGCCGCGCGGGCAAGGGAGCTGAGCCACGGTATGCCGCCGCCCGCCGCCGCAGTACAGCGCAAGGACACGCCGTTTTCGCGCGCAAGTGCGGTAAGCTCATCATAATATGCGCACATAAGCTGCTTGTTGGCTGTAACGACGTGCTTTTTAGCCCTAAGCGCAGCGCATATGTATTCATGCGCGGGTTCAAGCCCGCCCATGGCTTCAACTATTATGTCTGCGTCTGCTTCGTTAAGTATCTTATAAAAATCGCTTGTGACCATGCAGTTAAGCCCCTCAAGCGGCCTGCGCGCAAGCACGGCGCAAATGTTCAGCGAAAGCGGCCGCTCCGTAAGCAGCTCATAAAATCCGCGGCCGACAGTTCCGAATCCCAGCAAAGCAATGTTCATATATCCAAACTCCTTCCGTGCGGTACATTTACTGTTGAATGTACGCATATCAGATACATATGTTTTTATAATGGAGACAAATATACCACTGCTTGCCGGAAAACGCAATAGGCAGAATAAGTTTTTTCTGTGCTGCTGCATCGCATTACCTGATGCCGCAAATAATATATTATAAAAATGCAACCACTTCCGCCCGAAAACCGTTTATAATAGCGTATATGCCTTTTTACAAGGCACGAAAGGAGACATATGTTTATGAAAAAGACCATTGCGGCCGTATTGGCCATTATATTCGCGCTTGGCATGGTTGGCTGCGCCGCGAACGGAAGCGGACAGGGCACGGCAGAAGCCGCGGGAAACCCGCTGGATGTGCTCAATAAAGTGTGGGACAGCTATACCGATGATGAAAAATTCCCCGCCGCAGGCGGCGACATGAGCGAAGCGAACATGAAGGACGATGCACCGGGCAACGTTGCGCTGGATGATGCGGACACGGTTGCATACCTCACCTCCTTCCCGGCGGACATGGTGGACAAGCTTGACGCCGCCGCCAGCCTTATGCACATGATGAACGCCAACACGTTCACCTGCGGAGCGTTTCGCCTGAAGGACGCCGCCGATGCGGACGCCGTGTGCGCCGCCATACACGACGGGCTTAATTCCAAGCAATGGATGTGCGGCTTTCCGGACAAGATGGTGATTGCCAAGGTTAGCGGCTGCATAGTATCCGTATACGGCGCAGAGGATTTGGTGAACACCTTCCGCGATAAGCTGACCGCCGCCTATGAAAACGCGGAGATAGTTTACGACGAGGCGATAGCGTTCTAAGCGCAAACGAAGGGAGGGAGCAGTTCATGCTGTTTTCAAGCGCGGCATTTTTATATAGCTTTCTGCCGCTGACAATAGCGGTGTATTTCCTTATGCCGCGGCGGCTTAAAAACGCGGCGCTGCTCCTGATGAGCCTTATATTCTATGCCTGGGGAGAGCCGCGCTATGTGGTGCTTATGGTGTTGTCCATAACCCAAGGCTATATATTCGCGCGGCTTATAGGCAAAAGCCGCGGAACGAAAAAAGCAAAGGCATATCTTATAATAAGCCTTGTGCTGAGCCTTGGCATGCTTGGCGTGTTCAAATACGCCAACTTTTTTGCGGAAAGCTTCGCCGCGGTATTCGGCCTCAAAATAGCCGCGCTTAACATTGCCCTGCCCATAGGCATAAGCTTTTATACGTTTCAGATATTAAGCTATGTTGTTGATGTGTACCGCGGAACGCCCGCACAGAAAAACATAATAAACTTTGCGGCATATGTCAGTATGTTTCCGCAGCTTATCGCAGGGCCTATCGTGCGTTATACAGACGTTGAGCGCGAACTTCAGAACAGAACTCACAGCCTTGAAAAGGTGTATTGCGGAATAAGACGTTTTTCGGTCGGACTTTCAAAAAAGGTGCTGCTTGCAAATCAGCTTGCCGAGCTTTGCGACGTGTTCAGAGCGTCGGAGGAAAAAAGCGTGTTGTTTTACTGGATGTACGCGGTATGCTTTACGCTGTTTATATACTTTGATTTTTCGGGTTACAGCGATATGGCGATAGGACTCGGAAAGATAATGGGCTTTGAATTTCCCGAAAATTTCAACTACCCGTATATTTCCGGAAGCGTTACGGAATTCTGGAGACGCTGGCATATGACGCTCGGAACGTGGTTCCGCGACTACGTGTATATTCCTCTCGGCGGAAACAGAGTGAGGTTTGCGCGGTGGATATTCAACATAGCCGCCGTCTGGGCGCTTACGGGACTGTGGCACGGTGCGGCATGGAACTTTGTAATATGGGGTGTGCTGTATGCGGTGCTTTTGGTGATGGAAAAGCTGTTTCTGTCGGACTTTCTTAAAAAGATGCCGCGGTTTGTATCTCACATATACGCGCTTTTTGCGGTAATTATGGGATTTGTCATCTTCAATGCCGACAGCATGGGCATGGCGCTCGGCGATATACGCTGTATGCTCGGTTTCGGAGGACTTCCTGCGGTGAACGCGGATACGCTGTACAATTTAAAGAGCTTTGCGCTTGTCATTATTTTCGGAACGGTACTCAGCACGCCTGTATTAATGTCAGCGCTGAAATCCGCAAGGAAAAATGCCGTTATGAATAAAATTCTGATATTTGCAGAGCCGATCGCCATAATTTCGGGAATTGTTCTGAGTACGGCATATCTTGTTGACGGTTCGTTCAATCCGTTTTTGTATTTCAGATTCTGAGAGAGGAGTGAAGACAGCTATGGAAAATAAAGTGCGTAAAATATCAGCCTGCGTAATTCTTGCGCTGTGGCTGTGCGTTTCGCTTGTGTGCGTATTCAAGCCGCAGAACGATGTGTCTGTTTCGGAACGCCGCAAGCTTGCAAAAATACCTGAGCTTTCGGCTGAAAATCTGCTTGACGGCAAATATATGACGGACTTTGAAAGCTTTGCTCTCGATCAGTTCCCGGCGCGCGATAATCTGAGAACGCTCAAAGCTCTCAGTACCTTTTATGTGTTCCGCAAGAGCGATAATAACGGGATATATATTTCGGACGGATATGCCTCAAAGCTTGAATATCCGCTGAACAAAGCGTCGGTGAATAAGTCTGCCGATAAGCTTACAAAAATATATGAGGATTATCTTAAAGGTAAAGCGAATAAAGTATATCTTTGCGTTGTACCTGACAAGAACTATTTTCTTGCCGGAAAGAACGGCTATCCGTCAATGGATTACGGTGAGATGACGGATATTATGAAGGACAAACTTGACTTTGCCGAATATATCGACATTTTCCCCGAACTTGACATAACCGATTACTATAAGACCGACACTCACTGGAGGCAGGAATATATAATCGGCGCTGCGGATAAAATATCGGAGGCACTCGGAAACGAGGCGCTGAAAAATTATACCGTCAAAGACGCAGGCGTGCCGTTTTACGGCGTGTATTACGGTCAGTCGGCACTTCCGCTTGACGCGGAACGCATAAATTACGTTTCAAATGACGTCATTGATAACGTCAAGGTCACAAATGTCGAAAATTCAAAGACGTATACGGGCTGTATCGATGAGGAAAAGCTTTCTTCAAACGATCCGTATGAGATATTTTTGTCGGGCGCTGCGGCGGTGATAAATATAGAAAATCCGTCGGGAGATCCCGATAAAAAGCTCGTCGTGTTCAGAGATTCTTTCGGCAGCAGCATGACTC
>ERZ824575.3218-NODE-3218-length-11668-cov-10.435460_pt1 | contig 11668 bp, 8 predicted proteins | sample MGYA00519470_ERZ824575 | MGnify/ENA primary metagenome ERZ824575 (study PRJEB31778, sample SAMEA3449170) | human gut metagenome | biome: human gut; feature: human-associated habitat; material: faeces | place: United Kingdom | collected 2010/2012 ...
TCTCAGATGGCGCGACACAGGTGGTCTACTATAATCAGTTGGACAAGCGGTACGCAAGCAAGCCCTATGGCACCGACGACATCGGCACATACGGCTGCGGTCCCACCTGTATGGCGATGGTGGTATCGTCCCTGACCAATGAGACGGTCGATCCTGTTGAGATGGCACGATGGGCCTATGAAAACGGCTACTGGTGCAGCAAAAGCGGTTCCTACCACTCGCTGATCCCCGGTGCCGCCAAAGCGTGGGGCCTGCCGGTACAGGGCTGTGGAAAAACAGAGGGGCAGCGCATTGTGGACGCCCTCTCTCAAAGCAAGCTGGTGGTAGCTATCATGCTGAAAGGTCATTTCACCAGTTCCGGCCACTTCATCGTGCTGCGCGGCGTGGAGAACGGAAAAATACTGGTGGCCGATCCCGCCAGCTATACCAGAAGCCAACAGACATGGAATCTGTCCATCATTCTGAATGAAGCCAGCGGCCGCGCCGGCGCCGGAGGGCCGTTCTGGATCATCGGATAAGAAGGAGACGTAAATGTGAGTAAACCAAATGATTATGATACCTATATCATCCCGCCCAATTTTATCGAGGGCGGGACTTTTTTCGGCGGGCTGCTGAAGCTCCGCAACACGGCCGAGGCGCTGGTCATTGTGCTGGCTATCGGCATACCGGTGTTCTCGGTGTCCGCCTTGACACTGACAGCCAAGATCATCATTCTGTGCCTGACCGCACTGCCGCTTGGCATTATCGCGCTGGTGGGCATCAACGGCGAAAGCTTGTCCTCGTTCATCTTCCTTGTCCTGAAATATCTCCATAACCGCCGCGTTATTACACGCAATGAGGAGGAACAGGGCAAGCGGAAGAAACGGAAGAAGCATAAAGCCAAGGGCGGTGACACCGCACCCAAGTACATCAATCCCGTAGCGGAATACCTGCCTGTGGAGAAGATCGAAAACGGCATCATCTACACGCGGGATCACCGCTACCTGAAGATCGTTGAGGTCGTGCCTATCAACTTCCTGCTGCGCAGCGCCAGAGAGCAGCGGAACATCATCTATTCGTTCATATCGTTCCTGAAGATCAGCCCGGTCAAAATGCAGATCAAGGTCATTGCCAAACGTGCCGACCTGAACCGGCACAGGGAGATCGTGCAGCAGGAGATGGCACAGGAGACCGATGAAAACTGCCGCCTGCTGCAGCAGGACTATCTGACGCTCATTGACCGGATCGGCGCGCGGGAGGCCACCACACGCCGTTACTTCATGGTATTTGAATATGAGGCGTGGGCAGGCCGGAAACGCGGCAATGAGGAAGAGGAGGCCATCGCCTCTCTGCAAACGGCGGCCCGTACTGCGGTAAACTACCTGAAGCAATGCGGCAACGAGGTACTGATCCCGGAAAATGATGATGAATTTACGGTCGATACGCTTTATCACCTGCTGTGCCGTAACGGCGCCATGTCGCTGCCGGATCGTGTCCGGCAAATCATTGCCCAGTACAAGGAAAAGGGGCTGGAGTCCGAGATCGACGCCATCCCCTGTACGGAGTTTTTTGCCCCTGACAGCATCGACTTCACCAACGGGCGGCATATCTGCATTGATGGACTCTACTATGCCTATCTGCTGGTGCCATCCACCGGCTACAAGGCGCAGGTGCCGGCCGGCTGGCTGTCCCTTATCGTCAACGCCGGGGATGGCATCGATCTGGATATGTTCATCAGCCGCCAGCCGAAAGCCCGCATGGTGCAGCGGCTGGGCCAGCAGCTCCGTATCAACCGCAGTAAGATCAAGGACGCCAGCGATACCAACACGGACTTTGATGATCTGGACGGTGCCATCCGAAGCGGATACTTTCTGAAAGAAGGGCTGGGAAACAACGAGGACTTCTATTACCTGAACCTCCTCATTACAGTGACAGCGCCCACAGTGGACGAACTGGAATGGAAGGTCAACGAGATGAAGAAGCTGCTCATGTCCCGCGACATGGACGTGTGCAGTTGTGCCTTTCATGAGGAGCAGGCGTTTCTCTCCTCGCTGCCGCTGGTCAGCATGGAGAAACACCTCTATGAGCGCTCCAAGCGCAACGCACTGACCACCGGCGTGGCAAGCTGCTACCCCTTCACGTCCTATGAACTGAGTGATGAAAACGGCATCCTGTTCGGCCTGAACAAGTACAACAACTCTCCGGTCATCATCGACATCTTTGACTCCAAGGTCTATAAAAACGCCAATATTGCCGTATGCGGCACCAGCGGCGCAGGAAAGACCTTCCTGATCCTGCTGATGGCACTCCGCATGCGGCGTAAGGGCATACAGGTTTTCATGCTGGCACCCTTGAAAGGTCATGAGTTCCACCGTGCCTGCATCAACACAGGCGGCGAGTTTATCAGTATCTCCCCCGCCTCCAAAAGCTGCATCAACGTGCTGGAGATACGCAAGATAGACAAGTCCGTAGAAGAAATGCTGGATGGCCCCGGCATCGAACGCTCTGAACTGGCAGCCAAAATTCAAAGGCTTCATATCTTCTTCGCCCTTTTGATCCCCGATATGTCCTATGAGGAAAAGCAGCTTTTGGATGATGCCCTGATCCGCACCTATGCACGGAAAGGCATTAACCACGACAACGCCTCTCTCGGTGATCCGGATAACCCTGACGTTTACCGCGAGATGCCTGTGCTGGGCGACCTCTACGATGTTCTGAAGGAGGAGAGCGACACCAAGCGCCTTTCCAACATCATCAACCGCTTCGTACACGGCTCGGCCAGCACCTTCAACCAGCAGACCAATGTGAATCTGGACAATAAGTTCACGGTGCTGGACATTTCGGAACTCAGCGGTGATCTGCTGCCCATCGGTATGTTTGTGGCGCTGGATTTCGTGTGGGGTAAAGCCAAGGCCAACCGCACGGAGGAAAAGGCCATCTTCATCGACGAATGCTGGCAGCTCATTGGCGGCGGCTCCGGCACCTTCGGCGTCGGCAACCGTTTGGCGGCTGAAATGGTGCTGGAGATCTTCAAGACCATCCGTGCCTACTCCGGCAGCGGCATTTGCGCGACGCAGGATCTGAACGACTTTTTCTCTCTGGACAACGGCAAGTACGGCAAGGGTATCATCAACAACTGCCGTACCAAGGTCATACTGAATCTGGAGGATGAAGAAGCCCAGCGCGTTCAGCAGGTATTGCACCTCTCCGAAGCGGAGGTCATGGAGATCACCCACTTTGAGCGCGGCAACGGCCTGATCAGCAGTAATAACAACAATATCACGGTGGAGTTCAAGGCCAGCCCGCTGGAACGCGACCTTATCACCACAGACCGCCGTGAACTGCTTGATCTTCTGCGCCGCATGAAGCATCCGGAAGCCTAATACGGCGTTTATACGGAGATAACACGCATTATAAAATCAATACGCATTTAATACGGAGTTAATACGCATTACGGAGGTGATGCCGCCTATGAGAAACCGAGAACAGATCTATGGACAGGAGGCCGCGGGACTGCTGCGGAACATTACCGTCTATCACTGCATACGCCATGACCAGCTCCTGCGCCTGTATCCGGGCAAGGAGGACGTCATTGAGAACCTGCTGCGCTATCTGGTCAGGCAGCAGCGGATATTCTACAACACTGACCGGGATTGCTATGGAGACGTCCCTAACTGCCGCGAGGACAGAGAACTGACAGCGGCGCTGTGGGTGCTGCTGGACTTCATCGAAAAGGTGGAGTATCACAGCCCGGATGATACGCCGGTGAAGCTGGTATTCTTCGCGGATGGCGAGGTATACGAGGTCGTCTATATAAGTCCGGATAAGGAAGCGATGCTTCAGCATGTACTGACCACGGAAGATGATTCCGGGCGGCGGCTCGTGATCATCGAGGAAGAAGCACAGATGCAGCGCCTGCATATCCCCCATACCGCCGCCTACTGCATGGTGGATCAGTCCGGCTGCGTGCAATACTTCAGGAAGGAGGAACACAGTGGAGAGAGCCATCCTCTCACAGCGGATAGAGAGCATTTTGAATGAGATCACACGTCTGTCCAATACGCTTTACGCTATGGACAACACGAATATCGAACGGCACTCAGACAACTATGAAATGCTGTCCACGGAGGCCGCGCTTCGGGGCGAGGTCATTGCCTGCCGGCTGCGGCACCTGATCTATGAGACGACCAGCATCCGGAAAGCCGAGTATCTGGCGTCAGCCGGCGTCATGCAGGGCATCTCCGTCATGAACGAAGATGGTATTCTGGAGATCACGCTCCCTGTCTGCTGCCCAAGAAGAGCAAGAAGCACAGCTCCGAGTATCTGACCGACCCCATCTACTACACGCTCAGCAAGTACGCGCAGACGCACACGCTGCCCAAGTTCCGGCACTGTGTTGTCTGCTTTTCTCATATCTACAGCCGTGAGCTGTCACCGAGGCGGGTGCGTGACTACGACAATCTGGAGCTCAAGCAGCTTCTGGATGTGATCTCCACCTTCGTCATGGAGGATGATACGGGCCTTTTGTGCGACGCCTATAACACGACGGAGATCGGAGACTGTGACTGCACTCGCGTATCGGTGATGGATAAGGAACGATTTCAGAGCTGGCTTTCGGACCGCGAAAACCGGCTTCGCTCCATATCCGATTTATAGCGTTTTGGCCGTGTCGAAAACGGCACACATGACTACGGTATGGCAAAGCCTGTATTTCCGGGCATTTTCACATGGCCGGTGCGGGCGAAAAATACCGTGGTCATGGCAGTCTGGGTACTGCACACCAAAAGGAGGTGGTCAGTATGAGTACCCTACCGCAAAAAGCCCCCGGCAGTCTCTCACAAGCCTATCAGCTGCTGGAGCTGGTCGCCATATCCGGTGAGCTGCCGGCCAGCCAACTGAGCAGACTCGCCGGTGGTATCAGCTACAAAGAGAGTGTGGTCAAGTCGCTGAAGCGTCAGCGGCTTTTGCTGTCTTACTACAAGAACGGCCTGCGTGGATACCGGCTCACCGCCGCGGCGAAAAAGCTGCTGTTGGCGCGTGACCCTGAGCGGTTTTCCTTCTACCTGTCCGGTGCCTGCGCCACCAACCACATCAGGAGCGAGCCGGAGCAGCGGCTCCGGCTCCACCGCGTCTCTCAGACACTCATTACCATGCGTAACGCCGGTATCAGCATCTTCCGTGATGAAAAGCCCGGTGTATTCCGCCCCGGCGAGCCGGCGATTGGCGATATCTGCGCCCCGGCCTTCTACACTTCCCGTGAGATCAAGGAGATGGGAACGGCCTTCGTCAAGATCCGTGGTGCCCGGTCTGTGGGCGCTCTGCTGACGCCCCAGCATATCCATGTGGTCTACAACCTTGGCAACACCCTGATGAAGTGGAGTTACAAAGCCGAGATGCGGACAAAGGCGCTTATGCAGACGGTGCTGTGTCGTGAACGTATGCCGCACCAGTATCATCCGAATACCGTGCAAGGTCTTCTGCTGGGTGACAGCATGGAACTGGCCTATGAGCTGCTGACCAACCAGGGCTGCAAGAACTATTTCATTCTGGATGGCAGCTATGAACGGTTCTGCTTCCTGAGCAACGACCATTATGGAGAGGTGCTGCTGCGCCTCCTCTATGATAAAGAACTAGACAATGACCTGCGCGAGCTGCTGCTCCTTGATCTGGAGCCCCAGCAGCCGGGTGAAACGGTGGAGAACGACGCCATGACGTTGGAGGGCGCGCCGGTGCTGTTCGCCTATGATTGTGACCTGCCGCGGATCAGGCGGTTCGATACGGCACTGCGGCTTCAGGACCGCTATGGCATCCTGATCTGCTTCGATTATCAGGCCGAAGTGCTGCGCCGCTACTGCGGCGACAGGGCCGTTGTGCAGGCCATTGACTTTGATGCGTTTGAGAGGAGGTTTTTGCCATAGAGAAAAAGAAACTACGCAGTCTGCTGTTTTCGCTCCCGCTATTTCTGGCGGGACTGTTGTTTGGCGGCGGCTATCTGGCGCAATTCGTCCAGAACTATCAACAGTGGAAGGACGCAGGTGGAACGCCCGGCGACGGAAGCTCCCCGGCCACGCCGGTGCTGTCCTTCTCCGCCTGCTGCGAAGCGCTGTTCAGTAAGAGCGGGATCATCGGCGTGGGACTTTGCCTGTTGCTGCTGGGCCTGCTGATCGTCATGGTGATGCGTATGGGCTATTCCGACGCTGGGGAGTATGATGCGGAGCGTAATCTGACCTACTCCAACAAAGGCACCTACGGAACGGCTGGTTTCATGGAGAAAGCGGAGATGAAGGGCGTCCTTGATCTGGTGTCCGATATCCGCAAACACAGCGGCGTCATACTGGGCAAACTGGACAATCAGGTGGTGTGCATTCCGGAGAACTCCCGGCTCAACGGCAACATCGCCGTGTTCGGCGCCAGCGGCTCCATGAAAACGCGGGCTTACTGCATCAACCGCATCCTGCAAAGCGCATCCGAGGCTCATAACGGCCATAAGGAGTCCCTGATCATCACCGACCCGAAATCGGAGCTTTACGAAAAGACCAGCGAATATCTGCGCAGCAAGGGCTACGTGGTAAAGGTGTTCAACCTGATCCAGCCGGAGAACTCTGATTCATGGAACTGCCTGGCGGAGATTGAGGGTGATGAGCTGATGGCGCAGATCTTCTGCGACATTATCATCAGAAATACCGGCAGCGAAAAGGGCGACCATTTCTGGAACGCTGCCGAGATGAACCTGCTGAAAGCGTTGGTACTATATGTGGCACTGGGCTATCCATCGGAGAGCCGGAATATTGGCGAGGTCTATAAGCTGCTGGTACTGAACGCGGAGAAAGAGCTGGATAACCTCTTTTCCATGCTGCCGGCCAGCCATCCCGCCAGAGCGCCCTATGCGCTGTTCAGCCAATCCTCGGATACAGTGCGAAGCGGCGTTATCATCGGGCTGGGCAGCCGCTTGCAGGTGTTTCAGAACCGGCCCATCTGTCAAATCACCAGCCATGATGAAATTGACATGGAGCTGCCGGGCAAACAGCCCTGCGCTTATTTCTGCATCACATCCGATCAGGACAGCACCTTTGATTTCCTCACGTCCCTGTTCCTGTCCTTCGCGTTTATCAAGCTGATCCGTTACGCAGATAAAAACTGTGCTGACCGCAGGCTGCCAGTCCCCGTTCATGTGCTGGGCGAGGAACTGACAGCCTGCGGCGTTATTCCAGACTTGAGCCGGAAGATCAGCGTGATCCGTTCACGGGGCGTCAGCATGAGCTGCGTATTTCAGAATCTGGCAGGCCTACAAAACCGGTATCCCTATAACCAGTGGCAGGAGATATTGGGCTGCTGCGATTATCAGCTTGCCTTGGGCTGCACCGACGAGCTGACCGCAAAATTTCTCAGTGACCGTACCGGCGAGGTCAGCGTCCATGTCTCCAGTAAGGCCAAGCAGTTGGGCACATGGCGTATCAGCAACTACACGCCGGAGTTCCGTGAAACCAGCGGCGTGGGTAAGCGTAAGCTGCTGACTATGGATGAAGTGCTGCGCCTGGCGGTGAACCGTGCGCTGGTCATTGCCCGCGGCAATAAGGTGCTGCAGGTGGATAAGTACGACTACACCAATCACTATGAGGCAAAGAAGCTGCGGGACTGCAAGGCATCCGCCCATGTCCCGGAATGGCGTAAGAAGCCCGCGCCCACGTCTACTCCAAAGCCAGAGCAGCCGAAGTGCGCACCCCGTCCGAATAAGCCCTCCGCCAAACGCGGCGAGTTTGTCAAGACCGATAAGGATTCCATCATGTCAACAAAAATGTAGTACTAAGGAGGAGCAACTATGCCGAGAAAGAAAACAGAAGAAATCGCCATTGTCCCGGATACTCCGGTACTGCCCGTGGATGATGCCGTGGAAGAGAGTTTACCGGAATGCATGAGCGAACCTGTAACCGAGGACATTACCCCTAAAATTGTGGAGTCCCCTGTGGAAGAGCCGGAGGACACCCCAGAGACACCGCCGAAGCGCACCGTCCGCAGGCGGACGACTACCAGAAAGAAGCAGCCGGCAGCGGAACCGGAGACGCCGCCTGCTGAAGATGCCACTGAGGAACCTGAGCCGGATACTGTTCAGCCGTGGGAGATTCTGACCGTAGATGCCCGTGACGAAGCGGAAACACAGGAGCAGCGGGAGGACATCATCTGGCATGAGATCCATACCGGCTATCGTACCCGGCGCATCCTTACCGGTATGCTGAGTGGTATTGAAAAGATGGATGCCGGGAGAACCATTGCCATCGTGGACTACAAGGGATTTCGCATTGTGATCCCCCTGCGTGAGATGGTGCTGGACTTCCCCAAAGGGCTCTATGGCATAGACTACGATGAAATGATCCTCAACTATCAGAAGATCCTCAATAAAATGCTGGGTGCTGAGGTGGACTTCGTGATCAAGGGGATCGATGGCAACAGCAGATCCGTTGTCGCCAGCCGGAAAGACGCTATGCTGAAAAAGCAGCAGATATATTATTTCGGCACAGACAGCGACGGTCAGTACCGCATCTGTGCCGGGCGCGTGGTGCAGGCCCGTGTGGTTGCCGTGTCAGAGCGGGTCATCCGGGTCGAGGTATTTGGCGTGGAGACGTCTATCCAGTCCCGCGACCTTTCGTGGGACTGGATCGGTGACGCCAATGACCGTTTCGCCGTGGGAGATCATGTGCTGGTGCGTGTACTGGAAGTTGACCGTACTGATCCGGAGCAGATCCGGATCAAGGCCGACGTCAAAAGTGTAACAGGTGACAACCGGAATGATAATCTCCGCAAATGCCGTATCCAAGGCAAGTACGCAGGAAAGGTCACCCATGTCTATAAAGGCATTGTGTATATCCGACTCAGCAACGGTGCCAACGCCATCGCCCACTCCTGCTATGACCGACGCAGGCCCGGGCGAAAGGATGATGTCAGCTTCGTTGTTACCCACCTGGACGAAGAACGTGGCGTCGCCGCAGGGATCATCACCCGAATCATCAAGCAGCATATCTGACCTGTCACTACATCGGCAAAGGATTGCAACAGATTGGCACTGTTTTGCGATTTCGTCGTAAATCCCCATATGCTATACTTGGTACAGTCAAAATTGTAAAGACCGCTGGGTAACAACTCAGCGGTCTTTCACATGTAGGAAGGTGGTGAGCCCCGATGCAGTAATCCGTTCTTTTGGTGCTTTGTGACTGGGTACAGACGATACTTGCCATTACCCAATCGTGTACGCTTCGTGATTTCTGAAATCTGCTGTTGAAAAAAGGGATTCTCCAGTCGTAAGTATGATTAAGTCCTCGCAGAAAAGGACTATCCCATATTTACACGAAGGAGAGATACCCATGAGGAATAAGCTGATCTATTGCATCCCGCTGGCACTGAGTATTACATGTTTGATCGGTTGTGCAGCCAAGGCGGCTCAGATGCCGGCAGAACCGGAACCTGTGGCCCTGCTTCCCGAACAGAAGCAGTCTTCCATCGTTACGAATGATGCAAGGAATGAAACGATCCCAACTCCACAGCAGTCCGAACACGAAGATACCCCGGTACGCATCGTGGAAAGCACCCCTGCGGACACTCCGGCAAATGCAGAAACCGAGGTGCCGCAAGCGGCCTCTGTGCCCACCACGCAGCCCAATGTCACAGAGGACATTCCTTCCGAGACAGTCCACGCCAAGACGGGCTATGTGGAGCCGGAGCCTACACCGGAGCCGGAGCCTGCGCCTGAACCCAGTGCACCGGCAGACCGGCAGGCGGCTATCGACGCGGCCAACGCCTACGCGGTGACGCAATACGGTGTGGTCATAGACAGCGGCCTGACGCTGGACAACAGCGCCTACCGCTTCCCCGCCGCGGTACCAACGGACGCCTCGCAAGAGACGTTAGAAACCAAGGCGCGGGACATGGTGGACTTCACCTTCCGCCAGCTCATGATGCAGGCGGGCAGGGACAGTGTGGCGGATGCCGGTTTCCACTGCAACGTCTGCATTGTGGAGGATGGAGGAAGCCTACTGATCTACGTCCTCTATAATTAAAACGCAACAATTCCATACACAAAGCCTCTCTGGCAACAGAGGGGCTTTACTTTTCCAACAAAGGAGGAAGCTATTGAAAACTGTTAAACGATATACGGCTTTAGTACTGGCGCTGGTTATGGCGGCGATGCTGGCGGTGTCCGCCTACGCTGCCACGGTCGTGGTCAAGTATAAAGTCTACGTCTATACCAGTCAGTTGACCTTTAAGCAGTATGACTACAGCAGTTCGACCACGCCCAGCACGAGAAATCTGACCATTCTGGCGGACAGCAGCTTGGGAAGTGGTAGCGCTCTGTATCACGTCAAGTATGTCAACGGTGCGCTGGCCTATTGCATCCAGCCCGGTGTTCGCTCAGATGACAGCAGCAACTATGTGCAGGGTTCCAGCGGCTGTTGGTACAACCTGCCCGCCTCTGTCCAAAGCGGTATCGCGCTGGCTCTGGCCTGTGGCTACCCCAGCGCCGAGTACGGCACTGCGTATGGTGACAGCAACAGCAGCGACATTATCGGTGCTGAGAAATGGGCCGCCACGCAGGCCGTTATCTGGGACTTGATCTGCGAGTACAGAAGTCCCTACGACTACCGCTCTTGGGGCAGCAGTCCGTTTTATAACTGCGTCGATACGTCTCGCTATCCCACGTTTGCGCTGTGGTACAGCGAAATTGTAGACGCCATGCAGAGCGCCACGGATATTCCCAGCTTCGCGGCGACAAGCTCCCGTTGGTGTGACACCATCGAGCTGACGAAGGACTCCAGCGGCAACTACAGCGCCAGCGTCACCGACAGCAACGGTGTGCTGGGCGACTTCAACTTTTCCAGTAACAGCGGCAACGGCATCACGTTCTCTCAGAAAGGCAACACCCTGACCATCACGGCAACGGCTGAGGCCGCCAAGGGCCTCTCGACCGAGAAAACCTATTCCGCCACCGGCAGTGCCTATGGTATTGATCCCGACGAAGCGGTGCTGTGCTGGTATGATTCCACCGGCAAATATCAGTCGCTGGCCAGCTATACCGGCACTGGTCTTGATCCTGTTCGGGCCTACATCAAGATCAAGGCCACCGTGACGGAAGATAAGGGCAGTCTGACCATCAATAAGACCGACGCCGACACCGGAAAATCCCTGGCAGGTGTGACCTACCGGCTCTATGACAGCGCTGGCAACAAAATCGCTGATGCGACCACCGGCGCAAATGGCAAGGCGGTCTTTTCTGATTTGCCTCTCGGCAGCTATACCTATCAGGAGATCAGTGCGCCGGAGGGGTATGTGGTGGACAGCGCCAAGTACCCGATCACTATTACAGCTTCGGCATTGGATATCACCGCAACGCGCTCCAATGCGTTGGGGAAAGCCAGTGTTGAGATCAGCAAGGTGGACGCGGATTCCGACACACCGCTTCAGGGCGCCGGTTTCCGCCTGTACGACGCATCTGGAAGCCAAGTCGCAGAGGGCTACACGGACGCCAATGGTAAGCTGACGTTCACTGGCCTGAAGCTGGGCAACTACACCTGTAAGGAGTTTCAGGCACCGAACGGGTATGTTCTGGATGATGCGGCTTTTCCCATTGCACTGAATCAGAACGGACAGGTGCTGAAAGTCACCCGTGAGAACAAGCTGATCACCGGCAGCATCGAAATTC
>ERZ824575.3220-NODE-3220-length-11667-cov-24.228126_pt1 | contig 11667 bp, 10 predicted proteins | sample MGYA00519470_ERZ824575 | MGnify/ENA primary metagenome ERZ824575 (study PRJEB31778, sample SAMEA3449170) | human gut metagenome | biome: human gut; feature: human-associated habitat; material: faeces | place: United Kingdom | collected 2010/2012 ...
CATTGCAATATGCAATGGTCAAGCAGAGCAATGTGAAAATTGCTCATAGAAAATACATTGGTTAAGGTGGTAGGAATGGAAAAAGGATATAAGATATTAGGTAATTACATTCGACTTGTGGACGAGCGTAATAAGAATTTAGCCGTAACAAAGTTGCTTGGCGTAAGTATAAGTAAAAAATTTATTCCTTCAATCGCAAATATTGTAGGAACTGATTTATCGAATTATAAGATAGTCAGAACGGGACAGTTTGCATACGGACCCGTTACTTCACGAAATGGAGAGAAAATTTCTATTGCTTATTTAGATGAAGAAGATTGTATCATTTCAAGCTCTTATACAGTTTTTGAAGTTGAAAATAAAGAGGAACTTGACCCTGAATATCTTATGCTTTGGTTCAGCCGACCAGAATTTGACCGTTATGCAAGGTATAAGTCACACGGAAGCGTAAGAGAGATTTTCGATTGGAATGAGCTTTGTATGGTGGAACTTCCAGTACCGGATATTGAAAAGCAGAGAAAAATAGTGAAAGCCTACAAGACGATAACCGATAGAATAGATTTGAAACAGAAGATAAATGATAATTTAGTAGCTGTTGGAACTGCTTCTATCCAAAAGAATGTCGGCAGAGGTGCATTGATAAATCTGACCGAGGCAGAAATGGATAGCTTGACATTTCCAGAGGATTTTAAGGTTAAAACCGTATCCGAGTTTTGTGCTGAAACAAAATCCGGTTCGACACCATCCCGTATCAATAATGAATACTGGGAAAACGGAACGATTTCTTGGGTCAAATCTGGCGAGGTGCATAACAATATCACTTTGCAGACAGAAGAATATATTACCCCGTTGGGATTAACCGAAAGTTCCACAAAACTACTTCCCAAAGACACCGTTTTGATGGCGATGTATGGTGTTACAGCAGGAGAAGTTGGGTATCTTGCAATCGAGGCAACTACCAATCAAGCAATCTGCGGTATGATATGTCGCTCAAAAGCAGAAGCAGCATACTTGTACTTCTCGCTTATTCAAAGTCAAGCGAAGATAAGCAGACTTTCTAATGGTGGAGCACAGGATAACCTTAGTAAAAACTTCATTGACAACATAAAGATTGCAGTTCCTCCGTCCGAGTTCATCGAAAAGTTAAATCTTGCCGCAATCGTTGAGCAAATGACTTTGAATACAAAAGAAATTACCCTACTTGAAGAACTACAAGCCACGGTTTTAGCACAGCTTTCAAGCCACTAAATTATCATTTACAATAGAACTCCCATCAGTGGCGGGAGTTAAAACAAGGGACTGCCACTGGTAGTCGTTCTCTTAAAAAATAAAAGGAGAATTGACTATGAAACAGAACCTAATCACAGATGTTATTCAAGGAATGTTACCTTACCTGAATAACGCACAGACAGAAAGATTGCAGGAGGTGTTGCAACATACACTTTTTGATTATGAGGTAACAAAGACAGAAAAAGATAAGGAGCTTTCAGAACAGAATTTAGTAGAGTCTTTCATATCGGCAAAGCGTATTGAGGGCTGTTCTGAGAAAACCTTGAAATACTATAATGCAACGATACAGTCAATGCTTGATGGCATTGGAAAGGGTATCAAATATATCGTAACTGACGATATTCGTTGTTATTTGACCGAATATCAAGCTAAGAAAAAATCAAGTAAAGTTACGATAGATAATATAAGGCGAATACTTTCCAGTTTTTTCTCTTGGCTTGAGGACGAAGATTATATTTTGAAAAGTCCGGTCAGGCGAATACATAAGGTTAAGACCGGAACAAACATTAAAGAAACCTACTCTGATGAAGCACTTGAACTGATGAGGGATAATTGCACGGAACTCAGGGATTTGGCAATGATTGATATGCTTGCTTCAACGGGTATGCGTGTCGGAGAAATGGTGTTGTTAAATCGTGAGGATATAGATTTTAATGAAAGAGAATGTGTTGTTTTCGGCAAAGGCGATAAGGAGCGAATAGTATATTTTGATGCAAGAACAAAAATACATTTGCAGAATTACTTAAATAGCCGAAAGGACGACAATCCAGCACTTTTTGTTTCATTACAATCTCCGTATAATCGAATGAATATCGGAGGTATTGAAGTGAGATTACGACAGCTTGGAAAACGCTTGGGATTAAATAAGGTACACCCTCATAAATTCAGGCGAACACTTGCAACAATGGCAATAGACAAAGGAATGCCAATAGAGCAGCTTCAGCAGCTCTTGGGGCATAGAAGAATAGATACGACATTGCAATATGCAATGGTCAAGCAGAGCAATGTGAAAATTGCTCATAGAAAATATATAGGATAAGGCGGAGAAGATATGTATAAAACCATTGAGGAACTTGTAACAAGGGTAGATGAAAGAAATAATGATGGAATAGTTTCAGAACTGATAGGTGTAAGTATTGATAAATGTTTCATTAAGTCTGTTGCGAATACAAATGGAACAGACCTTTCAAAGTATAAGATTATCCGTAAAAATGACTTTGCGGTAAGTTTAATGCAGGTCAGTCGTGACGGAAAAATACCGGTTGCAAGATTAGAAGAATACGAAGAAGCAATAATGTCGCCAGCATATCCTATTTTTAGAGTAAAAGATAATAATATTATTTTACCAGAGTATTTGGAAATGTGGTTCAAAAGACCAGAGTTTGATAGAGAAGCTGCTTTTATTGCGGTTGGCGGTGTGCGTGGTAGTATGCCGTGGGAAGAATTTGCAAAAATGAAATTACCAGTACCGCCTATCGAAAAACAGCGGAAGATTGTGAATGCATATAAGATTGTTACAGACAGAATTGCATTGAAGCAGAAGATAAATGATAATTTAGCGGCTTAATTGGCTAATTGGGAAAGATAAGTTTCTCTTAAAGCATCAAGGCGTTGAATTTCCTTTTCGAGTATCTTTTTATGCTCTATGAATGGAAGAATTTTATTGTGAAAATCTTCAACAACTTCCGATGATGGAGAAATTATATCGAGATTTTCAACACCATTTTTAGTCAAGTGAGCCATAACGCTACCATGTCCCTCTTTACTTAATTTTTGAACCTCTTGTCGCAAATAGAGATATATGTATTCACGATAAAGTTGAGAAGATTTTGAAAAATCAATTTTCCATATATGGTAATGATAAATCGTTTTTATATCATTCCATATATAAAGTCCAAATGAGGCTGACCAACAAAAAAGCAAATCGTCTGGATAGCAGTATTTGTTATCTTCGAGTTCCATATTTGAATAATACCAATTACTTTGAGTAAAGAAATTGCCTACTCTTAGGACTCGATATTTGCCAGAATTTAGAAGCTCTTCTTGGCTGTAAGCTCTACCATTTAACAATTCGCAAATTTCGTTAAATTTGCATACTTTCCAGGTTAAAGGTATATTTCCAAGCTTGGTTTTTTGCATACTTTCTGTTTGAAAAGGTTCAAGGTCAATAAAATAAGACTTGTATATGGCTTGCATTGTGGCATCTAAATTATCATTTAACGGAGGTGGTAGGTATGACAACCGCAGAAATAATTCAGATAGTCATTGGAATATTGTCATTAGTGGCAACAATAGCTGTTTCGTTTTTGATATATTGGTTACAAACACGACACGAAAAAGAAATTCAAAAGCTACAAGATGAAAAGGAACAGAAAGAATTAGAAACGAAAGCACGTTTGTTTTTAATTGATAATGAGTCTGAGAGAGATTATTTACCGTGGTGTGTTGTAGCTGCTAATGTGCATCCACTAGAAAGACATTCCAGAAAGATTTATACGGAATATTGCCGTTGTACGGAAGAACTTCAGAATGAAATATTGCATCAAGCAGGATATAAAAGTAATTCAATACAAGGAACTCGTTGGGTACAGAAATGTATAATGGATTTGGAGAAGGATATTGAGCAATATAATTTAGGTGGGGATTATCTGTATGATGGAGCAAAGTATTTTCATAGAAGTTATGAGAGATACCGTGATTTGCAGTGGAATGGTACGCCAAGCGTGTTTGAACCCATAAATAAGAACAATAAATTCAGAAGAACTTTCAATATAAATCAACTTTCTATCGGGGAATATGTAGATGAGTATTTTTATTACTATATTGATAAGAAAATAGAATTTAATGAAGATGTGCCTATTCCTCCAATGGATTATGTATGGAATTCTCAAAATATTGCAAATTGCGAAGAAGAAAAAGTGTGTATGTGGTTAATGGAATTGATTGAAGGTATTGCTATTGTAATAAGAAATAGGAAACCTGATGAAGAAATAAATCAAAAACCATTGGAATATACAGATGCACAAGCTGAAACATTTGAGGACAAGTATTATGAGGTAATACAACAGCTTTATAATACTTACTATGTGAGTGTTGACGAAAATAAGAGCAAAAGAAAGAAATGCTAACGCAAAAGGAGTGAACGCAATGGCAAATTTTAATGAACACGCATTGGAAATGTCAATAATGGAGTTGTTCAAAGACGAGGAATACACCTATGTCAGCGGCGACCAGATACACAGAGAAAGGACGGAGGTTCTGCTTACGGACGACCTGAAGCAATACCTCTATAATCGCTATGCGAAAGACGGTATCACACCGAGTGAGGTGGATAGTGTCATTCTAATGCTGCGTAATATTTCCGGTACGATTTATGAAGCAAACAAAGCTGTATTTAAGTTGCTCTGCGATGGATTTATTCTTAACCGTGAGGATAGAACGCAGAAAGACCTCTATATTGAACTTATTGATTTTGACACTCCCGAAAACAATATTTTCAAAGCGGTTAATCAGTTTGAAATTGAAGGCGTAAATAATCAGTTACGTATTCCTGATGGTATTGTGTTCGTAAATGGTATTCCTGTTGTTGTTCTTGAATTTAAGAGTGCGGTACAAGAAAATACGACCATAATGGACGCATATAAGCAGCTTACAATCCGTTACCGTAGAGATATTCCGGAGATTTTTAAATACAATGCGTTTGTTGTTATCAGTGACGGTGCAAATAATAAATACGGTTCTTTCTTCAGCCCGTATGACTTCTTCTATGCGTGGAGAAAGATAAACTCAGACGATAAAGAACTGGACGGTATCAATTCTCTTGTAACAATGATAAAGGGACTTTTCCGAAAAGACCGTTTACTTGAAGTTATCAAAGATTTTATTTATTTTCCGGATAACTCAGATAAGGATTTGAAGATAGTGTGCCGTTATCCACAGTTCTTTGCGGCAAATAAATTGTATGAGAATATCAAGGCTCATCTTCGCCCTGAAGGAGATGGTAAAGGTGGTACATACTTCGGAGCGACAGGGTGCGGCAAGAGTTATACAATGCTTTTCCTTACCCGTATGCTGATGAAAAGCAAATACTTTTCTTCTCCGACTATTCTCATTATTACGGATAGAACAGACCTTGACGACCAGCTTTCCAAACAGTTTGTCGGTTCAAAGAAATATATCGGAGATGAAACTGTTGTAAGTATTGAGTCCCGTGAGAAACTTCGTGAGGAGCTTCAGGGACGAGAGAGTGGCGGTGTTTATCTGACGACCATTCAGAAATTCACAGAGGATTTGCAGCTTCTTACGGACAGAACAAATGTTATTTGTATTTCTGATGAAGCACACAGAAGCCAAATCAATCTCGACCAAAAGGTTAAGATTACAGAGTCAGGTGTTCAGAAAACCTATGGATTTGCCAAGTATCTGCACGACTCTTTACCAAATGCAACTTATGTTGGATTTACCGGAACTCCGGTTGATGGAACAATCGAAGTCTTTGGTGGTGTTGTAGACGCATATACAATGACAGAAGCAGTTAAGGACGGTATTACAGTTAATCTTGTTTACGATGGTCGTGCAGCTAAAGTTATGCTTAATCAGGACAAGGTAAGACAGATTGAAGAATACTATGCTCAGTGTGAACTTGAGGGAGCAAATGAACATCAAATAGAAGAAAGCCAGAAAGCAGTTGCCAAAATGGAAGTTATTATTGGCGACCCTGACAGACTTCGTGCTGTTGCGGAGGACTTTATCAAGCATTATGAAACCCGTGTGGCAGAAGGTGCAACCGTAGCAGGTAAAGCAATGTTTGTATGTTCCAACCGAAATATAGCATACGATTTCTATAAGATAGTAAAGGAACTCAGACCGGAATGGACAGAAAAGAAGATTTGTGATGACGGTGTTGTTCTGAGTGAGAAAGATAAAAAAGAGTTGAAGCCAATGGAAAAAATCAAGTTGGTTATGACTCGTAATAAAGATGATGAAAAAGACCTATTTGATATGCTTGGCACAAAAGAGGACAGGAAAGAATTTGACCGTCAGTTCAAGAACCCGAAATCGAACTTTAAGATTGCCATTGTTGTAGATATGTGGCTGACTGGTTTTGATGTGCCGGAGCTTGATACGATTTATATTGATAAGCCTATTCAGCAGCATACCCTTATTCAGACGATTTCCCGTGTAAATCGTGTATGCGAGGGCAAGGATAAAGGTTTGATTGTTGACTACATAGGTATCAAGAAAAATATGAATACCGCCCTCAAGAAATATACGAATTTTGAGAGTGAAGAATTTGAAGGTGTTGAGCAGTCCATCACGATTGTAAAAGACCAGTTAGAAGTTCTCGGTCAGATGTTCCATAACTTTAACAGTAGTGATTTCTTCAATGGTTCGCCTACCGAACAGCTTGCCTGCCTGAACCGTGCGGTTGAGTATGTGCAGTTGTCTGAAGAACTGGAAAGAAGATTTATGGCAGCAGTCAAGAGAATGAAACAGGCATTTAACCTTTGTAGTTCAAGTGAGAAATTCTCCGATGAAGATAAGGATTATATCCATTTTTATTGTGCTGTCCGTTCTATCCTTTTCAAGTTGACAAAAGGCGATGCACCGGATATTGAGCAGATGAACGCTCGTGTCCGCAAAATGCTTGAGGGTGCAATTCAGTCTGATGGCATTGAGGAATTGTTTGAAACCGGAAAACATATATCGGTTGATATTTTCAGCGATGAGTATATGGATAAGATAAATGCTATTCAGTTGCCGAATACGAAAATCAAGATACTTCAAAGACTTCTTTCTCAGGCGATTGACGAGTTTAAGAAAGTTAATAAAATTATGGGTGTGGAATTTGCAGACAGACTCAAGAAAGTTGTTGATGAGTATAATAACCGACGTCGTGATGAAGCGTATGCCAATGAAGTCCTTGATGATGTTGCGGAGCAGCTTGCACAGTTGTTGTCTGAACTGAAAACAGAAAAGAACTCCTTCAAGAATATGGGAATAGATTATGAAGAAAAGGCTTTCTATGATATTTTGAAAGCAGTTTCCAAAAAGTTTGAGTTTGAATATCCGGACGATAAAATGATTGAACTTTCCAAAAGGATAAAGCTGATTGTTGATGATAAGTCACGCTATACCGATTGGTCTGCCCGTGATGATATTAAGGCAAACTTGCAAGTGGATTTGATATTGCTGCTTGATGAGTTCGGCTATCCGCCAGTAACCATTGATGATGTTTACAAGGAAGTTCTTGAGCAGGCAGAGAATTTCAAGAAGTATGCACAGTAAATGAGAGGTGTAAATGTAAATATGTTTTATGACGATTTAAATACAGAAGAACAAGTATCATATCTTATTAAACCAATCCTTCAAGTCCTTCAGGAAGCAGGTGGACAGTTAGAGCGTTCTGAAATTAGAGACAGAATTAGTGAGTTAGATGAGCATATTGCTGAATTTGAACAGAAACTATATACATCTAATAAAACAGGAAATCAGTACAAAAAATTTGATTTTAAGTTTAATTTTGCTATTAAAGAGCTTAGTTATGTCGGACTCATATCTTATGTGAAATTCAATCCAAAGATTACACTTACTCAAGATGGAGCAAATGTAGATTTAACAGATTTTGATGTTAAGACAGAAGTAAGGGATAAGGCACGAAGCTATTGGGAGGAACATTCGACTAAGAACAAATCGAAAAACAAGCCAGTAGAAACACTGGAGGTTGAAGATGAGGAGAATGAATCCACAGATGACGAATTGTTAGATGATTTCAAGGTAAAACTTCAGAGTGCAATCGCAAATATGTCTCCAGCAAAGTTTGAACAATTTTCACGAGCACTTCTTACAAAGATGGGAGTGGAGTTTACCAACAAAGGGGTTCAGGTGTCAAATGATGGTGGTATTGATGGTTATGGATATCACGTAGATGCCGATGATTTTAGAACAACCAGAGTGGTTATTCAGTGTAAAAGATTTAATTCAAATCCAGTGAGTGAGCCGGATATCAATCAATTTCTTGGGGCAATGAACAAATATCAAGCCGATTATGGAGTATTTATTACTAATAGCCGATTTACTAATAAGGCAAGAGAGGCTGCGAGAGAAGGTACGCCGATAACATTGATTGACGGAAATGATTTAATCAGACTGGTCATTAAATATGAATTGTATATAACACCAGTCACAACATATGTATTGGATGGTTTTTATACCGAGGATTGACACTAACGATAGCATAATTTACTCGAAGGAATTTTAGAAGGGAGCATAGAATGATGGCAAAGCAAAAGACCTATATCGCAATTGACCTCAAATCATTCTATGCTTCTGTGGAGTGTAAAGAGCGAAATCGTGACCCTTTGACAACAAATCTTGTGGTTGCAGATAAAAGCAGGACAGAGAAAACCATCTGCCTTGCGGTATCTCCGTCATTAAAAAGTTACGGGATACCCGGCAGACCACGCTTGTTTGAAGTCGTGCAAAAGGTAAAAGAAGCTAATAACAACCGAAGATGGAAAGCACCAAATCGTACATTTACTGGTTCATCTGATGACAGTACAGAATTAAATGCGAATCCAGCATTGGAGATTGATTATATCGTTGCACCACCTCGTATGGCATACTATCTGGAGTATAGCACTAAGATTTACAGTGTTTACTTGAAATACATTGCTCCGGAAGATATATTCCCTTACTCGATTGATGAAGTATTCATAGATGCAACAAATTATTTGAACACCTATCAGATGACTGCAAGGGAACTTGCCATGACGATGATACAGGATGTTTTGAAAACAACAGGAATCACAGCAACAGCCGGAATCGGCACGAATATGTACTTGTGTAAAATTGCGATGGATATCGTGGCAAAGCATATTGAGCCGGACAAGGACGGTGTGCGAATAGCTGAATTGGATGAAATGTCATATCGCCGGAAATTGTGGAGTCATCGCCCGATAACCGATTTCTGGAGAGTCGGAAATGGTTATGCGAAGAAGTTAGAGGAACACGGACTTTATACAATGGGCGATATTGCAAGATGTTCTATCGGAAAGCCGAATGAACTGTATAACGAGGAATTGCTGTACAAGCTGTTCGGTATCAATGCGGAATTGCTAATTGACCATGCTTGGGGATATGAACCTTGTACGATGGAGCAGGTCAAAGCCTATAAGCCGGAAACCAATAGTGTATGTTCAGGACAGGTACTTCACTGCCCGTATGATTACGAAAAGGCAAAGTTGATTGTAAAAGAAATGACCGACCAAATGGTGCTTGATTTGGTGGATAAAGGACTTGTAACTGACCAGCTTGTGTTGACAATCGGCTATGATATTGAGAATTTAAGTAATCCGAACCTAAAATATCAATACAAAGGCGAGGTTACGATTGACCGATATGGACGCAAAGTTCCAAAGCACGCACACGGAACAGCGAATCTTGAGAAAAAGACTTCCTCTACTCGATTGATTACCAACGCCGTGATGGACTTGTATGACAGGATAGTTGACGAGCATTTGCTTGTACGCAGAATAACAATCACAGCGAATAAACTTGTTGATGAAAAATCCGTCAAGCAGGAAGATGAATACCAGCAACTCGACCTCTTTACCGATTACGAAGCACAGAGGAAGAAGCAGGCGGAGGAAGAAGAAAAATTAGAACGGGAAAGGCGTATGCAAGAAGCAATGCTGAGTATCAAAAAGAAGTTTGGCAAGAATGCTGTGTTGAAGGGAATGAACCTTGAAGAAGGTGCAACCGCCAAAGACCGAAACGAGCAAATCGGCGGTCATAAGGCTTAAACAAACTGAAATTTGAGGAATAAAATATGGGCATATTAGAAATAGTTTTTAATTCAAGAAAATTTGATTTGAATGATGATGTTCTGATGGGATTTGATAATTACTTTGATAAAAAAAGTAAGGATTATAATAGTTTTTGTTTAGACGAAGAAGATATTAATCCTTTACAAAACTTTGTAGCACAGATTAAGTCTGCTGACTCAGATAGTGTAATTTATGTATCTACTTATGGCTATGAAATCACAAATAGTAAAGGAGAAAAATCAACATACGCCGATGCTCTTTGGATTGACACAGTTTTACCTATTTCCCAAATAGAGAGATATATTGAAAAAAGTGGTGTTGCTGAACCAAGTAATATTTCTTTTGTTGGAGATAGTGATGAATGTGGAAACTATAAAGTATGGATTATAGCTCAGGAAGAGAATAATCCTCATATTATAGAGTTGACTGACCGCAAGAAGATAGACCATATGATAATATTATATTGGGATTGATAAGTTATAAAATTCCCATTTATTGGGAAGTCGCTGAGAACGAAAAATCGAAAGTTATGGAGGTACTTTATGAACGAGAGAGAAAAAATTATCCGATTATGGTTTGATATGTGGATTAAGAAAGCAGATTTAGGAATTGACAATATTTTTACAGATGATGTTGTATATACTGAGAGTTGGAGTCCTAAATATGAAAACCGCAAAACGGTAAAGCACTGGTTTGACGAATGGAATACACGCGGAAGTGTTCTTGTCTGGGAGATTAAGCAATTTTTTCATCAAGGCAATCAAACAATCGTGGAGTGGTATTTTAAAAACAAAATGAATAATGGAAATGTTGAAGAATTTGACGGAATATCTTTAATTGTATGGACACAGGATAACAAAATAAAATCATTAAAAGAGTTTGGTTGCAATCTTCATAATTACAATCCATATCGAGATAGTGATATTCCCGTATTTCGAGAAGAAAAAGCAAATTGGTTTTGAGAGGACTATAAATTCCGATTTATCAGTATCAAAAATAGAATATGAACAACAAAAAACACCGTAGCAATACGGTGTTTTTTGTTACCCAAAACCCACAATTCAATACATAACCACAGGTTAGTGCAAATACCTTATGTGATTTTTTGAAAGGCTTAGAAAGGGATATTTACCCCGTTTTTCGCCCCGAAAAATGACACAAACAAAGCTTAATGTATCTTTCCTGTGGTTTTTATTTTCAGATGGAAAGGTGGATTGATATGCCGAGAATGAGCAAGAAACGGAAACAAGAGTGGGCGTTGTTTCTGAATGATCGAAACCGCATTACCTACAACGAACTTTGCAGAAAATGCAGGAATGACTGTAAGCAGAGTTTCCGCTGTATTGTGGTGCTTTGCCCGAAATATTTATCGAAAAGGAGAACAAAGAAAAATGATTGAAAATGAAATGACTGTCAGCGTGCCTCTTGAAGTTGTCAAGGCGAGTGAAATCGAGCCGAAAGAAGTGAAATGGCTATGGTATCCATATATTCCGGTTGGCAAGGTTACGCTGTTGCAGGGCGATCCCGGCGATGGAAAAAGCAAGCTAAT
>ERZ824575.3223-NODE-3223-length-11652-cov-3.320428_pt1 | contig 11652 bp, 8 predicted proteins | sample MGYA00519470_ERZ824575 | MGnify/ENA primary metagenome ERZ824575 (study PRJEB31778, sample SAMEA3449170) | human gut metagenome | biome: human gut; feature: human-associated habitat; material: faeces | place: United Kingdom | collected 2010/2012 ...
AGATTTCGATTTCTCCCCTTAGGCCCCCTGGCGACCCCCGTAACCCCATTGAAACGATCGCTCCGCGAAGGGGTACGGCACTGCACGCCGTGCTTGTACTGCACCCCAAAGGCGCCCCGGCCGGGGAGCTGTCGAACGAAGTGAGACTGAGGGGTTGAGATATGCAAAGAGCAATGAGCCGCTTTATAACCCCTCCGGCTTTCGCTACGCGAAACCCACCTCCCCTTTCAGGGCAGGCTTAATGTAAGAGTTTGTAAAACGCACCCAAAAGGCTCCCTCTAAGAGGGAGCTGGCAAACCGAAGGTTTGACTGAGGGAGTAACCAACCTAAATGCTGCAAGCTTCTTATGACTCCCTCACAGCTCCAGCTTCAGATCGCCGTCCTTTATCCATCCGAGTTTGCGCATGGGGTAGGCGACGAGCGGAGTGAGCACGGCGGGCAGTATGAAGCAGACGAGCAGCATGCCTATCCAGCTTTTGGCGGAGCCAAAGCCCTCGCTCGCCATAACGCCTATCGGGCCCACAAGGCCGCAGGTACCCATGCCGCTTGCCACGCCCACGCCGTTTTCCATTTTGAAAACGCAGGAAGCTATGGGGCCGGTTATGGCGGAAACAATGGTAGGCGGCAGCCATATGCGCGGATTTTTCACTATGTTGCCCATTTGCAGCATGCTTGTGCCAAGCCCCTGCGCCACAAGGCCGCCATAGCGATTTTCCTTAAAGCTCATCACGGCAAAGCCAACCATCTGCGCGCAGCAGCCGGCCGTGGCTGCGCCGCCCGCAAGGCCTATAAGCCCCGCCGTACCGAAAGAGGCGCATATTGCGGCGCTGCTTATGGGCAGCGTGAGCGCAACGCCCACCAATACCGATACCAAAATGCCCATGAAGAACGGGTGCATTTCGGTTGCGCGCATTATAAGATTGCCAAAGCCTGTCATGACGGCGGATACGCCAGGCCCCGCAAGCCGCGCAATAAGCAGCCCGCTCACAATGGTGACCGTTGGCGTAACAAGAATATCAACTTTTGTCTCTTTTGAAACTATTTTTCCGAGTTCCGCCGCGACTGCGGTGCAGATTAGCGTGCCGAGCGGCCCGCCGAGGCTGTTCGCCCCGTATCCCACGGCGCACAGGCTGAAAAGCACCAGCGGCGGCGCCTGAAGCGCAAGCCCTATTGCAACGGCCATTGCGCTGCCCGTTGCGGCGGATGCGAACGAAGCAATTTCTTTCAGCCAATCAAGGCTCAGCTTGTCCGCAAGGGTAGAAAGGATAGTGCCTATAAGCAGCGACGCGAAAAGGCCCATGGCCATAGATCCCATTGCATCAACAAGGTATCTTTTTGCGCTGAACACAACGCCTTTGCGCGCCAGGAATGCGGCTATGCCGCCGGGATGGGGAGTTCTTTCTCCCCTTTTTTCCTCCGAAAATGCGTCCCGCCGCCCCTTACCCGTGAACGGCAGGCGTGTTGCAAACGGCCGCGCGGTTCATCAGCCGTCGCGGTCATATAGCACCGCATAGAGTATAACACACAATTATACATCTCTTCCATAAATTTATATTTTCACAAGAAAAAAGAGACGCTGCCGTCTCTTTACAGTTTATATTAGCGCTTTATGCGCCGTGGCTTGCCGTATCGTCAACGGTGTCGGCTGCCGGTGCGGGCAGGGAGCCGTCCTTCATGCGCAGTGTGGCGTAAAGGTTTCCTGCGTATGCGGCCTTGCCGGAATTTGTGTTCTTCCTGAGCACGCCTATGCAGCACAGCACGCCAAGCCCCACAAACAGCAAATCCTGCAGCAGGCTTGAGCGGATAGCGTCCGCATATTCGGGTATCTCCGCCATGCCATACTGTATCAGCAGAATGGCTTCTTCAAACGTATAGTCATAATTTATCATGCTGTCCGCAATGTCCACGCCGAACGTGAGCGCCACTGCGCCAAGCACGGCGCAGATTATGCTTATAACTATGGCGAACGAATTCATGCGGCCCTTGAGCAGCTTATATCCGAAAAACGCGCCCAGCGGTATAAGTGCGCACAGCATGGCGTATATCCTTTCCGTGCCGAATATAACGGCTACGTTCAGCACAACGCCCAGTATCATTCCTATAATTGCGCCTATTATGCCCGTGAAGTAGTTGCCTTCGTCATTCACCTTGGCCTCGTTTGCAGCATTGCGCAAGGAGTTTGCGCATTCTGTATGCACTGCGCGGTAGCCTGCGGGTATTGCGCCGCGGTGTTCGCAGTACATCACCGCATCCGTATCCGTGCGCCCGCAGTACGGGCATACCGTGCCGAAGCTTATGCCAACCCTGCGGCCCGCATCCACGGCGGCGTTTGCCGCGGCAAACACAGCATCCACGGCGGCAGGAGCTTCCGTATCCTTTTCAACATTGACGTTCACCGTCACCGTGTAGCCGTTCGCGCCGCCATTTACGCCGGCAAATTTAAGCGAATTGCACATTGCGGTCTTTTCGTCCGCTGAAATCTGCCTGTCCAGCACAAATGTAATGCTCAGCTGCTTTGCAGTAACTACGTTTACGGTGAACGGCACCCCGTTTACCGTTCCGAACGCGGCCGTCTGACCCGTGGCCATGCCGCGCATTGCGCATTCGTTAATGAAATCCGCACTCTTCATGTTTATACCCTCCGTTGTTTAATTGAACGGCTCAAGCGAGCGCGCAAGTATGCCGTGCATCTTGGCTATCGCAATGCCGTAGTTGGTAATTGGTACGCCGCAGTCGCGCGCATGGCGCAGGCGGTATTTCATTTCCCGCGCGGTCAGCATGCAGCCGCCGCAGTGCACTATAAGCGCATATTTATCAAGGCTTTCGGGGAATTCCCCGCCGGAGGTGAATTCAAAATTCAGCCTTTTGCCCGTGTAATTGCCTATCCAGCCGGGCAGCTTTACGGAGCCTATGTCGTTGCACTGCCTGTGGTGCGTGCAGCCTTCGCTTATAAGCACGGTGTCCCCGTCCTTCAGCCGCGCTATCGCCTCCGCGCCCGCTGCAACGGTTTCAAGTTCGCCCTTATAGCGGGCAAAGAGTATTGAAAACGACGTAAGCTGAATATCCTTTGGCACAATGGCGTCCACGGCCCTGAACGCCTGCGAATCGGTAACCACAAGGCGGGGCTTTGGCAGCGCGTCAAGCGCGGCTTTAAGCTCGCTTGGCTGCACCACAACGGTTATCGCGCGGTTATCCAAAATGTCGCGTATGGTTTGCTGCTGCGGCAGGATAAGCCTGCCCTTGGGCGCGGATTCATCAATAGGCGTTACAAGTATTATAATATCATTGGGCTTTATAAGGTCGCCTATAAGCTGCCGCGCGTTTTCCGCGCCGCTCATCATGCGGCCGAGCCGCTCCTTCAGCTCGTGTATGCCGCTGCCGGTAACGGCGCTTATATAAAGCTCGTTTTCGCCCGCTTCAGGGATCGTTTCAAGCAGGTCGCTCTTGTTGTACGCAATTATATAGGGTATCTCCTTTGCACGGAACAGGGCTATAAGCTCCCTGTCCGCTGCATGAAGCCCAAGCGTTGCATCAACCACCAGCACCGCTATGTCCGCGCGGTTGAGCGCCTGCCGCGCCCGCTGCACGCGCATCGCGCCGAGTTCGCCTTCATCGTCCAGCCCCGGCGTGTCTATTATCACCACGGGGCCAAGCGGCAGTATCTCCATCGCCTTCTGCACGGGGTCGGTGGTGGTTCCCTTTATATCGGACACCAGCGAAAGCTTCTGCCCCGTTACGGCGTTCACAACGCTGGATTTGCCCGCATTTCTAAGGCCGAAAAAGCCTATGTGCGCCCTTTCGGCGGATACCTTGTCGTTCAGTCCCATGGCAAATGCTCCTTTTGTTCAACTCCGGTTTAGAAGCGGAAATCGCGCCTGTTGGAGGACTTTATTTCCTCAATATGCTCGGTGGCGATGCGCTTAACGTTATCGTTGGGTATCTTCTTGAGTTCACGCTCTATAAGCGCGTAGCCTACCTTCTTTGTTTCCTCGCTTGCGTAGTCAACAAGGTATTCGGTCAGCGTCATAAGGGCGTTGGGGTGGCAGCAGTTCAAAATCTGCCCGTTTTTGCAAAGCGACATAAATCTGTCCCCCGTGCGCCCCTCGCGGTAGCACGCGGTGCAGAAGGAGGGTATATGGTCAAGCTCCATCAGCCAGCGCACAACCTCGTCCAGCGTCCTTTGGTCGGATACGTCAAACTGTTCGGAATCGTGCGGGCGTTCTTCTTCGGTATAGCCGCCGACGGACGTGCGGCTCGCGCCGGAAATTTGTGATATGCCGTAATCAAGCACCTTGCCGCGCACGGCTTCGCTTTCGCGGGTGGAAATTATCATGCCGGTGTAGGGTACGGCTATGCGTATGCAGGCGATTATTTTGGCAAACATATCGTCGCTCAGGCTGTTGTCGAATACGTCCGGATCGATGTCGTCCGCATGCTTAACGCGCGGCACGCTTATCGTGTGCGGACCGACGCCGTGAACGGCTTCAAGGTGCTCCGCATGCATAAGCAGCCCCGCAAATTCATACTGATAGCCTTCAAGGCCGAACAGTACGCCAAGGCCAACGTCGTCTATGCCGCCTTCCATGGCCCTATCCATGGCCTCGGTATGGTAATCGTAATCATGCTTGGGGCCGGTGGGGTGCAGCTCAAGATAGCTGGGCTTGTTGTACGTTTCCTGGAAAAGTATATATGTGCCTATACCCGCATCCTTCAGCTTGCGATAGTTTTCAACCGTGGTCGCGGCGATATTCACGTTAACGCGGCGAATGTCCCCGTTTTTGTGATGCACGGAGTATATGGTCTTTATGCAGTCCAGTATATACTCTATTGGGTTGTTCACGGGGTCCTCGCCCGCTTCTATGGCAAGGCGCTTATGGCCCATGTCCTGAAGAGCAATGACCTCGTTCCTTATTTCCTCCTGAGTGAGCTTTTTGCGGGCAATGTGCTTGTTCTTCATGTGATACGGACAGTACACGCAGCCGTTCACGCAGTAATTAGAAAGATACAGCGGCGCGAACATGACTATTCTGTTGCCGTAAAATGCAAGCTTTATTTCGTTTGCCAGCTTATACATTTCCTCTATTTTTTCGGGGATGTCGCACGCAAGCAGCACGCTCGCTTCCCTGTGGGTAAGCCCCGCGCAGGTAACGCCGGAGCCGTTCTTCTTGGGCCGCGCCTTTTCAAGCAGCGCGTCAATAAGTTCTATGTTGTTCTTGTTGGCGTTTGCGTACGCTATCGTTTCGCGTATTTCGGCGTCGTTTATAAATTCCTCCGCCTTCATGGATTTGGGATCGTAGATTGCCATAAGTCTTTCCTTTCTTGTACTCAGAATATTCTTTGTATTCAGATCTTTTTTATATCCCCGCGGTCCGTGACCACGTTGAAGCCTATTGATTGCATCCGCGCAGCAAGGCAGGCCTTGCATTGCGCCGATTCATCGCCCGTGCAGATCTTGTTTTCGTAAAGCTCGTATTTTTTGCGCACGCTTACGGGCGAAAGATTGGGCATCACCACGTTCGCGCCCGCCAGTATGCCGTCCTCCCGCCCGGTGGGGCTTACGGTGCCGAGCGCCGTTGTTGCCGGCAGCAGTATGTTCGGCTTTATAAGACGGATAAGGGACAAAAGGTATATCGTCTCCTCCGCGCTGCCGGCGGGGTAATTGCCGAGCGGGGTTTCATGGTGCGGTATGAACGGGCCTATGCCGCACATGTCCGGCGAAAAGGTTTCTATGAATTTAAGATCCTCCGCCAGGGTATGCGCCGTTTGGAAGGGCGAACCTACCATAAAGCCGCAGCCCACCTGAAAACCAAGCTCCTTCAGATCGCGCAGGCAGCGCATGCGGTTATCGAACGACATTCCGGATGGATGCAGCTTTTCATAATGTGCCTTGTCCGCCGTTTCGTGCCTAAGAAGATATCTGTCCGCGCCCGCTTCGCGCATGCGCGCATAATCCGCGCGGCTGTATTCGCCAAGGGACAGGGTTATTGCGCAGTCCGGATATTCTTTGCGTATGGCCTTCACGGTTTGGCATATCTCGTCCGCGCTTTTAACGTTTTCACCGCCCTGCATAACGAACGTGCGGAAGCCGAGCGCGTAGCCCTCCGCGCAGCAATCCATTATCTGCTCCCGCGTCAGCACATAGCGCGAGCATGCGGCGTTGGAGCGGCGTATGCCGCAATACAGGCAATCGTTCCTGCAAACGTTGCCTATTTCTATAAGCCCGCGCACGAATACGCTGTTGCCGTAAAACTCCCTGCGCGCCCCGTCCGCAAGCGTGCGGGCGTATGCCGCGGCCTCATCATTGCGCCCGGCTATAAGCCGTTCGTATTCTTCAAGCGAAAGAGAGTGATATATATTCAGTTTGTCTATCAGCGAAATAAGCTCACTCATCGGCCACCACGTTTGAATATGCAGTTTTTACGCTCAATCCTTCAATATTGCCAAGCTTGCCTGCAAGCGCGGAGATTGTGTCCTGCGGCGCGTCAAGCGCTATGGACACTATGTTTATGCCCTTTTTGCGGTACGGTATGCCCATGCGGCCTATTATATGCTCGCCGTATTCGTGCAGCACGGCGTTGAGCCGCTCCACCGCGCCCCCTTTTTCAACTATTATTGCCATCACGGCTACCCGAGTCTGCATGGCGTTACCTCCGTTTTTTATAAAAATAAGCCGCACCCGACGGGGTGCAGCCGCAGTATGGTTCTATACAAAAGCCTCACCCTTTCAGTCGGGGGCGCGCCCCTTTGTGTCAGGTAAGGATAGTATAACATATGCATTGACAAAACACAATCATATTAAAAAATCCATATTTTACGCCCGATTACCGCGCACGATTAAAGCCGGACCGTTTGATTCGGTTTTAATATTATTTCCGTTGTTTTTTGCTTACTCGTTTTTATATATTATCATTTTTTCGGTAAGCAGCTTTGCGTAGCAGGACGCCACCGCCGCGCTTATTATAAAATCCGTCACTTCCGCGTCCGCTTCGTCCCCGCCCGCGAATATAGGCTCCGCTGCTGCGCGCACCTGATTCACGAAATATGCCCCGAAGCCCTTCTGCACGGTTATAAACCGGTCGTAAAACCGCCTTACGGCATCTCCGTCCCAATCCGGCAGCATTTCCTTAACAACCGAAATGTTAAGCGTTTGCTTCAGCGTGCATATTATCATGAGCAGCGCCAAATGCACGCGGGAATATTTCTTCTTCACCGGCGGGGGTATAAGCTTTTGCTTAACGTAATTGTTTATCATTGCCTGCGTAACGGTTTTGTCCTCCCCCGCGGCATACATGCCAAGATAGTCGTTTAGCACTATCACAACCTGATCCATATACAGCTCAAGCGTTGGCAGCTCGTCCCAAGCGGGCAGCTTGAGCGCGCCGAGATAGCTTTCCCATTCGTCAAATTTGTTTGCCAAGGCGGCTTTAGTGTGCGGCATAGGCGTTTCCCTCCGTTCGCGGCATATTGCTTCATATAATTATAACCTTTCGGGGTGATAAATGGCAACCGTTATCGGCAATGGTATTGATACGCTGTTGCGCATATGCTAAAATATATATAATTATGCGCCTTTTGCGCGGGTTTTGTCCGAAGGATCAGTGTAAAAAATATACGTTACGGACGGCTTAACGCAAAAAGGCCAACTTGGAGGGGAATATACAAAATGTGCGGAATAGTAGGCTACATTGGAGATAAACAGGCCGCGCCGCTGCTGCTGGACGGGCTGAAAAAGCTTGAATACCGCGGATACGACAGCGCGGGCTTGGCAATAGTTGGGGACGATGAAAGCATAACCGTTGCAAAGGAGCGCGGGCGGCTGAGCGCGCTTTACGAAATAACAAACGGCGGCGAAGCGATACGCGGCCGCGTGGGCATAGGCCACACGCGCTGGGCCACGCACGGCGAGCCGAACCAAATAAACGCGCATCCGCATGTTTCAATGAGCGGGCGCGTGGCGCTGGTGCACAACGGCATAATAGAAAATTACGCCGAGTTAAAGGCGTTTTTGATTGGTAAAGGCTATACCTTCACTTCCGAGACGGACAGCGAGGTCGCCGTTCAGCTTATCGATTATTATTACGATGGCGACCCTATGGAGGCCGTGCGCCTTGCGGAAGCACAGTTCGTGGGTTCCTATGCAATGGCAATAGTATTTGCGGACAGGGAGGATGAGTTTATTGCCCTGCGCAAGGACAGCCCGCTGATACTTGGCCTTGGCGAAGGGGAAAACTTCATTGCGTCCGATGCGCCGGCGCTTTTGAAGCATACGCGCCGCATAATACGCCTGGGCGAAAGGGAGCTGGCTGTTGTGCGCCGCGAGGGCGTTGCCATATACAATAGCTTTGGCGAACGGGTTGAGCATGAACCCATAAACATAACATGGGACGTGGAAAGCGCGGAAAAGAACGGCTACGACCATTTTATGCTCAAGGAAATAATGGAGCAGCCGGACGCCATACGCCGCACCGTTGCGCCGCGCATAAAGAACGGGCAGATAGAGCTTGGCCTGAGCAAAATAGACGCGGACGTTATACGCAGCCTTGAGCGGGTATATATCGTTGCCTGCGGCTCGGCCTATCACGTTGGCATGGTTGCGCGCTACGCCATAGAGCGTTACGCAAAAATTCCCGTATCGTGCGACCTTGCAAGCGAATTCCGCTATGACGACCCCATGGTAAACGCCAACACTTTGGTAATAATAATCAGCCAAAGCGGCGAAACGCTTGATACGCTTTTCGCTCTGCGCGAAGCCAAAATACGCGGCGCGCACACGCTGAGCATAGTCAACGTTGTCGGCTCCAGCATAGCCTGCGAAAGCGAGGATGTGCTCTATACCTGGGCCGGGCCGGAGATAGCCGTGGCCACGACAAAGGCATACAATACCCAGCTTGCGCTGATGCAGCTTATTGCCGTTTACTTCGGCCGCGTGCGCGGCCACGTTACCGCGCGGGAGGAAGCGGAGCTGATAGCCGGCATGGAGGCCCTGCCGGACGTTATAAACAAAATTCTCGCGGATGAAACGGAGATACATCACCTTTCTGCAGATTGCTATATGCAGAGGGACATATTCTTCCTTGGCCGCAACATAGACTACGCGCTGGCGCTTGAAGGTTCGCTCAAGCTGAAGGAGATATCCTATATCCATTCGGAGGCCTATGCCGGCGGGGAGCTGAAGCACGGCACGATTTCGCTTATAGTCCCCGGCACGAGCGTTATCGCCATATGCACATACGATCCCCTTTGGGAAAAGATGGTCAGTAACATTCGCGAGGTCAAGGCACGCGGCGCAAGCGTTATAGCCATAGCAAAGGGCGAGCACCGCCGCGGCACCACCGGCGCGGATCACGAAATAATATTGCCGGACTGCGCGGACATCGCCTGCCCCTGCGCCAGCGTAGTGCCGATGCAGCTTTTCGCCTACTACACCGCCCTTATGAAGGGCTGCGACATAGATAAGCCCCGCAACCTTGCCAAGAGCGTAACGGTGGAGTGATAAAGCAGAGCATGGCCTCCCGAAAGGGAGGCTTTTGTTATATGCTTATTTTGTAAAAAATGATTTTATCAAACATAAAGTGTTCATAAATCGCGCCCATGTTTTTTATAATATCATGTAAAATCATCTCCACACAAGCGCTTCGACAAAGTTAGACGTTCAAAAATCTCAATAGCTAAAAACTGCCTGTTTTGGGCAAAATATGCTTGACATAATTTTGCGTTGTATGATAACATAAACCCAACAAAGAACCACCGTAACCAATTTAACTTTAAGATCAATCGTAAACCCGTTGCCCGTTCCTAATCGGAACGATATGGACCGCAGGATCGACCAAACGACAGTGATTTTGCAGCTAAGCTGCGAATAAAAATAATTATAAGCAAAGGAGAACGTCAACATGACAAAGAAGATTTCCATTTTCCTCGCGGCACTCATGGTGCTCACCTTGTTTACTGCGGTTGCTATTGCGGCGGTCAATGTTGAGGTATGCCCTACCTGCAATCAGGGCGAAATGCGTGACTCTACGGGCCATTCCTTCTCTTCGTATGAGGTAGCCTGTCCTAAGAATCCGCTCATGCGAGATACGATTACCCGAACATATATCTGTTATTATTCGGGTTGCAATAATCAGGCTTGTTCCGAGTGTGTTCTTGAAAGCAAGGAGCTCATTTCCGAGACGAGAAGCTGCGGTCATAGCATTCCGTAACCGTACCTATTCCCCAGATGATGGCGCGAGTGTTCGCGCCATCGTTTTTATCTATATTCATACACATAGGGGGTATCAATGCTATATATGTATCTACGGCAACTTACACGCAAACCAATTCGCACCATTCTATATGTATTGGTGCTTATTCTGATTACGGCTTTTTTCTGCACAAGCTTGAACTTGTATATGAATAGTCAATACAATCTCAGGCTTGCCGATGAAACATATACAACCATAGCTGTAATGGAACTTTATGCAGATGTAGATAATAAAGGCAATATAATAGAAGATATCACGAAGGCGAGTAATTACGCCGGATATCTTGCAAGGACTGTATACGGTTATGATTTACAACCGATAATAAGTGCTCCGAGTGTGAAAAAATACGAATTACGAGCACGATATGGCGCTTATAGCGAAGCTAACATTGCTATGAAGGAGCATGAAGGTGTCAGAGGGTTGTACGTTCCGTTTTATAAATGTGATGTGCTACGTTTTAAGCTAAATGTAGATGATAACACCGTACTTGACCCTTACAATCCAGGCCAATATATAACACCAAACTTTACAGAGAAAGGGTTTGCATTACCGGATTCACTACTTGTTGGGAATAGGACTTATGCCGATCCTCTCCAATATATAACATTTGCACTCGATATTACTGGCTCAGCAACAGATGGGAGCCTTACTGCCGATAAGAAAATCGGCCGTGTTAATATGGTCGTTAATATCAGCGGTGAATACGTTTTTAATAAATATCCAGATGCTTTGGCTAAACTGGGTTATATTCGAGATACTCAGGAGTACGTTTATCTTGAACCCGATACTGAATATATCGGCATTTCGGATAACTTTTATGGAAATGGCGGATATGATGATGTTGGAATGCCTATTGCAGGAGGGAAAAATATTACGCAGATTTTTTTGTGTAATAACTACTTTTATGATAAAGTAAGTCTGGAAATAATAAAAGACCTTCCAGGCTTTGAAAACATCATACGCCATCAGGATTTTCCATTTTGGTTATACAAATATGAAGATGTAAAGAATGACCCTGAGCTCATGCAAAAATACGAGCAAATAAGTAGGGCATATCACATAAACTCGCGGTCATTCGGCGTGATGACGACCAACGATATAAGCGGCATTACGGCATTTAACGTTGGAAACATGTACATGAAAGAAGGCCGAGCAATTTCTGACGAGGAATTTGCTTCCGGCGCAAAAGTGTGTATGATAAACAGAGCATTGGCCATTGCACAAGGTTGGAAAGTCGGGCAAAAGATTGATTTCAGTTTTTATGACTACGAGTATTTTGCAAACACAAGCGATGAACTTAAGCCATGCTATATGTTTACCTCCCCCGACCACTTCTTCGACAGCGGCGAATATGAGGTTGTCGGCATATACGACGTGCGGCCCATGACCGGCAGCTCGACCATATCCG
>ERZ824575.3227-NODE-3227-length-11644-cov-5.910432_pt1 | contig 11644 bp, 8 predicted proteins | sample MGYA00519470_ERZ824575 | MGnify/ENA primary metagenome ERZ824575 (study PRJEB31778, sample SAMEA3449170) | human gut metagenome | biome: human gut; feature: human-associated habitat; material: faeces | place: United Kingdom | collected 2010/2012 ...
CACAGAGCTCTTTCCCTTCTCTGTCTGGGCCAAGCTGATGCGGCAGGTACTGTCCCAGCGTGGTCCAGATCTCCTGCGTCCCGTGCCCCACAGCGGGGTCCCTGAGCTGCGGGAGGCCATCGCCGGCACCCTGTACCGCCTGCGGGGCCTCTCCGTCTCCCCGGAGCAGATCGTGGTGGGCGCCGGGGCGGAATACCTGTATCTGCTGCTGGCCCAGCTGCTGGGCCGGCAGACGGTGCTGGCGGTGGAGGACCCGGGCTATCCCAAGATCCGCCAGGTCTACGGCAAGTGCGGTGTCCGCTGCTGTCCCGTTCCGCTGGACAGCCAGGGCATGGACCTCACGGCCCTTTCCGCCTCCGGCGCCACGGCGGCCCATCTCTCGCCCTCCCATCACTATCCCACCGGGCTGGTGACCCCCATCGGACGGCGGCAGGCCCTGCTGCAATGGGCCCAGGACCGGAACGCCGTCATTATCGAGGACGACTACGACAGCGAGTTCCGCTTTTCCGGCCTGCCCATCCCCACGCTGCAAAGCATCGACGCCGGGGGGCGGGTGATCTACATGAACACCTTCTCCCAGACCATCTCCCCCTCCATGCGGGTGGGGTTCATGGTGCTGCCGCCGGCGCTGCTGGAGCGCTGGCGGCGGGAGCTGGACTTCTACGCCTGCACCGTCCCCGCCCTGGAGCAGCACGTCCTGGCCCGGTTCCTCGCGGGCGGCCATTACGAGCAGCACCTCTCCCGGATGCGCAAGGAGTACCGTCTTCGCCGGGCCCGGGTGCTGGAGGCCTTCCGGACCGGTCCCTTTGCCGGGCGGGTCTCCATCGCCGAGGAGGAAGCGGGCCTCCACTTTCTGCTGCACCTGGACACCGCCTGCACCGACGAGGCTCTCCGCCGCCGGGCGGAGTCGTTGGGGGCGCGGCTGGGCTTTCTCTCCGAATATGCCGCCGCGCCTGCCCCGGCCTACGCCCACACCTTGGTCATTAATTACGCCGGCCTTGCCCAGGACCGCCTGGCGGAGGCGGTGGAATTGCTGGCGCAGGTCTTTCAGGAGGATTGAACCGGACGTCTCCCGCAAAAGAAACAAGCGCCCCGGGCAGTGCCCGGGGCGCTTGCTTGTTTTTTCCTGGCAGGTTCCTTCTCAGATGTCCCGCCGACCCTCCAGGGCCCGCATCAGCGTGGCGTCGTCGGCAAACTCCAGGTGGCCGCCCACGGGGATGCCGTAGGCCAGGCGGGTCACGCGGACGCCGAAGGGCTTCAGCAGCCGGGCGATGTACAGGGCGGTGGCCTCCCCCTCGGTATCGGGGTTGGTGGCCATGATGACCTCGCTGACGCCGCCCTGGGCCACCCGGTCCAGCAGGGACTTGATCTGGAGATCGTCCGGGCCCACATGGTTCATGGGGGACAGCACGCCGTGGAGTACATGATAATGGCCGTTGAACTCGCGGCTGCGCTCGATGGCCAGTACGTCGCGGGGATCGGCCACCACGCAGATGACCGTCTCGTCCCGCTTGGGGTCGGCGCAGATGGGGCACAGACCACCCGCCGTCAGGTTGCGGCACACGGGACACAGCGTCACGCCCCGCTTGGCCTCGACAATGGCGCGGGCGAAGTCCTCCGCCTCCTCCATGGGCAGGTTCAGCACATGGAAGGCCAGGCGCTGGGCGGATTTGCCGCCGATGCCGGGCAGGCGGGCAAACTGCTCCACCAGCTTTTCAAGGGGCGCGGGAAAGTATTCCATGGGTTCAACCTCTCAGTTCTTTGATGCGCTGGGGGATATCCGCCGCCTTATAGACGGCGCTGCCGGCCACCAGGACGTTGGCTCCGGCATGGATGCACTGATGGCAGGTGTTGGCGTCTACGCCGCCGTCTACCTCCAGCTCACACGCGGGGTTCATGGCGTTGATATAGCCGCGGATGGCCTGCACCTTGGGCATCATGTCGGCCATGAACTTCTGGCCGCCGAAGCCTGGCTCCACCGTCATCACCAGGATGATGTCACACTCACTGATAAAGGGCAGCACGGCGCTGGCAGGGGTCTTGGGCTTCACCACCACGCCGGCCTTCTTGCCCTTGGCGTGGATAAGCCGCAGGGCCTCGTGGATGTTCTCCTCAGTGTCCGCCTCCACATGGCAGGTGATGATGTCGCCGCCGGCGTCACAGAACTGCTCGACGTACCGCACGGGACGGTCGATCATCAGGTGGACGTCCAGGGGCAGGCTGGTGGTGGGGCGGATGGACTTCACCACGGGGATGCCGATGGAGATATTGGGGACGAACAGGCCGTCCATCACGTCCACATGGACGTAATCGGCGGTGGAGATGCGTTCGATATCACGCTGGAGGTTGGCGAAATCCGCCGACAGGATAGAGGGTGCAATCTTGATCATGGAGGCGCTCCTTTCGCCGCACCGGTTCCGGCGGCGCGGCATATGATGCAGTAAGCGGCGCGAAGTTCCCCGTTGGGCGCTCCGCCGCTTTTCAGATAGGGGGCCGGTGGGGTGACCCGCCGGCTCCCAGTGTGCTTCTAACTGATTTATTATAGCAATTTCCCCGTTGGATTGCAATAAAGAGTTCCCGTTTGCCTTGTCAATATGGACAAAATTTTGACCAATCTGTTAATTTTCCAGATGCACCCTTTACCTTTCTGGCGTTTTCCGTTAAAATGCTTTTTTGGATTAGTATACTCAAGGAAATCGAGGCGGAGTTATGAGTTTCTTTCAGCGTCTGCGCAACGGACTGAGCCGGTTTATGTATGGCCGCAACGGCGCCGACCAGTTGGGACTTTGCATCATCTGGGCGGCCATCCTGCTGGACATCGTCAGCATGCTGGTGAAGAAGGTGCCCCTGCTGTCCGGCATCATCGGGCTTGTCACCACGGCGATGGTGCTGTGGGCGCTGTTCCGGGTATTCTCGCGGAATCTGGAGAGGCGCAGGGCGGAGAACGCCGCCTTTTTGCAGAAGGTGTGGTGGCCGCTGAAGCGGCGGTTCGACAGCGGCAGGCTGCAGCGGATGGACAAGGAGCACAAATACTTCACCTGTCCCAACTGCAAGACTGTGTGCCGCGTGCCGGTGGGCAAGGGTAAGATCGTCATCACCTGCCCCAAGTGCCGCCACGAGATCCGCGGAAAGAGCTGAAATCGTGAATATCGAAAGCTCCCGGCCGTCAGGGCCGGGAGCTTTTTCTGTCGCTGCGTAAAATGCACTGTTTATCGTAAATTCTGTTGACAGGGTTTACAGGGAATACTATAATAAATGAAGTGTTCCTTGACGAAAATCGACAAATTATGAGGTAGAGAGAGTATGATGGAACGTATCGAGATGCTGCGCGATAAGCTGGACCGGGTCTATAACGCCACGGTCTATCGGCTGATCGGCGCGGTGGGTGTCTGCTATGCCGCGAAGGTGCTGCTGGCTACCAGTATGTTTGACGGCATGTCCGCGTGGCTTATCGCGGTGGTCATGGGGGCGCTGTTCTTCTTTAAGCCCGGCGTGGCCATATTCGCCAACGCGCTGGTGCTGTGTCTGTCCCTGGCCCACATCAACGCGCTGCTGGTGGTGGTCATCGCGGCGCTGACGCTGTTTTTCTGCGGGTGCAACCATGTCCTGAGCTTTTGGGTCATGCTGCTGCCGCTGTGCTTCCTGCCGGGGAACGTCTTCAGCGGCTGGCAATTCTGCGCACTGCTGGTGGGGCTGTGTTTGCTGTCCCGCATCGGCTCGAAGCAGCTGTGCGTGCTGTACGGCGTTTATTATAGCCTCCTGGCGCTGGTGAGCGGCTTCGGCGGCGTGTTTGCCTTCCATTACCGGCGGGTGTTCTACACCAACGCACAGGCGTATCTGCGGAGCCTGAACTTCAAGCAGATGTATCAGGCGCTGCTCCGGTGCAACATCACCGCGCTGATCATCGTCATCGCCGTTTACGGCGTGCTGGCGGCGGCGCTGCTGTATCTGTTCGCCAAGGTGCGGCTGGGGAAGAAGCTGGCCTTTGACGCGGCGGACGGACTGAAATTCCTGGTCGCCGCCGCGGCGCTGACGGCGGCGGTGTTCGGTACCGCTATGGTGTTCGCCGTGGACGACGCGCTGCCGGTGGGCGCCATTGTGCTGCAGATGGTCGCGGCGTATCTGATCAGCCGGCCCTTTGCCTCGGAGACGATGGTACATAAGCTGTCCGCCGGGGACGCCGCTATGGAGGGCAGCAAGAACGCCGTGTCCAACGCGGAGATCACCTTTGACAAGTGGGACTCCATCGCGGGCTATGAGGAGACGAAGAAGGAGATCCAGAGCATCATCCGGCCCTATACCGACAAGCGGGAGTACGACCGGCTGGTGAAGGCGGGCATGGCCCCGGTGAAGGGCCTGCTGCTGTTTGGCCCTCCGGGCACCGGCAAGACCACTATGGCCCGGATCATTGCCAACGAGACGAAGATGAAGCTGATCGTGGTGAATGCCAGCAGCTTCCTGAACATGTATGTGGGCGAGTCGGAGAAGAATCTGGTTCGCGTGTTCCAACAGGCGCGGGACAAGGCGCCCTGCATCATCTGCTTCGACGAGATCGAGTCCTTCCTGATGGATCGCTCCAAGGCGGAGCGCAGCTACGAGACCTCCATCGTCAGCACCTTCCTGGCGCAGATGGACGGCTATGTGGATCTGCAGGACGTGCTGGTGGTGGCCACCACCAACAATCCCACGCTGATCGACCCCGCGGCGCTGCGGCCGGGCCGGTTCGACAAGCTGATCTATGTGGGCGTGCCCGACGAGGCGGCCAGGGCCGTCATGTTTGAGAAGTACCTGCGGGGCAAGGCGGGCACCGGCGTGGACTGTCAGAAGCTGGCGGAGAACAGCGAGCGCTTCACCGGCGCGGACATCCGGGGTCTGTGCGAGGCGGCGTTCCGGGAGAACGACTTCAAGCCCGTCACCGAGGAGCAGCTGATGATGCGCCTGTCCATCACCCGGCCCAGCTATACGCTGGAGATGCAGAAGATGTACGAGCTGTGGGGCAAGAAGTACAACCGCTCCAGCGGTGCGCAGGAGGACAACCGCAACAAGACCGCCAAGCACCTGTGCTGGGACGACATCAAGGGTATGGATTCCGTCAAGGCCCTGCTGCGTGAGAAGATCGAGCTGCCCATCCAGAACGCCGAGCAGTACAAGAAATACGGCATATCCGCCCCCAAGGGCATTCTGCTGTTCGGACCTCCGGGCTGCGGCAAGACCTTCTTTGCCAAGGTGGCGGCGGACGAGAGCAAGGCTGCGTTCTATGTGGTGAACGGGCCGGAGCTGTTGGGCCGCGGTGTGGGCGAATCGGAGGAGAATCTCCGCAAGGCGTTCATGGACGCCCGGGAGACGAAGCCCTCCATCCTGTTCTTCGATGAGATCGACGCCATCGCGGAGGCGCGCAGCACCAACGCGGGCTCCGTGCGGATCATCAACCAGCTTTTGACGGAGATGGACGGCATGGAGTCCCTGTCGGGCGTCACCGTGATCGCCGCCACCAACCGGCCGGAGTCGCTGGATCCCGCGCTGCTGCGGGCGGGACGGTTCGACACCAAGATCTACATCCCGCTGCCGGATCAGGACTCCATCCGTCAGATGGTGCTGGGGTATCTGGGCGACGTTCCCAACGACGCGGACGTGGACGCCGTTACCGCGGCGCTGGCGGGCTACACCTGCGCCGACGTGGCGGCCATCGTCAACAAGGCCAAGGTGCTGTATGTTCACCGCTCCGTGGCCGGTAAGGAGGAGCCGCTGCACACCGGCGAGATCCTGGACATCATCTCCCGGGCAAAATCCTCCGTGTCGCCGGAGGACGCGGCGGCCTATGAGAAGCAGCGCAGTCTGGAGAGCTGGACGTAATAAGAAAGAAATAAGCAGCAGGCGCAGCGTGTTCACGCTGCGCCTGCTGCTATGCGGGGAAATATCCGAAGAAGACCAGCAAGTTTGCGTTTTGGCACGGGATGCCGAAGGGGCTCCCTGCGGGAACCAGGGTGTTTTATTTGCAGACGCGGCACGCTCCCGGCGGTATCGCCGGGAGCGTGCTTATTATGGGGCAATGTTCGGTTTTACGCCTTTGCGGCGGACAGGACCCGGTAATCGCCGTGGACATCCGGGATGGCGTCGCCGTACTGCTTGAAGTAGTCCAGGATCAGGTCGGACATCTCGGTGCCGATCTCACGCACCACGGGGCAGCCCGTATAGCAGTCGTACCCGCCGGTGCCGCTGGCCCGGTAACTGTTCAGGCAGATGGTGAACACATCCCCGTCCGCCACCGGCCTTCCGTCCACGGTCATTTCCGTGACCCGACGGCCCACCGGGCGGGAGATGTCGTAGGTGTAGGAGACACCCATGTAGTAGTCGTAGTTATAGTGCTCCACCTTCGGCTCCAGGAAACAGTCGGAGACCCGCACCGTGCCGTCATCGTTCCGGGTGAAGTACTCGGCGCTGCGCTCCATGGCCTGCCGCAGGACGGCACCGGTGATCTCCAGTACTGACAGGGTGTTGGTGTAGGGGTAGGCGATCAGCAGATCCCGCCGCCGCACCACCTGGGGAAGCCCCGCCACATCGTTGGCAAGACTGGAGACGGACAGCCGCGCGCCGCTGGCCCAGAGCTGCACCGCGTTGAACAGATCGGCAAGGCCGCTGCCCTCCGCCGCCATACGCAGCGGCGTGTCCGGCAGCAGGGGATGGGGGAGATGGCCCACCACCTGATCCAGCCAGTCCTGGGCGCCGTGCTCCATCTGGGCGAATTCCGCCAGCCACTCCCGGCGGCAGACGCCGCCGGCGGGGACGGTCTCGCTGGTGAAGCGCTTTTCTTCGCCGGATACAGCCGCCCGGATGCGCAGAAACTCCTGGCCCCGGTCGGTGGGCTGCACCACGAAGGTGCCGCACACCGTCTGGCCGTGGACGGTCATGTGCTGATGACCCGTCAGCAGGATGTCGAAGTCCAGCTCCTGACACAGGCGATAGGCCACGTTCTCATGGGTAGTGGACAGCACCCGGCCCGTGGCCAGATCCCGCTCGAAGCCGCCGTGATAGATGCACAGCGTCACGTCCACCTGGCCCTTCAGGGCTTCCAGCGCCGCACGGGCGGCGGGGATGGGATCGTTGACGGTGACGCCGGACAGGTGCTCCGGACGTTCCCAGATGTTCACATAGTCGGTGACAATGCCCACGATGCCGATCTGCAGGCCGTTCTCCAGCGTGTGGATGCGGGCGGGGAAGCGCACCCCCGCGCCGTCCCAGCGGACGTTTTCGCAGACGCAGCGGGCATGGAGGGCGTTGAGATAGGTGTCCAGATACGCCATGCCGTAGTTGAAGTCGTGGTTGCCCAGGGTCACATAGTCATAGCCGCAGCGGTTCATCATCTCGGCGAACCGGCTGGCGTCGCCCAGGGTATCGTGGCAGTAAGCGCCCAGGGGGGAACCCTGGAGGATGTCGCCGCCGTCGATGATCAGGGTGTTGCCGTCCTTCTGAAACTGGCTGGCGCACTTGAACAGGCCGATGTCCCGCTCTTCACGGCTGCGGTAGTCGGTGGGGTAGATATAACCGTGGAGGTCGGAGGTGAAGTAGATGGTAAAGTTTTTCGTCTCCATCGTTTCACCCCCGTGCCAGCTTGACGCGGATCCGGGAGGAGATCCACTCGATGATCAGCACCAGAATGATCAGCCCCAGCAGGATGGCGCCCACCTCGTTCCAGCGGTAGGAGCTCATGGCGAAGATCAGCGGCGCGCCGATACCGCCGGCGCCCACCAGACCCAGCACCGTGGCGTCACGCAGGTTCATGTCGAAGCGGTAGATGATGGTGGAGGTGAAGTCCGCCGTCAGCTGGGGCAGGATGCCATAACGGATCTTCTGGAACATCGTACATCCTGCTGCATCTAAGGATTCCAGAATCTTAGTATCCAGATCCTCAATGCTCTCGATAAACATTTTACTGATCATACCGATCGAACAGAGTGACATGGTAAGCAGTCCGGCGAATGGTCCAGGTCCTGTCACACGGATAAACATAAGTCCGTATACAAATGCCGGAATCGTACGGATTGCCATGATAAATACACGGAAGATCAGTGCAACCGGCTTCGGCATCAGATTTGCTGCCGCATGACCCTGCATGACGCGTCTCCAGTGCGGCATGCTGTCGCACTCTAGGATTGGTTCGGAGCCGATGGCTGTCGGGTAGAGCAAAATTTCTGCACCTAAAAGTGCCATGCTGCGTGCTGTCTCTGGAAACCACTGATCCCAGCAGATGCCAATTCCGATTGTTCCATAGCGTGTTTTAAATGCCTTGAAGCCTGTATCGCCCGGTGTGAAATAAAATTTTTCCTGATAATAATGATCATCCGGGATGTGCGTTTTTCGATATACGCCAAGCAGTGTTCCGTCTGCGTCTATACATGCTACGGAATTATACAGATTGTTGACATCCTTCTCATAAAAACTGATTGGAAGAACAACCTGAAGCTCTTTTGCAAGGCGCTTGCCCATCTGAACTGCCTTATTTTCTTCTACTGTCTTAGCATACTGATAGAAATCGTAGCGGCGCTGCTGACAGAAATATTCGCGTTCAAACAGCTCTGGCAAAAGAATGACATTGGCGCCGTTTGCTGCGGCTTCTCTGACCATTTCTTCTGCATGCGAAAGACTCTCTTTGGGATTTGTGCTGCATTTCATCTGAATTGCTGCTGCTTTTATTTTACTCATGAATTTTCCTCTCTTCTCCACAAATATCGCGTACAGCGTCCGATTTCGCTATAAGGATATCATGCGCTGCTATTTCGTTTCAATCATCTTGGAATCTGCTGTGTTATGCAGTGAATATTTCCGCCTCCTGTCAAAATATCTCTCGCAAAAACAGGTATTACCTTTCGGTCTGGATTCCACTGCTGCATAAGCTGCACAGCTCGCTCATCGCTTTCCTTATTTTCACCGCCAAACACTGGCAAAATGATCGCATCATTTGAAAAATAAAAATTGACATAGGATGCTGCAAGACAACTTCTCGCATATCCTCGCCTTCCTCAAATGTATAGCCGTCAAGATCCTCTTTTGTGATGCATATCGGATGATCTGGAATTGGAAGCTTATGAATAACAAGCTTGCGGCCTTTTGCATCTCGCACGTTTTCAAGATACGATAAGCTTTGATGTGACAGCTCATACTGAGGATCATCTTTATTATCTGTCCACGCAAGCACTACCTCACCTGGGCGAAGAAATGCACACACATTGTCTACATGCTCATTTGTCTCATCCTGATAAATTCCTCGCGGAAGCCATAATACCTTCTTGATTCCAAGAAAACGTGACAGCTGTTCTTCAATCTGTTCTCTCGAAAGATTTGGATTTCGTCCGGCACTTAACAGACAGCTTTCTGTCGTTAAAAGTGTACCCTCTCCATCGCTGTGAATGGAACCACCTTCTAATACAAATGGCGCAGCATCGTACCAGTCAAAGCCAAACTGATCTGCAAATGCACTGGCAAATGCATTGTCTTTTTCCCAGGAAGCATACAAACCATCGACATTTCCGCCCCACGCATTAAATTCCCAATTTATGGCTCGAATAACAGAATCACTAGCAGAACTTGAACTTTGATCTGAACCTTCTTGATTTGAATTTGCAGTATTGTGTTTATTTGATTTAACAAAAGTAGGTGCCACATCTCTTGCCCATGCATCATCGGTATCTGCAAAGAAAAGCTCAATATTGTCCTGCTGCATTATGTCCGCGTTTTTATTTTCTCCAAACAGCTTTTCTTGTGCAATTGGAAGTGTTTTTTTCGTGACCGCAACGTAGACCTTCTCGCTCTGTGCTATGGCTTTGATCACTGCTGCAAATGCATTCCCTGCCGCTTTGGCCTCATATCCCCACGAACCTGGGCGCTTTGGCCATATTAGAATGCAGCCCTGATGCGGCTCAAACTCGCCGGGCATGTAAAAGCCGTCCTCACTCGGAATTTGCTTTATCAATTTCATATAAATTTCTGATTCCTTCCTCTTTCTTAGATGAATTCTATACGCGTCAATGTTTGACGAAACCATTACACCGATGTCGTTTCGTAACACCACTAAGAAAGTCTATTTTTGAAATCTTCATATCCAAAGCGCTTTACTGTCTCGATGGCTCCATCTTCATGAAGCAAGCAAATATCTGGCAGACCAATTCCATTAAATGTATTGTTTTTTACCATGGAATAAATTGCCATATCTTCAAATACAAGACGGTCTCCCACATGAATTTCATGGTCAAAGCTATAATCACCAATCACATCTCCAGCCAGACATGTCATGGATGAGAGGCGATATGTATAAGGCTTCTTACCAGCTTCATCGCCGCCTTTAAGCGGTGGGCGGTACGGCATCTCTAATACATCCGGCATATGACATGCTGCAGATGCATCCAATATCAGAATAGAAAGGTCATTGTCCACAATATCCTGAACCTCTGTTATCAGATAACCCGCGTTTAATGCAATTGCTTCACCAGGCTCCAGATATACTTCCAGATGATAGGTATCCTTTATTCGCTTTATAAGGCGAATCAGACGTTCAATATCATAGCCTGGTCTTGTGATATGATGACCGCCTCCGAGATTAAGCCATTTGATCTTCTTTAAATATGGTTCAAAAGACTTTTCAAAAGCGTTGAAGGTTGCCTCCAAATCATCAGAATCCTGCTCACAGAGTGTATGCACATGGAGTCCTTCTATTTCTTTTGGAAGTGTTTCTGGAAATTTTGCGCGCACTACACCAAGACGTGAACCTGGTGCACACGGATCATATATTGCATGACCCTCCTGTGTGGAAAACTCTGGATTGACACGCATTCCGATACTTACACGATTCCCGTTTTCTCTCTGACTGTTATTATATTCAGAAATGATTTCTTTGTGCTTTTCAAACTGCGCAAATGAATTGAAAATGATATGATCACAGATCGTTACAAGCTCCTTCATATCCTCTGTCTTGTAAGCTGGTGCAAAGACATGGTTTTCTTTTTTCATCTCTTCATATCCAAGCCTTGCCTCATAAAGACCGCTGGCGGTCGTACCACTTAAGTACGACCCGATCAGCGGATATACGCGAAACATTGAAAAAGCTTTCTGTGCCAAAAGGATATGACAGCCCGTCTCTTCTTCGACACGATGCAGACATTCCAGATTTTCTCTTAGCTTTTTTTCATCAACCACATAGGCTGGTGTTTTGATTGTTTCCCACATAGCTTCATTACTCCACGATCTGCGGATTTTCATCTACTACCCACGGCAGACCATAGCGGTTTAACATATCCATGTATGGATCTGGATCAAACTCTTCCACATTGAATACACCTGGCTTTTTCCACACCTTATCCATGACAAGTGCTGTTCCAATCATTGCCGGAACACCTGTTGTATAAGAGATTGCCTGGGAACCTACCTCGCGGTAGCACTCCTGATGATCACATACATTGTAGATATAGATGGTCTTCTTCTTTCCATCCTTAGTTCCTGTATAAATACAGCCAATATTTGTCTTTCCTACTGTTCTTGGTCCTAAGGAAGCCGGATCTGGCAGCAATGCCTTTAAGAACTGGATCGGAACGATCTCTTTTCCTTCAAAGTTAATAGGTGATGTGGAAAGCATACCAACATTTTCAAGGCACTT
>ERZ824575.3229-NODE-3229-length-11635-cov-3.207427_pt1 | contig 11635 bp, 9 predicted proteins | sample MGYA00519470_ERZ824575 | MGnify/ENA primary metagenome ERZ824575 (study PRJEB31778, sample SAMEA3449170) | human gut metagenome | biome: human gut; feature: human-associated habitat; material: faeces | place: United Kingdom | collected 2010/2012 ...
CAGGATGTCGATATCCTCGCTGAGCGTGGACTTCGCCGCGCCGAACATCTCGCAGAATGTGCCGAGCGTGAAGATTTTATTCGGGGATTCAACCAGAATCCTTGTCATGGCGGCAAGTCGCTCGTTGCGGCGGATGCGGTCCATGTCCATCCCTCCCAAATACGAATGATAAAGTGATTTTGCTCTATTATAATTCAGCTTTTCAAATAAATAAAGCCCTGAATTTCACTTTTTTCCGAATTTTATCACAGTTTATCAAAACGTTCAGCTTTTTTTCGCATTTTGGTTGATCGACGGCCTTTTCCGGGCGTATAATAGAAGGCGAAAACAGATTTCTTTTATGCTAAGGAGGCGCCTTATGACGCATATCAAGGATTATACGGGCAGGCGCGCGCACCTGATCGGCATCGGCGGCAGCTCGATGAGCGGTTTGGCCGGAATGCTGGTCAAGCTCGGCGTGCGCGTGACGGGTTCCGATTCCGCCCGTTCCTATACAACCGACGCGCTCGAACAATCGGGCATTCATGTCTTCATCGGCCAGCGCGCGGAGAACGTGGACGGCGCGGATATCGTCATTACCGGACGGGTGGCTGACCCGGCGCTGGCCGTCGGCCCGCTGATGTACGAATTCGGCAAAGATTACGATGCCGACGTGGATTTTCTCGGCAAGGCCACAGTGGCAGGGCATCTGCTGGAGTGCGGTGCGCAGGTCACAGGCGGTTATTTCGCAGATCCCGGTGTCAAGGATGTGCCGGAGCTGTGGAATTTGGGGTTCCCCATCCTGACATTTACGGAGGATGAGCGTATCCTGCTGGAGAAGCTGCCCCAGGCCGGCGGCAGACTGGATCGCCAGACGGTGACGGAACAGCTGCTGTATGAGATCCAGGATCCCGCCAATTACTTCACTCCCGACGTGATCGCGGATTTCTCCCAGCTCTCCGTGGAGGAGCTATCCGACGGGCGGGTCGAGGTCAAGGGTGCCGCGGGAAAAAAGCGCACCGGCACGTTGAAGGTCAGCGTGGGCTATCAGGACGGCTACATCGGTGAGGGCCAAATCAGCTATGGTGGGCGGAATTGTGTGGCGCGCGCGAAGCTGGCAGCGGAGGTCATCCAAAAGCGTCTTGTTCTGCTGAACAAGCATTACAGCGAAACGCGCACCGACCTGATTGGCGTCAACAGTCTGTACGGTGCGGAGCAGGAGAAGGTGTTCCCCGCTCCGCAGCTCAGCGAGGTGCGGCTGCGGGTAGCCGTGCGTGCGGAAAAGAAAGAGGACGCGGAGGTCATTGGCCGGGAGATCGAGGCGCTATATGTCAACGGCCCGGCCGGAGGCGGCGGCGTCCGCAGCAGCGTGGAGTCGGTGCTCTCCATCGCCTCGGTGCTTATCCCGGAGGAAGACGTTCATCCCACGGTCTGCTGGGAAAGGGGTGAGTGAATATGCGTGTATACGACATCGCGCACTCCCGCACGGGAGACAAGGGCAACATCTCCACGATTTCCGCCTGTGCTTACCGCCAGGAGGATTATGCCGTTCTGGCAGAGAAACTGACGGCGGAGAAGGTCATGGAGCAGTTCGCTCCGCTGGGCGTGACCCATGTTGACCGGTATGAGATTCCGACCCTGTACGCGCTGAATTTTGTGATCTTCGGCAGTCTCGGCGGCGGCGTGACCCGCTCTCTGGCGCTGGACAAGCACGGTAAGTCCCTGTGCGGCCTGCTGCTGGAAATCGAACTGTAATCCCTTTTTGCCCCTCAATGAGAGGTATCCTTATGACATCAAAAAATATTAGGAGGAGAAAACTATGGCAGCGATTTATGCATTGACGATCTGCCTTGTGCTGTATGCTATCGGCGATATCGTCTCCGTCAAGACAAAAGGACTTCTTTCTTTGGTATTCGTTCTGTGCGTCGTGATGCTCATTGGCTTCTGGTGCGGTCTGCCCACGGATATCGTGACCACCGCCGGCATCGCGCCCCTGGGCAAGGTCAGTGCCAGTCTGCTGGTCGTCGGTGTCGGCACCACTATGAACACGAAGGAACTGATGCGCCAGTGGAAAACGGTCATCGCCAGCTTCTGCTGCTGCACCGCGGGTGTGCTGCTCATCGTATTTGTGGGACGGTTCATCATCGGCACGGATGCCGCCATTGCCGGCGCTCCTATCTTCGCCGGTGCGTCCGTAGCGCTGATGATCGTCAACGAGGCGCTGGAAAACGTCGGGCTGACTGATACACTGGGTGTAGTGGTGATCCTGGTTTTCGCGTTGCAGAAGTTCATCGGTGTGCCCCTGTGCTCCTTCTGCCTGAACCGTGAGGCCCGAGCTTTCCTAAAGGATCGGGAAAAGATGCAGAAGTATCTGGCTGTTACGACGGAAGATGCCGCCAGCGAGAAAAAGCGTCCGCTGTCCTTCTTCAGCAAGACCAATAAGCCCGTTTACAACTTCACCAAGGTGGCGCTGGTGGCCAGTCTCAGTACGGCGCTGTCCGCGCTGACGCAGGACAAGGTCAACGTGTACATCATCTGTCTGGTGATGGGCGTGCTGTTCACCGAACTGGGCTTCCTGCCCCGCAACGCGCTGTCCAAGCTCGATTCCTATTTCCTGCTGCTGTTCTCCATCCTGATGACCATTTTCTCTTCCCTGGCCAAGGTCACGCCCCAGACACTGGTGCAGTCCTTCATCCCCGTGCTGGTAGTCCTGCTGCTGGGTGCCGCCGGCGTGGTGGCGTTCGCGTTCCTGCTGTCCAAGGTGCTGAAGCAGAGCGCCTGGCTGAACATCGCGTTGGGCATCACCTGCACTTTCGGCTTTCCCACCACAGTGATGCTGTCTGAGGAGATCGCCAATGGCGTGGGTACGACGGATGAGGAAAAGTCCGCACTGCGCAACTATTTGCTGCCGCAGATGACGGTGGCCGGTTTCATCACCGTGACCATCGGTTCCGTGATCCTTGCCGGCATCATTGTTCCCCTGCTGGGGTGATCGCGGGTAACAGGAGGTACTTATGAGCACGAATGTATTGTGTGGACTGGAGCCGCAAAGCGTATTTTCCTATTTTGAGCAGTTGACCCGCATTCCGCGGGTCAGCGATTACATCATTGCCTACGCGGAGCAGCATGGCTACCGTTGGGAGCGTGACGAAGCCAACAACGTAAAGCTGTACGCCCCGGCAACGTCTGGCTATGAAAATCGCAAGAGCATCGTACTACAGGCGCATCTGGATATGGTGTGCGCCAAGGATCCGGATGTGGCGTTTGACTTCAAGACGCAGCCCATCGACATCTATGTGGAGGACGGCTTCGTAAAGGCTCACGGCACCACGCTGGGTGCGGATGACGGCGCCGGTGTGGCCATGATCTTGGCGCTGCTGGACGACAGGACGCTTCCACATCCGCCGGTGCAGGCGATTTTCACCACCGGTGAGGAGATCCTGTTCGTGGGTGCAGAGGCGATGGATGCCCATTGGCTGGACGGCGACTATTACATCGGACTGGATTACTCTAACAACAAGAAGATCCTGGTCTCCGCCGCGGGTGTCAGTGTGCTACAGTGTACGCTGACGCTGGAGCGGGCACCGGTGCCTGTGGGCTGGACGGCATTTGACGTGACTATCAGCGGCATGCAGGGCGGACACAGCGGGAATACCATCCACATGGATCGCGGCAACGCCGTCAAAGTCATGGAGGAAATTCTGGTGGGATTGCCTGCCGGACTGGCAAGCCTTGCTGACATCTCGGCAGGCACGCTGATCAATATCATCCCGGCGCACGCGGAGGCGGTCGTGGTGTGCCCGCCGGAGCACGCGGATACCGTCCGGACAGCGCTGGATACGCGTATTGCCCTTTTGAAAGAGGTATACCGTCACACTGAGCCGCAGCTTACTATCACAGTGAGCCAGCGCTCCGCCGGGGACGGCATGACGGTGCTGACACCGGCGTGTGCGGAGAAGCTGCTGCGCTTTGTCCGGCTGTGCTATGTGGGCGCATGGCGCATGGCGGACGATACCTACTCCCGAGCGGAGTGCTCTGCCAATCCGGCGATACTGCGTCTGGAACAGACCGAGGCAAAATTTACCCTTTCTGCCCGCAGCAATTCCGAATATCTGCACGATCAGATTATTGCCCATCAGTCGGAGCTGGCTGCCCTGTGCGGCTGGAAGGCTGAGCTGGAGAGCCGCGCAGGCGCTTGGGAGTACAACGCGGCGTCTCAGTTGCTGCCGCAGGTCATTCCCATCTTCCGGGAGGTCACCGGACGCGAGCCGGAGATTGCGCAGATCCATGCCGGTGTGGAGGGCGGCGTTTTCGACACCAAGGCCCGTGAGATCGGGCGCAGGCTGGATATGGTGAATCTGGGCGTCATGAATTACGATGTCCATACCCCGCGGGAGCGGATGGAGATCGACTCCGTGAAGCCGCTGTATGAAATGCTGCGGCAGATCCTGATGACGGTGGAGTAAGCACACGAACGGGCTCCGCTTTTCGAACTTTTTTGTCGAAAAGCGGAGTTCTGCTTATATACTTCTCGATGGATAGGAACTTATTCGCTGTACTTTTCTATACTTGGAACGAGGAGGTCTGCGCTTGCCTGCACCGCGCTGGCTTTGAAACCCAGCCTTTGGAGGAATCGCAGCTGCTGTCTATAGTGTACACGCAGGTAACTGGGTGAATAACGCCGACTGGTGCTATTGGGACTATCCGCTCATCGAGCTGAAGGGCAAGGCCATCGGCATCATCGGCTTCGGACGCATCGGCCAAGCCGAGGCGCGTATCGCCAAGGCGCTCGGCATGAACGTGCTGGCTTACGATCTCTATCCGAATGACCCCGGTCGCGCGATCGTGGAATATGTTACTCTGGACGAGCTTTACACCCGCGCGGACGTCATTACGCTGCACTGCAACCTTACGCCGGAAAACACCGGCATGATCAACAAGGACAGCATCGCCAAGATGAAGGACGGCGTCATCCTCATCAATAACGCCCGCGGTCAACTCATTGACGAGCAGGACGTTGCCGACGCGCTCAATTGCGGAAAGATGGCTGCGGCGGGACTGGACGTGGTCTACACCGAGCCGATCCGCGCGGATAATCCGCTGCTGAAAGCGAAGAACTGCATCATCACGCCGCACATCTCCTGGGCGCCGAAGGAGAGCCGCCAGCGCATTATGGATACCAGCGCCGCACGGTGCATTTCTATCGCAACGTTTTCTCTGTTGTGCCTAAATCCAAGGTCAAAATTGTGGCAAAAATGCTCAAGGCGATCCACGCGCAGGAGAGTAAGAAAGCCTCCCGTGAGAAGGCGAAAGCCGTGGTCGCCGAGCTGCGCGCCATGAAACTGAAGGAGGCTGCCAAGAAGGTCGAGGACGGCATTGAGGAGACACTGACTTACTGCGATTTTCCCAGCGAACACTGGACCCGCATCCGTACCAACAACGTGATCGAGCGGCTGAACCGGGAGATCCGCCGCCGGACCCGCGTGGTGGGGACATTCCCCGATGGCAACTCCGCCCTGATGCTGGTCTGCGCGAGGCTACGCCATGTGGCGGGCACCCAGTGGGGCTGCAAGAAATATATGAATATGAAGCACTTGGAGGCGGCTCTGGACGACACCTCTATTGCCGGCTGACTTCACTCAGCCGGAGCCTGCAAATAAATTTGCGCATAAATCTTGACGGGACCGAAGATTATGGGTGAAATGAGGGCTGTTAGCAATGCTTTTTGATTATGCGCTCCCACGTGAAAAAGGACTCCTTCCCGGTATACAGTCAAAGGGTGTACCGGAAAGGAGTCCTTTTATAAACCAACAGACTTGGCGGTGACAGTTTATCTGATTGCTTTATTCGTCTGAACAATCCCAGCAGGCAGATGCTCTAAGATCGGGCTATAATCATTCATTGCTGTCGTGTTTCTTACAGTTGGAGACTATGGAAAGAAGGGAAGGAATGATACAAATTATCGCGTTGGGGATAAAGGCCTTCATATCAGCATCTTTCCATAGGAAAACAATACCGGCTATTGTGATGGAGGCTAGGAATGCGCTAATATTGGGACGAATAAATGTATGCCAAATTCTCTTAATTCCATCAAGATGCCAACGATACTGCGTTTCTTCAGCAATGATTTGATGAATGCCCTCTACTTGGAAACACAGCTTCTGATAATTGCACTCATTATAGATCCTTTGGATGATGCCTATAAAAGTCTCGGTATCCTTTTGACGTTGTTCGGTGTCCGAATTGGAGAGCTTTTCGATAATTCTATTTGTATCGATATGAAAATCCCTACGAAGATCCGTTGAAGGCCCCTTTTCGCCAAAATGGTACAGCTCGCGTAGCTTATTTAAAAGCTCTGGTGACATCTGTTCGCACTCTAAATGGTTAATCCGTAACAGGATTTCACGAACCGTGTTAAATTGTCTTGGTACTGATTCGACGGCAATCTGCAATTGATCTAAAGCATATTGCATCTGAATAAGCCAATCCGGGTTGTTTTCATCAGGTTGATAGTTGCTCAGCGTGTGGATCAAACTTTGAAACTGCCGATAACGCTGCGGCCAAAAAGAACGACATGGCTCAGCAATCAATTCAGACCAAATATCCGTTCGCATGGCAGGGTTGTCTAAGCGAAAGGTAAGTACCTCGTTTTTGCTATCTGTCAGGGGAGCAGTTTTCCATAAAACCATCGTCGAGATAGCTACAGGATCCATTTTATCGTCTTTTTTCTTGCTAAGGGTCAATTTGACCTTTTGGGAAGACGGATTATTGATAGCGAGCAATAACATCCCCTTCCAGCAAGGATCGAGAGTTGTGGAGATGTTTCCAAGTCCTTGCGTTACAGGATGTAAACGTGACAAAAAGCATCCAGCGACCTCTGCGCTAATCTGAAGATACTCATGGGACAGTGTAAGGATCGTATCATGAGGTGGGATCAGAACGTATATTTCCTGTTCAGTGCGATGGATCTGTAGGAGATGTTTCTTTTTCACTGAGTAGCAGAGTTCTGAAGGAGAAATGTTATAGCCGATTCCTTTACACTTTGATTCATCAAAAGGAGCAATCAAAATATCTCGGAGCTCTCGCCGACAGGCTAAGAACTCTCTCGCGGTATAATGAATAGGTTCACATGCCTCAGGTACGGGGGGATTGGGGTGAGCAGTCATCCTCTCTACCTCCTTCGTCGGATGTACCTTGTATGTCAGTTGTACTTTTAGGACTGCTTTCGCTTAGATTCGGAATATTTTTGACAATTTTCTTCTGAATATTTCTCAGCAGGTTTGCATCCAGCTTGGCTCCCATCCAAAAGGTCAGTTCATCCTTTTGGGGAATCAGAGGTGTGTAAAGCTGTGTATAGGCTCGTCCTACAGCGCCTGTAAACAGCAACATCTCTGGGCGGGCATGTCGTGGCCCAATGCTTAGTACGTGGTTGAAGGATAGGCCGGCATACGGTTCGATGTAGTAGATTTTTTTGATCCCCATATACACGGCTTTCTTAGCGCAAAGCTCACAGGGGCTGGAGGTTGTGAATAGGTTCCCGCCCTTAGCGGAGTGCTGACCCAAATTCAGAAAGGCAGTTTCTTCGGCATGGAGCGAGCGTGGGTGTACCTGATTTTTGACACCGGTGATGGAGTTATAGAGATCCTTGAAGCAATATGCTGGCATCTTTCCTTGCACGTTGAGCGGGCACTCTGGCAGGCTCAGCAGTTCGGTAACTGGATCTCGAATATTTTTTTGCAGTGTTTTTTGGTTATCCAGCTCAAAATCACTGTATGCTTCCGGGGACCACTGATAATACAGAGAACATAGATCCCGGTACAGACAGGGAAGCTGCGTCTCAGGCTGCTGGTTCCAACCGATGGAGAGTAAATGGTATTGATCGTCTGTGATCGCAGCCCCCACTTGGCGGGAGATGCAGCCGGAATTTAGCTTGGCGGTATAGGCAATTTGCATTCCGCGTTCAACAGGTGTTGGCAGCACTAGACCGGGGTTCATAATGAGGGAGACGTAGCGAAGGAGCTTCTTCTTCAATAGAATGAGTCGTTCATTATCCGTTTCATTATTGATGAAAATGTCAGCGTCTTGTAGACAGCCCTCTACATTTTGTAAAATAAATGGTATTTCCTCGTACAGTTCGGCTTCTTTGACGGTACGCATGGTGCTCAGTACTACTTTAGCAATCTCATACTCTTCCTGCATATCTCCGCATCTGCGCAGAGCCGTCTTATAATTGCCACACCATGTCTGCAAAAGGAGAGGCCAGCTTTCTTCTCCGTTTTTTATGCTGTCCTGTAATAGAGCCTCCGAGGGATCTATTAGCCTGTCCGTTTTTCTAATCAGGCGCTCGAACTCTGATGGCGTTTGGAATACAGACTTTTCAAAGATATCATAATCTGTTAGGTACTTATCTAAATCCGTATTCGCTGTGGATTCGTGTCTATTGGAAGATACCTCCCGAAGGTGTTTAACCATCTTTTGGAAGCCGAGGAGCTCTTTCAGATTGTCAATCTTTTTCTGGACTGCTTCCATATCTTTCCATTTATGCCGGAAAGCGCTCTGCTGCTCAATGATATCGATCGCCTCAATATAAGTGCTGGGATAACGCTGTTTTTCCCGTAGTCGCTCATGGCGAGTGCGATCCTCTGTATAGGTTCCAATCAAATAGTAATTGGTATAGCGGCTCTTCAGATACATGGACTCAAAGGGGTTTTTAATGCTGTCAATTACAACAAAAGACCGCTGGTTGGCCAAATATGCTGTCCTTTTGTCACCGGGCAGCTCTTTAGCCCACTGTTTGCGTCGGGCCAGATAGGTGCTCAGTAGCTTAATAGAATCGTTAATGTCAGCGGCAATAGTGGCATACCCCTCCTTGGAAAATTTTTTTCCGTAAGGTTCGCCGCTGATCCGGAGGTAATTTCCTAGGCGCTGTAAGGCAACCACTTCCAGTCCATGCTCAATGCTCGCTACATTTTTCCACAGTGTTGCCGTCTGCTCTGGAAGGTATTCAAAAATGAATTTCCGTAGGAGGCAAATCCAAAGGGGATTCTTGAAACCCGTTTTTTGCTGGCGTAACCGCTTGTGTGCCCAAAACATCTCACACAAATCGTGGGTAGTCAACATGACCGTAAATGTCTTCTCGTGATAAGAAAACGGAAGCTTAACGTTGCCCTCCAACGTTAGTTCTGCGTTCAAAAATGTTCGTTTTTTCCTATCTGCAGAAGGAGCTTTTTCCTGAATATTAGGCGTAAAGGTATAGTCGACGCCATTTTCATTTTTCGGAATTTGATCGCTAGAAAACCACTCGCATAGGTATTTACTGTCAGCGGGATCTATTTTGAATAGTTCGAGTAAGGAAAACTGCATTTTTTCATTAAAGAAGCTGTTTGTGAACTTTTGAATCAGCTCCTCTTTTTCGTTATACACTGCAGCAGGAACCAACTCTCTCAAAAACTCCTGAAATTGTTCCGGTTTCTCCTTTAAAATATGTGCTGTAATCAGCGAGCTTGATTTAATTCGGAAGAAGGATTTCCAGTGCTTTTGCGCGTAGGTGTAAAAAATGCGGTATTCGGCGGCTTCCCACATATCACCCACAGCATCTCCGGGCTGAGGGAGGTTGAGTTTAGCAAAGGGCGTTTGCAGAATTTGTGCGATTGTTGTGGAGCCTGAACCGGTTTTTCCGCAAAGCCCTAGGATGATAAAGTCTTTTTTTGAGTCCAAAAAGGTGTCCATAATCCGATAGTTGTTGCTTCCAGAAAATTGATATTCCATAAAATCAGCTCCTATCTTATTCATTGTTCTGATAATATGATATCTTAACTTATGCGTTTAGCGTTATTGCTGCCTAATGCGCTGTAACATTATAAATAACGCTCCTATTATTTACAAATATACCAAAAAATTTATTGATATGCAAGAGGAATGTGTTAAATGCATACAATGCAGGCGGCTTTGCTTCTACAGATGCCTAACATCGCAAAGCGTGGAATAGTTCCGTTTGAGAATCTTCCCGTGCGGTTTTATGTTACTGTCTATTCCGAAGTTATATCTGCATATAGTTTGAAAAAGTATCTGCGGATAATTTGAACAGCCGTTTACCTTTCTACGTATATGAGTTATGTGCATGCGCAGTATCAATGACGAATTTATCTTGCACCATGCCCCGCGACTTGTACCTCATCTTGTTCCGAGGACCCAAGTTCTAACGAGTACTGAGGGTTATTCATCAATTCTGAGATGCCGAAACATATGCCAATAACGTAATTTCCATGTTCGATTTTGAAATTCTCATCATTCTATAAGATTTAAAACAAAAAACTTGTTTATTTCGCATTTATGGGTTATACTATTTGTGGAGGTGCTTGAACATGAAACTTCTTCGAGTAGTCGCAAGCAATTTTAAGAATTGCTGTGATAACTTCACCATTGACTTTATAGCGAAATCCAAAAAGACATCTGAAGACAAAGAGTACGAGCTGCAAGCCGTTGCCGATGAGCTTTATGTATTTAACACGGTTGCTTTCGTTGGCAAGAATGCTTCCGGCAAGACAACCGCTGTTGATCTGCTTGATTGTTGCTATTCCATTCTCGGTGATTTCTGCCTGGAGAATAAGCATTATTCCTATGACGGCATCAAGCTGGAGCTTACCTTCTATCACGAGGGCGTTATCTACAGATACCGCACCGAGCTTACTGCCAGCACAACACTCAATAACAAGGCGAGCTTTGTGAACCAAACTCTTGAGAAAAAGAAGTATTACAAATCCAAAATCAAAAGCATCTATGTGGACGATGATTTTGAACCGGTATCCAACATTGGCGCTCTTCCGGAGGATACCTCCATCGTCTTCTTTGTCCTCCAGAAAAAAGAGACACGCGCAGTCTATTTTGACAGCGATGGAGCGGGTTCCGACACCTATCAGTTGATGTTCAAGGCACTCAAAAAGTATAAAATCCCGCTCTCTATGCTTTCACATATCCTACGGATTTTCGACGAGAACATTCGCGAGATTTCTATGAAGGATGAGCACAACTTCCGTTTGAAGTTCGAAGGCGATCAGACCGGAGATCAAATCATGTCCGACAAGGAGCTGCTCTGCTTCCTTTCCAGCGGTACGACTAAGGGCATGCTCCTCTATACCTTTGTTGCCGCATCTCTCCTGTATGGGTTTGATCTGATTATCGATGAGGTTGAAAATCACTTTCACAAAACCTTGGTCGAGAATATGCTTAGTCTCTACAAGGACAAGTCGGTCAATCGCCGCAATGCCACGCTGATTTTCACGACGCACTACTGCGAAGTTCTGGATCTATTTAATCGGCAGGACAACATCTGGATTTCCAAAGCGAACGGCAAAGTATCGCTGAGCAACATGTATGACACTTACGATCTTCGCCCTGAACTGCTGAAAAGCAAGCAATTCTACAACAATGCCTTCCAGACCTCCGTTAACTACGAAGATCTGATGAGGCTGAAGAAGGAGCTGATGCGCACGTGAAGATTCTTGTCATGTGTGAAGGCCCCAATGAAAAGGCGGTTGTGGAGATGCTGCTGGATGCAGGACGCCTGAAGTTTTCAAGAGATGATCTGGTTGTCTTGAATGTGTACCACGCCCGGCAGCTTACCTCCCCAATTATCAAAACAAACTTGAACATCTAT